>Ga0210029_1001860_pt1 | contig 11972 bp, 9 predicted proteins | sample CryGeymeta201521_FD_183985 | JGI IMG/M metagenome (GOLD analysis project Ga0210029, IMG submission 183985) | Groundwater microbial communities from Crystal Geyser aquifers in Utah, USA - Crystal Geyser metaG 2015-21 (SPAdes) (version 2) | ecosystem: Environmental > Aquatic > Deep subsurface >... | reverse complement strand
TCTGAGTGGATGTCGGTCAGGATGGGCAGACCCAATTCACGTTTGACTTTGGCCAGAATCTCCAGGCCTTTGTCAATGCCGGGACCTCTGAAGGTGTTGCCGCTGGAGCGGTTGGCCTTGTCAAAACTGCTTTTGAAAATAAACGGGATGCCTAGGCTTTGGGTGATCTCTTTCAGGGTTCCCGCGGTGTCCATTTGTAATTGCTCGGACTCAATCACGCAGGGCCCGGCAATCAGGAAAAACGGGCGCTGCAGCCCAATCTCAAAACCGCACAGCTTCATCAGGCCACCGCCTTCAGGGTTGCGGCTGGTTTTTGATGCTCCAGCGCGGCGCGAATGAACGCGTTGAACAAGGGGTGACCAGCCCAGGGCGTTGATTTGAATTCAGGGTGAAACTGCACCCCAACAAACCAGGGGTGAACATCCTGCGGCAATTCGACAATTTCGGTCAGATGCTCACGCTGCGTCAGGGCAGAAATGATCAAACCCGCTTTGCGAAGCGTGTCCAGATAATGGACATTGGCTTCATACCGGTGGCGATGGCGTTCGGTGACCACGTCACCATAAATTTTGTGCGCCAACGTACCTTTGGTGACATCAGAGCTTTGCGCGCCCAAACGCATGGTGCCGCCCAGGTCAGAGGCCTGGTTGCGGGTTTTGATGGTGCCGTCTTCGTCTTTCCACTCGGTGATCAGGGCAATCACCGGGCTAGGTGTGCCCAGGTCAAACTCGGTGCTGTTGGCATTTTTAAGGCCAGCCACATGGCGGGCAAATTCAATTGTGGCCACCTGCATACCAAGGCAAATGCCTAGGTAGGGGATATTGTTTTCACGGGCGAACTGAGCCGCGCAAATTTTCCCTTCCACACCGCGAATGCCAAAACCACCAGGCACCAGCACGGCATCAAATTTAGCTAACTGAGCCACGTTGTCGGAGGTGATGGTCTCAGAATCTATATAACTGATTTTGACGCGCACATGGTTTTTCATGCCGGCGTGGCGCAAAGCTTCGTTGAGGGACTTGTAGCTGTCGCTCAGCTCCACATACTTGCCCACCATGACAATGTTGACATCGCCTTGTGGATGTGCAGTTTCATAAACCAGGTCATCCCAGCGTTTCAGATTCGCGGGTGGGGTGTTCAGGCGCAGCTTGTCACAAATCAGGCCGTCAAGGCCTTGCTCGTGCAACATGCGCGGCACTTTGTAAATGGTGTCCACGTCCCACATCGAGATCACGCCCCACAAAGGCACGTTGGAGAAGAGCGAAATTTTTTGCCGTTCTTCTTCAGGAATTGGACGGTCGGCACGGCACAACAGGGCATCGGCCTGAATGCCGATTTCGCGCAGTTGCTTGGCGGTGTGCTGGGTTGGTTTGGTTTTGAGTTCACCGGCGGCCGCAATCCAGGGCACGTAACTCAAATGCACAAAGGCGCTGTTGTTAGAGCCCAGTTGCAGGCTTAGTTGGCGCACGGCCTCCAAAAATGGCAGCGATTCAATGTCACCCACCGTGCCGCCAATTTCAACGATCGCCACATCGACGGCATCGGCCGTACCAAAACCAGCGCCGCGTTTGATAAAGTCTTGAATTTCATTGGTGACGTGCGGAATGACCTGCACCGTTTTGCCTAAATAGTCACCACGGCGTTCTTTTTCGAGCACGCTTTTGTAAATTTGACCGGTGGTGAAATTGTTGGCCTTTTTCATGCGCGTTTCAATGAAACGCTCGTAGTGACCCAAGTCGAGGTCAGTTTCTGCGCCGTCGTCGGTCACAAACACCTCACCGTGCTGGAACGGAGACATGGTGCCGGGATCTACATTCAGATAGGGATCGAGCTTGATCAAAGTGACTTTGAGGCCGCGCGATTCCAGAATTGCGGCGAGAGAGGCGGAGGCGATTCCCTTGCCCAGGGAAGACACTACACCGCCGGTGACGAAGACAAATTTGGTCATGTCAAAGTGAGCTTGCACGCTCAGGGAGCTGGTAAAGAGCAATTATAGGGGCGGTGCATGGCGGAAGTAGCCTCTGGTTTCGGGCTCTGTTACATTGCGGCGCATGAAAGATTTAGCTGGAAAACACATTGTTCTGGGCCTAAGCGGCGGCATTGCCTGTTACAAGTCGGCCGAGTTGTGCCGCTTGCTCATCAAGGCCGGTGCCAGCGTTCAGGTGGTGATGAGTGCGGCGGCCGAGCAGTTCATGACCCCCGTGACCATGCAGGCGCTGAGTCAGCACTCGGTCTACGGCTCGCAGTGGGATGCGCGTGTGGCCAACAACATGGCTCATATTCAGCTGACGCGCCAGGCAGACATGTGTCTGGTGGCCCCGGCCAGTGCGGATTTCATGGCCAAACTGGCGCATGGCCAGGCCGATGATTTGCTCAGTTTGCTGTGCCTGGCGCGCCCCATAAAACGCGTGCCCTTGCTGATAGCGCCGGCCATGAACCTGGAGATGTGGCGCCACCCCGCCACGCAACGCAACGCAGCGCAAGTGACCAGCGATGGAGCCCAGCTGCTGGGTGTCGGGTGCGGTGACCAGGCTTGCGGTGAAACCGGCGATGGTCGCATGCTTGAGCCGATGGAAATTCTGGACGAAGTGCTTGCATTTTTTCAGCCCAAACTGCTGCGTGGCCAACAGGTGCTGGTCACCGCCGGGCCGACCTTTGAGGCCATCGACCCGGTGCGTGGCATCACCAATTTGTCCAGCGGCAAGATGGGTTTTGCCATAGCCCGTGCGGCACGTGAGGCGGGTGCAGAGGTGACCCTGGTGGCGGGCCCAGTGAGCTTGCCGACGCCGCACGGTGTCACACGTGTGGATGTAAAGTCTGCATTAAATATGCTTGAAGCCGTTGAAAATAAAGCGCAAACAGCTACTATATTTATAGCAACTTCGGCGGTCGCAGATTGGCGACCGGCATCTGCGGCAGATCGCAAAATCAAAAAAGACGGCACGGGTCAAGCGCCGGTTTTGCACTTTGTTGAAAACCCTGACATTCTGGCCACCCTGGCGCAATCCGAGCGCGGCAAAAGCCGAGCGCTGTACTGCGTAGGGTTTGCCGCCGAGAGCCATGACTTGCTGGCCAACGCCCAGGCCAAGCGGATTCGCAAAGGCGTACCCCTGCTGGTGGGCAACATTGGTCCGGATACTTTTGGGCAGGACGACAACGCCTTGTTGTTGCTGGATGAGTCGGGTTCGCGTGAATTGTCACGCGACACCAAGCTCTCGCTTGCTCGTAAATTGATAGCTGATATCGCCCTTAGGATAGGGGCTGGAGATAAAAAATGATGAAAATTGATGTCAAGGTCATGGACCCGCGCATGGCCGATCAATTGCCAAGCTATGCCACACCGGGCAGTGCGGGTCTGGACTTGCGCGCTTGCCTGGACGCGCCTTTGACGCTGCAGGCCAACGCCTGGCAACTGGTGCCCACCGGCATTGCCATTTACCTCCAGAACCCCGGGTTTGCCGCGATGATCTTGCCGCGCTCTGGCCTGGGCCACAAGCACGGCATTGTGCTGGGCAATTTGGTGGGCCTGATTGACAGCGACTACCAGGGCCAGTTGATGGTGAGTGCCTGGAACCGCAGCGACGTGCCGTTCACGATTGAGCCGATGGAACGCATTGCCCAGCTGGTGATCGTGCCGGTGGTGCAGGCGCAGTTCAACGTGGTCACCGACTTCCCCGCCAGTGTGCGTGGCGAGGGTGGGTACGGCTCTACTGGCAAGGTTTGAGTCGACGGTCTGAAAAAAACTTATTGAAGCAAGTTGCTGCCCGCAGCCATGCTGTGCAGAGGCGTGATTTTGAAAAAACCAGTGCCAGCGCTGCCACAGCCAATTTCTGCCTCGGTGGCTTCGCGTACTGCACGCACTTGCACGGTTAAATTCAGCGCAATCCCGGCCAGCGGATGGTTGCCATCCAGCACCACGTGCTCGGGGTAGATGTCGGTCACGGTGTAGAGCGCGTCTTGCGGCATGTCCGGGTTGCAACCCGCCGGCAGGGCCACGCCTTCAAACGTCATGCCCTCTTCAAGTTCCGGCGGGAACACCGCACGTGGCTCCAGAAAAATAAGCTGATCGTTGAAGTCGCCAAACCCCTGCTCGGGTTCGATGTGCAAATTGATTGTGGCTCCGGTTTTGTAGCCCCGCAAAGCGGCTTCAATCACGTCAAAGAGGTCATCGCCCCCCACCAAAAATTCCACCGGCTCATCGAGCACATCCAAAACTTCGCCCAAAGTGTCTTTGAGCGTCCAGGTTAAAGCGACCACGCATTGTTGAGTAATTTCCATCTCATAATTGTCGCAGACACACCTTCATAAAGTACCAGACCATGGATATCACCCAAGCGCTGCCCTTGCTGGGCGGCCTGAGCCCGCAACAGTTCATGAAGCGCCACTGGCAGAAAAAGCCGCTTCTGGTGCGCCAGGCCATCCCTAACTTCAAACCCTTGTTGGCTCGAAGCGAGTTGTTTGAATTGGCAGCCAACGAAGACGCGCAAGCCCGTCTGGTTGTTCAGGAGTCGGGCGCAGCTTGGCACTTTAAACACGGGCCGTTCCCGCGCCGTACGCTGCCGCCGCTCAAACAACCCGGCTGGACGGTTCTGCTGCAGGGGGTGGATTTGCACCATGATGCGGTGCATGCGTTGATGAACCGTTTTCGTTTTGTGCCGGATGCCCGGCTGGATGACTTGATGATCAGTTACGCCACGGATCAGGGCGGCGTGGGTCCGCACTACGACAGCTATGACGTGTTCTTGCTGCAAGCGCAGGGCCACAGGCGCTGGCGCATTGGCCGCCAAAAAGATTTAAGCCTGCAGCCGGATATGCCTTTGAAAATTCTGGCCAACTTTCAGCCTGAAGCGCAATATGTACTGGCACCCGGCGACATGCTTTACCTGCCGCCACGCTATGCCCATGACGGTATTGCCGAGGGCGAATGCATGACCTATTCCATCGGCTTTCGCATTCCCAACCGGGCTGAATTGGCGCGCGAATTGCTGCAGCGTCTGGCCGAAGAGGCTGAAGATGCCGTGGGTGTGCGTCTTTACCGTGACCCTGATCAAGCGGCCGTTGAACAACCCGCAGAAATTCCTGCCAGCATGTTGGCTTTTGCGCAGGATGCTTTGCAAGAGGCGCTTAAAGACAGCCAGGCTTTTGCGCGTGGCCTGGGGCAATACCTCACCGAGCCCAAACCCCAGGTGTGGTTCGACTCGGTTGAACCCTCAAAGCAGCTGGCATCGCAGCTGCTGAACTGCGGTTGCCGCCTTGACCGACGCACCCGCATGATGTTTGACGCACAGCATCTCTTCATCAACGGGGAATGCCTGCAAGCCTCTGGGCACGATGCCGCCTTGATGCGTGCGTTGGCCAATGCCCGCGAATTGAGTGCCCGGGAGGTGAGCCAGCTCAGTGGCCAGGCTTTGGCGCAGCTTTTGTCATGGGTAGAAGCCGGTTGGGCGCTGGTGCAGACGTGTTGAATCGTTGCCACCCGTCATGGCAACGAAAGTAGTTGCGCGTGTTTGCAACAAATAGTGGTCAGTTGGGTGTCAGGCATTAGGGTTTTCACTATAATTTCTGGTTAAGCAAACGGGTGTTACTTGTCTGCTTGGCCTTTGTGGATGGCCACAAAGGCAATTTCCGGAAATTTTTTTAATAACAGGTATTTCAAATGAACAAATCTCTCGCTCTGATCGCTGTAATCGTCGCTGCTGCTGCTCTGTCTGCTTGCGGCAAGAAAGAAGAAGCCGCTCCTGCACCCGCACCGGCATCTGTGGAGGCTCCGGCTACTACAGCATCTGAAGCCCCTGCAGCCGCTCCTGCAGCCGCCGCTTCTGAAGCTGCTGCGCCGGCAGAAGCTGCATCCAAGTAATCAACGTTTCGTTGACCTTCAAAAGGCCACCTTCGGGTGGCCTTTTTGTTTTGGGCTGCCACGCGTGGCCAACTTGCATCAGGGAAAACACGTCAGTCTTTTGAATGCTCAAGCCGTCATAATCGCGCGAGGTTTTTCTTACAACAACATCCGAGGTGACAACCCATGCTGACAGCCCTGGTCATTGTGTTTGTGCTGGCGTACGCCGCTATTGCGCTTGAACATCCCATCAAAATCAACAAGAGTGCCTCCGCCCTGATTGGCGCAGGCTTGCTATGGACTATTTACGCCATGCTGGCAGGCGACCAACATCTGGTCAGCGAGCAGTTGGGTGAATCCCTGATGGGCACGGCGCAAATCGTGTTCTTCCTGATGGGGGCGATGACCATTGTGGAAGTGGTTGATGCCCACAACGGGTTTGAAGTCATCACCTCACGCATCAACACCAAAAAGCTCTCCACGCTGATGTGGATGGTGGGTTTTGTGACCTTTTTCCTGAGCGCCATTCTGGACAACCTGACCACCACCATTGTGATGATCTCGCTGATGAAAAAGCTCTTGGGCAAGCGTGATGACCGCTTGTTTTTTGCCGGCATTATTGTGATTGCCGCCAATGCCGGTGGAGCTTGGTCACCGATTGGCGACGTGACCACCACCATGTTGTGGATTGGTGGGCAAATCACCGCGCTGGCGATCATGGAAGGGGTCTTTATGCCGTCGATGGTCAACCTGCTGGTACCGCTGGCGGTGACCAGTTACATGCTGGGTGCGCGCCCGGTTGAAGGCCTTGAAAGTGCCGATGTTCGCCAACACGCCAACACCACCAAGTTTGAGCAAAACCTGATGTTTGCGCTTGGTCTGGGCATTTTGGTGGCGGTGCCGGTGTTCAAAACCGTGACCCACTTGCCGCCCTTCATGGGCATTTTATTTGGCTTGGGTATCTTGTGGATGGTGGGTGATGTGATTCACCGTAACAAGGACGACGATGAACGTGCCCCGTTGACGCTGGTGCATGCGCTGACCAAGATCGACATGGGCTCCATCGTGTTCTTCATTGGCATCTTGCTGGCCGTGGCCACCCTGGAGCACACCCACATTTTGACCAGCCTGGCACAGTGGATGGATGCCTCTTTTGGCCGCCTGGATGTGATCGTGATGCTGATTGGCCTGGTCAGCGCGGTGGTGGACAACGTGCCGCTGGTAGCTGCCTCCATGGGCATGTACGACATGACGGCGCATCCTGCGGACAGTTTTCTGTGGGAGTTCATGGCCTACTGTGCCGGCACGGGCGGGTCGATTCTGATCATCGGCTCCGCTGCGGGCGTGGCGGCCATGGGCTTGGAGAAGATCGATTTCTTCTGGTACATGAAACGCATCAGCTGGCTGGCCTTGATTGGCTACATGGGTGGGGCGTTCTTCTACCTTGCCGAACGCAATATCTTTGGCTAAACCCCATCCTGGTTACCTATGAAAAAACCTGCCATTCTGGTTGCTCGCGCGGTTTTCCCCGAAGTGCTGGCGCATTTGCAGCAGCATTTTGAAGTCACCGCCAACCAAGACGATGTGCTGTGGACACCGGCGCAACTGATTGAACACTTGCAGGGCAAGCAAGGGGCTTTCACCACCGGCAGCCAGCGCATTGATGCAGCCTTGCTGGCAGCCTGCCCGGCGTTGAAAATTTGCGCCAACATGGCGGTGGGCTACAACAATTTTGACGTGCCAGCCATGACAGCAGCTGGTGTCAAAGCCACCAACACGCCAGATGTGTTGACCGAAACCACGGCTGACTTTGGCTTTGCACTGATGATGGCCACGGCTCGACGCATGGCCGAGAGTGAACATTTTTTACGCGCCGGTCTGTGGACAAGCTGGCGTTACGACATGTTTGCCGGTTCCGATATTCATGGCAGCACACTGGGCATTCTGGGCATGGGGCGCATTGGCCAAGCCATTGCCAAACGCGCGGCGCACGGCTTTGGCATGAAGGTTATTTACCACAACCGCTCGCGGCTGGATGCGGCGCTGGAAGCGGCCTGCGGTGCAAGTTATGTGAGCAAGCAAGACCTGCTTCAACACTCTGACCATTTGTTGCTGGTGCTGCCGTACTCACCAGAAGCGCACCACGCCATCGGTGCCGCCGAGCTGGCGCAAATGAAGCCAACCGCCACGCTGGTCAACATCGCACGCGGTGGCATTGTGGATGATGCCGCGCTGGCGCAGGCGCTGAAAAATCATGTGATTGCAGCCGCCGGGCTGGATGTGTATGAGGGCGAACCGGCGGTGCATCCGGATTTGCTCACCGTGCCCAACGTGGTGCTGACCCCGCACATTGCCAGTGCCACCACGCCCACCCGCCTGGCCATGGCGCAGCTGGCTGCCGACAACCTGGTCAGTTTCTTGCTGCACGGCAAAGCCTTGACACCCTTGAATTAATTATTATTTTGATAGCTGCTAGCCTTTTATATATAAGGGCTAGAGGCCAATTTGTCATATGAAAATTAAAGCCAGAAGTGATCTGGGTTGCCAATGGTTTTGAACCACAATAGAGCCCAAGGAGACTGGCAAACGTGAACAATTCTGTGTGGTGGTGGGGGGTGGTTTTGGCTGGCGTGAACACGCTGCTGCTGTTGGCGCTGTGGTGGCGCGGCCGTGGCAACGGCACAACCGCTGCGGATCAGGCGGCGCAACAAACCCAGTTTCAGGCCAGCCAGTTGGCTCAGCAGCAAGCGTTGGTGCAACTGGTTAAAACCAGCTCGGAGCGCTTGGAGCGTGAGCTGCGCCGTGAGATCGCGCAGTCCAGCCAGGGCGCACGCCAAGAGTTGAGTCAAAACCTGGCCATCTTTCAGCAGACCCTGACCCAGCAGGGCGCCGAGGCCACGCGAACGCAAAACATGCAAATTGATGCCTTTGGCCAGCAACTCGCTTTGATGCAAAAAACCTTGGCGGACACCTTGCACACCCAGCTCTCCAGTGTGGGTGAATCCACCGCCCGCCGCCTGGCCGAGATGGGTGATGCCAACACCCGCAGCATGACCGCCGTGCGCGATGCCCTGAACCAGCAACTGGCTCAGCTGCAAACCAGCAACGCCGCCAAGCTTGACGAGATGCGCGCCACGGTGGATGAAAAACTGCAGTCCACCTTGCAGCAACGCTTGGGTGAAAGCTTCAAACAGGTGGCCGACCGGCTGGAGCAGGTGCACAAAGGCCTGGGTGAAATGCAAACCCTGGCACAGGGCGTGGGCGACCTGAAACACCTGCTCACCAACGTCAAAACCCGGGGTATTTTTGGCGAGGCACAACTGGCCAGCCTGTTGGAGCAGGTGTTTGTGCCCGACCAATACGCCGCCCAGATCGCCACCCGCCCGGGCAGCAAAAACGTGGTCGACTTTGCCATCAAACTGCCCGGCAAGTCGGATACCGGCGTGCCCTTGTGGTTGCCGATTGATGCCAAGTTTCCGAACGAAGATTACGAACGCCTGCTGGATGCCCAAGGCCGTGCCGATGCCCTGCAGGCCGAGCTGGCTGGCAAGGCGCTGGAGCAGCGCATTCGCCTGGAAGCCAAGTCAATTGCCGACAAGTACATCGAACCGCCTTACACCACCGACTTTGCCATTTTGTTTCTACCCACCGAAGGCCTGTACGCCGAGGTCTTGCGCCGCCCGGGCCTGATGGAGGCCTTGCAACGCGACTTGCGCATCACGCTGGCCGGGCCCACCACCTTGCTGGCCATGCTCAGCTCCTTGCAAATGGGCTTCAGAACGCTGGCGCTGGAGAAACGCTCCAGTGAAGTCTGGCAGGTGCTGGGCGCGGTCAAAACCGAATTTGGCAAGTTTGGCGATGTGCTGGCCAAGGTCAAGGCGCAAACCGAAACCGTGCTCAAAACCATTGACGGTGCGCAAACCCGCAGCCGCGCCATGGGGCGGGCGCTCAAAACCGTTGAGGCTTTACCCGAGAGTCAAAGCGCCACACTGCTGGCTATGGACGCAACGCCGCTGGGCGAGGGCACAGACGACAACTTGGACGCATGAGCGCAGCGGCGGCACGCACACTGGACAACCCGGCGTTGGCCCGGTTGATTGGCGGCCATGTGTGTTTGCATGCCTGCATGGCGGGTATGCGTCTGGCCGCACCCTTGTTGGCTTTACGCGCTGGTTACAGCGCGGCAGCGGTGGGCGCGTTGTTGGCCCTTTTTGCGCTGACCCAAGTGTTTCTGGCGCTGCCGGCCGGGCGCTATGTGGACCGCCATGGCTACCTGCGGCCGGTGCGCTGGTGTCTGATGGCCAGTGCCCTGGGTGCAACGCTGGCCGCGCTGTGGCCGATGTATGGTGTGCTGTGCTTGGTGGCTTTGCTGACCGGTGGTGCTGTGGGGGTGGGTGCCATCAGTTTGCAGCGGCATGTGGGGCGTTGTGCCCGCAACGCGGTGGATCGCAAGCGATTTTTCAGCTGGTTGTCGATTGGCCCGGCGCTGTCCAACTTTGTCGGCCCCTTGCTGGCCGGGGTGTTGATTGATGTGGGCGGGTTTCGCCTGGCGTTTGCGGCGCTGGCCTTGTTGCCAGGTTTGTCCTGGCTGCTGGTGCGCCGCACGCGTGAATTACCGCCGCTGAAGCAGGACGGCGCAGCCGGATCGCAGCGCGCCTGGGATTTGCTGCGCCAGCCGCAGATGCGCCGCCTGTTGCTGGTGAACTGGTTGATGTCGTCGTGCTGGGACGTGCACACCTTTGTGGTGCCGGTGCTGGGCCATGAGCGCGCCCTCAGTGCGTCGGCTATAGGGGCTATTCTGGGCGGGTTCGCACTGGCTGCTACCGGCATCCGGGTGGCGTTGCCGTGGCTGGCCTCTAATTTACAAGAACGTGTGGTCATCACCGCTGCCATGCTGGCCACGGCTTGCTTGTTTGCCATTTATCCGTTCATGCAATCCGCGTGGGGCATGGGCTTGTGCTCGGTGCTGTTGGGTGTGTCCTTGGGCTCGGTGCAGCCGATGATCATGAGCACCTTGCACCAGATCACGCCCGAGGCGCGCCACGGTGAGGCCTTGGGCTTGCGGCTGATGCTGATCAACGCCTCCAGCGTGGCCATGCCGATGTTGTTTGGGGCTGCCGGTGCGCTGGCCGGTGTCAGCGTGGTGTTCTGGACCGTTGGGACGGCAGTGGGCTTGGGCGCGCGGCAGGCGTGGGGATTGCAGGGCACATCGTCATGCCGGTCGTAGGGCGGGCTTCAGCCCGCCATGGGCGGCTGAAGTCGCCCCTGCGCAGCAAGCCAAAAATTACAAACGGTAAAACTGCGCGATGATGTCCCAGGCATCCTGGGGGTCGTCCACGTAGTGCAACAACTCAAGGTCTTCGGGGGCGATCACGCCTTCTTCGACCATGGCATCGATGTTGATCAGGCGTTTCCAGTAAGCGCTGCCAAACAACACGATGGGCACAGGTTGTGATTTTTTGGTCTGAACCAGGGTGATAACTTCAAACAGTTCGTCCAGCGTGCCAAACCCGCCGGGGAACGCCACCAGAGCCTTGGCGCGCATCATGAAGTGCATTTTGCGCAGCGCGAAGTAGTGAAACTTGAAACTTAAAGACGGCGTGACATAGGGGTTGGCGCTTTGCTCATGGGGCAGGGCAATGTTCAGCCCGACGGTGGGTGCACCCATCTCGTGCGCACCCCGGTTGGCGGCTTCCATGATGCCGGGGCCGCCACCGGTGCAAATGAACAGCTTTTTTTCTGCCACTTGCTGTGCGCTGTATTGAGCCACCAGGCGCGCAAACAAACGCGCCTGGTCGTAATGCTGGGCGTTGCGCAGCTGGCGCTGCGCGTTGGCGACGGCCTGAGCATCCCCACTGGCTTGGGCATCGGCCAGCAGGGTTTGTGCCTTTTCAGGCGCGCAAAAGCGTGCGCTGCCAAACACCACCACGGTGCTGTGAATGCCTTGCGCACTTTGACCCAGGTCGGGTTTGAGCATTTCAAGCTGGATGCGTATGCCGCGGGCTTCTCGGCGCAGCAAAAATTCGGGGTCGGCAAACGCCAGGCGGTGCGCGTTGGGGTGCAGCACGGTGTCATCGGCCGGGTATTTGAGAACATCGGCCCAGGCATCGGCCATGCGTTGTTCGATCAGCAGGTT
>Ga0210029_1001836_pt1 | contig 12073 bp, 6 predicted proteins | sample CryGeymeta201521_FD_183985 | JGI IMG/M metagenome (GOLD analysis project Ga0210029, IMG submission 183985) | Groundwater microbial communities from Crystal Geyser aquifers in Utah, USA - Crystal Geyser metaG 2015-21 (SPAdes) (version 2) | ecosystem: Environmental > Aquatic > Deep subsurface >... | reverse complement strand
CATTGCTGGACGGCGGGCAGGCGCCCTACCTTTCGGACACCACCGTCGCTCTTCCGCACACGCGTGACTTTGGGATTCGTTCCGCTTTGAACCAGGTTGATCTCACCTGGGGCGGCTTCCGCGCCCTGCTCGACGAGTTGCAGCAGACTCCGCGCGGCGATCCGTCTTTTGCAATCACCCTCCAAGCCATCCAGGAAAGATCATCCACGCTGGCGGCGCAAGCCGACGACGTGGTGAGATTGTTTGAAGCGGACTCCACTGCCAAAGTGAATCGCCTGCGCGCCATGCAAATTGGATTTCTGGTTGGCGCGTTGATGCTGCTTGGTGCGGGGGCATGGCTTACAAGGAAGTCCGCGCTCAAGCCGCTGAACGAGTTGGCGCGCGCCGCGCACCGTCTGGGAGAAAATGATCTCGAAACGGCGATCCAGGTCGAAGGTCCAGAAGAGATGCGGGCGTTGTCCGAGTCGTTTGATTCGATGCGGAAGAGTCTGCGCGTCTCGCGCTCCGAATTACTCGAGTTGATGTCCACGCTCGAAGAACGCGTCGCCCAACGCACACGCGAACTGGACGCACTCAACGAAGTCAGCCGCGAGATTGCCTCGGAACTGGATGTGCGGCATGTGTTGAATTCGGTGACTGAGAAGGCGCGCGTTTTGCTGGACGGCGATTCCGCCGCGTTGTGCCTGCTGGGCGAACGGAAACAACATTTGCATTTGCAGGCGGCAAGCGGATTGCCTGTGCTGAATCTCAATCGTGAATATATGTCAACGGTCAATCAAGCCAGTGCGGTGCTGACCAGCCCGCGGGCATTGGTTTGCAGCGAGGCGCAATGCATGGGCGGGTGTAGTATGCTGAACGAAACGCACGCCGCCAGTCACACGGTGGCGCCGCTGCGCATCGGCGAGAAGGTCATCGGCGCGTTGTGCGTCAGCAGTTCACAACCGAATCATTTTGCAAATGAGTCTGCGGAACTGTTGACCAAGTTAGCCAACACCGCCGCCATCGCGTTGCAGAACGCGCAGTTGTACGCGCAAGCAGAAAAAGTTGCCGCACTCGAGGAGCGCAACAGAATCGCGGCGGATATGCACGACGGGCTGGGACAGACCTTGAGTTATCTCGGATTGATGACCGACCAGACGGTTGAGTTTGTATCGCAGGGGCGGGATGAAGCCGCGCTCGAACGTTTGCAAAAGACGCGCGAGACCATCGAAAAAACGACAGGCGAAGTGCGCCGCGTGATTAATAGTTTGATGGATGAGATGCCGTCCGAGCGGGATCTGTCCATCCGCCTGCGCGAGACGCTGGACGAATTCGCATCCCAACATGACCTGGAAATTGAGTGGCAGTCTGACGTGGAGTCTGCGCCCGATTGTTCGCCCAGGACAGCGGAGCAGGTTTTGAATATCACATACGAGGCGTTGAAAAATGTGGCGCATCACGCCGAGGCGAAGCATGTCACCGTGCGGCTGGGACGGATAAACGGTCATTACCTTGTCGCGGTCGAGGATGACGGCAGGGGCTTCGATCCGTCCGCGCCCGAACCGAATGGGCACTTCGGTCTGCGGATCATGCAGGCGCGCGCCGCGCACATCGGCGGACAGATTGAAATCTCCTCGCGGCGCGGCGAGGGGACGCGGCTGGAATTACGCTGGCTTGCAGAGGAGACACGATGAGTCGAACACGCGTTTTACTGGCAGACGATCATGCCCTGTTTCGTGAGGGGCTGGCGGGAATCATCGCTTCACAGCCTGACCTGGAAGTGGTCGGCGAAGCGAACGACGGACTCGAAGCAGTTGTCAAAGCCCAGGAACTCAAGCCTGACCTGATCCTGATGGATGTGCAAATGCCTGGCATGGACGGGTTGGAAGCCACGCGCCAGATCAAACAGGCATTGCCTGAGACCGTCATCGTGATGCTGACCGTGCGCGGCGACGATGAAATGTTGTTTGAAGCGCTGAGGAATGGCGCGCAGGGGTATCTGCTCAAAGACATTCAATCGAAGGAGATGCTTGCCATGCTGCACGGCGCTCTGCAAGGGGAAGCCGCGCTCAGTCCGCGCATGGCGGCGCGGGTGTTGTCTGAATTTCGCCGTTTGAGCAGTCAGCTGCAGAAACACCCGATTTTGGAGGGAGAAGATGAACTGGTGGATTTGACCTACCGCGAACTAGACGTGCTAACAGTTGCCGCGCAGGGCGCCTCGGATAAAGAGATCGCCGAAAAACTGAGCATCAGCATTCACACGGTCAAGAGTCACATTCGCAATATTCTTTCCAAACTGCACGTCAACACGCGGCGCGAGGCGGCGCGGCTGGCGAAGAGCAAGGGACTGGTGTGAACGCGTGGTATTCCAAATCTCTCGGCGACGGGATGTGGGCGGATATTCCTTCCGAAGAGATCAGGCAAACGTTTCAACCTTTGTTTGAGTCGGCTGGCAAGCCTGGGGAGATGGCGGTCTTCACGCGGCATGAGCAGGGACGCCTGCATTGCGAGGTGATCGCGTATTTCTCCCCTGCGGCGGCGGCCGTGGCGGAAGTATTCGACGCGGAGCCATGCGCGAAGCCGCCGTGCGCGGGATTGGAATTGCTGGCAGGGGATGATGCTTGCTGGTCGGCGATTTTTGTGGAAAGCAAAACATAACTTCAATTCACGTGAACTGAATAGCAGAACTAATTCTTTTCCCTTTTCAACCGCAAAAAATCATGCTTTTTTCATCCCGCCCGCTGTACGATGGGGGATTTGCTCATTGCTAAATTGTGCTACCCTCCTATTTGTCTTTTAATGGATAAAAAACCTGTGCCAAAAGAGGAGAATACAATGAAAAGACGAACATTTTTGCCCATCCTGGTCGGCGCGACGCTGGTGTTATTGGCGATTGTGCTGGCCGCCTGCGGAGGAGCCACCCCTCCGCCCACCGAGGAGATGACGGCCCCGCCCGAACCGACAGCCACGGAAGCGCCGACTGCCACCGAAGCCCCCGCCGACGAAAGCGGCGCGGCCGCGTATGCAGTGGACCTGATCGCCGCGTGGGTGGAATCGGGTTCGCCTGAAACGGACGCCTTCGATTACACAGGCGTTGACGGCAATACCTACCAGGCCACTTTTGTCGTAGACATCCAGCCGCTATTTACACAGAACAATGTCTGGTTCGAGGGCTCGCAAGCCTGCGTGGGCTGTCACTTCGCGGCCAGCGAGAACTCGTATCACCAGTTGAACATGTCCACGTATGAAGGGATCATGACGGGCGCAGACTCGCTTGAGTCGCCTCCCGGCGTTTCCATTCTCGGACAGGCGGAAGTCGGCAAGGGCGACTTCGACTGGGATCATTCCAAACTGCGCGAGAGGTTGCGAAATAACCGCATGCCTCCGGGCTGGGAGTTCGACATCACCGAAGAGAACCGCAACGGACCCTGCGTCGAGGTGGGCGCGGAGGGCGCGACGGTGAAACTGGGCGAGTACGGCTGTGACTTGACCGCGGTCGGTTTGATCGGGGCGTGGGTCGAAGCGGGCGCGCCGAACGGAGAGTTCGCGTACGGCGATGCGACCCTGACCTTCGAGCGCGACGTTCTGCCGTTCTTCACGCAACCGAGCATGTGGTTTGACGGATCGCAAGCCTGCTCCGGTTGTCACTTTGCGGCCAGCGAGAACTCGGCTCACCAGATGGACCTGTCGAATTACGCGGGCATCCTGATGGGGGCGGACTCGCTAGAGTCGCCTCCTGGGGTTTCGATCCTGGGCGAGAGCGAACCTGGCAAAGGTGACTTTGACTGGTCGGCCTCCAAACTGCGGGCGCGCCTGCGTAACAACCGCATGGCGCCGGGCTGGGAGTTCGACATCACCGAAGGCAACCGCAACGGACCGCTGGTACTGCACGGTGCGCGCGTGGAAACGGAAGCAACTGCCGCTTTGTTCGGTACCGGTGAATGTGAAGTACGCGCCGTGGATCTGATCGCCGCGTGGGTGGAAGGCAGCTCGCCAAATGGCGCGTTCGATTTCACTGCCGAAGATGGCTCTGCCTGCGAAGGAACCTTCGAGGCGGACATCCAGCCGTTGTTCATGCAGAACGGCGCTTGGTTCGAAGGTTCGCAAGCCTGCGTGGGCTGTCACTTCGCGGCCAGCGAGAACTCGTATCACCAGTTGAACATGTCCACGTATGAAGGGATCATGACGGGCGCAGACTCGCTTGAGTCGCCTCCCGGCGTTTCGATCCTGGGACAGGCGGAAGTCGGCAAGGGCGACTTCGACTGGGATCACTCCAAACTGCGAGAACGCCTGCGCAACAACCGCATGCCTCCAGGCTGGGAGTTCGACATCACCGAGGAGAACCGCAACGGACCCTGCGTTGAAGTGGGCGCGGAGGGCGCGACGGTGAAACTGGGCGAATATGGTTGTGACCTGAATGCCGTTGGCCTGCTCGAGGCGTGGGTCGAAGCGGGCGCGCCGAACGGAGAGTTCGCGTACGGCGATGCGACCCTGACCTTCGAGCGCGATGTCCTGCCGTTCTTCACGGGGAACAGCGTATGGTTCGACGGTTCGCAAGCCTGCTCGGGCTGTCACTTTGCCGCCAGCGAAAACTCGGCTCACCAGATGGACCTGTCGAATTACGCGGGCATCCTGATGGGGGCGGACTCGCTAGAGTCGCCTCCTGGGGTTTCGATCCTGGGCGAGAGCGAACCTGGCAAAGGTGACTTTGACTGGTCGGCCTCCAAACTGCGGGCGCGCCTGCGCAACAACCGTATGGCGCCGGGCTGGGAGTTCGACATCACCGAAGGCAACCGCAACGGTCCGTTGGTTCTGGCGGGAAAGAAAAAGTAGCCTAAGGTTTCGAGAGTAAAAACAGGAGGCAGTCATTATCAAGTGACTGCCTCCTGTCTTGTGCCGCAAAATTTATTTTGCATGACAGGGCGCAACATGAATGTTGCGGTACGCTACCTGTACCCGTATACTTTCCCCTCAATGTCGCCAACCACCGCCCAGTCGTTCCCAATTGCGGGACCCATCCGCGCGGCGGAGATTTCGGTGGCCGCCTGCCAGAGCAACTCGCCGCTCGCCGCGTCCAGCGCGAAGAAATCGCCCTGCTGGGTCAGGAAATACAACCTTCCATCCAGCAGAACGGGCGCGTCGAGTAGGTAATTGAACGTACCCTCGGGAATGTTGAATTGCCAGAGCATCTCGCCGCTGTTTGCGTCCAGGGCGAAAACCAGCGTGTTGGCAGAACTGAAATAGACCGCCTCCCCCACGCCCAGGAACGAGGGCGTCCAGTTGCCCGTATCGTAACGCCAGCGCAATTCGCCCGTCGCCGCGTCCACGCCGTTCATAAAATCCTGGTAGCCGACGAAGACCAGCGTCTGCTCGGTGGCATACAGGCGTTTGGGAAAGCCGTCCTCAGATTCATACTTCCAGCGCGGCGAACCATCCGCGAGGTCAAGCGCGTAGAGGCGAGTATGTCCGCCCTCGTCAATCGGCGCGGGGTCGTAGAAATTTCCACCGATATAGATCGTGTCGCCGTTTCGAGTGGGGGTTTGCAGAATGTAATTCTCGCTTTCAAACGACCACAGTTCATCGCCCGTTTCGACATTCAGCGCGAAAAGTTTTGCGCGTCCGTGGATGTCGGTTTTGAGCTCGGGACCGACAAAGGCAGTTGGCGCGTATAAGACCCCATCGCTCACCAGCGGCGGGACTTGCATGTTGATCCCCAAATCTGTTTGCCAGAGCAGTTTTCCTGTGGATACATCCAGCGCGGCGAGACTCCCGCCTTTCACGCCGACGAAGACCCGCTTCCCATCGCTGACGTAGGCGCGCTCCCAGACCCCCTCGGGCGGCGCGAATGTCCATTTTGCCGCGCCCGTTTCGAGGTCCAGGGCGAGAAGCGGCGCGCCCGAGGGGACGAGAATGACCGTCTCGCCGACAATGAGCGGTGTCTGGTTGATGGCGCCATCGGTCTGAACCGTCCAAGCGAGGGCGAGGGTTTCATTGTGTGCGAAGTCTTTGGGCGCGGCGAGGTTGGCGCAGCCGCTTCCCGCGAGCAGGAGGAAGAGAATCAGGGCAAGTCTGGTTTTTGTCATGGGTTGACCTCGGCTTCATGAAATGTCGCCCCAATTCTACCCCCCGATTTAGGCGATTTTTCCTGCTGCAACGATTTTGCGAACTTTGAATTCCAGCCTTCAAAAGAACTAATTCTCCGCTGTTACCGCAATCAGAATATCGTTCTTTTTTCATTCCTCCAAACGCAGGCGAGGGATTCTCTCGCTCGTCATTTCGGTATATCTTTGGGACAGTTTAATCGCATTCTCAGTATATTCTGTGGTTCACCTTGAAATTGAAAAAGCAACGCGTTCTCCTGGTCTGTTCCCGTCACCTTTTCGGCGAAAGCATGGAAACAGTTTTGCGCGCCGCCGAAGATGTGGAATTGATCGGGCCGTGGGAATTGGGAGGGGAGGTCTGCCAGAGGATAACAGAGGCAGGCCTCGACGTTGTCCTGATCGTGGATGACGATTCGCAGAGAGAGATGGGCGCGGAGTTGACATCCGCCATCATGGAGGCGCACCCGAATCTTCCCATCATCCGCGCAGGCTTGAACGAAAATATCTTCCGCGTTTTTTCCACGCACTCGCATCCCGCACGCGGCACCGACCTGCTTGAGACCATCCGCAATTTGCCCGAAATAAAAAATCCTTCCGATGAGAGGAGTGAATAAAAAATGACCAAAGGCGTTAGACCTTCCCCCATCCCCCGAAGCGCTTGGTTCGTCCCGTTGTTTGTGTTCGTCCTGGTGACGATGGTCACTGGGATCGCGTTCGCTAAACCGCTGGGACAGGCGTCAGACGGGGAAACGATTTTCAAGGAAAAGTGTACGGCCTGCCACACCGTCGGTGGCGGGAAACTGGTCGGCCCCGACCTGGCTGGCGTGACGACACGCCGCGACAAAGCCTGGCTGACGCGCTGGATCAAAGAACCAGATAAAGTGCTGGCGGAAGGGGATCCGATTGCCACCCAGTTATTCGAAGAATACAACAAGATTCCCATGCCCAACCTCGGCTTGACCGATTCCGAGGTCGCCGCGCTGACCGCGTACTTCGAGAGCGTGGACTCGGCCAATGCCCCCGCGCCCACCGCCGTTCCTACTGTGCCGCTTCCCACAGGCGACCCAGAGCAAGGCAAGGCGTTATTCCTCGGCACGACGCGGCTGACCAACGGCGGCCCCGCCTGCATGACCTGTCACAGTGTGGTGGGCATCGGCGCATTGGGCGGCGGCGCGCTCGGCCCCGACCTGACGGAAGTCTTCAGTCGTTACGGCGGGCAGGCGGGATTGACCGCCTTCCTCGGCAATCCGTCCACTACCACGATGAACGCGGTGTGGACCAGCCAGCCGATCACCGACGAGGAACGCGCCGACCTCGTGGCATTCTTCGAATCAGCCACTGTCCCGGCGCGGCCCGCCTCCCTGCTGTGGACCCTGGCGGGATTGTCTGGAGGCGGCGCGGCGGTCATGATCGTCGCGGCGCAGGTCTGGTGGCGCAAACGGCTGATGGGCGTACGCAAGCCCATGATCGCGCGCGCCAACGCAAAGAAATAAATATGCAATGCCCTCATCCCCGACCCTTCCCCCTTCGGGGGAAGGGAGTCCCCTCTCCCTTCGGGAGAGGGATAGGGTGAGGGTAAGTAAATTATCAAACTGACTGTTTGGAGGAGCAACCATGGCTTGGATCCAGGATTTGATCAACCCGAAATCGCGTAAGTGGGAAGAGTTCTACCGCAACCGCTGGCAGCACGATAACATCGTCCGCAGTACGCACGGCGTGAACTGCACGGGCGGATGTTCGTGGCAGGTGTACGTCAAGGACGGCATCATCACCTGGGAAATGCAACAGACGGATTATCCGCTTCTCGAAAAGGATCTTCCGCCCTACGAACCGCGCGGCTGCCAGCGCGGCATCTCGGCGTCGTGGTACGTCTACAGCCCGATCCGCGTCAAGTATCCGTACGCGCGCGGCGTCCTGCTCGATTTCTGGCGCGAAGAGCGCGCCTCGGGCAAAAGTCCCGTGGAAGCGTACGCAGCCATCATGGAGGATGAAACGAAGCGGAATCGCATCCAGAAGGCGCGCGGCAAGGGCGGTTTCCGCCGTACCACCTGGGACGAAGTGACGGAGATCGTTGTGGCGGGCATGCTCTACACCGCGAAGAAATACGGCCCCGACCGCATCTTCGGCTTTTCGCCGATCCCCGCCATGTCGTACCTTTCGTACGCGGGCGGATCGCGCTTCCTGCAATTGTTCGGCGGCGTCAACATGAGTTTCTACGACTGGTACGCCGACCTGCCGACCGCCTTCCCCGAAGTCTGGGGCGACCAGACCGACGTATGCGAATCCGCCGATTGGTACAACAGCAAGTACATCGTCTCGATGGGCGCAAACATGAGCATGACGCGCACCCCGGATGTGCATTTCATCTCCGAGGCGCGGCACAACGGGACGAAGTACGTCTCGATCGCGCCCGACTTCAGCCAGGTCTCCAAATATTCGGATTGGTGGATTCCCGTCAAGCCTGGCACCGACGCGGCGTTGTGGATGGCGGTCAATCACGTCATCTTGAAGGAATTCTTCGAAGAACGCCAGGTTCCGTATTTCACCAACTATCTCAAGCAATACACCGACAGCGCTTTTTTGGTGGAATTGGAAAAGGATGGCGACGTTTATAAAGCGGGACGCCTCCTGCGCGCCAACCGCGTCAAGCGATACACGAACGAGGAGAACGGCGACTGGAAACTGCTGGTCTTCGATAAAACCAGCAAACAGCCGCGCATGCCCAAAGGCACGGTCGGCTACCGCTGGAGCAAGGAAAAAGGCAAGTGGAATCTCAAGATGGAGGACGGGCAGGACGACACCCCGCTCGATCCCGAACTGACCTTCCTCGACGAACACGATGAGATCGTGAACGTCGCCTATCACGAATTTGCCGAGGCGAAAGTTGCCCTGCGCGGCATCCCCATCCGCTACGTGGAAACCGACCGCGGACGCGTCCCTGTGACGACCGCCTTCGATCTGCTCGTGGCGCAATTCGGCGTGAGCCGCGGACTGCCTGGCGATTATCCGAAATCCTACGATGAGATCGGTCCGTACACGCCTGCCTGGCAGGAACAGTACACGGGCATCGGTCGCGACACCGTCACCCGCCTGGCGCGCGAGTTCGCGCACAACGCCGAGGTCACGAACGGCAAGTCCATGGTCATCGTCGGCGCGAGCATCAATCACTGGTACAACAACAGCCTGATGTACCGCGCCCCCATCACCGCCTTGATGTTGTGCGGCTGTTGCGGAGTCAACGGCGGCGGCATGAACCATTACGTGGGACAGGAAAAACTCACGCTGGTCGCGCCGTGGTCGGCGATGGCGTTCGCGCTGGACTGGGTCAAGCCGCCCCGCCGCCAGCAGACTCCCACCTGGCATTACATGAACAGCGACCAGTGGCGCTACGAGGGCGATTTCACCGAATATGCGCCCGTCCCTGAAAAGACGAAATGGGCGAAGGGACATGCCGCAGATTTGGCGGCGATGGCGGTGCGCATGGGCTGGATGCCTTCATACCCACAGTTCGATGAAAACCCCTTCGAACTCGTCAAGAAGGCGGATGCGGCTGGCGCGAAAAACAACGATGAGGTCATCCGTCAGGTGGTGAACCAACTCAAAGACGGAAAGACCCGCTTCGCGGTGGACGATCCAGACGCGGAGCAGAACTGGCCTCGTATCTGGATGATGTGGCGCGGCAATGCGCTGGCATCCAGCGCCAAGGGCGCGGAGTTCTTCCAGCGTCACTATCTCGGCACGCACGATAATATCATTGCGGAGGAACACGCCAAGGACAAGGTCAAGACCGTCACCTTCCGCGAGCCTGTGCCGCGCGGCAAGATGGATCTGGTGATTGACCTGAACTTCCGCATGGACTCCTCGGCGCTGTATTCCGACATCGTCATGCCCTCCGCGTTCTGGTACGAAAAGAACGATCTTAACACCACCGACCTGCACTCGTACGTGCATCCGCTCGGACAGGCGGTTCCCCCCGTTTGGGAATCCAAGACCGACTGGGAAATCTTCAAACTGTTGGCTCGCAAGGTCAGCGAAATGTCGCCCGAAGTCTTCCCCGAACCCGTGCGCGACATTGTGGCGTTCCCGCTCATGCACGACACGCCCGACGAACTCGGCCAGACCGACGTAAAGGACTGGCGCGCGGGCGAATGCGAAGCCATCCCTGGCAAGACCATGCCGCACCTGCGCGTGGTCGAGCGCGACTACGCCAACCTGTACAACCGCTTCATCTCGCTCGGACCCAACCTGCGCGCGGATGGCATCAACGGCAACGGCGTGCAGATTCCCATCGAGAAATTCTACGATGAACTGCTGGAGAAACCCGTCGGCGGGACGCCCGACCCGCGTCGCACGCGCTGTGTGGAGTGGGGCGGGAAGAAATATCCCAGTCTCGAAGACGCGCTGGATACCGCCAACGTGCTTTTGCATCTGGCTCCCGAAACGAACGGCGAAGTCTCCTACGAGGCGTTCAAACACGAAGAGGAACGCGTCGGTCTCCCGCTGGCAGACCTGGCTGAGAAAATACGCGGCGTCAAGATGACCTTCTTCGATCTGACTCGACAAGTCCGCCGCACGCTGATCAGCCCCTGCTGGTCGGGCATGGTCAACGACGGGCGCGCTTACGCCGCCTGGTGCATGAGCGTCGAGCGCCTCGTCCCCTGGCGCACGCTGACGGGACGCCAGCACTTCTATGTTGACCATCCGTGGTATCTGGACTTTGGCGAACACCTGCCCACCTTCAAGCCGAAATTGAATCCGCGCGCGACGGGCGACATCGTCAACAGCCCGGTGGACGACAAGAGCCTGGTGCTGAACTACATCACGCCGCACGGCAAGTGGAACATCCACTCGACCTACAAGGACAACCACCGCATGTTGACACTCTCGCGCGGCATGGACCCGGTCTGGATCAACGACAAGGACGCGGAAAAAGTCGGTCTCGTGGACAACGACTGGGTGGAAATGTTCAACGACAACGGCGTGGTCGTCACGCGCGTCAACGTTAGTTCCCGCGTGCAGTCTGGCATGTGTCTGTACTATCACGCCGTCGAGCGCACGATCTACATCCCAAAATCGCAGATCCGCGGCAAGAAACGCGCGGGCGGGCACAACAGCCTGACGCGCACGCGCATCAATCCGCTGTTACTGGCGGGCGGTTACGCCCAGTTCACGTACGGCTTCAATTACTGGGGTCCCATCGGCATCTTCACCCGCGACACGTATTGCGTCGTGCGGAAGATGGAAAAGTTGGAATGGTAATTCGCGGATCGCCTATCGCTAATCGGTGATCGCCCGACTGCCGTCATTGCGAGGAGCGAACGGAGTGAGCGACGAAGCAATCCCCTCCTGCGGCGCGGAGATTGCTTCGTCGGGAAGAGCGTCCTCCTCGCAATGACGGAATCAAAGGAAGTTATTTCACCAAAACTCAGTAGCGTTACGCACCACGCAACACGCAATAAGCGATACGCGAAACCCAAAGGAGCAAATATGGACATACGCGCGCAAGTTTCAATGGTTTTTCATCTCGATAAGTGCATTGGCTGCCACACGTGCAGCGTCGCCTGCAAGAACATCTGGACCGACCGCAAAGGCACCGAGTACATGTGGTGGAATAATGTGGAGACCAAGCCCGGTACGGGCTACCCCACGCGCTGGGAAGACCAGGAAAAGTATAAAGGCGGTTTTGAGAAGAAGAACGGCAAACTCAACCTGAAATTGCAGGGACGGATGGGCGCGCTCGGCAACATCTTCTTCAACCCCAACCTGCCCACCATGGACGATTACTACGAGCCGTGGACGTACGATTATCAGCATCTCTTCGACGCCCCCGAAGGCGACGACCAGCCCACCGCCCGCGCCATCTCGCTCGTCACGGGCAAACCGATGGAGATCGAAGCGGGTCCCAACTGGGACGACGACCTGGGCGGCTCGCCCGTCTACGCGGAGAACGACAAGAACCTCGACGAACTCACGGACGACGAGCGCGAGCAACT
>Ga0210029_1001834_pt1 | contig 12078 bp, 10 predicted proteins | sample CryGeymeta201521_FD_183985 | JGI IMG/M metagenome (GOLD analysis project Ga0210029, IMG submission 183985) | Groundwater microbial communities from Crystal Geyser aquifers in Utah, USA - Crystal Geyser metaG 2015-21 (SPAdes) (version 2) | ecosystem: Environmental > Aquatic > Deep subsurface >... | reverse complement strand
GTGCAGCACGAAGAAATTCTGCAGATCGGTCGGTTTTCCGTGGTGGGCGATGATGCCGTAGGGTGCCAGCCGCGCCTCACCCGTGCCGGTATTTTCAACCGATTCGGTCACCGTGAACATGAAGTGATCATCGACCGCGATCTGGCGCGTGAAGATCAGCCCCTTGCCGTTGTCCCAGTGCAGCGCCACCGGCTGGCCAGTGGTCAGGGTCGCGCCCGCAGCCAGAGTCCATTCGGTATTGGCCCCCGGCACGTCCTCGAAGGTCAGATCGCCACCAGGGGCCCAGCCGTAAAGCGCATAATAGGCATTGGGCTGACCGACGGGTGACAAAAGGCGCACGATCGGCGAGTCGGCGGCCAGCGTTTCGCGATAGCTTTTCAGCGACAGATCGTCGATCCGCCCGCCCAGAAGCGATATCGAGCCTTGCAGTTCGGCGGTGTCGATCATCAGGCGCGGTGCTTCGGGCACCGCTGCGGCAGCTTCGGTCGCGGCCGCCACATCGCTGGCTGCCGGGGGCACCACCGCCTCAAGCGTGGTCACGGCGGTGGGGGCGGTGGGATTGACCACCGGATCTTGCGGCGGGAACAGCACGAACCACACCAGGATCACCAGGAAACTGAGAGCCGTTGCAAGGATGAGGTTCTTGTTCTGATCGTCCATCGAAACCGCCGCCGTTCCTGTTCAGGGTTTGGCGTGGTTCAACGGTAAGGGGCACGAAAGGTCAAGCGGTTTTCCCGGTTACGGTGGGTTCGGGCGGCTTTGCACGGGTTGAATCGGTGTTTCTGCAGCTTTGGTCGGCGACCGGGGCTGGCAGGCCTGAAAATGATCGGGAGAGGCGACAACGTCGGGCGGCGCGTGACCTTTGATCCCGACCAGCCATCTTGCCGTCCTCACTGTGCCCTTTGGCCGATCTTTGGTGTGGTGCCAAGCCTTGCACGATGCTGGCTGATCCAGTCGCAGGTAACCTCATAGGGCATCGGGCGACCGATGCCGAAGCCCTGCACATGGCGGCAGCCGAGTTGTGCCAACATGGCGTGCTCGCCCGGGGTCTCCACCCCTTCGGCCAGGGTTTCAAGCCCCAGTTGCTCGGCCAGCGACAGGATCGCCGACACCATTTTCTGCTGTTCACGATCTTCATCGACGCGCGTCACGAAACTGCGGTCGATCTTCAGCCGCCGCACCGTGAAGCGCCGGATGTTGGTGATCGAGGCATGACCAGTGCCGAAATCATCGAGGTCGATGCCACAGCCCAACTTGGCCAGCGCCGCGATATTATGGACGACCACATCATTGTCGGTTTCGGCCACCACGGTTTCCAGAATTTCCACCGACAGCCGGTCGGGGGTCAGATCGAAGCGGTCGAGTTCCCATTTCAGCTTGTCGGCCAGCCGCGGGTTGCGCAATTCGGCGGCCGAGAAATTGACCCCGACGGTGGGCACCCGCAGCCCGGCCTTGTCCCACCGCACCAACGCGGTCAGGGCTCCATAAAGCATCACCTCGCCCAGCCGTTCCGACAGCCCGGCATCTTCGATGGCGGGCAGAAATTCGGCGGGCGAGACCAGACCGCGGTCGGGATGGTGCCAGCGCGCCAGCGCCTCGAAGCCGGAAATCGCGCCGGTATCGGTGGAAACCTGGGGCTGGAAATGCGGCCTGATCTCGCCCTCGTCCAGCGCCCGCTCAAGCACCGCGCGGAAGGCATCGCGGTCGGCATGTTTGCGCGCCATGTCGGGGGCGAAGGCGCGAATCGCACCGGGGCCGTTGCGCAGCGCCTCGTCGGCGGCTACCTGTGCGGCATCCAGCAGGGCGCGCCCCGAGGGCGCTGGGGCGCGCACGCCCAGACAGAAGCCGACCGAGCAGGTCACGTAAAGCCGGGCCGCGTCGATGCTGATCGGGGGGGCCACCGCCGCCTGCAGGCGCGCGGCCAGTTGCACCAGGGTTTCGAGATCAAGCCGCCGCTGCGCCGCCAGCGCCAGGGCAAAGCCGCCGCCTTCCAGCCGCGCCACGGTGTCGCCATCACGCAGCGCCGCACAGATCCGCTCGGCGCTGCGGGCCAGCACTTCGGTCTGCGCCGCGCGACCGTGACGATCAAGCAGCACGTCGGCATCGTCGAACTGCACCACCAGACAGGCGGTGGTCTGGCCGGTGATTGCGCTGTCGCGCAGCACCGAATCAAGCGCCGAGATGATCTGCGGCCGGAGTGCCAGCCCGCTCAGCCCGTCGGGCAGCGGCCCGGGGGCGGTATCGTGAAACCGGAAAGCCCCGGCAATCGCAAATCCGAGCGGCAGGCCAAGCGCCACCAGAATCAGAACCCGTTCGCCACCCAGCCAGAACGCGGCCAGGGTGACGGCGGGCACGAACACCATCAGCTCGGGCCGTCGCATCTGCGCCGCCAGCCAGATGAACCGGTCTGAAACCCGCGTTCCGATCCAATGCTGCATGGTTCTCGCCTCGCCTTGCACAGGGGCATGCCTGCCCATCGAGCCGAGATTAGGGGCCGAGGTTGACCTCTTCGTTAATTTTCGCGTCCCGGTTGCGGCAAAGTTTCTACAATTGTTCTCATTTCCGTCGCCAGATTGGCGAAGTCGAAAAGCTGCGGGTCGAGCAGATGCGAGGGCCGCACATTCATCAGCGCGCGGAACATAACCTGCCGCCGCCCCGGCGAGCGCGCCTCCCAGCCATCCAGCAGCGCCTTGACCTGCTGGCGCTGCAAGCCGTCCTGCGAGCCGCAGAGATCGCAGGGAATTATCTGATATTTCATGGCCTTGGCGAATTTCGCGCAGTCGGCTTCAGCAACGAATGCCAGCGGTCGGTAAAGGAAAAGATCGCCTTCTTCGTTGACCAGCTTGGGCGGCATGGTGGCCAGCCGCCCGCCGTGAAACAGGTTCATGAAAAAGGTTTCCAGAATATCGTCGCGGTGATGCCCCAGCACCACGGCGCTGCACCCTTGCTCGCGCGCGATGCGGTAAAGATTACCGCGCCGCAGCCGCGAGCACAGGCTGCACATCGTGCCGCCGGGCGCGATCTTGGCGGTCACGACCGAATAGGTGTCCTGATACTCGATTCGATGCGCCACCCCCATCCGGGCCAGAAACGCCGGCAAGACGGTGGCGGGAAAGCCGGGCTGGCCCTGATCAAGGTTGCAGGCCAGCAGATCAACCGGCAGCAGGCCGCGCCATTTCAGCTCGTGCAGCACCGCCAGCAGGGTGTAGCTGTCCTTGCCGCCCGACAGGCATACCAGCCAGCGCGCACCCGGCTGGATCATGCCGTAGGTCTCGATTGCCTCGCGCACCTCGCGCACCAGGCGCTTGCGCAGCTTGCGAAACGACAGCGAGTCCGGCGCACCGTGAAACAGCGGGTGGATGTCGTCGGGAACGTCGGGCATCGGCGGCCTTTCCATGGCTGTGCCAGTTTCCTTTCCGTCGGTTCCGTCGATTCCGGCCGTGCCGCCGTGCCGCCGGGGCACTGGTCAGCTCTTTGATTGCGGATGGTCATGCTCGGGGTCGGCCCCCGGCACCGGGTCATAGCCCTGCCCGCCCCAGGGGTGACAGCGGCAGATGCGGTGCGCCGCCAGATAGCCGCCCTTCAGGCCGCCGTGGCGCTCCAGCGCCTCAAGGGCATAGGCGCTGCAGGTCGGCTGAAACCGGCAGCCATGGCCCAGCCAGGGGCTGAGCAGCAGACGGTAGGCCCGCACCGGCAGCGCCACCAGATGCGCCAGCGGGGTCATCGCCGTGGCCGGTCGTTGTGGATCTGGCGCAGGGCCGATTCGAGATCGCCCTTCAGGGCGGCAAAATCGCGGCTGATGGTGACGCCCGGGCGGCCGACCAGCACATAGTCCCAGCCGGGGCGCGCGAACTTTGCCAGCACCGCCCGCGCCACTTCGCGCAACCGGCGCTTGGCGCGATTGCGCGCCACCGCGTTGCCGATCTTCTTGGAACAGGTGAACCCGACCCGCAGGCCTTGGCTGTCGTCACCGCGCGCCCGCGCCTGCAACAGGAACCCCGCCGTCCCCTGCCTGCGGGCCGAGGCGGCGCGCAGAAAGTCAGCGCGGTGGCGCAGCACTTGCAGTTGCGGCGAGGGCGGGCATGGCAAAACCGCCGCAGGCAAGGAAACCCCGGCGGTGATGCCCGTTTCCTGTGCCTTCGGCGGTGTCATGTCACGAAGCCCATCTGAACCGGGCGCGGAACTCAGGCCGAGAGTTTCTTGCGGCCCTTGGCGCGGCGAGCGGCCAGCACCAGACGACCGCCTTTGGTGGCCATCCGGGCGCGGAACCCGTGACGGCGGGCGCGAACCAGGTTCGAGGGTTGAAATGTGCGCTTCATCGCGGGTCTCCATCTGCGTCGGCACCAGAGCAGGCGAATTCGTCCCCCGGTCGGCACCACTTCAATTGAGCCCGTCCTTTACGGGGGCGGCGGGCCGCTGTCAATTCGCCCCGCTTCAGTTGTTGCAACATTTTGCCGCCTGCGCGGGGTCGCTGCGCGCCGCGGCCATGGCGATTGTTTCAAACCCGCAGGCTTTGGCCCGGTTCGCCTGACGCCGTGTTCACCCCGGATCAAGGCCGCGTGATCACGCTATCGCACGGCGGGTGAAATCGGTCATGCTGAGGCAACCCAAGCAGGAGACCACGGTGACCGAAATGACCAATGCCCCGCCGCAGCCCGGCCCGATCGCAGGACTGAGGCGCAAACTGCCGTTCTTGCTGATCATCGCCGTGGCGGCAATCGGCACCTTCGCGCTGCGGGATCATCTGAACTTTGCCGCGCTGGCCGAGAACCGCACCGCGCTGCTGGCGCTGCGCGACGCCCATTACGGGGCGACGGCGCTGGGGTTTGTGGCGGCCTATGCCCTGATCGTGGGCTTCAGCCTGCCGGGGGCGACGGTGGCCACCCTGACGGGGGGATTTCTGTTCGGGCTGTTTCCGGGCGTGCTTTACAACGTCACCGGAGCCACGGCGGGGGCGGTTGCGATCTTTCTGGCGGCGCGCTCGGGGTTCGGTGCCCGCTTTGCCGACCGCCTTGACGCCCAGGGTGGCACGGTGGCGCGGCTCCACGAGGCGCTGCGCGCCAATGAATGGTCAGTGCTGTTCCTGATGCGGCTGGTGCCGGTGGTGCCGTTCTTTCTGGCCAACCTGATTCCCGCCTTCATCGGGGTGCGCCTGCACCGCTTTGTCATCACCACGTTCCTTGGGATCATTCCGGGCGGGCTGGTCTATACCTCGGTCGGCGCGGGTCTGGGCGAGGTTTTTGCGCGCGGCGAGTCACCCGATCTCGGCATCATCTTTGCCCCGCAAGTTCTGGGGCCGATTCTCGGCCTTGCGGCCCTGTCGGCGCTGCCGATCGTGCTCAAGGCGTTGCACAGGAAAGACATCTGACATGACACATATTGAAACTGACATCTGCATCATCGGCGCAGGTTCCGGTGGCTTGTCGATTGCCGCGGCGGCGGCCCAGATGGGCGCGCGGGTGGTGCTGGTCGAAGGCGGCGAGATGGGCGGCGATTGCCTGAACGCGGGCTGCGTCCCATCAAAAGCGCTGATCGCCGCCGCCAAACACGCCCATGCCATGACCACCGGCGGGCCGTTCGGGGTGACCCCGGTCAAGCCTGAGGTCGATTTCGGGGCGGTCAAGGATCACGTGGCGCGGGTGATCGCCAGCATTGCGCCGACGGACAGCCAGCAGCGCTTCGAGGGCCTTGGGGTGCGGGTGATCCGGGATTATGGCAAGTTCATATCGCCGACCGAGCTGGAGGCGGGCGGTTTTACCATCCGGGCGCGGCGCTTTGTCGTGGCTACCGGCTCGCGCCCGTTCGTGCCGCCGATTCCGGGGGTGGACGCGGTTCCCTACTTCACCAACGAGACCATCTTCGCGCTGCGCGAGCAACCCCGCCACCTGATCGTGATCGGCGGCGGGCCGATCGGGATCGAGATGGCGCAGGCGCATCGTCGGCTGGGGTGCGAGGTGACGGTGATCGAGGGTGCCAAGGCGCTGGGGCGCGACGACCCCGAACTGGCGGCGGTGGTGCTTGATGCGCTGCGCGCCGAAGGGGTGGCGATCATCGAGGGCGCGCCGGTGGTGCGGCTGGCGGGTGGGCCGGGCGCGATCGAGGTGGTGCTGGGCGACGGGCGCACCATCACCGGCTCGCATCTCTTGATGGCGGTCGGGCGGGTGGTGGCGCTGGAGCGGCTGAACCTGGATGCGGCAGGGGTAGCCTTCAGCCGGCGCGGGGTGACGGTCGGGGCCGATCTGCGCTCGAGCAATCGCCGGGTCTATGCCGTGGGCGATGCCGCGGGCGGGCTGCAATTCACCCATGTCGCCAGCTATCATGCCGGGGTGGTGGTGCGATCCATGCTGCTTGGCCTGCCCTCGAAGGCTGTCACCCGCCATATTCCCTGGGTTACCTACAGTGACCCCGAACTGGCGCAGGTGGGCCTGACCGAGGCCGAGGCGCGGGCGGCGCATGGGGCGGCGCTGACGGTGCTGCGCCACGCCTTTGCCGACAACGACCGCGCCCGGGCCGAGGGCGCGACCAAGGGCCTGATCAAGGTGATGGTGGTGCGCGGACGCCCGATAGGGGTGAGTATCGCCGGGGCGCAGGCGGGCGAACTGATCGGGCTTTGGGCGCTGGCGATCGCGGCGCGGCTGAAGATCGGCAGCATCGCCGGGATGGTGCTGCCCTATCCGACTCTGGGCGAAGTGTCGAAACGTGCCGCAGGAGCCTATTTTTCACCGAAACTTTTTGATAGCTCTGTAGTCAAGTGGGTGGTGAGGCTGGTGCAGCGGGTGTTGCCGTAAGGTGATCCGAGGCGCGCCGGGGGGCTGGCTGCCCCCCCAGCGTCGCCACGGGCGACGCGTGCCCCGCTGCAAACCTTCCACTGGAAGGTTTTCCGGGCGCGTGTCACCCCGGCGGATATTTGGGCAAAGGCGAAAGGACAGCAGATGGGAGGCCGGTTTCTGAACACGCTTTCCGGGCGGTTCCTGCTGTTGACCGTGGCCTTCGTGATGCTGGCCGAGGTGCTGATCTTTGTGCCCTCGATTGCCCGGTTCCGGCTGGATTACCTGTCGCTGCGGCTGGAAAAGGCGCAGATCGCCTCGCTGGCGTTGCTGACCAATGACGGCATGATCACGTCGGAACTCGAGGCCGAGCTGCTGGCCAACGCCGGGGTGTTCAACGTGGTGCTGCGGCGCGACGAGGTGCGGCAACTGGTGCTGTCGTCACCAATTCCCGACTCGATCAGTGCGACCCATGATCTGCGCAGCGCCGGGCCATGGGTGCTGATCCGTGACGCGACGGCGGCGCTGCTGGATCCGGCCGACCGGGTGGTGCGGGTGATCGGCAATCCGGTGCAGCAGGCCGGCCTTCTGATCGAGATCACCCTGCGCACTGCCCCGCTGCGACGCGCGATGCTGGCATATGGCCTGCGGATTCTGGCGCTGTCGGCGTTGATCTCGGCGGTGACGGCGGTGCTGTTGTTTCTGGCTGTGCAGCGGCTGATGGTGCTGCCGATCCGCCGGGTGGTGCGCCACATGCAGGTCTATGCCGAGGCCCCCGAGGACGTGCGCCGGGTGATCGTGCCAACCGCGCGCGTGGTGGAACTGCGCGCCGCCGAGGATGCGCTGCACTCGCTGCAGACCCAGTTGACCGGGGCCCTGCGCCAGAAGGAGCGGCTGGCGCAACTGGGCGGCGCGGTGGCCAAGATCAGCCATGATCTGCGCAACATCCTGACCACGGCGCAGCTTTTTGCCGACCGTATCGGCGACAGCGCCGATCCGACGGTGGCGCGTGCGGCCCCGAAGCTGGTGGGGTCGATCAGCCGGGCGGTATCCTTGTGCGAGACCACCCTGGCCTTTGGGCGGGCCGAGGAACGCGCGCCGCAACTGGCGCGCTTTGCGCTGCGCAAGCTGGTCTGCGAGGTGGTCGAAGGCGAGGGGCTGAGTGCCACCAGCCACCCGGCCTCGGTGATCGACATCGCGCCCGGCCTGATGATCCGGGCCGACGCCGAGCAGCTCAACCGGGTGCTGGCGAACCTGGTGCGCAATGCCCGGCAGGCGCTGGATGCGATGGCGGACGTGGCCGACCGCCCGGCCACCATCGAGATATCGGCGGGCGAGGATGACACGGCGTGGTGGATCATGGTCGGCGACACCGGCCCCGGCCTGCCCGCCAAGGCGCGCGAGCACCTGTTCACGGCCTTCCAGGGCGGGGTGCGCAAGGGCGGGACCGGGCTGGGCCTCGCGATTGCCGCCGAACTGGTGCAGGGCCACGGCGGGCGGCTGGAACTTGTGCGCTCGGACGATGGCGGCACCGAATTCATGATCCGTCTGCCCAAGGGGCCGGGGTTGGCCGATGAACCCTGACGCGGGGGCGGCGATGGCCCGCGAATTCCGCGAATTCGGCCTTGCAAACTCCGGCGGCGGTCGCTAAAGCCCGCCAGCAGTGCACCCGTAGCTCAGCTGGATAGAGCATCAGACTACGAATCTGAGGGCCGGGCGTTCGAATCGCTCCGGGTGCACCAATGAATACAAGGGCTTAGGCGTCACCGCCTGAGCCCTTCGCTTTTCGTGGCTACCACCGGGCTACCACCGCGCGCAGTTTCGATGGTCCTGAGGGCTGAAACATGGGGCGCGCCGGACGGCGCAGGCGGGGAACCCGTCGCACAAATTTCACCTTTGGCTATCCCGTGAAAAGCAGCGGCGGCGGGGCCAGCGCCCTTGCTGGCGGTGCCTTGAGCTGCGCAATCGGGGCGAGGTGGCCCAGCGCTGGGCGGTGACGTGCGCTCACCGCATATTTATGGAAGCTCTATAAAGTGCTGTTACATCTGTTACTTGTTACAAGTTTTGTAAGTATATGTATTATATATAGAAAATATCCTATGTTCTGTAACAGAGGTGTAACAAGGTCGCTGGCCGCTGTTACAATCTGCAAGGGCCACCTCGAGGCGGCGCGACCAGGGCGAGGTGACCCGGCGCTGGGCAGCGGCGGCAGGGTCAGTGCCCTTGCAGGCGGTGCCTCGCGCTGCGCGATCGGGGCGAGGTCCAGAACCGAGGTCAAACAGCGCCGACTGTGCAATTGTGCACGCCTTAACAAGGTAACCATTTGTTTAGGCTTGGTAAATTGGTAACCCGTTGAAAACGGGCGCGCTTCGCCCGCCCGTATACGCCTTAACACCCGGAAGGACCCAAAGAGTGCCAAGCGGTAAACGACTTAACCGCGCTTCCTCTCGGTTCCGTTAAGCGGCAGACAAGTGACGGCTGAAAAACCCGGCAGTGGTTCATATTTTCATGGCATCGGCAGGCATAAGGCGAAGCACGGCGGGCAATGAAACGTGCGCGACAAGTTCCCTGCCCAAGCCGGGGCGCGGGGCCAATGCCCTTGCAGGCGGTGCCTCAGGCCGCGCGATCGGGGCGAGGTGGCCCGGCGCTGGGCACTTGGCATTGTCACCGCTTGACCCCATAGGCGGCAAAGGCCCGCGCCTCTGCCTCTGCCCGACTTAAGCCGCCGTCAAACTCCATGATTGCCGCCCGCTCTTCGGCCAGCTCGCGGGCAAGTTCCGGGTCATTGCGCCAATCATAGGCGGCGGCTAGCGGCCGGCCAGCGGCGCTGGGCAGCGCTTCATGGGGTTTCCCCAGGCGCGAAAACACCCGGCCCAGCGCCGCCCAGTCTGGCCCCCGCTCAGGCATCTGGCCCGCCCTCTTCGCCCATCAGCGCCGCATGGTTCAATTGGTATAGGCGAAGCGGGGTCTTTTCACTTGGCACCCGAAAGAGCTTGTACAGCACCCTGACCTTTGCGCCCTTCTGGACGGCCTCATGGCGCACAATCACGCCCAAATCGGCCAACGCCTCGAGCACCGATTTCAGGTCAAGCCCGGCAAGCAGCTCTCGCATGCCTGAGGCGTGAAGGTAAAACACCGGCGGCGCGTCGGACATTTCGTTGTCGTCACGCTGCACATAGCCCAGCGCCTTTGTTATGACGGCCCGGCGCGAATCCGGTTGCCACGAAACAAATCGGCTGTGCCCGTCAGTCTCAACGGCCTGCCTGATCCGCGCCCGCGCGTCTGCCACTTCGCCCGCGCCGCTGCCCCCGCGTTCGCTCAGATAGTCGCGGAAACAACGCAAAACGGCCGCCGCCGCCGTGCCCTCGGGCCAGCCGGTAATACTCAGCGAAGATGCTATCTCACCAGCCGCCGCGACAAGAGCGAAGCGATCGGCAACGCGGCGCACTTGCCCGTCAGCGCTGGGCGGCAAAGCCGCTTCGACAAAACCCCGGCGAAGCTTGGCAATGCCGTCTTGAGCGGCGGCAGGGTCTGCCACGATCTGGCGAAGGAAAGCGCGCGCTGGGGTTCCATAGCTGCGCCCGACTGCCGCCTTGAGCGACTGCGCGAAGATGGCTGCGTTCGCGGCACCGTGAATATCCTCAAACAAACCAAGGGCCGCCCCGGCATCGCCCCGAAGGTCGATCACCCGCACTTCCATGCCTGCGGCAATCCGCCCGCCGCTTTCCCTGATCTTGTCGGCAAGCCCCATTTCACCGCTGGACAGGAACAGCAAGCGCCATTCATGGCTTTTGCGCGCCTGCCCCTCGCGACCGGCCCGCGCCTTGCCAACGCCATTACCCAGCATGTAGGCAGCCGCCCCCGCCGCCTTCGATTCCACTTGGCTAAGTTCATCCAGGCAAAGGCATGCGTCCTTATGCATTGCCGCCAGCGCCTCGAGCGCGTTGTCAGTTGTGCGCCAGCTCTGCACATAGCCGCGCATGCCACCGCCGCCCCATACGGAACCCGCCACGGCCAGCGCGGTTGATTTGCCGGTAGAAGAGCCACCCCGAAAGTGAAAGCCGCCGCCATCCTCGCCCGTGAGCGCCAAAAGGGGGGCAGCGAAGGCAGCGGACAACGCCAGCACCAGGCGGGAATTGCCCAGCGCCAACGCGGCAACTGTGCTGCGCCAATCGTCCAGTGTGCCTGCAACGTTCAAGGCATGTTCCAGCTTTTCGCCGCTCTGCAAAAGCACCAGATCAGTGCTGGCAACGGCGCTTATCGTTTCGTCGGGAAACACATAGGCGGCACCATGCCAGCCGATACTTGAAACGCAGCGGGCGCGCGCCTCGGGCTCTGCGGAAATCAGATATTCAAAAAGCCAATCGCGCCACTTTCGCCCAGCGCTGGGCACGGGCATGAATCCCAGCCGCAAGAGTTCGGCCCGGATGGTTTCACCTGTTCCGGCCAGCAGCGCGGCGGGCATGGCCCAAGAGTGGCGCACCCCGTCACCATCTACCACCTCGAGCAACCTGCCGTGATCCTCGCCCTCTGTCGTTCTGGTGCGGGCAAGAATGTTGACTTCGGACCCGAACGCCACCCAGCGCGCGCCCGTGGTGCCGTCTTGCCCTTCAGTTTCCACCTTGCGCCAAACTTGCCCGTCTTCGACCTTGAACGGGAAGGGCCGGGCGCGTTTTCGCTTGGCCTTCCCGGTCTGCCCAGCGCCGCCTTTCTTCGCCTCTGCCGCCTGTTTTGCCTCTGCCACCCGGGCGGCAATTTCGGTTTCGCCGCTCATGCGTCACCCCGCAGAACATCATTGAAATCTGCACCCGCCGTTCGAGGGGCGATAACCGAAACCGCCCGGCCTTGGCACTCAAGCTGCGCGGCAGTTGCCTCTGCGGCGGCAAGCCCGGCGTCATCATGATCGGCGCAGATTATCACCACCTCTGCCACTGGCAGCGGGGGCAGGATCACGCCTTTAAGGCCAGAGGTCGAAAGCGTTGCCCAGACGGTCAGACGCGAGGCGCGCGAAACCGAAAGGCTTGTTTCAATCCCTTCGGCCAAGGCAATGACTCGCCCGTCAGGACCGAAGCGCACGGCACCGCCCGCCGCTGGCCCCAGCATCATCTTTGCCGGGCTCACGTCCGCTTTGCCCGATCCGTCAGGCCGAATAAACGTGCGGTGCACGCCCAGCGCCTCGCCCTTCGGCCCTCTGATCTGCGCCAGCATGGCGGGCAGGTGCAGCCCACTTGGGGTATGCAGCGCGCCGGGGTGAAAGCGCAGCGTGTGGCGCATCTTGGCGAAGCGCAGACCATGGATACCGCGCGCCTCG
>Ga0210029_1001816_pt1 | contig 12130 bp, 10 predicted proteins | sample CryGeymeta201521_FD_183985 | JGI IMG/M metagenome (GOLD analysis project Ga0210029, IMG submission 183985) | Groundwater microbial communities from Crystal Geyser aquifers in Utah, USA - Crystal Geyser metaG 2015-21 (SPAdes) (version 2) | ecosystem: Environmental > Aquatic > Deep subsurface >... | reverse complement strand
ACAAGGGAGCCATTCAATCCATTTGCGACCGCGCCATCTTGTTGAACGCCGGCCAGCTGGCCATGCAGGGCGAGCCCGAGGCCGTCATGGATTACTACAATGCCATGCTGGCCGATCATCAGAATCAAGCCGTGGAGCAGGAAATTAGAGCGGATGGCAAGGTGCAAACCATCTCGGGCACGGGCGAAGCAGAAATCGAATCTGCTGTGCTATTGAATGATGCGGGATTGCCGCTGGAGGTGGTGAATGTGGGCGATGACATCACCCTAAAAATCATTGCGCGAGTCAACGCTGACCTGCCGGAACTGGTGTTGGGTTACCTTATCAAGGACCGGCTTGGGCAGCCGGTTTACGGCACAAACACCTATCATCTTGGCCAGCCGATACAGCAGATCAAGGCGGGGGAGCGCGTGACATACCAGATAACCTTTGCTGCCAATATGGGGGAAGGCTCATACTCTGTCACGCTCGCTTTGCATGCATCGGACTCGCACATTGCAGCCAACTACGTTTGGAAAGACAGGGCCATTCTATTCACCGTGGTGAATATCAATCAGCCGCATTTTTCTGGAGTGGCATGGCTACCTTCAAAGTTGGAGTTGGTTCGTGGATAAAACAGACTTCTATCGAGCCTTTGAAGACCGTTATCGTGGCTCGCGCGAGTTGATCAAATCGCGCTTGGCGGTCTATCTCCCATTTGTATTACCACTCAAGCATTTTTACCCTGACGGTGTTGGTGTCGATCTAGGTTGTGGCCGTGGCGAGTGGCTGGAGTTGATGCAGGACAACGGACTTAATGTGCAAGGCATCGATCTGGATCAAGGCATGCTGGAGGCCGCACAGAAACTGGGATTGAATGCCAAACAAGCTGATGCGATCGAATACTTGCAAACACTGGCCTCCGAAAGCCAAACGATGGTCTCCGGATTTCATCTGGCTGAACATCTCCCTTTCGAAGTGCTGCAAATTTTGATTCAACAGGCATTGCGCGTGCTGAAGCCGGGCGGGCTGATGATCCTCGAAACGCCGAATCCGGAAAACATCGTGGTTGGCACGGCGAACTTCTATTTAGATCCAACGCACCATCAGCCAATCCCATCTTTGTTGTTGTCATTTATGGTTGAGCACGCCGGATTTGAAACAACAAAAATATTAAGGCTCCAAGAACCTGCAAATGTGGCTAGGAGCGACTCGTTAACTTTGCTGGATGTTCTCTGCGGCGTCAGTCCGGATTACGCAGTAGTTGGGCAGAAAGGCGGCGCAACAGAGATTGCGGCTGCAACTAAAGAGGCTTTCGCTAACGACTATGGCATCTCGTTAGAAAATCTGGCAAGCAAGTATGACCAGCAGATAAAAGCCAAAGCCAATCAGGCAGAGGCCAAAGCCAATCAGGCAGAGGCCAACTTTGTTGGGCTACTGAACAGCAAATCCTGGCGACTGACAGCACCCTTACGTTGGTTGGGGCGTATGGTGCGCCGCATAACGGCGAAGTCATTGAAAGGTCATTTGAAGGCATTGATCAGGAAGGTTGCTGGCTATGCCGCGCGTCACCCCCCCTTTAGACAAGCAGCTATAAATATGCTGAATCATTCCCCCAGCTTAAAGGCTCGTCTTAAACGCGTAATCTATGGCGGGGCAATGCAATTGCAACGGCCGCACGATGTGCCCAAAAATGTTTCAGAGCTCACACCGCGTGCACGCATGGTTTATGACGATCTCAAAGCAGCAATAGCGCGCCGCAAGAGGGAGAATCGTTGATGCGCATCGTCATTGACATGCAAGGTGCGCAAACGGAAAGCCGATTCAGAGGAATTGGTCGCTACACGCTATCCTTTGTCCAGGCCATTGCGCGCAATCGGGGCGAGCATGAGATATACCTTGCCCTGAGCGGACTTTTCCCGGACACCATCGAACCCATTCGCCACGCATTCGAGGGTTTGCTGCCGCAGGCGAACATCCGCGTCTGGTACGCACCGTGCCCACTGGCGGAAGTGCACCCCGGCAATCAAACTCGACGCGAAGTGGCCGAACTGTTGCGGGAAGCCTTCCTCGCCAGCCTGCAGCCTGATGTGATCCATGTTTGCAGCCTGTTCGAAGGCTATGTCGACGATGCCATTACCAGCATCGGTCGCTTCGATACGCGCACACCCGTGAGTGTTTCCCTCTATGACCTCATCCCGCTGCTAAGCCCAGATCAATATTTAACCCCCAGCCCGACCTATGCCGCATATTACCGGCACAAGCTGGATTTCCTGAAGCGTGCCGACTGCCTTTTGGCGATTTCAGAATTCACCTGTCAGGAAGGTATCGCGCATCTGGGCAATCCCGAAGGCCGCATCATCAACGTATCGACTGCCATCGAGCCACACTTTCAACCGTGCGTGATCCCCGAGGCCACCGTTACCCAGTTGCGCCAAAAATTGGGCCTCACACGCCCCTTCATCCTCTACACCGGCGGAGCGGATCAACGCAAAAACTTGCCGCGCTTGATACAGGCTTATGCCGCGCTGCCAGCTGAGTTGCGGGCGGGCTACCAAATGGTGTTGGCGGGCAAGATGAGCGAGGTGGAGTTGGCTGGCTTTCAGCAATCGGCCAAGGCGGCCGGTCTAAAGCCCGGCGAATTGTGTTTTACCGGCTACGTCAGCGATGACGAGCTTATCCAGCTCTATAATCTATGCGAGCTATTCATTTTTCCCTCCTGGCACGAAGGTTTCGGGCTACCGGCGTTAGAAGCTATGGCCTGCGGTGCGCCGGTCGTCGGTGCCAACACCACCAGCCTGCCGGAAGTCATCGGCTTGGAAGCCGCTCTGTTCGACCCGTTGGATGTGGCAGCCATCACGGCAAAAATGACCCAAGCATTGGAAGATAAAAAATTCCGTACTACGCTGCGTGAACATGGTTTGCAGCAAGCCAAGCGTTTCTCGTGGGATGCGAGTGCGAGATCAGCCCTCGTCGCACTTGAGCAAACAGTGGCAACAAAACCCATCAATGCAGATGGGGTTAGTACAACTATTCAGGCAAAATTGCTGGAAGCCATCGCCGGGCTTGAATGTGCAACCGAACTGACAGAAGTTGAATTAGTGCAGATTGCAGACTGCATAGCATTTAACCTTGCGCGAAGGAACAACAAACAGTTGCTTATCGATATCTCTGAGATTGTACAAAGAGATGCCAAGTCAGGCATTCAGCGCGTTGTGCGTAGCATCCTGCGCGAGCTGCTTGAGAAGCCACCACAAGGGATCGACGTCCGCCCAATATATTTCGATGGCAAAAGCTACAAGTACGCGAGCAGATTCACGGCAGCATTTTCCGGATCGAATGGGGAAGGTTTGACGGATGAAATAGTCGACTTTTGTCAAGGCGACATTTACCTGGCTTTGGACTTGAATGCCCACTTGACCGCAGCCGTGCATGATCTTCATATGCAATTGCGGCAGCGAGGTATCAGGTTGTATTTTATCGTTTACGACATTCTGTTGGTGCAGCATCCTGAGTGGTGGCCCGAGGGGGCCAGTGCTGTATTTGAAGCTTGGTTGAAAAGTATTTCGCAAGTCTCAACGGGGCTGATCTGCATTTCAGAAGCTGTAGCAGATGAAGTTAGAGAATGGCTGAAACAAAACCCGCCGCATAGACTGTCGGGGCCACAGGTGAGTAGTTTCCACCTTGGGGCGGATGTTGAAAACAGCATGCCCAGCAAAGGGCTGCCTGCCGATGCCAAATTGGTACTGGACTCTTTAAGCGCAAAATCAAGTTTTTTGATGGTCGGCACAGTGGAGCCGCGTAAAGGGCATGCGCAAACTCTTGGGGCGTTCGAGTTGTTATGGGCACAGGACGCTGATGTCAATTTGCTCATAGTGGGGAAACAGGGGTGGTTGGTTGATGCCTTGGTTCAGAAGATAAGGAACCACCCCGAACTAAACAAACGCCTGTTCTGGCTCGAAGGCATCAGCGACGAATACCTGGAAAAAGTCTACGCTGCCAGCACCTGCCTGATCGCCGCCTCCTACGGAGAAGGCTTTGGATTGCCCCTCATCGAGGCCGCCCAGCACAAGCTGCCGATCATCGCACGGGATATTCCTGTTTTTCGCGAGGTGGCAGGCGAACACGCTTATTTCTTTAAAGCTGAATCACCAGATTCTATGGCGCAGTCGATTAAGGAATGGCTCGCGCAGTATGCGGCTAATCAGCATCCCAAATCAAATGATATGCCATGGCTGACATGGCAGCAAAGTGCCAGGCAACTGCTGGAAAAAATTGCCCTGCAACACGCAGAGGTAGAACGATGACAAATTTAAAACCGGCCGTAAAAAAACAGTGGTTTGATTTGTTGGTGTTATCAGTCATCGCAATTTCAATTGTGGCGTTGCTGCTTTTTGTATTTGGTGCCTTTAATCCGAAGATTGCAGTCTTTGTGGGGTTGGCGCTTGCGGTGCCGATTTATTTTTTCATTACCAACTCGGCAGGTGGCGTGTCTGACGTTGGCAGCGTCGGCATAGCTATCCTCGCAGCCGTAGTTTTAATAGCACTTACATTCCGTGCCGAACCTTACCCATGGATAAATGGTGGGCAGGACCAAGGCGTCTATGTCAGCATGTCTTCGTATTACCAGCATGGTGGAAAAGTCTTCATTGAAGACAACGTCTTGTCGGAATTAAGTGATGAAGAACTGAAAAATATCTACACGAAAAATAGGGAAAGGACGGTATTCCACCTTGGCGTTTATTATGGTGGTGATAAGGATTACGTGTTTCAGTTCTACCATCTTCATCCTTTATGGATGGCGATCTTTGCCGATTTTTTGGGCGATGACGCACGCGGCTATTCTTTAATATTTTTTGCAATATTAAGTATTGTTTTCCTGAGTCTGCTTGTGTTTGAGTTGACCGGATCGAGACTGGCTTCATTGTGTGTTGGCCTTCTAATTGCCATAAATCCGTTGCATGTGTTTTTCTCGAAATGGCCGGTTACAGAGGTGGTTGCACTGGCATTTTCATCCATGGGTTTTTACTATCTAGCAAGAGCGTATAAATTTTCAAAAAGCACCTCTGTTGCATGGTGGGCTTTGGTTATTAGTTGCCTATGCCTGTCGCTTGTGTTTTTTGTAAGGATTAGTGGATTTTTCTATTTGCCATTATTGGCAAGCATTTTTATGGTGGGGAGTTGGTTATATAGGACAAGAGGCGACAAGTTTGGCACCGGATTGATGCTATTTGTTTTTGCGTGCATCGCCTTTTATGTTCTGTCTGTCTTTTACGGCTTAAAGTATTCGCCAAATTACTCAAGGGATATATATAGCTTAACTTTCGGCAAGATTGTGGGGCAGGGTTGGGCTCAAGTCATGATTGCGGGGCTTGCTTTCATGTTGCTTGCGATGTATGCATGGTATCGCTTGCTCAACAATGCACAGTTTGTTTCAAAAGTTAATGCATTGGTTCAGACGCGAATATTAATTTTGGGCATGTTACTTTTCATAGCAGTGACCGTTATGATCAGTCTGTATAAGGTATACAAACTTGGCTATAGTGATACATACGGCAATGATCCATGGCTGAATGGGCATTGGAAATTATCAGGGGCGGGCGGCGAAGCAGTTGCTAGATCATCGGTAATTAATTGGCTCATTTACACCTCACCCGCCTTGGTCTTGTTTGGCGGACTTGCCTTGCTGCGTAGAAAATTGGATTTTCGGCTGGTGCTGGTGCTGGTATTAGTGGGCAGTTCACTGGGTGTCTTCCTCCTACTTAACCCAATACTGCCTTACCAATATTATTACGCGCGCTATCTTGTTTCTGAATCTGTGCCCTACGCAATAGTTGGATGTGTTGTCGCGCTATTTAGTGGTGAGTCGCAGAAATGGAGAAGAATAGGAATCATTGCCGTATTGGTGACAATACCCCTTTTTGGTTATTATTCATTTAAGCAGATTGGTGCCGAAGAAGGAGTGCGCCCCTTAAGTGTGCTGAGGCAAATCGCTGGCCATGTAGAGAAGGATGATGTTTTGCTAATAGAGCCTTCACAATGGAAAATACCTCGCTTTGGTGTCGAAACACCGCTCAGATTTTATTTTGGACTAAAGACTTTTGTGTTGCCGAAAAAGGCAAGAGATGTCGTCAGCAGAGAACTTGCGAACTCCTTCAGAAATGTTTGGCTATTAAGCCCTGTCCGAATTAATGATGACCGCTTTGTGCTTGAAGAACGTTTGTTACATTACGACAAGGTGGTAGAGCGTACCGGACACATACCCACAAAAATTTTAGAGGACTTCTGGCACCAAGAGCTGTTTTTGTACGTACTTAAAAAACCGGGTTACCCAAGTTCTCGAGGTGAGATTTATAAGGTTGATTCAGGGCCCCATGCGGTTTCGTTCGACTCATACGAAACCAGTTCCATACTTGGAGTGGGTTGGCACTCGCTTGAGCAACGCCATGTCTGGTCATCAGGCATGGCTGTTATCAATTTGAAGAAGTCAATGTTCGTGAATGACAAATGGCCAAAACTAACAAAGTTGGACATCGCACCTTATGCTGCTACCCCAGATCGACCCGTCAAGATCGAAGCATATACGGGCGGTCGACGATTCAACTTTAATTACACTAATAGTGCGCGCAGTAGCATCGAGATACCTCTTGATTGCAAGCCCAACAGCGAGCAATGCAAAATTGAATTTTCAGTCAAGAATGCAACATCACCCCATGAACTTGGCGCATCGTCTGATGCGCGGGTTCTTGGCTTTGCCATGTATTCATTTTCATTCGAGTGACTCCCAATTGAAGCTCATCATCCAAATCCCATGCTACAACGAGGCCGACACACTGGCCATTGCCCTTGCGGCCCTGCCGCGCAAAGTGCCGGGATTTGATACCGTCGAATGGCTGATCGTCGACGACGGCAGCACGGACGACACGGTGGCGGTGGCGCGGGCGAATGGTGTCGATCATGTCATCAGGCATACCCGCAATCAAGGTTTGGCACGCGGCTTCATGACAGGTCTTGATGCCTGCCTGCGCCGGGGGGCGGATGTCATCGTCAATACCGATGCCGACAACCAGTACAACGCCGACGACATACCCGCGCTGACGCTGCCCATTCTGGAACATCGTGCCGATATCGTGGTGGGCGCCCGACCCATCGAAACCATCGAGCACTTCTCGCCGGCTAAGAAACTGCTGCAAAAGCTGGGCAGCTGGGTAGTGCGCGTGGCGAGCAAAACCGGCATCCCCGATGCGCCCAGCGGCTTCCGCGCCATGAGTCGTACCGCCGCGCAACGGCTGATGGTGTACAACGACTATACTTACACACTGGAAACAATCATCCAAGCGGGGCAGAAGAACATGGCCATCACTTCGGTGCCTATCCGGGTGAATGGCGATCTTCGCCCATCGCGGCTGGTGAAAAGCATCCCTTCATATATTCAGCGCAGCGTCGTAACCATTGTGCGCATCTTCATCATCTACCGCCCGTTCCGCTTCTTCGGCACCATCGGCGCGGTTTTGTTCGGTGCGGGCTTTTTGATCGGACTACGATTTTTGTGGCATTACATCGGCGGCGATGGAGATGGACATATTCAATCTCTCATTCTCGCCGCGCTGTTGCTCGGCCTTGGCTTCCAAACCCTGTTGATCGCGGTAGTTGCAGATTTGTTGTCCGCTAATCGGAAGTTGATAGAGGATGTAAGGTACCGTTTAAGGGCCGGCAGCGAGACGGATAACGTGATTGATCAATCGATTTTCGAAAGCGTAAAAAAAGATCGTAGGGATTCTTAATGCTCAAGGTTCTATTTATTACACGAAAGTGGCCGCCAGCGATCGGGGGGATGGAGACTTACGCCGTGGAGCTTTCTAAAGAACTCTCGCATTTATGCGACCTGACAGTGCACTCATTGCCAGGAAGAGGTGATGGGAAACCGCCAACGCCGCTTTCGCTCGGATGGTTTGTGCTGTCATCTATGCTTCTTATTATCACTAGTCGGCGATATGCCGTGCTTCACATTGGCGATCTAGTGCTTTGGCCACTATGTTTGGTGGCGCGAATATTTCAACCCACGGCGAATTTAGTGATTACTGCATATGGGCTGGATATTGTTTACGGAAACCGAAAGGGGCTGTTGCCAAGTATATATCGTGTCTACCTGGCAATGGGCGCCAGATTAATAGCTAAACGAATTAGAGTAATCGCCATTTCAAACTCAACCGCAAAACTATGTCGCGATGTGGGATTGCGTAACATTTCAGTGGTGCCACTTGGCGTGCCTAAGCCGAACCTAAATCAATATAAGCGACGTGAAATTGGACCGTATGCGTTGTTTGTGGGGCGTCTGGTTAAACGCAAGGGCGCTGCTTGGTTCATCGAAAATGTAATCCCATTGTTACCTTCGCACATTCGGTTGATTGTTGTTGGAAAGCGTTGGGATGAATCTGAATGGGACACTATTAATAGTAGTGAGCGTGTGGAGTATCGCGGAGTCGTTTCAAATAACGAGCTACGCGAACTCCGCAGTTCTGCCCTTGCGGTTTTGATGCCGAACATTACAACCGATGGAAAAGATATTGAAGGGTTTGGACTGACCGCACTGGAGGCTGCAGCGGATGGTGGCGTCTTACTTGCTAGTGGAATCGAGGGAATTGTTGATGCAGTGGTGGATGGTGAAACAGGTTTTCTCCTTCCTTCGGGTGAGCCACATGTTTGGGCGGAAAAAATTAATGTAATTATGCAATGGTCATCTGTAGAACGGGAGAACTTTGTTCGTCGTGCGAGTGCAATCATTGAAGATAGATTTTCGTGGGAGCGGGTTGCACGTAATACCGTTGATGTTTATCTCGTTGCACATAGATAGAGGAATTGAAAATTGAAGCGTTCGCATGCGATTCTGGATGGTAGTTCTCGTGATAAAAAGGCGCGGAAGATTGAGCGTTTGTCAATCAAGTTGACCCCTCTGCGAATGAGCAAAATGCTTGAAGTGGGGTGTGGCTCTGGTTATATAGCATCGTATTTCTCGACACTAGGGTACGGGTGGCAGGGGAGCTACGCGGTTGACGTTACAGACGAACGACAGGTTACCGACAGTTACCAGTTCCAGCGTGTGCAGGGAACCGCTTTGCCGTTTGCAAATGATAGCTTCGATTTCGTGATCTCCAACCACGTTGTAGAGCACGTCGGCACGGCCGACGATCAAGTGCATCATTTGAGAGAAGTCTTTCGCTGCCTCGAAGCTGGGGGGACGCTTTATTTTGCAGTACCCAATCGGTGGCGATTGATTGAGCCTCATTACAAGCTTCCGTTCCTGAGTTGGTTGCCAGAAAAATTCGCATCTGCTTATGTGCGTCTCTTCAAAATGGGTAGTCATTATGACTGTAAACCCCTCTCTCAAAAGGAAGCTGCCGACCTGCTGCGGCAGAGTGGTTTCAATTGTGTTGAAGTAACCCTCGATGCTATTCCTCTAGTGGGTGAGCTGGAAGGTGGTTGGTTGGCACGGCATGTTACGGCGTTGCCTAAATCGTTTTGGCGATTCTTTTCCTTCATCATGCCGACCCTTATTTTTGTTTGCCGGAAGCCATCGGTTTGACTCCAAAAAAAATACAGATTCGTTGGCGCAAATGGCTAACAGTTTCCGTTACCATGCTGGCAATTGGGTTCTATATTCAATATGCGGTGCAAAATTTCAACGAGATACCGCTGTTGAACTGGAGTCTAGCCTCAGCCGGGACTGCACTATTTTCTGTTGCGCTTGTAGTATTTAGCATCGGCATTGCAGGCACAATCTGGTACTTGTTGTTACGCGACAACGTTGTTTCAATCAAATGGCGGCAAGCTCAGATTATCTTTGCTATAGCCCAGTTCGGCAAATACCTTCCGGGAAACGTGGGGCAGCACGTTGGTCGCGTCGTCATGGCGCGTGAGATCAACATACCCGTGCCGATCACCCTTAACACGATGCTTGTGGAAGTGCTTTGGGGAGCAGGTATTGCAGCAGGTCTATCGCTGCTGTCGCTGATTTTGTTTGTTGACGAACAGAAGCTCGGTCTGCAATTGCAGTTTGGCCCTGCTTACTTTGCTATGGGTGTTGCTCTTTTGCTGTATATGCCTTGGTTGGGCATAGGCTTTTTAAATAGATATTTGCCGGGATTGGCGAAACGTTTGTCTGGGGGTAGAAGGATTGCCATACCCAGATTGAGTACGGCGCTGATGGTTGCGGCGCTATTCCTGTTATGTTTTGTGTTGTTGGGGTTGATATTAAAGCTCCAGGCGCAGTGGTTCTTTGGTGTCACTAATGGCGGCTTGCTGGAACTGACTTGTCTGTTCGCCATCGCTTGGATTGCAGGCTATCTGGTGCCCGGCGCACCCGGTGGCTTGGGGGTGAGAGAGGCTATGATGGTGCTTCTACTTTCCCCAACGCTAGGTGCCGGTGTGGCTGTGGGGCTTGGAGTGACGCTGCGGGTGACGACCACAGCGGGGGATGCGGTAGCGTTTTCACTTGGGCTGCTGTTCAAGCGCCTTGATGTGCCAGTTGTAACCAAGAGCGAGAACAAGGGCGGGGTTCTATGACCGCCATCCGGACAAACCAATATCAAACCCCGACCGCATTTTTGCGGGCACTCGGTGTCAACCCGCCAACGTCGCTGACTATACGCGATTCAGGGCAGTATCAGGTGACAGTGCCGCTGCCGGGTTCTTACGCAAGTTTTGACCATCTTGGTTCCTGAAGCGGTCTCGCCCAAGAAATTACGGGCAGCGCTGACTCGCGGGCGCTGTGGGCGGATTTGTACCCTATCAAATTGGTGCGTTCAGATTCACGCATGGATAAATTGAATAATTGAAGCCAACGATGACCGAGTCTGCTAAACGCCCTCCCACAACACTCTGCAACATAGATCTGCTGCGTGGCATCGCCGCGCTGGCGATTTTATTTTGGCATTATCAGCACTTCTACTTCCCGCGAGCTGGGGTCAATGGCGTGGCTGATTCGCGCGCCGAGCAGCCGCTATTCGACGAATTCGCTTGGCTGTATCTGCATGGGGATTGGGCAGTCCAATTTTTCTGGATATTATCTGGTTTTATCTTTTTCCACGTTTACGCATCCCGTCGTGATGTTGGTCTGTGGGAATATTTCTCAAATCGATTTTCCAGACTTTATCCGCTTCATTTCATAACGCTTTTCGTTGTCGCTTGGCTCCAGTTTCTCAGTTGGTCATGGTTCGGGCATTTTCAAATCTATCAGCTCAACGATGTTTGGCACTTCATTTTGAATTTGTTCATGGCATCACACTGGGGATTTCAAGAAGGGTATTCTTTTAATGGCCCGATATGGTCCATTTCCGTTGAAATCTTGGTGTATGCAATGTTTTTTTGTTTCATACGCGCGTTTGAAATAAGGTTGGTCACCAGCGCACTTTTTCTTGTCTTTTCGCTGATATTGTTTTCAGTCTCGCAAGGCCCAATATCTGCGTGTGCGGTCTTCTTTGCAGTTGGGGGGGGGTGAACCAACTGCACTCCTATCTGGTGACGCATCAAACAAATCGCGCTAGCATAATTTGCGCTATGACCTTGTTACTGATGGCGATAGGGTTGATTCAACTGAATTGGATTGATCTTCGAATCGTCGTCACAATGGGATTTTTTCCTGCTCTGATTTGGCTTGCGGCCGCGTTGGATACAAAAGGGATTTCGTCTGGTGCAATTGGGGTCAAGTTGGGAAGCATCACGTATTCTTCTTACCTCTTACATGTGCCAATCCAGATTTTCGCCATAATGATTCTGGATAGCTTCGGCTACAGGAATGCAGTCGCCTCGCCGCTTTTTCTGGGGGCTTACATACTTTGTGTGATAACGGCGGCATTTTTAGCATATAAGCTTGTTGAGCTTCCTTTGAAGTCACGAAGTAGGAAGTTTTTGTTAAAGATGGCAAAATAAAACATTTGGGTTGTCTTGGCGATGTTCGAATGCCATTGCCTGCACTGTACTGTGTACACGCACAAGGATATGCCACCCATTAATGACAGGAGCAAACTTGAAAATCGCCATCGCCGGAACCGGCTACGTCGGGCTCTCCAACGCCATTCTGCTTGCCCAGCACAATGAGGTGGTGGCGCTCGACATCATTCCCGAAAAAGTGGCGATGATCAACCGCAAACAA
>Ga0210029_1001812_pt1 | contig 12146 bp, 13 predicted proteins | sample CryGeymeta201521_FD_183985 | JGI IMG/M metagenome (GOLD analysis project Ga0210029, IMG submission 183985) | Groundwater microbial communities from Crystal Geyser aquifers in Utah, USA - Crystal Geyser metaG 2015-21 (SPAdes) (version 2) | ecosystem: Environmental > Aquatic > Deep subsurface >... | reverse complement strand
AGCCCGGCTGTACTAGTGCGATAGCAGCCCCGCAGGACAAAAATCCTCCCTGGCTTACCATCATTTCTGACACCCCAAAAGCGCAGCTCTGGGTTGAAAGACAGCTCTGACCAACTTACAGTCATTTCCATCGGCCCTTTATAGTCGGTCATGATCTTCATTTTGGTCACTGGCTTGAAGGGCATCTCTTCGAAGCCAAGCGCCGCAGCCGCCTCGTCCCCGTTGTAGCCCATGTTGGAAGACATCAATACCCAGGCAACCGTTCGCTCCAGGCCCTCATAGACGCAGGCCGGCTCGATCTTGAGCAGGTTGCCGTTGTAGCCAGAGTACGGGTAGCTGAACGTCCAGTCCGAGGGGTCGGATGGGCAGGGTTCGGGAGTAGCGGTGGGGGTAGCCGTCGGGGGGATGGGAGTCGCAGAAGGCTGCCAAGCGACCGGGCGAGGCGTGGCGTTGACTACCGCCATCATCTGCGCCCGCTGCCAGAAGGCGTAGACCATAACCAGCCCCATGAAGATCACGATAAGAATGGCCGCCTTGAGATACGAGCGCAGGTGGCGCTTGCCGGCGAGGTCGTGGTAGAAAAAGTTGTTATCCATTTATTATTGATCACCTCTTGTTACACCATTGGCCATATAACCAATCGCATTCACCGTGATCCACTGCCTGGGCAGCAAATAGCCAGTGGACTGCACCATGGCGGTTACGCGGCAGTCGGGTCGCCCTTGAAAAAGCCCGCAGGAAGCACCGCCGAGATAAACATAGGGGGGAGCTTGCATGCGGAAATATCTTTCCGCAATTGCTGCCCCTTCCCCCGTTGAGTATATTTCGCCGTTTGGCCGCACGGCAATTTCCTGCGCCCCAGCGTGCGCGGCCAAATCAGCGATGGCAACCACTTCCTGCACCCGGGCGTTGGTAGTCATGTACTCCAAGAGACCAATCGTAAAGATCGCCATGAGCGCCAGCACAATGGCGAACAGCGCGGCTGCCTGGCCGCGTTCTGTGTTACGCTTTAGTGCCATCTTGCCTTCCATGTTTCCGAGCGAGAGATGAACCATTCCGAAGCCCAGCCTGGACTGTTCAGTCCCAGCAATCCGTTGAATAAAACAGGCACGTTATAGGACACCGCACACCCGCCGGGTTCACCCGTTCCGCTGGGTGGCGCGACCTGAACTTGGTAGTTCACGCCCAGCGTGGCGCTCCAATCGGCATTTAGTGTTTGCTGGGCGATTGCGTAGGCATTCGCGGCTGCGCGGTCGGGATTGGGCGACTGCGAGAGAAACTGTGCGCAGGCATACGCGGCGGAGGTGGCTGCTGTCCGGGCGCGGTGAAACGGAATCCAGGACAGCAGCCCGAAAGCCATGATGATCACCAGCGTCGAGAACAACGCTGTTTCTGCCAGCGCCTGGCCTGCCTGCGCCCGCCTTGAGCCATGCCCTGAGCGTAGTAGCCGAAGGGGCAGTCGAAGGGCAGGCAGGCCGCGCTCGCTTTTGGTTGCCAAGAATGGTTGCCAAGAATGGTTGCCAAGAACGCAACCACTCACGCGCAAACACTCACGCGCAACCACTTTGCAAAAAGGCAGTTTCATTCAGGGCCTCCTGGCGGAGGCGGGCCGGGGTAGAAGCGCCATAGGCGGAAAAAGGCGGAGCCGCGATGCGCCTCGATCAGGTTGATGTTCAATATCCAGGGGCGCGAGTCTTCGATGATAATTTGCGAGCGCACCTGGCGCGGCGCAGCCTGCCCGGTTGCAATTCTTGAACGAATATCCGGCCAGATGATCGATCTGCGTACCTGTGCTGTGGCCGGCGTGTTGTACGAGCCTTCCGCGACCCCGGTGATGAACACGCCCCAATCGGCAGAGGCGGCGCGGAAGGCATAGAATCCGGCTAGCGCAAGTCCAACAAATAATGCTGCCAGGATCGGCATGGCCAGGGCAAACTCAGCCATCGTTTGGCCTGCCTGCGCAGGCCTGCTCAGACAGGCAGGTAGGCCGCGCGCCTTCCCGGTAAGACACCACCGGAGCAGTGTGCGCGGCATTATTGCCCGAAGCAGATGTTTGCGGTTCACAAGGACCTCCTTGTCGTGGGATAGCCGGGCGGCTTCGTGCCGCCTGTGCACCATGCCGCTGGCCTGCCAGTGCAGGCTGGCTTGACGCCAGCGTAGTAGCATTCGTTGTCGCCGATTAGCCGCCAGCAGCGGATCTCAAGGCGTCGATCCCGGCCTGGAATGCGGCCCGGAGAACACCCTTGTAGGCGGCGATCACCGCGATCGCCACCACTCCGACCGCTCCCAAGAGCAGCGCATATTCCGCAAAGTCCTGGCCGCGCTCGTCACGAACGAAAGTGGTTGCGTTCTTGGCAACCAAAGAGAGTATTTTGGACATGTTTACTGCCTCCTATAAAAAGAATGGGTTATTGGTCGCTGACTGCACGACCAAAGTGGTTGCGTTTTTGGCAACCATGTAAATATTGTAACAACATTTTTTGGGGGGTGTCCGGCTAGTGTCCTGACTTAGTTCAATAGTTTTGTAGTTGGGTAGCGTAGTTGGGTAGTTTTGTAGTTGGGTAGTTTTGTAGTACTACTCAACTATGAAACTACTGAACTACGTAACTAATCAACTACCTGTGGTGAACCGTCCCAAAAACGGAGAAATCATCGAAAAGATCAGTCCCATGACAGCCAGGATGCCGAACAATCCACTGCGCTGCCGCACCAGGGCAGCGCGGGCTTGGGTGGCTTCTACAATGCTGCGGTGCATGGCTTCCTGCAGCGCACGAACGCCGGACCCCAGCGGACGATTACGGACGAAGAAATCCTCGATGTCCCGCAGGAAAAGTTCGCTTTCGATGTCGGACGGGTCGGGCAGATGTGCCCGGACAACCTCTATGGCCTTGCCGAAATCTTCGATCTCCATGCGTGCCACCAACAGTCCCAGCAGGTTGCAGAACGGCCCGCCAATACTCGCCGTGCGCCGCAGGGCTTCCTGCGCGCCCATTCCCGCGGACAGCAGTGAGTTCAGCGTTGCCAGCCCGATCAGCATGTTGCTGTGCATGGCTTCGGCTCTCTTTTTAGCCAGCAATCGCAGGCGGACGTAGGGACGGCGCAGGCCCAGAAAGACGAAGATCAAAACCAGCACGGGCGCAGCCAGCGGAGCGTTCAAAAACACCATCGCACCCGCCAGCAGGCCGCCAATGGCCAGGTAGATACTGAACATCCGCATGGCTGCCGCGTAGAACTCGCCTGGCGTATCATACGGATATCCTGCCCGCCTCAGCAGGTTGGTCACTTTTGCGGCATCCTTCACCTGGGAGACATCGAAGCGGGCTGGAAAAACCGCTAGCAGCAGCCCTTCCCAGGTGGAACGGCGGCGCATTGCGGGCTGGTTTGCGTTCTCTACGCGCGCGCCTGCGAGTCGGCCGTGACCGCCAAATATGCTTAGGGTTGTTTGCAGCGCCGAGGCCAGCTCGAACGCCAGGACGGCCAGGCTGAGAGCAGCAAGGAAAGCCAGAAAAGTCATATCATTGCTCCAAGGAAGAAGTCAGCGGCAAAGTGGTTGCGTTTTTGGCATCCATGAATGTTGTCAATTTACCACAAATCCGCTGGGGGTATGTTTTTAGTGTCCCGGTGTTCAAGGCGCGCACCAACGCATCCTTATGGCGCTTGAGACGGCGCACACCTCTCGGCGGGCGCGGGTCGGCGTCCTTCATCGCTCCACTGCCGTCCGCCCAGGCGTCTCCACCAAATTCCTTCGGCCAAAGCGGATATTCGCAGCGATCCCACAGTAGTGGCAGTTTATTATCCTGCCATGCCCGGTGCCACTGCAAGAACGCCTCGAAACGCATCCCCCACAGCCCCCAGACGGCGTCCAGGCGCACGGACTCGCTGTGATTCCAGTCAAGGCGGGTCGCACACTTGTGGCAAATCGGAACAGCGTTTTCTGGTCGCAGATACCGCCAGGCGGCTTCGAGCGGCATCCCGCTCGGTGCAGAGAGCGCTGGCCGCCAGGAGGCAGGTCTGCCGCAGCGCAAACATTCGTTCGCGAAGTCCTTTTGCCAGGGGACACCGGCAATGCCCGCTGCCAGAATTTCATCCAGAAAAGGGGTTTCGGCCTGCAAGACCTGGCGGGCAAGCGAGAAGGCCGGGCGCGGGATGTCGTAAACGCCGGCAAAGTCCATGAGGAAACCCGCCGAGTCTGCGATCCTGCCGCGCTGCCAGACCGGAAAACGGCCCTTCAGCACCTGCAGATCTACAACGGGCGAAACACTTGTGTTGAGCGCCGTCGAAACATTAGTTGTCACTACCTTTTGATGCGCCTCATACACCCGGCGCATGTCGGCCACCGAATGGGCAAACAAGGCAAAGAGCAAGTGATTCAACGAAACGCTCGCTTCCCATGCACCAGCATCAGGTCCCTGTGACAACGAATGCTTCGCTCTGTTTTCGAATAGCACTTTGACGGCCTCCTCGGGCAGATTATCGCCCGGATTGACCTCGACAATAAAGAGTGCTTTTGGAATGCGGACAAACCGCCAGGGAGGAACCAGGAGGTCAAAGACTTTTTCCAGATGGTCAAAGTGGTTGCGTTCTTGGCAACCATCGTAAGCAACAATTCTCAGCGGAGGGCAAAAAAATGTGTGGAACAGCCTGGAAGCGGCAAACGGATAGCCGAAGACCAGCGGTTCGGAAAGTCGGCGCTGGAACATTGCGCCGATAGAGCGTCCCCAGGAAGAAGTCAACAGTCGAATGCTCATAGAGTCAATCCTCCAAACAAGATAAACTGGTCAGGTGACACCGTTCGTGCCGCGAACACCGGCGGCACGCCGGTGCGAGACGGCAACGAATGCTCCGCAGAACCAGAGATAGACCATCTGCTGGCAGGCTTGTTTGTGAAAGTGGTTGCGCAGTTAGCAACCATAGTTGGGTGGAAGTTACGCCCAGCCCTGTTTCTTGACGAAACCAGTGACTAACGGGACGTTGACGTACTTGCCCTGGTAGGCTTTGAGGCCACAGTAGATCATGTAGAACCACAACAGAACAGGTACACAAAGCCCAACCACTGTCCAGCCGATGGTGATGTACAAGATGACTTCAAGGACACCCAGGACAAGGGCTTGCACGTTATGGTACTTGATGAACGGGCGATTCCTCTTATCCTCCATCAATATGAGAATTATGGGGGTCAGGGGTGAAAGAATGTACGCCAGCGCTGTCCATAGTTTGTCATCGCTGGTGATTTCGGGATTAACAGGTTGATCAGTCATTTTTTCTCCTTATGAAATTTAGAATTTTAGGGCCACTTCAGCATCAGCACGTTCGCGGAGTTTACACTGAGGAACGAAAGGCTCAGTGCATAAACTCCGCGATCCTGTAGACGCCGAAGATCAGCGCGGCTAACGCATATGCTCCGATACCGGCTACCTTTGTTCCAGCAGCGCGAGTGGAGGTTACTGTCCACAGACGCAGCCCGGCAGATCGGCCATAGCGCAGGATAAGCAAGACTATAGACCAAATCAGGATGCCCGCCACGATGCAAGCGAGCATTATCCAGGTCGGGAAAAAGAGCAGCAACGATAGGCCCGCCAGGGCGTCCGCTCCCCCAATGTCATTCGCCAGCCACAATGCCATCAACACCGCCCAACCCAGCGCCAGGGGGAGGCAGCCGGGGGATATGAGCGTGATTGCGAGCAGCGGAATGTACATCCCTGCCATCCCCACCAGCCAGTATCGGCGGCTGATCTCGGTTGATAGCAGCGATACGGTTGCCAGGATCGCCACAAATGGCGATGCGATGGCAAGCAATGCGATTCCAGGGATGAGCATGGCCAGCGAGAACCAGACCGGGAGGTTGTGGCTGCGCAAGTCCCAGACCGTCTCGAAGACCAGCCAGCCGAACAAGAGCCAGAGGTGGTAGTTCATCACGGCACTCCATACACGGGATAGTAGAACATGATCTCGTGCCTATTCGTAAATATTCCGAAGATTGTCTCCAGCACCCGTGACAACGAATGCTCCGCCAACAACCAGCGCGGTGCGGAACTCGGAGTTGTGCTCACGCCCACTGCCACAGATGTCATGGTGACGAGGCCAGCCTGATCAGTCGCGCGCACGTCCACCTTGTGTTCACCATCAGCCAGGTCGAGTGACAACGAATGCTCCGCCGTTGAACCGCTTTGCCAGGTCGAACCGCCATCCAGGTGGTACTTCACTGATGCTATGCCTGAAGTCGTATCCGCAGCCAGGATCGAGAGCGTGTTTTCCACCGCCTTGAAGCCGACCGATGGCGGAGTGGTGTCCACTTTCACCGTGACGGGAGATGAGATAGCGACATGGCCTGCCACATCGAAAGCCCGCGCCTGGACGCGGTAAACACCATCCGAAAGCGAAAAGTCTGGCTGCCAGGTGAGTCCGCCGTCCAGCGAGACTTCCTTATCGGCCACACCAGACAGCGCATCCGAAGCCCTTGCGCTCACGACCAGCGGCGAGATATGCCAATCATTCGAGTGTCTTGTCGCTGGCACAGAAACAGTCACAGACGGGGGAGTGGTGTCCAATGGGACTATCATTTCCCAGGTGGTGACATCCCCGGCCTTATCCTGTGCCCGGAAGAACACATGGTGAATGCCGTCTACGCTTACCGACAGGCTTTCGATGTTCTGCCACTCGCCGCCGTCCACCTGGCCTTGCAAAAGAATGGCATCCTTGGCCGTCGCAGAGATCACTACTGGCGAACTCGCGAACCAGCCGGATGTGCTGGGTGAGGTGGTGGTGGATACATTCATCAGGGGCAGCGTATTGCTGTCCGCTTGCACCGTAGGGGTGGCCGCAGTGCCTGCACTGCCTGCCCTAGCCGACAGGCCAGGGAGCGCAGCCGAAGTGGCAACTGGTTGGCTCTGGCGTGGCAGGTATGCCGCGCCAAGGACAACAAGGACAGCCAGAAACAGGAGCGGAGCATTCGTTGTCGGCGGTTTTTGGGGCATCATGGCACTCCATGTACAGGGTAGAAGACGACCTGCCAGGTCACCGTGTTGCTGGTCGCGGTTCGCCCGCCGGTATCGGTCACGGTGAACCAGGCCCGCCAGGTGCCCTCCTGGGTCGTACCGAAGTAGGTATCGCCCGCCTGGGCTGGCCCAAAACTGAAATTGCCAGAAGACGACAGGTTGTAGCTGCTCGTGGTATTATCCGGGCGCTGGACGGTAAGCGTAACCGCAAACGGCGGCGTTCCACCGCTGATCGTCCCGTTCAGCGTCTGCGCCGGCAGGCCGAGTTTAGGCCCATACAGCACGAGCGATCCGTACTGCGGGGTGAGGCTGACCACCAGCGGCGCGACGGTCGGCGTAGCCGTTGGTGTGGGCGTCCGGTTTGGCGTTGGTGTCGGCGTCCTGGTCGGCGCAGCCGTCGGCGGAACGGGAGTATTGGTCGGGGGCGGCGGGGGCGGGGGTGTGTTGGTCGGCGGCGGCCCGGACCCGCAGCAATTCGTCCAGGCGGGGTTGCTCACCTTGCTGCACGAGGCGACATACGACTCGTATCCCCAGAAAACATAGCATCTGCTGAGAACAGTATGGCACCTATACACATAACGATATTTTTCGGCGCACACCTCTTCGCGCGTCCACCAGCAATAATATGCGTTGCAATGTCTAACCCATTGGTAACTGCAAACCTCATAATATTCTTTTTCATATCCGCATTGCTGGACCCAACAGTCCACCCATTTGTACACCGCCCTTTGCGCCCAGTTCGCATTGCAGGCCCCTTGGTCGTATGTGCCGTCACAACCACTTCCACATGAAAATGTGGACTGGTTCCATGATGCCGCGCAGCCCCAGCTCCGAACCGCGCAGCCAACGACCTTATCCACCACCGTCGTCCCCAGGCAGCAGCCGCTGGCGCAGTACTGGCTGCCGGCGACACAATCCGCGCCGACACATTCCTGTTGGGATGGCCAGAACAGGACGAGACCCACGACAACCAGGACGGCGGCGACAAAAATCCCGGCGAAAATGACAAGACGTTTTTTTCGGTCAGCGTTCATGGGCAGCCTGCGGGTAGTGTCACCCTGGCAATGTCACTATTTGGATAAATATCCCAGCCATAAGCCAGGTAGTTTGAGTTTGCTGGGGGGATGCCGGTCGAGAAGAACTGCGCGCTGCCGTCTTTGTCCAGCAGCAGGCCGAGGTCGCAGACGAACGGCAAGGTGTTCCGGCTATCCTGGTAACAGCGATCCCAGTGCACACCGTCCGGCTTGACGTACCAGTCGCTGATGACCACATCATAGACATTGCCGGGCTGCGAGAAAGCGGACTGCGCCTGCTCGCTCAAATACCAGGCTGGATCACCAAAGCTGGTGTAGGTGCTGTCTGATGAGGGGCTATCAGGTAGAGCCATAGTTGATGTCATGCCTGGTGCAGTCCACAGACTGTTCAGCGTTCCGTCCGCGCTCAGGAAATACAGGCGGGCCAGGTCGAGAGTTTCCTGCGCAAAGAGCCCCCTTCCACTCGCCGTCAGCTTGCTCACTTGGCCGCTCGTGACGCCGATGAATTTCATCTCCGGGGGGTTCTCGCCGTTTGTCTGGTACTTCAGTCCCCATTGGTCTTGCGGGATGGCGGCCTGGAGGGCGGACTGGAGCTGCGCCTCATTTTGGCAAACCCGGTTCTCCGGCAGGGCAGGGCCTGCGACGGCAGGTTCTTGAATCTCAGGGAATGGCTGATAGACCCGAGGCGAGGCAGTGTCAATCCAGATAGCGCCTTGACCTGGACCATTGTAGGTACGTTCTTCGGGGCACGTCTGCGGACCGGCTTCGACGCCGGCCGGTGTTATGCAGACGCCGCCGAACAATAACAGACTTCCTCCAAGTTGGCTGACAGGCGTCGGCAGGCCAAACCAGACCCCGCTGATGACCGTTTCGCCGGGCTGGAATTCCAGCATATCACCAAACCCTGCTAATGTTTTGCCAAAGCTGAGACCGGACTTGTAGAAATCTTTGAGCGATAGATGGTTCTGCTGATCGGGCGGAACAAAATGCCAGTAGAAGCCAGTAGCATACAAGAAATGCAGTTCCAGCGGTTTGTTGGCCGTGTTGGTGAAGCGGTAGGCAATCTGCAATACTGTCTGAGTGTCCGCTGGCAGTAGATCGGCGATCTCCGGCACGGCCTCGCGGGGAGCGGTGAACAGGCGCAGCAGCTCAACCGTCAACCCATCAGAGATTTCCAGAATCTTTCCGAGATCTGAGCGGGCCAACGCCTGGCTGTAGTCGCCGGCTTGCGCGAGCGGCTGCTGCTGGCTCTCTGGCAGGGCCGCCTCCAGGATCACGTTGCGCAGGCCCACCTCCATGCCCAGGCAGTTGGGCGTCACTCCCGGAGTCGGGCAACTGAGCACCAATTTCAGGCTGGTGATCGCTTCCGGCGGCACATCCGTGCCCAGCCAATAGCCAACGGTGTACTGCCTGCCGCCGTTTAAAATGCCTTGATCCTGTGGATAAGGCAGGCTCGCCCCTGCTTCGATGTAGTCTTGCAAACGAAAGGCGTCCAGCGTTTTCTCTCCGTCGCCCAGTACCAGCATACCCGCTGGCGAAGCGTATATTTGCATCTGGTTTGAGTTCGTGACCACCAGCTTCAGGTAGAGGATGGTTTCCTTTCCCACCAGAAGCGGAGAATAGGCGTAGTATTCCGGCGGAAGCACCTCGCGCCGGGCAATCAGCATCCGGTCGAGCTTGTAGGTTACGCCGGCGAATTCAGTGCGGGCGAGGTTCTCGAAGCGGTAAGCCTCCCCTGGCTCGGGCGAGGACGGCGGGGGATAATGGCCCGGTTCTGTGGTCGGCGTCACGGCTGCGGTTGTTGGGGGCATAGTCGTTGGCGATGGGGTAGCCGTAACCTGCACAGGCGTTTCCGTCATGGTCGCGTCCAGCGCTTCGCTCGCCGGAATGGGTGTCGTCTGCGACTTGCCGCATCCGGCGATCAGGGCTGCTACGACAATCAAAACCAAAAAGTGATTTCCTTTCATGGTACACATCCTCCTGCGTTACTGGGTAACGTTGTATCTGCTGCGCCGTTGAATTCAATCGCCCAGCCGAAGGCAAACCAGTCGTCCGGGGCAAGGCCGCTTTGAAGGAATTGAGAACTGCCGCCGTGAAAGGCCAGCTCGAGGTCGAGGCCCAGGCTGCAAACCCCAGGTGGGTTGGCGTATGCCCACTGTTCACAGTTTTCCCAGGCAATTTCCTTGTCGGCGCGCAGAAAGCCGTTCAGGATCAGGCGAAGGCCCTTCCCGGACTGCCGGAAGATGGCTTCAGCTTCCTGGCGGGTCGCCCAGGCTCGCTGGCCGCGAGGGTCGGTGATGCTCATCGGGTAGTACGTTCCGTTACCGTCCACATAACCGGTCGCAAACCACAGGGCGCGCAGTTCACCATCATCGAGATAGAAAAGCCTGGCGAGGTCGAACTCAATCCCACTCTCATCAGTCCGGCTCTCCGTCTCGCCTGAGATGACACCATACACGGAGACCGACCTGGCCTCTCCTCCCGGCGAAGCAAACTGCAAGCCAGGGGCAGGCACAGCAGCCTGCACTATTCTGGGCAGATCAGCACAAGCCTCATCAGGCGAGATGCTGCCCCCGGTCGGCAGATAATGGTAGCCATATTTCAGGCTACCATAACTGAGCAGCTTCTGCGCCGTCCAACCATTGGCGACATGCGTGCTGTCCCACCACACCATCACATGCACCCAAATCACGCCCATCAGGTCAACCGGCTCGTCATCCAGAATTTGCACCTGCGTTCCATTTGGCATGGTTTCGATGATGCGCCCGTATGGTTCTTCGCGCAGGTACGCTCCCGTGGACTCCGTTGAGTTCACAACCGCCATCTGCGGCGCGGTCGTTGGAGTAGGCGTGTTAGTTAGTACAACCAGCACGGGCGTGCGCGTGGCAGATGGCATAGCCAGCACGGGCGTGCGCGTAGCAGTGGCGGTTAGCTGCTTCGTTGGCATTGGAATCGTTGTCGTTGGCGCAGCCGCCGTCGTCGCTGGCGTGGTGGCCAGGAAGGTGGTTGCGTTCTTGGCAACCAAAGTGGTTGCGTTCTTGGCAACCAAAGTGGTTGCGTTCTTGGCAACCAAAGTGGTTGCGTTCTTGGCAACCATAGATGCCATCATACTGATCAGAATTACGATCAGTGCTCCGACAAGGACAGTACCGGGGTTGCCAACGATGTATTTTTTCATGGCGTACAAGCCCCTTCCGGCTGTTGTACGCCTGCCGAAGCAAAGACGTTGATCTGCACGGTCGGGCGTCCGACAAAGGATAACAAAAACGTGCTCACCGGAAAGGACAGGTACACGCCCACCGCAGGTTCGCCGCTTGACCAGTTCCCACGCCCGGCGCCCAGGCGGATCGGGAGCGGCGGGTAGCCAGGGATCGAGCCGCCGTTGTAATCCGGTAGAACGCGCACATCGTAGGTATAACCACTGATGCCGCGCAGCGTCATCTCCTGCTGGAGCAAATTTACCGCCGCACTCTGCGCCGTAGATGACGCCAGGCGGATGAGCGCAGGCCCGCCGGTGCAAGGCGGCGGGTTCAGGCTGGCCCAATCCCGCCCATTGGAGATGCCCGCCAGCGCCGCCTGCTGCGCAGCCTGATAACCCCAGTTGCGCGCCTCCAGCAGCGCGTACACGTCCACCACGGCCGCTGCCAGCAGGATAAAGAGCATGATGAGTACCGCACCGAGTACGGCGACTTGCCCGCGTTCTTTTTGCCTGAACAGCCCAGGCGAAACACAATCCGACGGCGTTGTGATCAGGTCTTTCACGAGATTGTCCACTTCCGTAGAGCCTGTGGCAATTTTCTTACGCAAATACCTGGCTGCTTCGGGAAACATCTGTTGAAATTCCAGCCATTCGCTGTGATAAAGAACCAGGGCGACATATCGAGGGTTCACGGATACCTCTCGATAATGCCCCAATGCGAGACGCGAATGGTGATGGTCTGCCCACCGACCAGGGTGATCTCCGGGGTGTAGGTGACGACCGCCTCCAGCTGAAAGGCTGCACCAAATGGCAGGCTCGCCAGAGCACCCGCAGAGATTGCGCTCCCGCCAGCGTTATAAACCGTCACTACGGGCGTGCTGACCGAACCGCCGCCAAGCAGGTTGCCGGTGACTGCCT
>Ga0210029_1001809_pt1 | contig 12164 bp, 10 predicted proteins | sample CryGeymeta201521_FD_183985 | JGI IMG/M metagenome (GOLD analysis project Ga0210029, IMG submission 183985) | Groundwater microbial communities from Crystal Geyser aquifers in Utah, USA - Crystal Geyser metaG 2015-21 (SPAdes) (version 2) | ecosystem: Environmental > Aquatic > Deep subsurface >... | reverse complement strand
ACACCCGGCTATCTTCGAGAAATTCCACCGCCATACGCTGGAACGGACTCAAGTTGTCGGCAATCACTGCTTTCGTCCAGCGCCGATGACCGACGATATGCGCCAACGTGGCACGATAGCGGTCTATGCCAGTAATAACTTGTGTTGATTCAGCAATAAACCAATCGTCATGCACATCGGGCAGGCGGATACCCAACTTGTCGTAGTAAGGCACGGGTTTGCGCAACTCATCGAACGCGCTGGAATAAGGAATCAACATCTCTTCTTCCTGCCACAGCCCGCGCAAATACAGGCTCAGCTTGCGCTCGTTATCCACCAGCAGCGTGCCGTGACGCTCGCGCTGCAACACAGCAAGGCTGTCTGCCGATTGCAGGCCGAAGTATTCGATCTGGCGATCGGGATGATCGTTGTAATAACGCACCCCGTAATCCACCCAACTTTTCAAGCCAGCCAATGACAGCTGGCTGAGCAACGCGCCAATCTGCTTGAACATCTCCGGCAAACCGGGGCTGGGGAAGGTCTGATGAATGCCATGCACCGAGCCGGTGGTGCGCTCCATCATGTCCAGCGCGATAGCCAGATAATCGCGCAATTGTTCATGCGAATGCAGCCTGCGCGAGGTCATCGGCAACGATTGCAGGAACGGCGTAATCGCCTTGCCATTCGGCGATTTCCCCATCTTGTGGATAAACGCCATGATGTCGGGCAGGGTATCCTCACCGACCTTTTTGGCGACCTCCGGCCATTCTTCCAGAAAAATCAGAATCGGTTCTGCGCCGCGCCCCATCTTGCCGAGAAAGCGCGCATGTTCGATATAGCCCGCCACCCCGTCGGCTGACAAGCCAGCCAGCGCGGCCCGCATACAATCCGGGAACACCTCCGCCACGCGCGGGAAAGCGCAGGCGAGTTGTTGCCAATAAACTTCCAAGTCCTCTGGAATGGTTTTCATGATTTCTTTAATCAGGCAAACACGGCATCAATCGCGTGATCCAGCGTGTCACGGATATCCGCATCGTCGGTAATCGGGCGCACCAGCGCCATACGACAGGCGGCTCGCGGCGCAACGCCAGCCTTAATCAGGGTTGCGGCGTAAACCAGCAGACGCGTCGAAATACCTTCGTCCAGCCCGTGTCCCTTGAGATTGCGTGCCGTCTGGCCGATTTTTACCAGTTGCGCGGCCAAGCCGCTTTCGATGTTCGCTTCCTGGCCCAGAATCGCCACTTCGATGTCCCTCTCAGGATAATCAAACTCGAACGCAGTAAAGCGTTGCTTGGTGGATTGCTTCAAATCCTTCATCAGATTCTGATAGCCGGGATTGTAGGAAATCACCAGTTGAAAATCAGCATGTGCTTGAATCAATTCACCTTTTTTATCCAGCGGCAGGGTGCGTCGGTGGTCGGTCAGCGGGTGGATGACCACCGTGGTGTCCTGGCGCGCTTCGACAATCTCGTCCAGATAGCAGATCGCACCGATGCGAGCCGCCGTGGTCAGTGGGCCATCCAGCCAGCGCGTGCCGTTGGCATCGAGCAGATAACGCCCGACCAAGTCGCTTGCGGTCATATCTTCGTTACATGCCACGGTAATCAGCGGCTTATTCAGTTTCCACGCCATGTATTCGACAAAACGTGATTTACCGCAACCTGTTGGCCCTTTCACCATCACCGGCAAACGTGCCGCATAAGCCGCTTCGTATAACGCGACTTCGTCACCTTGAGCCTGATAGAACGGCTCTGCGTGAACCTTGTATTGATCTATGTTAACCATCACTAACTCCAAGAGTGAAAGCACCTTCCTCCGCCTGGAGGAAAGGCTGGGATAGAGGTAGATTTTTGACTGCTACCCTCGCCCTGAGCCTCTCCCTTATCGGGAGAGGCAATTAAATTTGTCCTGCTCCCCGCTTGAAAAATCGGGTACAGGGGTATGCCGCACGATATAAATCCGGCTTCAGCTCTGGTCTCCACCTTCAAAACAGGGGGATTGAGAGGTGTCCGGCGAATAGATAGCGCTGTAAGCCACCCAGCTTCCCCCTTTGAAAAAGGGGGATTGAGGGGGATTTTGAAAAAAACGCCCCCAGCAAGTGGGGGCGCGTTTTTATTGCAACGATACAGCCTGAACTTGCAGCTTACTTGTGTACGCCCAACTTTTCGCGCCAGCCCGGGAACAGCTTGTCGGAATCCTTGGGGAAGGACTCAAACGCACGCGCAAACTCTTTGTGTTCCTTGGCGTATTCAATAGGATCAGCACCTTCTTTCCAGCAGTTGTAAGCCTGACGCAGAGAAATCGCGCCTGCTGCCGGAGAGTCAATGTGACCGTAAGAACCGCCACCCGCCGTGTTGATGACGTTGCCGTGACCCAGATTTGCGAAGAAACCTGGCAGACGCAAGGCATTCATACCGCCGGAAACAATCGGCGCTGTCGGTTTCATGCCATACCATTTTTGGAAATAGATAGGACCCTGGCACTCATCGCGTTCAATCATGTAAGCGATAACTTTATCGTCGCCTTCACCTTCCATCTTGCCGTAGCCCATGGTGCCGACGTGGATGCCGGAAGCCCCTTGCAGACGGCTCATCTTGGCCAGCACAAATGCGGTGTAACCGCGCTTGGCAGAAGGAGAGGTCACCATGCCGTGACCAGCGCGGTGGTAGTGCAGGAATTGATCCGCATATTGGCGACGTGCGGTGGTGATCATGCCGGGGCCGCCGACGAAACCATCTACCAGGAAGGCCAGCTTGTCCGCATCGGGCCCGAAGATTTCCAGCGCCATATCAGCGCGGGCACACATTTCGTAGTGGTCGTCCGCCGTGATGTTCATGGAAAACAATTTTGCATCGCCGGTTTCGTCTTGTGCGCGCTTCATCGAGTCGTAAACCAGTGGCAATACTTTCTTCAATGGACAGAAAGTTTGATTGCCTTGGGGTTCGTCGTTCTTGATGAAATCGCCGCCCAACCAGAATTGGTAAGCTGCTTTTGCGAAGGGCTCAGGACGTAGACCCAGCTTAGGCTTGATGATGGTGCCGGAAATGTAACCGCCGTTGACAACCGGGCGACCCAGGATGCGCCACATGTCTTCGATACCTTTGGTCGGGCCATCAAACAGTTGAACGGCGCGAGGAGGCACATAGAAGTCAATCATCTTGGCATGTTTGATGTCGCCCATGCCCTGATTGTTACCGATTGCGCAAGTCAGGAACGACACCATCATCATGCGGCCATCGGTCACATTGCGGTCGAACAGTTCCAGCGGGAATGCGATGCGCATGTCTTCGGTGGCTTCGTCAATCAGATACACCAGCGCATCTACGCCCTTGGTGAAATCATCGGTCGTCGAAACTTCCACATTGGTGCCGGTTGAAGATTCTGCGGCGAAGTGAGCGGCTGCTTCCAGATAAGTGTGGCCGGGGTTAGGGGCCATTTTGTAGGCAACCAGAATATGTTTGCCACCCGCGATTAAATCTGCTTCATTCAAAGACAGATCTGCATAACGATTAGATTGATCCATTGTTTACCTCTCCTGTGTGTTAACGATAAATTCACTAACTACCAACAACAACGTGTAACAGGTCGCCACTATAGGGCTGCTGCTTCATAAGCGATAGTCAATTATTCTTATAAGAACCATAACAAATACTTATGGTTTATGATGACCGCATTACTTTAACCCGAAATTTTTACACTATGCTGCATTTCACCTTGCGCCAGCTCCAGGTATTTGAAAAAGTAGCCACTCATCTGAACCACTCGCGCGCAGCGGAGGAACTATACCTCTCGCAACCGGCAGTGTCCATGCAAATCAAGCAACTGGAAGGGCATATTGGCCTGCCTTTATTTGAACAAATAGGCAAAAAGCTGTTTCTCACCGAAGCGGGGCGCGAACTGTTCCATTACGCCCGCCACATCGCGCAGCAACTGGACGAAATGGAGGCGCTGTTCGACGAAATGAAAGGCCTGGGCAAAGGCCGGCTGACCTTGTCGGTGGTCAACACCGCCAACTATTTCACCCCGCAACTGCTGGCGATATTTTGTCAGCGTCACCCCAATATCGCCGTCATTCTGCAAGTCGCCAACCGCGATGCGGTACTCCAGGACCTCGCCGATAACAGCACCGATCTGGCCATCATGGGGCAACCGCCGGAAGGGTTGGATCTGGTTGCGCAATCTTTTCTGGACAACCCGCTGGTGGTGATCGCCGACCCCGGCCACCCGTTGGCGCGGCTCACACACATCCAATTTGCGCTGTTGGCGCAGGAAACCTTTTTATCGCGCGAGCAGGGTTCAGGCACCCGCAGCGCGATGGAGCGCGTATTTGCAAAGCATCACATCCAGCCGCGCATCAGCATGGAAATGGAAACCAACGAAGCCATCAAACAAGCCGTGCAAGCGGGCATGGGGCTAGGAATTTTATCGCTGCACAGCATCGAGCTGGAGCTGGAAACCGGGCGGCTGGTGGTGCTGGATGTAGAACACTTCCCGCTGCTGCGCCACTGGTACGTCGCCCACCGCAGCAACAAACGTCTATCCGCTGCGGCGCTGGCATTCAAGGAGTTTTTGCTGACCGAGGCGTGCGGGATAGACAATGAAAAACCCTCACGGCACTCCGCATAAAAACCACTCATCCGGTCTGACGACCCGCCTATCAGACTTGCCATGCCACCAGTCGGTTGCGGGTAGAAACTGCCGCCAGCCGAATCTATTATGCTCACACCCAAGGAGAAAGTAATGAAAACGCAACGCGGATTTACCCTGATTGAAATCATGATCGTAGTCGCCATCGTCGGCATTCTGGCTGCCGTAGCCGCACCAGCCTATACAAAATATATGGCGCGGGGAAAAATCGTTGAAGCGCATTCTGCGCTCACCACCGCACGCATACAGATGGAACAATATTACCAGGACAATCGCACCTATGTGGGTGCCACCTGCCCGGCAGCGACGACCTATTTTTCCTACGCTTGCACGCTTGCAGCAAACACCTTTACCATCACCGCCAGCAGTGCCGCCAATCAGGGCTTAGGTGCAGCCGGTAGTTATGTGTACACCATCAATCAGAGCAATGCCAAAACCACCACCGCGTTCCCGGATGAAAAACCCAGTACGACCACATGGATCAGCAAGTGATGAAAAATTTATTCCCCATGCAGCGCGGGATCAGCATGATAGAAGTCATGGCGACTATCGCGGTACTCGCCGTCGTAATGGCAATCGGTGCCCCCAATCTATCAAGCTGGATGCACAACACCGAGATCAAGTCCACCGCGCAGAACGTACTGACCGGACTGCAACTGGCACGCGGCGAAGCGGTGCGACGCAATGCCCGCGTCAGCTTCACCCTAACTGATGCGAGCGGCACGACAAGCTGGTCGGTCGGTTGCGTGACCGTGAGCGCAACTTGTGAAGCACCCATTCAAACGGGTACGGCCACCGAAGGCGGGCAAAATGCGCGGCTGGGTGTCAGTACGGCAAGTCTGTCCGGCACAAATTATGCCGCGCCCATAGCAGCGGGAAGTGGCATGAGCGGTGCCCCTTCCGTGGTGTTTACCGCTTTCGGACAAGCCGACCCGACGGCAACCAATATTACCCGCATAGACGTGACCCACTCGGCTGATGCCAATGCTCGCAGAATGGTAATCCGCATCCCCGCCGGGGGTTCGGCATCGCTTTGCGATCCCGCCGCAACGAATTCACAAAGCTGCTGAGGAGAACAAATTGACGACCCCATTCACCCTGCCAGCAAAAGACTCCCAGCAAGGTTCCGTGCTGCTGGAAGCACTGATCGCGTTCCTGATTTTTGCGATGGGACTGTTAGGCGTAATCGGCCTTCAGGCGACTGCTATCAACAACACACTGGATGCGCGTTACCGTTCCGATGCCGCCTTTTTGGCCAACCAGATCATCGCGCAGATTTGGGCAGATTCTGCACTTGTTACGGCTGCCACCGGGACTGCTTCCGCTGTCTATGATATTAAAGCGTCTTATGACTGCAGACCCTGCACCCTCACCAATGGCAACGTGAGTACGCAGGCATGGGTGAAACAAATCCAGTCGGGATTTCTACCCGGCGTGACCGATGCGGCGAATCAACCCATGATTGAGATTGCCGGCAATCAGGTGACGATCACCCTGAAATGGCAAGCCCCGCAAGGCCAGCAGCAAGCTCACAACTATGTGACCAAAACGGATATTCAATTCAATTAGCCATGAACAAGACTATGGAAAACTCACTCACCCGTGCGCAGCGAGGCTTTACGCTCATTGAGATGTTGGTCGGCCTGGCACTCGGTCTGCTGGCCTCGCTGGCAATTTTTACCACCGTCTCATCCTTCGAGACGCAGCGCCGCGTCACCGCCAGCGGTGCCGATATGCAACAAAACGGGCTGCTTGCGCTGTATTTCCTCGAACAGGATTTACGCATGGCGGGCTTCGGCCTGATAGATGCCAGCACCACCCCCGGTAGCCTGCCCTGCGTCAAGCTCAACGGGGTCAACATTGCCCCAGTCAGCATTGCTGATGGCGGTGCGGGTTCTGACACCCTCACCACCCACAGGCTGGATTCGGATACCGGCGGGATAGTCACGGGCGGCGGAGCCGCGAAACTCACCTCACCTTTGTCAGCCACCTCTTCCATCACCTCACTCACGGTAGACACCAACCAGGCCATCCACCTGAACGATTATCTGCTGATTCCCGATGCCAGCCGCAACTGCACTCAATGGCAAGCGACCAGCCTTCCCGTGGCAGATGCCACTATCCCCGGCACGGCGACCCTTATCAATCTGGGGCAGACTGCGGCGGCTATCCCCGCCCTGCAATACCGGGTCAATGCCAACAATCTTGAGCATTCCACCGACAGCGGCACGACCTGGAGCTCCGTGGCAGACAACATCGTCAACATGCAGGCTCAATACGGCATCGCCAATGCAGGCAGCCAGTCCATTAGCTGCTGGACAGATGCGACAGGTAACGCCTGCAATGGCAGTGACTGGGCGAATCCGCCCGCTGCCGACATCAACCGCATCAAGGCTATCCGAGTCGCCGCAGTTGCACGCAGCGGGCAAAAAACGGCAAACACGACCACGACGGTAGCGCCTTCCTGGTTTGGCGGGGCGATAGACTTGCGTGCCGATGCCAACTGGGGTAGCTACCGCTACAAGGTCTATCAAACCGTCATCCCGGTGCGTAACGTGATATGGGGGAATCTGTGATGAACTACCGCAACAAGCAACAAGGTGTGGTGCTGGTGATTGCCTTGATCGCACTGATGGCCATCTCGCTGGCGGGCGTTGCACTGATGCGCTCGGTAGACACCAGCAACGTGGTTTCGGGCAACATTGCTTTCAACGAGGCGGCGATCCAGATGGCGGACATCGGGGCTGAACAGGCTTATACGGAAATCATGGGGAATCTATCCAGCAATCCCAATAGCTGCCAGTTCGTTGCCGCTAACTGCCCTGTCAACAGTGCGGGTCAACCCTACTTTTATCCAAATGCGTCCGCACTCGATGTAACTACCCGTCTGCCCAGCCCGGTGGGAGGCCTGAACTGGAGCAATCCCTTGTTACAAACATTACCCGGAGACACGACCGCCAGCTACTCAGTGCATTACCTGATAGAGCGGATGTGCGGAGCACTGGTCACAGGTAATGCCGCTGACAATACGGCAAATTTACAGACTCCGGCAACCTTTCTGCAATGCAGGGTCGTGCCGATTTATGACACCCCGATAGCGCCCAGCACCGATAGCACACCTTTAACCGGACTGGGGAAACTTTTTTATCGCGTTACCGTTGAAGTGACAGGCCCGAGAAATACGCGCGGCGTTTCACAATATTTCTTTGGCATCCAGGACGCAGTCAATTAGACCCGGCCGGAACTAACCAGGAGGCTCACCGATGATACTAAAACGCTAGTTGATTTACCGTTGTTGCAAACTCTACCAATTTTATAAGGAAATAATCATGAGAACCAAACCCGCAAAACTCTTGATGGCACTGTTGCTTGGCATGGGCAGTCTGGCTATCGTTTCAACCCCTGCTTTTGCAGACGATTCCAAGGATTCCAAGGATTCCAAGGATTCCAAGGACTCGTCGAGTGTCACCGGCTGCACCGGCAAGGTAATTTACGATTGTGGCGTGAAATTTGTTCTGACCACTTGTAACGGCAGTTCGATTGCCTCGACCAGCAAGGATAAAGACGGCAAAGACGAAAGCGACGATGACAAGCACGAGTCCAAGGACAAGACATCAGATAAAGATAAAGACGGAAAAGATAAGGCGGGAACGGCCAAGAATGACCATGACCGCAACGAAGACACCCATCGTGACCACCTGGATCGGTCTGCGGGTTCAGAACATCAGGAAGGCGATGGCAAGATTGCGATTTGCCATCGCATGGGCGGAGCAGAGACTTCATTAGTTGTCGCCAATGATGGCAAGTTGAGCGGGCATTCCAAACATGCCTTGGATACTGTCGAACGCTGCGAGGATTTCCATGCCCGTAAGGATGACGATGACAGCAAGGAAGACAAGGATAAAGATCATAAAATATCTGCATCTGACGTGGGTTACAGCATCGGCATTACAACCACCCAGGTTGCTTGTCTGAATAAGTACAACACGGGCAATTCAACCATCAGCATTCAGCCGCCCAATCAAGGTCCTAGCCGTGGCGGTGTCAGAACGCTGCACTAAGTTGCATAGCTTGTGAAGTAAGGACGGGGCGGAGCAATCCGCCCCGTTGCATTTGCATTAGCAACACTGCGTTAGCATGTATGCATTCAAATTGAATTCGTGGGCGACATCAGGGCGACAATGAACAAGCAAGCGTAGGGTGCATTCTCATTCAGCAACGCCTTGGCTGCGTTGTTGCTTGGGAATGCCCTTGCGGCATCAAGCCCCCGACGAAAATCCATAACATCTTGATCCGTTGCATGAAATTTTCCAAAGAAGCACTGATTTACTCGTCATTGATGAAACTACTGATAAAACAACTCAATTCTGGCTAAGGGCTAAAGCCCAAGCCATCATGGATAGCCAATCCACTGGCGAAACAACTAAGTATTGACTAAGCAATCAAAAAACGATTGCAAAGTCACTACTTATAAGCCAGCACACCCTAAAGGATACAAGAGCTGGCAAGTGGCTGGTTATCCGGCGAAGATCGGAATCCAATACTTTGATTAAAAAGCATTTTTTCTTTTGCGAAAACGAAAACATCGAATAAATCAACATCTCCCTAACGGGCATTCTCAGGTTGAAGCCCGCTACCACTTGGCCATCGTTTGGTTGAGCTCGTATTGCGCCTCCGCATTATCCGGGTTTAGCTTGAGTATCTCAAGATAAACGGCTTGGGCTTCATGGCCTGTGGCTTGCAGAATTTTGGCTTTTAACCAATAGGCATTGACCGAAGGTTGCCGGTTCAGCGTTTGCTCGATATAGGTCAAAGCCTCTGGCAGATTACCCATCTTGTGATAGACGCGTGCCAGACGATAAGTCACATCGCTATCCTCCGGATTTTCCTTGCCCGCCTGTTGGTAGGTCAGCAATGCCTCGTCCAGCTTACCCTGGTATTCCTGACAGGCCGCGATGTTGAACAGGGTGTCCCGATGCTCGGGGTCGAGCTGTAAGGCTTGCCGATATTCGCTCACCGCCTCCTGATAGCGTTCACGCAAGCGATATTGATCGCCAAGCTGATGGTGCGTTTCGGCATCATTCACCTTGTTGGCAAAAGTTTGATACATCCCCAGCGTGGCCTCCTCCACGCGACTATCCAGATTGTTCACATAGAGGTGCCCCAGGCGCTCAAATTGCGCGGTGATCGTGGAATTTTTCAGCACCATGGTGAGATACGCGAGATGTTCAACGGGATCATATTTCATCGCGGGTTCGACGGAGTTCGCCACATCGTCGAGGCTCAGCGTGTCATAAAGTTGATTCTGAAACACTTTGAATTCCTTCTTCTTCAGGCTGGCCATGGCAAATTCCAGCACGGGGCGATCTATGGTGTTGATGGGTGCGGCAAATTTAAGCGAGTCGGTAAACACTTCTGAGCTCAATACGTTATAAGCCAGCAAACGAGGAACAATCTTGTTCTGCAACAGATAGGTCTGCAACTGCGGTGCCTTAGCCACCAGCTCGGGATGTTGCAGCTTGACGGGCTTGTCCGATGCGACCAGCAGGTAATAGCCTGATTTTACGAAGAGTATCGAACAATGGGCGAAACGCTGCCGTAAGCTGTTGAGGATGATGCGCGCGCCCTCGCTGCCAATACGCGAATCCATCCAGGTCAGATAAATGCCGTCGGGGTTAAGGCGGCGTTTGATCTTGTCGAAGAAGTCCACGGTGTAGAGCTTGGACGAACTGAAATATAAGGGCGAAGTCACCGTGTTGAGGATCATGTCGTAGCTTTTATCCACCGACTGAATGTAATGGATACCGTCATCCACCACGATAGTCACGCGGGGATTGTGTTCGATGTCGAAATTCCACTGCTTCATGCGGAACTGGTTGTCGCGCACCACCGGATTGATCTCGACCACATCGGTGTGGTCGAACAGCAAGCCGACTGCCGAGGCCGTCGCGCCACTGCCCAGTCCCAGCACCAGTGCCTGTTTGGTCTGCGGTGAGAACATCGGGCCCAGGGTTCCGACCGTTTTTTCCGACGGGTTATTCATCGGGATGCTGATGTAGCCGTTAATGAAAAAGTAGGGATTACCGTTTGACCAGTTGATCGAGAACACATCCTGGTAGCCCTTGAATTTTTCGGGGAAGTTGAACGACTTGCGGTCATCCTCCATATCTTTTGCCGAATGAAAAGAGGTATAGCTAAGATAAAGCAAATCCTCATCCCATTTCCAGTGCTGCCATCCTGCTGTGCTCAGCAGCACGACGGCGGCAGCAAGCGGCAAGCGGTAGCCTCGCCATTGCCTGATCTCATCGAAATGAAAGGCCAGCAGCGCTGCCGTGACCAGTGCCGCAATGACCAGCAATTGCACGCCATAATCGAGGTATTGGTGCAACACCAGCGCCATTAACAGGAATCCCGCCACATTCGCCAGCGAGCAGATATACAGCAGATGACCCGACTCACGGGCAACCTCGCGGCGACTATTGAGCAGGGCGGGGATGGTCGCACCGAAGGTGACCGCAGGGATGCCCATCAAGAGCGCGAGAATGCCGCCTTTCAGGAAGAGTATCGCCATGCCATGTTCCACCGCCTTCTCGTAGAGGTCGGCATATACAAACAGCAAATCTCGGTACAAAACAATAAACAGCAACAAGCCGACGACATTGGCCAACATCAACTTGCCAAAACCAACATTCAGCCGCTTGACCAGGAACGAGCCCAGGGCGATGCCAAACAGAATGATGGCAAGCACAAAAGCAAAAGATTCACGGAACGGGCCGAACATTAGTTCGGCAATTTTTACCATAAATAACTGAAAGATAGCCGAGGCGATGCTGACCAATATCAAGGCAAAGAGGTGATTGCGCGGCGTGTGACTGGCCTCCGCTGCTCTGGGTGGCACAAGCGCAATCGGTCTGGCTACAAAATATAACAGGGTGGCGGCCAACAGATTCACCAGACCAAACACCATCACGGTTCCCGTAATGCCGAATTGCCGTATCAGCCAGAACTCAATCAGCAATGCCGTCGCCGCCGCACCGAAGTTATAAATGGCGTAAACACGCGAAAACATCGGGTCTTCGTTCATGCGCCCCAAATAACCGGCAAACAACGGTACGCTGCAACCCAACAATAATGCCGGCAGCAGCAACAGCAGCGTTCCCACCAGAATAGGGCCGGCAAGGCTGGGCAAGAAGCCCATGCCGTTATAAAGCAGGTGCTCTATCGCATCCTGCGACCACACAAATGCGATCCCGTAAATGCCTATCAGCGCCTCGATCATCCACAGGCGCCGCCACAAACGGTGAGCGAAGCGAGCCCCCAGCCCGATACCGAGCAGGAAGGTAATCAATACGGCGGATGACACGGCAAACTGGTCGCCCAGGATGCCGCCTAAAATTCGACCATATAAAATCTCGTAGGAAATGCCGCTAAGGCCTGACAACAACAAGACTAGGGTTAACAAAATTTTTCGGCTCATGGCTTTTTCCTGGCAAAATAAACGAAGGGCAGGGCGGATGCGGGTCAACCCAAATTACAAT
>Ga0210029_1001802_pt1 | contig 12192 bp, 8 predicted proteins | sample CryGeymeta201521_FD_183985 | JGI IMG/M metagenome (GOLD analysis project Ga0210029, IMG submission 183985) | Groundwater microbial communities from Crystal Geyser aquifers in Utah, USA - Crystal Geyser metaG 2015-21 (SPAdes) (version 2) | ecosystem: Environmental > Aquatic > Deep subsurface >... | reverse complement strand
GCGTCCCCTGCGCCCCCTCGCAAAGGATATGCTCGCCTCTGTTCATACTCTCATGAATTAAAAGGGAGACGTCCGATGCCCATGATCGGATCCTTTCTGCATAGCGGCTGTAATCCCTGAGAATCGGTTCCGCGTTGATTTCATCGCCTTGATAGAGCGCCTTGATCAGGGGATTGTAATAGCTCAGGTTGGATTTCAGCTTCTTCCGAAACAGGTCGGGATCAAGCAAGTCCGAGACTCGGAAACCGGTTCTCGCCATCTTGTCCGAATAGGCCGGACCGATCCCTCGGCCGGTTGTGCCGATCTTCCTGTCGCCTTTTGCGAGTTCACTCCATTTTTCCAGCGCAAGATGATACGGCATGATCAGGTGGGCATTTTTACTGATATAAAAACGGCCATCCAGACGGATCCCCTTCTGCTCCAGACCCTCCACTTCCTGCATCAAGGCGGCGGGATCAATCACGACTCCGTTGCCGATCACGCACTTCTTGTCGGGATGAAGAATGCCGGACGGGATCAGGTGAAGAATATATTCCTGATCGCCGATGACCACGGTGTGGCCGGCATTGTGGCCTCCCTGGTACCGGGCCACCATCTGGGCTTTCTCCGTCAGGATGTCCACAATTTTTCCTTTACCTTCGTCACCCCACTGGGAACCGACCGCCACTACCGTCGCCACAAAGCGCTCCTTTCAAGAATGGATGGATTACAAACGGGCCACCCGGACATCCACTACATTGGGAAGACCGGACAGTTTTTTCAAGAGATTCTTATCCACAGGACTGTCGACATTCACGATAGAAATGGCCTTGCCTCCCGGCTCCTCCCGTCCGAATTGCATACGGGCGATGTTGATCCCGGCATCGGCCAGGGCTATTCCCACGCTGCCGATCACACCCGGTTTATCATGATTCCGGAAAATGAGCATCTCCCCTTCCGGTATGGCCTCAAGGGGCATCCCGTCCACCATGACGATCCTGGGGTCTTTGTTGTTGAACAAGGTCCCGGAAATAGAGTTCCGGCCGTATTTCCCACGAATGGTGACCATAATCTTGTTCTGAAAATTCGGCCTTTCGCTCGACTTGATTTCAGATATCCTGATACCCAGGTCTTTGGCCAGAAAGGGGGCGCTCACGTAGTTGACATCCGTAAAGTTCGAGAGGAACCCTTTGAGAATTCCATTGGAAACAGGATCAGTATTCAATGCCGAGGCATCTCCGAAAAACTCCATGATCACCTCGTCGGCCCTTCCGTCGGCTACCTGGCCGAGGAAGGATCCGAGCTTTTCCCCCAGTGAGATATACGGCTGGATCTTTTGGAACTCATCCGCGGAAACGGCGGCCATGTTCCGGGCATTCCTTGCCACACCGGTCTTGAGGTATTCCACCATCTGTTTGGCCACCATGACAGCCACGTTCACCTGTGCCTCACTGGTGGATGCCCCGAGATGAGGGGTGACCACCACATTTTCAAGCTGCAGCAAAGGATTGCCCAAGGGGGGTTCGTTCTCAAATACATCCAAAGCGGCCCCGGCTACTTTACCGCTTTTCAGAGCCTCAAGGAGATCCGCCTCCTTGATGATCCCGCCGCGGGCACAGTTCACCAGGCGGACACCATTCTTCATCCTGGATATCGTCTCAGAGTTGATCAGGTATCGTGTTTCGGGCGAGAGCGGAGTATGGACCGTAATGATATCGGACTGCGCATAGATCTCATCAAGCGAGACCAGACTCACGCCCAGGGAACGGGCCATCTCCTCGGTCATGTAAGGATCGTATCCGATGACGTTCATACCGAGAGATCTGGCACGCTGGGCCAGGTTCTTCCCGATATTGCCCAGACCGATGACCCCGAGGGTCTTCCCATAGAGTTCAATGCCTGTAAATTTTTTCTTTTCCCACTTGCCGATCTTCAGGCTCGCCGTGGCCTCAGGGATATTGCGGCACATGGACATGATCATAGCCAGGGTATGCTCCGCCGTGGTGATGGTGTTCCCTCCGGGCGTGTTCATGACCACAATCCCCTTGCGGCTGGCGGCGGCGATATCCACATTATCGAGACCCGTTCCGGCGCGTCCCACAACCTTCAGCCGGGCTGCATGTTTAAGGAGTCCTTCGGTCACCTTGGTGGCGCTTCGAATCACCAGACCATCGTATTCCCCGATCATCCCGGCAAGTTCCTCCGCCGGCGTCGATGTTCTGGCGTCGACCTCCATGCCCGCCTCCTTGAAGATGGTTATCCCTTCAGGGGCCAGGTTGTCGCTGATCAGAATCTTCATGTTTAATCCTCACATTCTCTTATACTTCAAAAAGGACCTTCTCTGCTGCGCGTAAGCCCGCACCGAGTTCAAAGGAATACCCGAATTCCTTGAGTCCTCTCTCTACGGAAGCCACGGCATTGATCACGTCCAGCACGTCCGCATAGCCGAGATGGGCGACCCGGATGACCTTCCCCTTGAGCTTGTCCTGCCCTCCGGCAATGGTTACACCATAATGATCCCGCAATTTTTTGTTGAAGGCCCCGCCATCGATACCGTCCGGCAGATAGACGCCGGTTACGGAATTGCTCGGAGAGTCCACGGCCAGGAGACGAAGCCCCAAGGCCCGAAAGGCCTCACGCGTGGCGTCAGCAAGCTTCTCATGCCGGGCGAAGATCTGCTTCAGCCCCTCCTGCTTCATCATCTCCAAAACCTTTCTCAGACCGATGATCATTGAAACCGGGCTGGTGAAGTTGGTCTGCCCGGTCTCGGCCTTGGCCTTTTCCTTCCTGAGGTTGAAATAGAAACGGGGGCATTTGGCGGACTCGTTGAAACGCCAGGCCTTGTCGCTGACACTGAGGAATGCCGCACCGGGAGGGAGCATGAGCGCCTTCTGAGAGCCGGTGATACAGATGTCGATCCCCCATTCATCCACAGGAAGGTCCACCACCCCGAGCGCCGTAATGGCATCCACGACCAGGATGGTATGCTCCCGCTTGCGGACAATCTCCGCGATCTCCTTGACCGGATGGGCCACGGCCGTACAAGTCTCACTCGCCTGAACGTAAACCGCCTTGATGGACGGGTCTTTTTCAAGGGCCTCTCGAACGGCATCAGGTTTCACGGCCTCGCCCCAGGGGACGTCGATGTTGACCGGGGTCACTCCGTAGGCGTGGCAGATCTCGGCCCAGCGCTCCCCGAACTTCCCGCCGCGGACGCAGACGGCACGATCCCCAGGGGAGAGGAAATTGGTGACCGCGGCCTCCATGCCGCCGGTCCCTGATGAACTCAGAATCAACACCGTATTCTTAGTCTGGAATAACCACTTCAGCCCTTCCAGTACCTCCTTTAAAATAGCAGCGAATTCCGGAGACCGGTGGTGAATCACCGGCTCCGACATGACCGAAAGAACCTCCGGCGGGACCGGTGTAGGTCCTGGGGCAAGCAGATATTTCTTTTTCATGACCTCCCTTTCTTAACCTTTCTTATTAAATTTAACCGTCTTTTTCCGGCGATATGACAGAAGTTAAATTGTTAACATAGGGGTTTTTTATTGTCAAGACAAAACCCAGACGCGGGTGCGCGACAAATTTGTCGCAGACCCCCCAGACGCTACCCCTGAATAGGGCCTTTTCAAATCACTTTTCAGATCGTCACGGAGGCCGCCGGCTCCGTGGTCTGCAGCCGGTCCTTAATCAGCCATAAGCCGCCTGCAATAATCAATCCCCCGCCGGCCCAGGCGAGGGGGTGCGGAACCTCCCCCCAAAAAACATAGCCATAGATCACGGATACAATGACCGTTAAATAGCCGGCCGAGGCCACGGCCGGCGCGCGGTCCCTCTGGTACGCCAGGGTCATCAGGAGCTGGCCCAGACTGGCAAAGAGCGCCGCCCCGGAGAGAAAGAACCACTGCCGGAGGTCAGGCATCACGAATGTTGGAAGGACCGGGAACGAAGTCAAAACGGCCGTCAGCAAAGTAAAGTTGAACACGATAACCAGAGGCGAGTCCGTGGCATTGAGACGCCGGACCAAAAGATGGGCCATGGCCGAAGCCGCTGATGCCCCGAGGGCCACCCAGGCGGCTGTGGGCCAGGCCATGGCCGGCTTCATGATCACGGCTACACCGGTCAGACCGGCAAAAATGGCGATCCATGCCGATCTCGGGGTCCTCTCTCCGATGACAAACGGAGCGAGGAGTGAAAGGATCAGCGGATGCGAACTCCCGATGAACATGCACTCGGCAAGCGGCATGTGGGTCAGGGCATAAAAAGATCCGGTCATGGCCGCCATCCCGAAAAGGGTTCGGAAGAACATGACGTGCCCCGCCCTGACCCAAAGAGGTTTTTTACGCAATCGGACAAACAGAAACAGGAGAGGGATGGAGATTAAACAACGCAGGAAGACCAATTCCATCGGAGAGATCCCCGGACCCACCGCCTTGATCAGCGCGGACATGGTCGCAAAGCAGACGGAAGCAAAAAGCATGAAGATAATGCCCATGACCCACCATAAGATTTTAAAGATTCATGATATATTAAGGGTCTCATAACAATTTTAAGACCGTTAATGAAGTTGAAATCATAACATAAGATTTGGATAAACCATCAAGGAAAAATGCACAGTCCCCCTCCGGCCATTCTTCCAGAACCCCATATTTCCTCTCTTGAGGAGACTTGGACGTTACACAAGCTGGGGCTGTTTCAGGAGATCTGCAGAAGCCTGAAGACCAGCAACTGCATCGAGTCGCTCATGTCCCTGATCGGTCAGAAGCTGGGCATCGAATGGGTATGTTACCCCAAACACCCCTCTGTCTGTTTTTCCTTGAAGTTTTTCTAATGCCTTGATATAAAAGTTTTAACCATAACGTCTTCGGTGATCACGGCCGTTGTTTTGACGCCATTCTTCGTCGGGGAAAGGGGACCACATGGCAGAGTTCAGATACCGCTGGGCCCGGATCGGGGACATCAACGCCTTTTTCGGGCTGATGCTGGACAACATGTCCGATCTGGTGATCATGGCCGGGATCCTGATCGGGGTCTTCGGCTTCCCCAAGGAGATCGTTCTTTACCGGATGCTTCCGGGCACGGCGATCGGCGTGCTGTTCGGGGACCTGATCTATACCTTTCTTGCCTTTCGCCTGGCGCAACAGACGGGCCGAGACGATGTGACGGCCATGCCGCTGGGACTCGATACGCCCTCCACGTTCGGGCTGGCCTTCGGCATCATCGGCCCGGCCTACCTCAAGTTCAAGGACCCGATCCTGGTCTGGCACATCACCACGGCGGTCATCATCCTCATGGGGATCATCAAGATCATCGGGGCCTGGACCGGTCCTGCGATACGAAGGCTCGTGCCGCGGGCCGGGCTCCTCGGTTCCATTGCCGCCGTGGCCATGATGCTGATCGCCTTCTTCCCTTCACTCAAGATTTTTTCCAATCCTATTGTCGGTTTTGTCTCTCTGGGGATCATCCTGATGACCCTGATCGGAAAGATCAAGTTCCCCTTCAGGATGCCGGGCGCCCTGGCCGCCGTCCTGATCGGAACGGTGATCTATTATCTCCTTCACCTGACCGGTATCTCGGTGATTCCGGAAGAGCATCTGCCGAGACTCCATCTAAGCGTGGGGTTTCCTCTGCCCACACTCGGCTTCATGGAAGGAATGACTGAGGCCCTGAAATATCTCCCCATTGCCGCGCCTTTTGCGCTTGCGATTGTGGTGGGAGGGATTGATGTCACCGAATCCGCGGCCGCGGCCGGGGATGAGTACGACAGCAGGACGATCATCCTGACCGACGGGATCGGGACCATCCTTGCGGGCCTCTGCGGCGGAATCCTTCAGAGCACCCCCTATATCGGCCATCCGGCCTACAAGGATATGGGAGGGAGGTCCGCATACACCCTGGCGACCGCGGTCTTTATCGGCCTAGGCGGTATCCTCGGATACCTCTCCTTTTTCGTTAATCTCCTCCCGGAAGCGGCCGTGGCCCCGATCCTGGTCTTTATCGGGCTCGAGATCACGGCCCAGGCCTTTGAGTCCAGTCCGGCCCGTCATGCCAAGGCCGTGGCCATGGCCTTCATCCCGGTGATCGCCAATCTTCTCTTTATCGAGATCGGAAGCCATATCACCAACCTCGGGAAGGAAGCCTCGGATCTGACCGGTGAGGTGGCCGTCACGTTTCAGACCATCATGATGATGGGAAACGGTTTCATCCTCTCATCGCTCCTCTGGGGCTCCATCACCGCCTTTATTATTGATAGAAAGCTCAAGATCGCCGCGGCATTTCTCTTGACGGCTGGGGTTTTCTCGCTTTTCGGAATCATCCACTCCCCCTTTGCAAGCGGCGAGATCTTTCTCCCCTGGCAGATCCAGACCACGGCCCATTACAAATTCTTCGCCGCTTACCTTCTCACCGGACTCCTCTTGTTCGCCCTGGACGGCCCCTCCAATGCCGACACGGGACCCGGCAAAAAAAGTCAGTGACCTCGGAGGCTTGACGTTTGCCGGCCCCTCAAATGGGCTTATTCGCAAACGGTTAAGAACACCCTCCCCTTAATCCCCTCCCATCAAGGGAGTGGAAACCATATGGCAGTTCCCTCGCCCCTTGTGGGAGAGGGGTAAAGCATTTCGGTTAACTGCATACTCCCGGAATGGCCAAACTCCGGGAGTCCCCCGGCAGAGTCGGGGGTTTACCTAAATGCAATTACGAGTAAATCCGCCCCGGAGCCCCGGAAGGGTCTGCGACAAAAATGCCTGTCCTCCGACCGGACAATCCATGGTTCGACAAGCTCACCATGACAATTGTCACCCTGAGCCTGTCGAAGGGTGGATTCCCCGATCGAGTCGGGGAATGACGCTCTTAGAGAAATATTTGCCCATAAATTTGTCGCACACCCGCCCCGGAAAAACAGCCCCGGAAAAACATATTGAACAATTTTTATTAAAATGTTAATTTTATTATTCATCTTTTAAGAAAGGGTCTTCACCAAAAGAGTGAGTGAAAACAAAAGGGGCCAAGGGGTCAAGGATTCCAGGGGTCAAGTGAAGTGCTAAAAACATAAGGGGCCGAGGGTTCAAGGGTTACGCTTCGCGTGCCCCGCTTTTCTCTATCATCTTTGCCGTCTGCGACGGCTATTACACCAAGGTATCTTGGGGTCAAGGGTTAGAGTGTTTTTTTCTGGAGATTTTGCCTGCGTTTAAGTATTTCACCCTGTTAGAGAGCTCGTCTCTCTAACGGGGTTCACTTGAACCCTTGGCCCCTTGACTCCTATAACCCTATGGTTCTTGAATCCTCGAACCCTTTTTACCCACTAAATGGGAGAAGAACCTTAAGAATAAGGCGATATTCCATATGACAGAAAAAGACCTTGCCCGTGTGTCCAGGCCGTCCCGTTATATCGGCTCGGAGATCAATGCCGTTAAAAAGGACCACCAACGAGTGGATATCAAGGTGGTCTTGGCCTTTCCTGACGCCTATGAGATCGGGATGTCTCATACCGGGCTCAAGATCCTCTACGAAATCCTGAATAACCGAAAAGATACGGCGGCTGAACGCGTCTTTGCCCCATGGAAGGACATGGAACAACTCCTGCGTTCAGAAAAGAGGCCTCTCTGCTCTCTGGAGTCCGGTATTCCCCTCCGGGATTTTGATATCCTCGGATTCACGTTGCAGTACGAAATGAGCTATACCAACATCCTGAATATGCTCGATCTTGCGGGGATCCCTCTGTTCTCGGCTGAGCGGGATGGATCCTTTCCCCTGATCATCGGCGGGGGACCCTGCGCCTTCAACCCAGAACCTCTTGCCGGCTTCTTCGATCTCTTCGTGATCGGGGACGGCGAGGAGGTGATCGGGGAGATCGTGGACCTTTTCAAAAAATACCGGTCCTTGAATCGCGAGACCCTCCTCGGTCATTTGGCCGAACTGGAGGGTGTCTACGTCCCTTCCGACTTTGAGATCCTGTATGCCCCTGACGGGCCAATCCGGGAAATCCGAAGGACCCGGCCGGGGCCGGAGCGGATCCGAAAACGGATGGTCAAGGACTTAAACAGGGCGCCCTACCCGCGCTCCCCTCTCCTTCCCTATATGAAGATCGTCCATGACCGTGTGGCCCTGGAGATTTCCCGGGGCTGTACACGAGGGTGCCGTTTTTGTCAGGCAGGCATGATTTACAGGCCCGTCCGGGAAAGAGACGTGAAGACCATCATCGGTTATCTGAAAGATTCCGTTCTGAGCACAGGATACGAGGAAATATCCCTGACCTCACTCTCCAGCGGCGATTATACCGAGCTGCCAAGACTCGTCAAGGAAGCGGTTAGGTTTTCCGAGAAGAGGCATGTGAGCGTCGCTCTTCCGTCCCTGCGGCCGGGGACCCTCTCTTCAGAGATCATCGCAGAAATTCAAAAGATCCGCAAGACCGGATTCACGATTGCGCCTGAAGCAGGAACGCAGCGGCTCAGGGATGTCATCAACAAAGGGGTGACCGAGGAAGACCTGCTCACCACGGTGCAGAAGGTGTTTTCCGCCGGATGGGAGATCCTCAAGCTCTACTTCATGATCGGGCTCCCCTCTGAAACCGAGGAAGACGTCAAGGGAATCACGGATCTCACGTTCAAGGCATTGAAGATTGCGAAGCAAGCCAATCCGAGGTTCAAGCAGATCCATGTCAGCGTCTCTCCCTTCGTCCCCAAGGCCCATACCCCTTTCCAATGGTCCCGGCAGAACCGGCCGGAAGAGATCGCGGATAAATACCAATTTCTAAAGAGGGGCTTCAAGCACAAGAAGCTCTCTTTGAAATGGCATGAACCGGGGATCAGCAGGCTTGAAGGGATCTTTTCACGCGGAGACCGCAGGCTCGGCCTTGTTCTCTGCGAGGCCTGGCGGCTGGGCTGCCGTTTCGACGGCTGGACCGATGAATGCGACCTTGCAAAATGGGACCTCTCTTTTCAGAACACAGGGATCACCCCCGACTTCTATCTCTACAGGGAGAGGGACCTGGCCGAGATCCTTCCATGGGATCATATTGAAAGCGGCGTGACCAAGACCTTTCTGGCCGAGGAATATAGGCAATCCCTTAAAGGGGAGATCACACCCGACTGCCGTTACGGGGCCTGCACGCTCTGCGGCGCCTGCGGACAGGAACCGGGTTTTGCGCTTGCCCGCTCCGGAGAAGAGACCGGAATCAAGGTTTGCTCTCCCCGGCCGAACCTACCGGTCGTGAAACGGTTCCGGATCCGATACTCCAAGGGGGGGCGCCTTAAATTTCTCTCTCACCTGGAACTGATCAACACCATGGTGCGGTCATTCGCCCGCGCCGGAATCCCCCTGGAGTACTCCCATGGATTTCACCCGCATCCGAAGATGGCCATGGGGCCGGCTCTCCCCGTGGGGGTATCGGCCATGGCCGAATACCTGGACGTCAACGTGATCGGATCCGTATTCGAGGAGACCCTCGCGGCCGGATTAAACCAGGTCCTCCCCGATGGGATCCGGGTCACTGGAGTCAACTGGATTCCGGCACAGGCCCCGGCCATCTCTTCGGTGATCCGCTTCGGGGAGTATCTCCTGGATCTTCCCCGCTCCGCCTTCCGGGAAGATCCGTCTCTTGCAGTGCAGGAGCTTATGGGCCGGCATGAGATCCTGATCACCAGGGATCAGAAGGACCGGATCAAAACCCTGGATATCCGGCCGATGATCGAGGAAATGGAGATCCATTCCATGGACGAAGAACAAGTGATCGTAAGACTCATCGTTCAAACCGGAGACCAGGGGGGCGCCCGTATTGATGAAGTGCTGCAGACGCTGTTAAATCAGCCGGCATCAAACCTTCAGGACGTCCGGATCACTCGAACGGGTCTCTATACAAACCGATATCGCGCCATCCCATTTCAGGAAACAAAGGTTGAGACGGCCCATTAAAGATGAACGCGTGCAGCCATGACCACAGAACTGATTGTTAACTCCACATCCTATGAGACGCGGGTTGCCCTGCTTGAGAACAACAATGTGGTTGAGATCTACATCGACCGCAAAAAGGGGCGCGGCGTGGTGGGAAACATCTACATGGGACGCGTCATCAAGGTTCTTCCCGGCATGCAGGCGGCGTTTGTCGATATCGGCCTGGAAAAATCCGCTTTTCTTTATGTCGCCGACATCTACAGCAAAATAGAACATTATTCTCAGGCCATCCCGGGGAATGAATTTGAGGATGAGGAGATCGACGAGGAGGTCGGTGAAGAGATCAAAGAGGAATATACAAAGGTCCCTTACGCCACGCCCATAGAGGATCTGCTCAAGGAAGGGCAGGAGATCATCGTACAGGTCGCCAAGGAGCCGATCGGGACCAAAGGGGCCCGCGTCACATCTTACATCTCTCTGCCCGGCCGTAATCTGGTCTATATGCCTTCCGTGGATCACGTGGGGATCTCAAGAAAGATCAGCGATGAGAAGGAGCGTGATAGGCTGAGGGGAATCATCAAGGGTCTGAAAGGCACTGGAGAAGGGTACATCGTGCGGACGGTCAGCGAAGGAAAAAACGACGAGGAATTCCTGGCGGACAAGCAGTTCTTAAAACGTCTATGGGGCGATGTTCAGAAGAAAGTCGAGAAAGCCTCGGCCCCTTGTCTTCTCCACAGCGACCTGGACCTGGTATTCCGGGTGATTCGAGACCTCTTTACAACTGAAGTGGACCGGATGGTCATTGATTCACCTTCCGAGTACTACCGGGTCAAGGAGTTCGTGGGAACGTTTCTTCCCAACCTGATGAGCAAAATCGAACTGTATGACGGGGCCGAGCCGATCTTCGATGCCCAGGGCGTGGAAGTGGAAATTTCACGCGCATTGAAAAGGCGCGTCTGGCTGAAATCCGGAGGGTACATCGTCATTGATCAGACCGAGGCCCTGGTGGCCATTGATGTGAATACCGGACGTTATGTGGGCAAGCGAAACCTGGAGGAGACCATCTTCAAGACCAACATGGAGGCCGCCCGGGAAATCGCCTATCAGCTCAGGCTCCGGAACATCGGAGGGATCATCATCATCGATTTCATCGACATGGAAGACAAGAAAAACCGGATGATGGTCTTCAATGCCCTGCAAAAAACCCTCATGAACGACAAGGCCAGAACCACGATCTATGAGATCTCGGAACTCGGCCTGATCCAGATGACGCGCAAACGGGTCCGGGAAAATCTCGGAAGGGTCCTCATGGAGCCATGCAGTTACTGCGAAGGGGAAGGATACATCAAATCCAAGATCACGGTCAGCTATGATATCTTCAGGGAGATCAGCAGGATCGCCCCGTTGACTAAGGAAAAGAAAATTCTGGTCGTTGCCCAGATCGATGTGGCAGATATGCTCTACGATGAGCAGAGAAGAGAGGTCGAAGAGCTGGAGAACAAATTCAAAAAAAGAATCGTCATTAAGGGAGAGCCCGACTTCCATCAAGAGCAGTTTGAAGTCATGCTGACCAGCTGATCTCATAGCCCGTTATGGAGACGGACGGATCGTATGATAAAGCGTTTTTCCATCCGGATAAAATTAATCGCCGCCTTCATCATCATCGGCGTCTTCCCCATGCTTCTCGCAACGTATATCGGAGTCGAGATCGCTTCAGGAAGGCTGGAGAAGGGGATTGAGGAACGCATCAACTACGCGGGAAAATCCGCCGTTTACCTGATTGCCAAGAAGAAGACGGAACTCGAGGGAGTGGCCCGTTCTTTTTCCGGGGATCCGAGACTCAGAAAGGTCATCCAGGGCGGAGTGAACATCAAATTCCTCTGGTTTGACACGCCGCTCCAGGTTTACCTTTTCAATCATGAAAACCATATGATCTTCACCAGCACGGGCGAGAAATTCACCCGTCCGAAAAATCCGGCGGAGGGGATGACCTTGCTCCGGACACAATCCGGCAGCGAACCGTGGCCGCTCCTGGTCTTTCTTCTGCCTGTGTCGGACCAGGGACGTCCCATCGGGACCATCATGACCGGCTATCCGCTCGGCAATGAATTTCTCAACGACCTCAAGAGCGTGACCGGCGTGGAGTCCATGCTTTTCAAACAGGACCCGTCCGGGGGGTACTTCTCCATAGATACAAAAGGGAGGCTGGACCTCCCCGATGAAATCCTAAAAAGTGTGGCAACCCATGGCCGCCAGGCATTCACCAAGTCTTCGAGGATCCGGCTTGAAGAGAAAGAGGAAGAGTATCACGCCCTTTTA
>Ga0210029_1001794_pt1 | contig 12222 bp, 7 predicted proteins | sample CryGeymeta201521_FD_183985 | JGI IMG/M metagenome (GOLD analysis project Ga0210029, IMG submission 183985) | Groundwater microbial communities from Crystal Geyser aquifers in Utah, USA - Crystal Geyser metaG 2015-21 (SPAdes) (version 2) | ecosystem: Environmental > Aquatic > Deep subsurface >... | reverse complement strand
CGTTTCTACGACGTGGATGACGGCGCGATTCTGATCGACGGGCAGGACATCCGCCAGGTCACCCAGCAAAGCCTGCGCGCCGCCATCGGCATCGTGCCGCAGGACACGGTGCTGTTCAATGACACCATCTACTACAACATCGCCTACGGCCGCCCGGAGGCGACGCGTGAGGACATCCTGCGCGCCGCGCAATCCGCGCATCTGCATCATTTCATCGCCTCGCTGCCGCTGGGCTACGACACGATGGTGGGCGAGCGCGGGCTGAAACTGTCCGGCGGCGAGAAACAGCGCGTCGCCATTGCGCGCGCCCTGCTGAAGAATCCGGCGCTGCTGATCTTCGACGAGGCGACCTCGGCACTCGACTCGAAATCGGAGCGCGCGATACAGGACGAATTGCGCGGCATTGCCAGCGAGCGCACCACACTTGTGATCGCCCATCGTTTGTCCACCGTGGTCGATGCCGAACAGATTCTGGTGATGGAACAGGGGCGCATCGTCGAGCGCGGCACCCATCGCGAGTTGCTGCGCCAGGGCGGCGCTTATGCCCAGATGTGGGCATTGCAGCAGCAACAGGCGCAAGGTGAGGCGCGGGCGGGATGAGTGGCAGGGGCCGGCCGATGGACGGCGGAAGTGCTATCTGCCGCTATCTTGTGAAAATTTGCTGATTTGCGCGGCGATCCGCCTCTAAATCCGTTGTCGCAACAGTTTGCCGCAGGTTGTTTGCTGACCATGGGTGACAGATCTGGGTTGCCTATGTCGCTTATTCGGCTATCCTGCGCCTCACCAACGCTGCAAGGAAAAATTAATGAAGATAAAACAGGGATTGATCGGAAGTTTGCTGGGCGTGCTGGCCTGGTCTGCCGTGGCGGCGGATATGCCTTACTTGCCTTACTTCCATGGCAAATTGCCCCGCCTCGGTTCGGCGATCGCGCTGATCTATGACGAGCAGACGCAACAGCCGCTATACCGCAAACACGAGAACGAAGTTACGCCCATCGCCTCGATCACCAAGCTGATGACCGCGATGGTGATTCTGGATGCGCGGCTGCCGCTGGACGAGCCGATCACCATCACCCGCGAGGATCGTGACCGTCTGAAAGGGACCAAGTCACGCCTGCGCGAAGGCATGACCCTGCGCCGTGGCGATCTGTTGGCGCTGGCGCTAATGGCTTCGGAGAATCGCGCTGCCTCGGCGCTGGCGCGCACATTTCCCGGCGGCACGCCGGTGATGGTGGCGCTGATGAACGCCAAGGCGCGCGAGCTGGGGATGAACTACACCCGTTTCGCTGGCCCGGTCGGCTTGCAAAGCGAGAATGTTTCGACTGCGCACGACCTGGTTAAAATGGTGCAGGCCGCCGAAACCTACCCGGAAATTAGGCGCGCCACCACGCAGTCTTCCCACACCGTGCAAGTCGGGACGCAGGCGATGCGCTTTGGCAACACCAATCCGCTGGTGCGCAGCAGAAACTGGGAAATTGGCCTGAGCAAGACCGGTTACATCAGCGAGGCCGGTAATTGTCTGGTAATGAAAGCCAGAGTGTCCGATCGGCCGACCGTCATCGTGCTGCTCGATTCCTGGGGCAAACATACCCGCGTCGGCGATGCCAACCGGATCAAAAATTGGATGGAAAGTCCCGTGCGCCGGGTTTCGCGCAAAAGTCGTATCAGATAGGATTTGCGCGGCGGGTCGGACATTCAGACCGGCGGCGGCAAAAATCTTGCAGGAAAGAAATTTATTCGATAAACCAGGGGGCAGAGGCCCCCTGGTTTATTTGCGCGGCGGGCGCAGTGCGATGATGACGACTGCGACCAGCACGACTAGGATGAATAATTCAATGAACATGGCAAGTCCTCGCGCGGCAGATTGAGCGCTCATTCTACCCCGCCTGCCCGCGATACGGCCGATACAGTCAGGTACAACCCACTCCGAAAATCCAAACGTTATTGAATGGCTCAGTCCTAATTTCTCATCATCATTACAGCCAATGAAAGACCAGCTGTTTTTTTACTCTTCCCGAGTCTTTGGCGCCCAAAAAAATGATGCCGGGCGGGGCGCTGTCATGCTTGCCATGGCTTTGCTGTGGACACCTCATCCGCGCACCACAATCTGTAACCTGCTGCGCAAACCGGGGCTGAAACATGGTGCGGGCCGTTCTTTAAACAAGAAGAGGTCAAGCACGCGATTCAACAATCGCTGGCTAAAAAACAGGCTATCGAATCGCCCGACCGAAATGGTAATTACTGTCTGGCAGAATCGGTTCGCGGCGCTTTGTGCGAGGAGTTGCGCAACACGGTGGAGGCCGCCGTGTTGCGCCGCGCCGCCTGTGACCCGTGTATTGCCACTCCGGCTTTTCCGGCCGTTGGCTGCAAAGTGCAAACCTTCACCGAGCTGGCCGTTGGCGACCAACTCGACGGCCACAAAGCGCCGGTGTTCAGCCAGTTTGTGGGTTTTCTCGCCCTGCTGCGCGAGGCGCTGGAGAAAGCCGGGGTCGGTTATCAATATCTGGACGGCGCAACTCCCGCCGGCGAACGCACTAAGCGCGTTGCCGCATTCCAATCGGGCAAAAGCGATTTATTTTTGATCAACCCCAAAGAGGGTGGCTTTGGCCTCAATCTGACCGCCGCCGATTACGCGGTCATCACCGACCCGTGGTGAAATCCGGCCGCCGAAGACCAGGCTATGGGGTGCGCCCACCGCATGGGGCAACTGCACCCGGTCACGGTATATCGTCTGGTATTGCAATGCACGGTGGAAGAGCACATCGTCGGCTTGCACAGCGATAAACGCGCATTGGCCGAAAGTATTCTGGGCGAAGGTGGGCGGTGAAAATTCCTTCAACCGGGGGATTAATTTCCCTGATCAGGGGCGAGTGATGATGTCGGGCTGGGATCATCCATAAGGTACAATTCCCCGTCGCATTTTCACCCGTCCGTAGTTTGTTAATGTGAAACTCGCGCAGCGATTCGTTTGCCCCCTCTCCCGCCGGGGGAGGGTTGGGGAGGGGGAAACGGGCATGGCGAGTTTCGTAATCAAGGGTGGCTGTCCGCCTGCCCGTTGGAGACAACACGATGAAGCGCGTTATTGCCCTGGTTGTTTTTCTGTTTACCCCGTTTCTGGCGCAGGCATCCGTAGACAGCGTACGGCTCGACCTGACCGGGCAGTGGGTCGGTTTCGCCGCGCTTGCCCTGTTTTTTGTGGCCTATCTGGCGGTGATGGCGGAAGAATTCACCCACCTGCGCAAATCAAAACCGGTAATGCTGGCGGCAGGGCTTATCTGGGGGCTGATTGCCTGGTACTACCAGCAGCACCAGATTCCGCACGTGGTCGAAGCCGCGCTGCGCCACAATCTGGAGGAATACGCCGAGCTGATGCTGTTCCTGATCGTGGCGATGACCTACATCAACGCGATGGACGAGCGCAACGTGTTCGAGGCGCTGCGTTCCTGGCTGATCCGCAAGGCATTCAGTTACCGCACCCTGTTTTGGGTCACCGGGGTGCTGGCCTTCTTCATTTCCGCCATTGCCGACAATCTGACCACCGCCTTGCTGATGGGCGCAGTAGTGATGGCGGTGGGCAAGGACAATCCCAAATTCGTGGTGCTGGCACTGATCAACCTGGTGGTCGCCGCCAATGCCGGCGGGGCGTTCTCGCCCTTCGGTGATATCACCACGCTGATGGTGTGGCAGAAGAATATTATGACCAGTAACGGCCCGATCGACTTTTGGACTTTTTTTCACCTGTTCCTGCCGTCGCTGGTGAACTGGTTCATTCCTGCCATCGTGATGCACCTGTTCCTGCCCAATGCAAAACCGGATGGTGGCGGCAAGATGATCGAGATGAAGCGCGGCGCACTGGTGATCGCCGGCCTGTTTCTGTGCACCATCGCGCTGGCGGTCAGCTTCCACAGTGTGCTCGAACTGCCGCCGGTGATCGGTATGCTGACCGGTATGGCTGTGCTCAAGTTCTATGCCTTCCACCTGCGTATGACCACTAGCGGGCGCGCACAAAAAGAGGTCAGCGAGATAGGCAGTCCGGCGGCATTCGATATTTATCGTGAGGTGGCGCGCAGCGAATGGGATACCCTGTTCTTTTTCTACGGCGTGGTGATGTGTGTCGGCGGCCTCGGTTTCATCGGTTATCTGGGGTTGGTCTCGCAAGTGATCTACGGCGACTGGGGAGCAACCAACGCCAATATCGCCATCGGCGTGATCTCGGCGGTGGTGGACAATATTCCGGTGATGTTCGCGGTGCTCACCATGCAGCCCGACATGTCCATCGGCCAGTGGCTGCTGGTCACCCTGACCGCCGGCGTCGGCGGTTCGCTGTTGTCGATCGGCTCGGCGGCGGGGGTGGCGCTGATGGGGCAGGCGCGCGGGGTCTATACCTTCTTTGCCCACCTCAAATGGACGCCGGTCATCGCGCTCGGTTACGCCGGCAGCATCGCGACCCATCTGGCATTCAACCATTCATTGTTCTGATGGCTGCATGGCGTATCAGTGTGCTGGTGCTGTTGCTGTGCGTGGCGCAACCGGCGTTTGCCCGCGGCAGTAAAGTCGTGCTGCAAGCGCCGAAAGCGGTACGCGCCCTGCTGGATGAGCATTTCGTGCTGCCCGATACAGTGCTGCGCGAAGACAGCGAGCGCGCCGCCTTCATGCGCCGCGCCCGGCGCGAGATCCCCGAGTTGCTGGCGACCGAGGGATTTTTTTCCGCTTCCGTTAAGTTATCCAAAATCACCCGTGCGGGAGTGCTTGAGGTCGAGGTTGACAGCGGGCCGCGCACGCGGGTCAGCGCGGTCGAGATCGAATTGCGCGGCGATCTGCAAAGCGATCCCGCGCGCGCCGAAGCCCTGCGCGCAAGCTGGCTGTTGCCGCCCGGCAAGGCGTTTCGCGCGGCGGATTGGGAGCGCGCCAAAACCGAATTGCTGGCGCTGCTCGCGCGCGAGGATTTTGCCGCTGCCCGGCTGGTCAGCAGCGACGCGGAAGTGGATGTCGCGGCGGCCGGCGCGCGTCTGCGGGTAGTGCTCGATTCCGGCACGCGCTACGTGTTCGGTGCGTTGCAGATCGACGGTCTGCAACGCTACGATCCCAAACTGGTCCGGCACCGCGCCACCTTCAGGCAGGGCGCGCCTTATCGGCGCGCCCTGCTGCTGGAATACCAGGCCGCCCTGCAAAAACTGCCGCAATTCAGCTCGGTTGTGATGCGTCTCGATACGGCAACCGCTGTGCCCGCCGCAGACGGTCGTTTGCAGGCGCCGGTCAGCGTGCAGATTGTCGAGGCGCAATCGCGCAAATTGTCGTTCGGTATCGGTTACAGCACCAACAACGGGGTGCGCAACGAAGTCAATTACCAGAGTTACAACTTTCTCGACCGCGCGTGGATCCTGAACGGCGCGGTCAGTGCCGAGCACAATCGGCAAAATCTGAATGTGGGGCTGAATACGCCGCCCAACGCCGCCGGCTACGGTTTGTCCTGGCGCGCCGGGGTGGAAAAGACCCAGGTGCAGGGGTTGCGCACGCGGCGCGACAAGCTCGGGGTTACCCGCAGCCGCAGCACGGGCAAGATCGAGATTGGCACCAGTCTCGACTGGCAGCAGGAACAGCGCCGCCCACGCGGCGGCATTCCAGAAACCGACCAGGCACTGGTCATCGACTGGCACTGGCACCGGCGCGCGGTGGATGATCCGCTGGCGCCAAGCGACGGCGGGTTGACCGAATTTCGTGTCGGCGGGAGCAGCAAAGCCGTCGTGTCCGACCGCGACTTCGTGCGCGGCTACGGGCGCCATCAGTCGTGGTTTCCCCTGACCGGGAACGACGTGCTCAGTCTGCGCGCCGAAGCGGGTTATACCGCCGCCAAAACCCGCCTCGGCATTCCGCAGGAATATCTGTTCCGCGTCGGCGGCACCCAGACCGTGCGCGGTTTCGCTTTCCAGAGCCTGGGTTTTGTCGAAGGCGGCGCGGTGGTCGGCGGGCGCGTGATGAGCACGTTCAGCGCGGAAGCCACGCATTGGTTTGGCAACTGGGGAGTGGCGGCTTTCACCGATGCGGGCGGTGCGGCGGATACGTTGTCCGCGCTGAAGTTGTTTACGTCCTACGGGTTTGGCCCGCGCTGGAAAAGCCCGGTCGGGCCGCTGGCGCTGGATTGGGCGCGCGGCGAGGGCGAGCCAAGCCCGCGCCTGCATTTCGCCATCGCGGTGGCCTTCTGATGGCGTTCGCCTGGCCCCGCCTGCGTGCCGACCTGCTGGCTGTGCTGGCGGTTTTTGCCTTGCTCGCCGCGGCGGCCGGTTGGCTTCTTGGCAGCAACGGCGGCTTGCGCTGGATCACCTCGGTGGCGCAGGCGCAAAGCGGGGGAATGCTGGAAATCAGCGGGGCCGAGGGCGTGCTGTTCGACGCCTTCAGCCTGCAACGCCTGGTGGTGCGCGGCAACGGATGGCGGATCGAACTGGACGCATTGCGCGCGGAGTGGCATCCGCTGGCTCTGTTGCGCGGTGAATTGAATGTGGCGGTGTTGTCGGCACGCCAGTTGGATCTGTTGACCGTGCCCGGCGATCCCTCCGCCGGCGGCCCCGCAGCGATGCCGGCCACCTTGCGCCTGCCGCTCGCGCTGAGACTGGACGAGGTGCGGCTCGGCACGTTGCGCTGGTTCAAGCGCGAGGATGCCCCCCCCGAGCTTGTCGCGCGCGACCTGCACGGCGCCTACCGCGCGGATAAAAATAGCCATCATCTGCGCGACCTGCGGGTACGGTTCGATCAAGGGACGCTGCAGGGCGAGGTTCGTATCGGCGCGGACGCACCGTATCCGGTGCAGGCCGCCGTGGCCGCGCGGGGCGATTTGCCCTTGCCTGATCAACCGGTCGAAATGAACGCGCGCGCCGAAGTGACCGGCGACCTGGCGCGGCTGGAGGTGTATGCCGCGGCGGCGGCAGCCGGGACGCAAATCAACGCCAGCACACATTTGAATTTAACCGCACCGATGCCTTTAGGCGACACGCACATCGCGTTTGGCAATCTCGATTTGCGCGGCTGGCTGGCTGCCGCCCCCGCCACCGAATTGAGCGGTAGTCTCGATCTGGCCGGCACCGAAGACGGCGCGGTGCAGGGCAGTTTTCAATTTTCCAATGCGCGCCCGACCCCGCTTGATGCGGACGGCGTGCCACTCACCCGGGGGCGCGCGCAGTTGCGCGTGAGCGATGCGGGAAAATGGCAGTTGCGCGCGCTGGAGCTGGGATTGTTGCGCAACGGCCTGCTGCGCGGCGAAGCAAACGGACGGGGGCAGCAGGCGAATGCGCGCGTGCAAGTGCGCAATTTTGATCCGTTGATTTTGGATCGCCGCGCCCCGACCTTGAGTTTGCAGGGCGAAATGATGCTGGAAGCCGCGGTGAAACAGCAAAAAATCCATCTCGCCTTGCACGATGAACAGTGGGAGATTGCCGCCGAACTGCTGAAACAGGGGATGCGCCTGGATGTCGCGCAATTGCGTGTGCAGCACGGCAACACCGTGGTGGGCGGCAGCGGGCAGATGCAGCTTGACGCGCAGCGTCCCTTTCATCTGGATACGCGCCTGCAACATCTCAACCTGGCCGAGTTCATCGCCGTGCCGCCAACCGAATTGAATGCCGGGCTGGCGATCGACGGCACTCTTTTGCCGGAACCGGCGGGACTGCTCGATTTCGTGTTCTTCGACAGCCGCTTTGGCGGTTATCCCTTTGACGGCGATGCCCGCCTGCGCGTGTTGCCGGGACCGCGCGCGCAGGGCGACCTGAATGCGCGGCTGGGTGCCAATACACTGGCCTTGAATCTGCGCTACGGCATGACAGAGGAAGATGCGCTCGACTTTGTGCTGGAGGCGCCGCGCCTGGAGCAGTTGGGCAACGGAATGGGTGGTAGTTTGTCCGGACAGATGACGCTGCGCGGCAGCACGGATGCGCCGCTGGCCGGTTTTGTGCTTAACGCCAGCCGCCTCCAATTGCCAACCGGGTTCAGCATGGAAGCGCTGGCAGCGGGCGGCACGCTGGAGGGACAGCAGATCAAGCTGCATTTGAATGCCGAGTCGGTGCGCGACGGCGGCACATTTTCTCTGCCGCAAATTCAACTTGATCTCGACGGCACAGCCGCCCGCCATACGCTGCATGCGGAAGCCAGCCTGACCCGCTCGGCGCAGGCGCTGGGCGACTTCAACCTCGCCGCCAGCGGTGGCTGGACACGCACCGATACCTCCTGGCGCTGGCAGGGCGCGCTCGAGACGCTTGCCGCGCGCGGTGCGTTGCCGCTGCAATTGCAAGCACCGGCGGCGCTGATGGTGGCGCCGGAAGAAATCACCCTCGGCACCGCCCGGTTTGCCCTCGCGGGCGGGCGGGTGAATTTGCACGCAACGCGCTGGACGCCGCAGGACTGGCACAGCGCGGGCAGTTTGGCCAACATCGGCGTGCGCATCGCCGAAGCCGGGGTTACCCCGGAAATGATGCACGCGCTCGACACCTTGAAGTTTGGCGGGGATTGGGACATCAACGGCGGCACGGATTGGCGCGGCACTTTTGGCTTGCGGCGCGAGAGCGGCGATTGGGTGGTTAATGCGGCCAACGGGCAGCGCCTGGGCTTGCGCGATGTGCGCCTGGATGTGCAGGCGGCGGCGCAGCAACTCGATGTGCAACTGCAGGCCGGCGGCGACCCGCTTGGCGACATCGCGTTAAAGCTGGCCCTGCCCTACAGCAACCGCGACGGCTTGCCCTGGGTTGCGCCGGACGCGCCATTGCGCGGACAGGTCAGGCTGGATGTTCCCGATCTGGCCTGGCTGGGGCCGCTGTTCGACGGCAATCTGCACAGCGGCGGCAGTCTGCACCTTGAAGCCGGGTTGCTCGGTACGCGCGACGCACCGCGCTTGCAAGGAAATGCGCGCGGCAACAACTTGCGCGTGGCCTTGCTCGATCAGGGCGTCACCCTGGAGCAGGGTGAGCTGGCAGTGCGCTTCGAGCCGCAGGCGGTGGTGATCGAGCGTTTCGATTTTGTCGCGCCGTATTCGCGCAAACCCAAAGACCCGCTGTTGAGCGGATATCGCCTGCCGCGCCAGGCCGGGCATTTAAGCGCGACCGGCCGTCTATCTCTGCTCGACGATGCGGCGCAACTGTCGGTGCAGGCGGAAGGCCTGCCGCTGGCCCAGCGTGCCGACCGCTGGCTGCTGGTGTCGGGCCGGGCGCAGGCAACCAATGCGGGCAAGACGATTTTTGTCAGCGGCGATATGGCTGCCGATGCGGGGCTGGTAACCCACTTGCCGACCAACCGCCCGCGTCTTGCCGACGATGTGCGGCTGGTCGGCCAGACGCCGCCGGAAGCATCGGCATTTTCCCGTGTGGTTGGTTTCAATCTTGAGTTGGGCGAGCATTTTTACCTGCGCGCGATGGGGTTGGAATCGCGCCTCAGCGGCGGACTGGCGATCAGCGGAGCGGCGGATGAACCGTTGCAGGCAAGCGGCACGATTGCCACCCAAAACGGCATCATCGAAGTCTACGGCCAGCGTCTGGAAGTTGAGCGCGGCATGATCAACTTCCAGGGGCCGCTGGATGATCCCGGCCTTAACATTCTCGCCTTGCGCAAGGGCTTGGCCGTGGAAGCCGGGGTCGAAGTCAGCGGCACCGCGCATCATCCGGTGACCCGGCTGGTATCCACCCCGAACGTGCCGGACGCGGAAAAACTTTCCTGGATTGCCCTCGGGCGCTTGCCCGAAAGCGGCGGTGTTGACGCTTCATTGTTGCTGGCGGCGGCGGGCAATGCCATCGGCGGCTCCTCCGGCAGCTCGATAGGGCGCACCATCGGCGTGGACGAACTATCGCTGCACCAGATCGAGACTGCCGATGCCCAACAAAGCCAGGCGGTCACTGTCGGCAAACGTCTTTCCTCGCGCGCCTATCTCAGTTACGAACAGGATTTGGCCAACAGCGGCGGCTTCGCCAAATTCAGCTACACCCTGACCCCGCGCCTCACCGTGGTCACCCGCACCGGTACCGGCATCAATTCCGGGGTCTCGGACGCGATCGACCTGTTCTACTCCTTCCGCTTTTACTGAGAACCGTTCGCGGCCTTGCCTTGCCCGGATTTATTTGCTCTAATGCCGAATCAATTTAATAATCGTTTAATAATTTAAATATACAATGATGAAACCGCAGCAGGTGGTAACGGCACTGGCAGCACTGGCGCAGCCGACGCGGCTGGCGATTCATCGCCTGCTGGTGAAGACCGGCCCGCAGGGCATAACGGCCGGACAGATCGCCGCCAAACTGAAAATGTCTCCCGCCGCGATGTCGTTCCATTTCAAGACATTGAGTCATGCCGGCCTGCTGGAAAGCCGGCAGGAAGGGCGCTTTGTCTATTACGCGGTGAACTTCAGGGTGATGAATGCGATGACCGATTACCTGACCGAAAATTGCTGTGGCGGCGCCGGGTGCGGTCTGCCCGATAACAAATGTTGAACCGGAGGAAAAACAAATGAGCGAAAAAATTTACAACGTTTTGATTTTGTGCACCGGCAATTCGGCGCGCAGCGTGCTCGGCGAAGTGCTGTTCAACGAACTGGGCAAAGGAAAATTCAGGGCCTACAGCGCGGGCAGCCACCCGGCGGGGAAAGTCAATCCGGGCGCGCTGGAATGGATGCAACGGCAAGGCTACAGCACCGAGGGATTGCGCAGCAAAAGCTGGGACGAGTTCGCCGCGCCTGGCGCGCCGGCGTTCGATTTTGTTTTCACCGTGTGCGACAACGCCGCAGGCGAAGTGTGTCCGGTCTGGTACGGCGCGCCCGTCACTGCTCACTGGGGCATCCCCGACCCGGCGCATGTCGAGGGTGATGATGCGCGCCGTGCCGCTTTTGAAAAGGCGGCGGCGCAGTTGACGCGGCGCATCCACTTGTTCCTGCAACTGCCGATCGACAAGATGGAGCGCGCGCTCCTGAAGCAGAAACTCGACGAGATCGGGCGCATTCAAGACTGAATCGTCCCGTCATTTCCGCGCAGGCGGGAAGGACGGGCATCAGGGTTATTGCAAGTCAAAGGATGAAAGCATGAGCATCTTCGAACGTTATCTCACCCTCTGGGTTTTTCTCTGCATCATCGTCGGTGTCGCGCTGGGGCAGTTCTTTCCCGCGCCGTTCCATTGGCTGGGCGGGATGGAGGTCGCCAGCGTCAACCTGCCGGTCGGTGTGCTGATCTGGGTGATGATCATTCCCATGTTGCTGCGCATCGACTTCACCGCGCTGCATGAAGTCCGTCACCACTGGCGCGGCATCAGCGTCACCCTGTTCATCAACTGGGCGGTCAAGCCGTTCTCGATGGCGCTGCTCGGCTGGATCTTCATCCGCCACGTATTCGCACCCTACCTGCCCGCCGACCAGCTCGACAGCTATATCGCCGGGCTCATCTTGCTGGCCGCCGCACCCTGCACCGCGATGGTGTTCGTGTGGAGCCGGCTGGTAAACGGTGAACCGCTGTTCACCCTGAGCCAGGTCGCGCTGAACGATGCCATTATGGTGATCGCCTTCGCTCCCATCGTCGCGTTGCTGCTCGGCATGTCGGCGATCACCGTGCCGTGGGACACCCTGCTCACTTCGGTCGTACTCTACATCGTCATCCCTGTGGTGTTGGCGCAGATCTGGCGCAAAGTGCTGATGGCGCGTGACGGCATGGCCGCAGTACATCGCGCTTTACAAGTCCTTAACCCCATTTCCGTTGCTGCGCTGTTGCTTACCCTGGTGCTGCTGTTTGCGTTCCAGGGCAACGCCATCATCGAACAGCCACTGATCATCGTCATGCTTGCCGTGCCGATCACTATCCAGGTGTATTTCAATTCGGCGCTGGCCTACTGGCTGAACAAGCGTCTGGGCGAAACGCACTGTGTGGCCGGCCCCTCCGCCCTGATCGGCGCCAGCAACTTCTTCGAACTCGCCGTCGCCACCGCCATCAGCCTGTTCGGTTTTCAATCCGGCGCCGCTCTCGCCACCGTGGTCGGCGTGCTGATCGAAGTGCCGGTAATGTTGAGCGTGGTGTATATCGTGAAGCGGACGGAAGGATGGTATCAGGCTGGGAAGGGATAGCCGACTAGCTGTTCCAATCTCAATACGCAACCTAAACACTACGCTCAGCCCTCTGTTTTGTCCCCACATGTGAGAGGGTGCAACGACGGGAAAGTGATTAGTAATTCCTAATTAAAAAGTTTCAATCCTCACCCGCGCCGAGGCGCGGG
>Ga0210029_1001792_pt1 | contig 12230 bp, 7 predicted proteins | sample CryGeymeta201521_FD_183985 | JGI IMG/M metagenome (GOLD analysis project Ga0210029, IMG submission 183985) | Groundwater microbial communities from Crystal Geyser aquifers in Utah, USA - Crystal Geyser metaG 2015-21 (SPAdes) (version 2) | ecosystem: Environmental > Aquatic > Deep subsurface >... | reverse complement strand
TTCAATGGCGCGAATGCCGGCTGCCGCAGTGCCTTCAGTCTGGCAGCGGTAGCCGAGGGTGCGCAGAAGCTGCTCGGCCAGGTGGTTGTCGCTGTGCTTCGCCATCGACGTGACCAACTCGCGCAGCGGCGCAGAGCGCACCAGTAGGACGAGGGTGGTCTGGCTCGGGGTGTGACCGAGGTGCGGCTCGCCGGCCACTGCAATGCCGGCTTTGCGGAGTTGATGGGTGAGGCAGTAGGCGGCCTGCAGCGCTGGCTGCGGGACACTCATTCCCTGGACCACAGGCGAAGCGTTGCGCGGCAAGGAGCCGCTGACGAGGAGGGTGCGGGAGCCCTGTTGGCGGTCCAGACTGAGGGTGGACCGCTCTGCCGGGGACACTGTCTTCGCGGTGTTTGAGATGGCGAGGACGCCCGACGCCGGGGCGACTGTCACCCGCGGGGGGCTCCCGAGGCTTGACCCGGGGGCAACGGTGACTTCTACCGCGTTCCCGTTCAGGCAAACGGCGCTGGCCTCCATGGCGTAGTGCCACCGCAGGTTGGCCGGACCCCAATCGGCGCCGGTTCGAGCAGGCCCGAACAGAGAGTCGTCGCACACTACGGAACCGGTCAACCGCTTGACGCCCAACTGCGCGAGGCGCTGCACAACTTGCCCCAAGGTTGCCTCGGTCCACGAGGGGTCTCCGCGGCCGGAGACGCAGAGGTCGCCGTTGAGGACGCCGTCTCCGAGGTACGCGTCGTCCGTCACAACCGGGGTCTCGTAGCGGAAGTCGCCCCCGAGCAACGCCAATGCCGCTGCAGCAACGTAGAGCTTGGCAGTCGAGGCCGGCGCCAACGCCGTGTCGGCATTGCGCGAGAAGAGCGTCCGGCCGGTGGCGACCTCAACGACTGCGGCGCCGGTCTGGGCGGTGACGAGGAGCGGCCGGAGCCACGCGGTGAGCTGAGGGAGCGCACTCTGGCCGGGCGCGCCGTAACAGACGGCAGCCACGCCCCAGAGGCAAAGCGCCGTGCCCAGCACGCGGGAACACCCGACGCGGGCCTGGGGACCCGGCCGACGCTTGCAGTTGAGCTCCGTTACGTTGTACACTGTGCGAGCCATAGCGACGGGCTGTTGACAGGAGAGGCTGGACGACGTGGAAATCCTCCGGTGGCTTCTCGGCGCCGACGGCGGAGAACGCCAGGTGGTCGAGGACGCAGACCCCATTCTGCAAACTGAAGAGGGAATCACCCTCAGGCGTATGCGCTGGGAGTCGGACGCTGAGGCTGTCTGCAGCTTCCAGGACGACGTCTACAGCAGCAACTTCCCGGACTTCCGGATGACCGCCCACTTCATGAACGGATTCCGCTTCGACCTCCGCAAGGCAGTTGCCTCGCCAGACCACGGTGTCTTCGTGCTGGAAGACGCCGGCCGCGTCGTCGGCTTCCTGTGGATCGTGCTCTACGTGAGCCATTGGACGCGCGAGCGGTACGGCTACGTCAACAACGTCTACGTCCTCGCTGACTACCGACGACGTGGGCTTGGGCGCGTGCTGATGGAACAGACGGATCGGTTCCTGCAGGAACGCGGCGTGCGCGAAGCCCGCCTGACAGTGACCGCCAGCAACTCGGCGGCGGTGGATCTGTATCAGGAGACCGGGTACGAGATCGCCCGGCACGAGATGACGAAGCGTGTTCTGAGGTGAGAGCGCGGACGGGGTGGATGCAGACGCGCGCCAATCCGAGCCGCGGCGGTGACGGAGCGCGTGAGCCGTCGGCGTCGTCGGCGCAGCCAGCGGGGCACACGCGCTCCGGCACGGTGCATTTCCGAAGGAGGACCCACTACCGTGTCACACAAAGTGCTGATTACTGCCCACATTTTCGACGAAGGCGGTCCAGAGGCCGGGGAGGTGCTCACCGACGCCGGCCTGGAGATCGTCTACCCGGAGGTGCCGCGCCCGTGGGGTGAGGACGAACTCGTTGAGTGCCTGGTTGGCGTCTCCGGCGTCGTCGCGGCGCCGAACACCTTTACGGACGCTGTGTTCGCTCGGTCGCCAGAGGTGAAGGTGGTCTCCCGTTGGGGCGTCGGGTACGACACCATCGATGTCGAGGCTGCCACCCATCATGGAGTTGTCGTAGCCACGACGCCGGGGACGCTCCACGACTCAGTGGCGGACTTGGTGTTTGGGCTCATGCTGTCGGTTGCGCGCAACCTCTCGCTGTCCGACCGCCAAGTGCGACAGGGCACTTGGAACTACCGAACCGGCCAACTGGTCTGGGGGAAGCGGCTGGGCATCGTCGGTCTGGGGACCATCGGCAAGGCGGTGGCCCGGCGCGCTCGGGGGTTCAACATGGACGTCGTCGCCTGCGATGTGGTCCACGCCGAGCAGGTCGCCGGTGAGCTTGGCGTGCGGTACGTCTCGCTGGACGAACTGCTGAGTACGGCCGACTTTGTGACGCTCCACGCGAACCTGACCGAGGATTCCGTTGGGATGATCGACGAAGCGGCGCTCCGGCGGATGAAGTCGACCGCGTGCCTGATCAATGCCGGTCGCGGTGCGCTGGTGGATCAGCCCGCGCTGGTGAAGGCGCTCCAAGACGGAGCGATTGCGGGCGCCGGCCTGGATGTGTTCGAGGAGGAACCCCTCCCCAAGGGGCATCCGCTTACGCAGCTCGACAACTGTGTGCTGACCCCGCACTGTGGCTCATTCTCGATTGAGACCATCCGCGTGGTGAGCCGACTGGCGGCCCTCAATGTCGCCCAGGTTCTTTCCGGCGAACGCTGCCCGTGCGCGCTGAATCCGGAAGTCTATGACTCGCCGGCGCTGCGGGCGCCGCTCCGAGAGTAGTCAGCCGGCGAGTAGGTGCTTTCCCGGTCCTTCGACGCGCATGCCGCTGCTCACGGCGGGGCCGGGGAGGTCCAACCTGCCGTCGAGCCAGATCCGCGCCAGCCAGTGAAAGCCCGTGGTCGGCTCGGAGGCGGCGAGTTTGGTCAGCAGCCGCCTCGCCCGTCGTTGTTGCCCGGCCTTGCGGGCCAGGACGGTCTCGAGGTACCTGACCTCAGTTCGGAGGGCGGTGAACTCGTTGCGTTGGCGGCGGGGGAGACCGCGGAACCCATCGTTGACATACTTGAGCATGGCGACCGCCCCGTCGAGATCGCCTTCCTCGTAGAGCTTCTGCTCAACGTCGTCCAGCGAGTGGCGCAGCATTCGTTTCACCGCGTCGCCAGTAGGTTTGGCCGACGCGCTTCGCTTGGCGTCGGCGCCTGTGGAGGTCTCCGCCACGAGCACGCCTCCGGCGGTCTGCTCCTGCTGCGGAGCCAGCTCGAAAGAGCGAGCGCCTGGGGACCAGCGGAACCCCACGGCGCCGCCTCGCTTGCCGGCGGCACGGCACGTAACCACGACGTGCGGCCGGCTGTCGCCCAGGCAGTCTGACGCGTCGCGGAGCGAGACCGAGGTCCCCCGCGCCAGGCGCGTCGGGTCAAGCGGCGGGGAGCCGTCCTCGAAGGGTTCCGGCCCGGTCTGCGGTCGCGAGAGTGCCAGCCCATGCGGGAACCAGCCGTTCTGCTCCCGGGTGAAGGCCACCACGCCGCGGCGCCCGGCCCACCGGAGTTCGCAGACGCAGTCCTCGACACCATCGCCGGTGAGGTCCACGCGGCGGAGCTTCTCGTACTTCAGCTCCAGTGCACCAAGCATCGCTTCGGGATTGGTGGGCACGCCCTGGAGGGTCTGGTAGGCGGCGCATGCCGACAGCGGGAAGCCGGCTTGGGCAAGGGCTTTGGGGAAGTCCTCGGTGGCTCGGACAGCTCGTGCCATCGCGCGGGCTGCCTCCGCCGCCTCGAAGTCCTCTCGGGAAGCGACGGCCCGGTCGTAGGCGTCGAGGCTCTCCGTCGTCCGGCCGAGCCACCCGAGGCAGGTCGCCAGTCGGTACCACGCGCCCCCGGCCAGGAACTGGTAGTGCTCGTCGTTGCGGAACGCCGGCTGCTCAAGGGCCTGGCGGTACAGGGCCTCGGCGTGCTGCCAGTCCTGCGCCGAGAAGGCGGCGTCGGCGTCGGCGAGGGCTTGTCGAAGCGAGGCGGGGGGCGCTTTGCCGGCGTCGCGGCACCGCATTGTCTCGCCGTTCCACTCGAAGGTCAGGAAGCACTGACGGACCTGCTGCGAACCCGGCTCCCTCGTGGCGGTGACGAAGACGAGGCTGGGGTCGCCGGTCTTTGGGTTCCGGGTTTGCTTCCAGGTGAGGCTGCCTTCGCTCGCCGTTGCCGCGAGCTGACGGAGCGCACCCTCGTGCCAGCCGAACACCTGCGCGCGGCGGCGGCGGATGGGGCCGGCCAGGTCGCCCTCTATGAGGAGCTCCGGCCGGCCGTCGCCGGTTACGTCCAGCAGCTCGAGCTTCCTGCAACGGGGTTCGGTGGTCACGTAGTGCAACTCGGGCGCCGCCGTGCGTCCGCAAACCAGCCAGACGCGGTCCGGAGAACCGACGCCCGGACGGCAAAGGAACACCACGTCCTGGGCGCCATCCCCATCCAGATCGCCGAAGGCCGCTTTGCCTGCGTCGAGGTCGATCCCGGTGTCGTGCATCTGCGCCAGCAGCGCCTCGCCGACCGAATCGCAGCCGTTGAGGGCGTCTTGCACGGCTGGCCGGAACTCGCGCGCGGCCGCTTCGTGGTAGTCGGGGGACAACGCATCCAGTGCGCGGGCCAGATGCCGGTGGAACTTGGGCGCGTGAAGGGAATCGGGGAAATCCGCCAGGAACTCCCGCAGTGCGACAGCGGTCGCCCGAACCACGCTTGGCTCCGAAGGGGCGAGGGAGCCGGTGGTCCCGTTACTCAGCAGCGTCCGCTCCACCAAGGTGTCCAACGCGCTGGCGCGTTGGTTCTCATTGGGCCAGGGCGGGGGATCGGGGATGAACCCAATGCCGATCCGGACGGTCCCGGCGAGAAAGAGGGCGCAAACGGCGAGGCGCTTGAGCCGTTTCCCGCGCTCAATCCGCTTGTTGCGGCGACGCTCGTAGTTCCGGAAGACTGCGGACTCAACAGTCGGTGCGTGCCCGCGCTGGGTCGGGTCATGGTGAGGTGCATCGGTGGACCACATCGGAGTACCTCGCTTGGTGTAGTGATGGAGTGCGGCCGCTGGTTCTTAGGCTACCGGAGTGAGCGCGTTGTGCAAGGCGTGGACGCCTGTTTGCGCCGGTAGTGCGCATACAGAGAGCGGCAAGCGCGCGCCATCGGGCGGCGGGGTCTGCTTGAGGGGCCGGTAGCAGGGCGGTTATGATCTGATATCCGTCTCTGCTCACACTGGAGGGCACGAAGATGCGCGCCGTGAGATACGTCCTGCTTTCTGCGTTGGTGGTTGCTGCGACTCGGACCCAGCCGGTTGCGGCCCAGGGGCAGTTTCGCCGGCTGCCCGTTGCCGAATACCGCGACAAGATGAAGGCCGGCTGGCTCGGCCAGATCGCCGGAGTGTCGTGGGGGGCTCCAACGGAGTTCAAGTTCGGGGACCGGCTCATGCCCGAAGAGGCGCTGCCCAAGTGGACGCCCGGCATGATCAACAACGCCTTCGGGCAAGACGATCTCTACGTGGAGATGACGTTCCTGCGCTCCCTGGAGCAGTATGGGCTGGAGGTGTCGATCCGCCAAGCGGGGATTGACTTCGCCAACAGCAAGTACCCGCTATGGTGCGCCAACAACGCCGGCCGCACGAACCTCCGCCGGGGGATCGCTCCGCCCGACTCGGGGCACCCACAGTTCAACCGCTGCCCTAACGACATCGACTACCAGATCGAGGCCGACTACTCCGGCTTGATCGCGCCGGGAATGCCCAACGTCGCCGTTGCGCTGGGCGAGAAGTTCGGCCGGCTGATGAACTACGGAGACGGCGTGTATGCCGGTCAGTTCATCGGCGCCATGTACGCTGAGGCGTTCTTCGAGAGCGATGTCGCCAAGGTCGTGGAGACGGGCTTGCGGGCCATTCCCGCGGGCAGTCAGTACGCAGAGATGGGGCGAGACATGCTCCGGTGGTACCACGAGAACCCCGACGATTGGCAGAAGACGTGGCAGTGGGCGCAGGAGAAGTACCGCAACGATCCCGAGTACCAGAAGGGGTCCAACGGGGGCATCGACTGCAAGATCAACGGTGCGTACGTCTTGATGGGTCTGCTCTACGGCAAGGGCGACCTCGACAACACCATTGCGATCTCCTGTCGGTGCGGGCAGGACTCCGACTGCAACCCGTCCAGCTCGGGGGGCGTGCTGTTCACCACCCTCGGCTTCGCGGCGCTGCCGGAGCGGTTCACCAAAGAACTGGACGAGACCCAGGTCTTCAGCCACACGGCCTACAACTTCCCGCAATTGCTGGACGTGTGCGAGGGCCTCGCCCGGCAAGGTCTGAAGACGGCCGGCGGCCGGGTGGAGCAGGACGCCGCCGGCAACGACGTGTTCGTGATTCCCGTCCGGCCGGCTGTGCCCAGCAAGCTGGAGCCGAGTTGGGCGCCCGGCCCGATCGCCAACAGTTGGTTCACCGCCGAAGAGCAGGCGCAGATCACCGCCGCCGCGGTGCCTAACGGCATGGTCGAGGCCGTCCAGAAGTTCGCTCCCGGCTGGAAGGTCGCCGACTGCGGTCCCGACTTGAACCCCGGTCTGCGCCAGGAGTTTGGCGGCAGGAAGAACGTCCTGGTGACTCACCCCCTCGACAACCAGACGGGGTGCGTGCTCAGCAATCAGCTCGACCTCCCTGCCGGCCCGAAGAGCGTGTTGCGGCTGGTCGTCGGCCACGACCCGAAAGGCGACTGGCTACTGGTTGTGAAGGCGGCCGGGAAGGAACTGCTCAGCAAGCCGATCAGCAAGGAGACGTGTACCGACGGCTGGCTGGAGGTGCAGGTCGACCTGACTGCCTTCGCCGGCAAGTCGGTCAAACTGGAACTCGTCAACCAGCCCACCGGCTGGTCCTGGGAGGCGGGGTACTGGGCGGAACTTTCTCTGGACGAAGCACCGTAGCCGCCTCGGTCGAGGGTCAGCAGGCGGAACGCCGCCTCGCTGGCTCACGTCCCAGTGTGCGTCGGTGACCCCCTCGAAGGCACGGCCCCTCACATGAACAACCGCTCTGGTCTTGGCCGGTTCACGTTCCTCACGCTGGTGCTGGCAACCACGGCATCGAGCGGGCACGCCGACACCATGGCTCCACCTGCCACCGTTGCATGGCAGTGGCTCGACGACGAGTGCGAGGGTGCCTGGAAACTCCGAGTCTCGCTGGTAGCCAGCTCGAAGGCGGCGGCGGCTGACACTGCGTGGGTGGTCTTCAACCAGAGCGAGGCGGGCGGGTACTACGTCGCCGAGATCGCCGACACCGGCGTGCGGTTCCTCAAGGTGCATGGCGGCCTCGCATCGCCTCTCGGCCAGTCGCGTCCGCTGGCGGCCTCGATGCCCGGGGCGTCGCGGTCCGTCACACTCAGGCGCGAGCCGTGGCAGATGGTGCTCATTGTCGGGGACGAGGTGGTGGCGCAGGCTCGGGACTCCGAGTACCAGAGCGGGCGGATCGGCCTGGCTACGGCCGGTCCCGGGTTCGTCTTCGAGGAGCCGCAGTTCCAGCCGTTGGCGCCGCTTTTCTTCTCGGACGATTTCATGCGTGGCGAAGGAGATGCGGGCGCGTGGGGCGCCCTGGTGGGCGAATGGCGTGTCGGGTCGCCGCAGGAGGGCACCCGCGCCGATCCGCGGCTAAGCGCCAATCCCTTCTTCTATCGAGTGAAGTCTCTGGACCGGCGGCGGGCAGTTGCGGTCGCGGGCGATTGGTTCTGGGATCGCTACGCCGTGAGCGCCGCAATCAGGCTACCGGAGACGGGCGCAGCCGGGCTGTGCGCCTTTGTGCAAGACGAGACGCGGTACGTCGCGTTTCGGGTTGCGGACCGGGCCGGCAAGCCCGTCGCCGAGTTGGCGCAGGTCTCGCCGACGCAGGAGGTGATCCTCGCGGAGCGGCCGGTAGATTGCCGGCTGGGCCAGTGGTACCGGCTGGCTCTGGAGGCCCGGTTCGACGGATTGCGCGGATCGATCGATGGAGCCCCAGTCTGCGCCACCGACGCCGTGCCGTTCGGTCAAGGCAAGATCGGCCTTTGCTACGAGGGCGAGCAGCCGCCGGCGACGCTGCAGTTCGACGATGTGCGCGTCCGCAGCGCTCGGGAGTTGGCAGTAGCCGAGCTCTCGACGCTGCCCTGGACGGAGGTCTCCGGCGACCACGCGCAAGTGCCGGCTCCCTTGCAGGTTACCGGCTCCCCGGACTGGAGGGAGTACCGCGCTTCTCTCGAAGTGAGCAGCGGGACGGAGGACGATGTCGGCCTGTGCTTCGGGTACCTGGCTCCGGATGACTTCTACCTGCTCCGGCGGCACACCAGCGCTTGGAGCGGCGAGACCTCCTGGCAATTGTGGAAGGCCGATCCCGGCGGGGCGTCTCAATTGGCGTCCGAGCCGGAGGAGGAGGGCGGGTCTGCGGAGACCTCGGGCAACGGCTGGGTCGCCGTATCCGTTGAGATCTCGGCCGGGTTCGTGTGTGCCCGGGTCGGTGCGACGACTACGCTGGCCGCCGTGGACGAAGCGCTGATGACGGGTGCTCGCCCTCCCGGCGGGCAGGTCGGCATATTGGCGGCTGGGGCGCCGAGCGACCGGTACCGCAACCTCGTCGTCTCGTTCCGGGACGACGTTGCCACTCCCCTCGAGGTGACGCAGCAGTTCGCGCAAGAAGACACGATGTCACAGTGGGCTTCCCCGGCGGGGGCTTGGCGGCTGGGCGAGGGCGGGTGGATCTGGCGTCGCGACGAGTTCTTCCGGGACTGCGAGTTCGGCTTCCCGCTGCCGGATCAGGTCGGGGCGGGGGAGATCCGGACCGTCCTCGCCGGCGACGGGAAAGACCCTCGCCATGGCTACTGTCTCAAGGTGAACCTCAACGGCAGAAAGCCCCTGGCTTGCGGGCTTCTGCGAGACGAGAAGCCCGTCGCGTCCCATGACGGAATGGAGTGGGAGCCAGGCGACACGCTCTCTGTGCAGCGCGACGGGGAACTGGTCCGGGTGCTCCTGGCTGACCGGGTCGTCCTGGGCTACTGCGACTCGGACCCGCTGGCCGGCACGAAGGTAGGGTTCCGAACGGCCGGCATTCCGACCGACCTGGACAAGCTGAAGAAGCCCAGGTATGGGACCACCAAGCAGAACCCGGTCGAGCATCGTCAGGCCCGCAACGGGTTTCTCAACGCGCTGGGCAACCTCATCCTGCACGAGGTGCTGAAGCAGAAGGCGCCGGCAGTCCACCAGATCCTCCGGCACATGAATGTCAACGTCGACTTCGTGAAGATCCTGTCCAAACGCCAGCGCGAAGAGGACCGGCTGAAGAAAGCCGCCGACCCGAAGCTGGAGTTGGCCGAGCTGTCGGCGCGCTCGTCGCGGCTCTATGACTGCAACTTCTCCTCGGCTCCCGCGGATTGGCGGGCGACCGACGGCGAATGGCAGATCACGCAGCGGTGGACGTGCAGCCCGCAGTGGACGTTCTTCGGCGGGAGGGGAGGGAAGCGACCGACGCTCTGGTCCAAACGGGAGTTCCAGGGCGATCAGGTGGTGGAGTTCTACGCCGCCAAGCCGATGGCGGTTCAGGGCAACGGCAACGACCATCCCCACAACCTCTCCCTGACAATGTGCGGCGACGGCAACGACCCCAACAGCGGCTATGTGTTCACCGTTGCCGGCGACGACGGGAAGACGAATCGCCTGTTGCGCAACGGGGTCGAGCTTGGCGCCGGTCCCTATCGGCTGAGCTCCAACGACCCACACCGAAGCTGGCTCAACATCCGCGCCGAACGGATCGGGCAGCGGCTCCGTCTGAGCGTTGACGACGAGGTCCTGTTCGAGCGGGAAGATCCTGCTCCCCTGCCCGGTGGTCCCCTCGCCTTCTGGAGTGACCCTCAGGGGATGATGGTGGCAAGGGTGAAGGTGTGGGACAGCGGACCGCAGCCGTAGCGCGGTTGTGTAAAGGGGTGAGTTCCCTCGGCAGACGCACGCACACACCGCAGGACGGCATCCCCCTGCCGCAGTCGAACGGGATCGAGGCAGCTCAGCAGATCCGCGAGTCCTGCCCCTCTACCCAGGTCATCCTCTTGTCCAGGCACGGGTCGACGGAATACGTGTTCCGCTTCGCGGTCCCGCACGGCTTGATTCTAGCTCGGGGCAGGTCTCCGACCGCCCCGAAACGCCCGACCGGAAGGTCTCAAAGGGCTGCGAATCCACGGGAGTTCGAGGAGACCTACCGGTCGGGAGAGCGGCGGGGTCAGGAGACCCTCGCCGAGCATGTCGCAGTTGAGCGGGGCTGCGTTAGCGACTGCGGGCGTCCCAAGACCGTCAAACATCCCCCACGTAGATTGTCCGACTTCCCCGACAGACGGGTCACCCCCTCCTCGCGCATAATATCCCGCACATACAGACCGGCTCCCTGAGCCCTCGGAGAGAACTCGGATGAAGCACCGTCTGCTCGTGGTGGAAGACCATGCGGCACTGCGCGCGTCCCTGTGCGAGTGGCTTGGGGACGTCTTCCCGGCGGGTGAGATCGTGGGAGTCTGCAGTGGCGAGGAGGCGGTCCGCCAGGCTGCCGTCCAGCCGCCCACGATCGCCCTCACCGACCTCGACTTGTCGGAGGGCGGCGGCCTGGAGGTCATCCAACGGATCAAGAGCGTGGCGCCGGACACGCATGTCGTCGTGCTTGCCCTGCACGATGATCTCACCCATCAGAATGCGGCTGCCGCCGCCGGAGCAAGCGTGCTCGTGGCCAAGCACAGAATGGGCACGGAGCTTGTCTCGGCCATTGCGGCGCTGCTAACGCCGGCCGCCCAAGGATCTGCCGACAGCGCTCGTCCCTGAGGAGCGCTGTCTGTTTTAGCCGGTTCTGTCCAAGGAGGACCGCGATGCAACCCAGCCGCCAGGAGAAGGCCAGCCGAATGCCTGACCAAGCCCGGAAGATAGACGGCTACGTGCCGGACGACGACGGCCGGCTCCTGTTTGCGCCGCGCACGGACGCCATGCGTCCGCCGGGGGCGAACGGCGCCGAGACCGAGCACGACCCGCCCGCGACAGGGGAAGACGCGGTGGACTCGGCGGAGCGGCAGTGGTCCCGGGAACTGAGCCGGATGCCCTTGCTCACGGCCGCCGAGGAGATCGAGCTTGCCCGACGCCTCCGTCGAGGGGAGGCAGAGGCGCGGCGGCGCTTCATCGACTCCAACCTCAAGCTGGTAGTCAGTATCGCCAAACGGTACCGGTGCAGCGGCGTCCCCATGGAAGATCTCATCCAAGAAGGAAATATCGGGCTGATTCGAGCGGTGGACCGGTTCGACCCCGAGCGGGGCTGCCGGTTCAGCACGCACGCAATCATGTGGATTGAGGGGCAGATTCGCCGGAACTGCCCGGACCTGAAGCACAGCGTCCGCTTGCCGGCCCGCCTTCTCGCTGACGTGAACCGGCTCGGCCGCCTCACAGAGGAACTTACCTCCAAGTTCGGCGCGAAGCCTTCTGTTGAGCAACTGGCACTGGCGATGGACGTTCCCGAGACCCAGGTGAGGTACCTCCAGCAACTCCGCCCCGAGACAGCCTCGGTCAACGAGCCCGTCGAAATGGAGGGGGAGCTGCTGCTGGGCGACTTGGTCGAAGACGACAATGTCGAGAGCCCGGAGAAGACAGCGGTTCGGACCGCGCAGAGACTCGAGGTCCGCCGGGCGTTGGGATCGCTCTCGACGAGAGAGCAGCTTGTGCTGAGCATGAGGTACGGCATTGGGGTTTCCCGCGTGTTCACGCTCCAGGAGATCGGCGAGCAACTGCGCCTGACTCGTCAGCGGGTACGGCAGATCGAGACCGCGGCACTGAAGCAGATGCGCGCTTCCGGGTTGCTGCGCGGAGAGGGGGCTTCGCCGGCTTTCCCGGGTGCTGGGCGCGACGAGGGCAGCCGCCAGCGCTCCTGGCAACCTGAGGCACTTGCGGCGTGACCGGGTTGGGCAGACCGAGGTCGGTCGGCCGCACTGGCGGTCTCTGAGCCATAGTAGGAAAGACGCTCGCCATGGGGCAGAGACGCTCCGAGGGCCATGGCAGAACGGACTCCCGCGGCCATTGACGCGTCTCGGGCGTGGCGGTACAATGCCCTGACCGAGATCCGTACCTTGCTACGCAACAGCCGCCGTGGAGCAAACGGCATCCTCGGCGCCCTGACACGATCGAGAGGAGGGTTGCACAGCCGCAGAGCAGCTTCG
>Ga0210029_1001790_pt1 | contig 12248 bp, 8 predicted proteins | sample CryGeymeta201521_FD_183985 | JGI IMG/M metagenome (GOLD analysis project Ga0210029, IMG submission 183985) | Groundwater microbial communities from Crystal Geyser aquifers in Utah, USA - Crystal Geyser metaG 2015-21 (SPAdes) (version 2) | ecosystem: Environmental > Aquatic > Deep subsurface >... | reverse complement strand
GTTACCTTTATAAGATACGAATAAATAAACTGGAGGGATTTGGGGGACTGCCATAATTTGAAAACCTGACAGGTTCTTATCAAATAAAATGATCTCAAACCTGTCAGGTTACGCTCACAAACCTGCCAGGTTAATATTAAATATGTTTCAACTAAAATCAAACTTTAAACCAACAGGAGATCAGCCACAGGCAATTGAGGGGATAGTGCAAAACGTACAAAATGGTTTAAAAAATCAGGTGCTTTTGGGAGTTACTGGTTCTGGAAAAACCTTTACCATTGCAAATGTCATTCAAAAACTTCAAATGCCGGCGTTGATCATCTCACATAACAAAACTTTAGCCGGACAACTATATCAGGAATTTCGTGACTTTTTCCCAGAAAACGCAGTTTCGTATTTTGTGTCTTATTACGACTACTATCAACCGGAAGCTTATATGCCTTCAACCGATACATATATTGAAAAAGAGGCACAAATTAATGAATTAATCGATAAACTTCGCTTGAAATCCACCACTAATTTGTTAACCAGAAAAGATGTGATTGTTGTTGCATCGGTTTCTTGTATTTATAATATTGGCTCACCAAAAGAATACGGAAATTTTATTTTGGAGTTAAAAATCGGACAACAAATTAATTTTAATGAAATATTTGCACGATTGGCACAACTGCAATATGAAAGAAATGAATTTGATTTTAAACGCGGAACTTTCCGTGTGCGCGGAGATAAAATCGATATATATCCTGCGTATGATGATATTGCGGTTAGGATTACCACGGATGAGAAGCGGATGATCACGGATATTACGAACTTTGAACCATTATCAGGAAAAACAATCATAAATCATAAATCATATATCGAAAATTCTATTGTAATTTATCCGGCGAAGCATTTTATGACTGATCCCGCATTGGTGGAAAGCGCAGAAAAACAAATTCGCACTGATCTAATTAAAGAACACGCACAACTAAAAGCTTTAAATAAAAATTCTGAAGCAGACAGGTTACTACGTCGAGTAAATTATGATTTGGAAATGATTAAAGAAGTGGGCTATGTGAATGGAATTGAAAACTATTCTCGTTATTTTGAAAAACGTCAGATTGGAGATCCACCATATAGTTTATTAGATTACTTTCGTGAAGCATATGGAGAAAAATTCTTGGTATTTATTGATGAATCGCATATGAGTGTTCCTCAGATTCGGGGAATGTTTAACGGTGATTATTCTCGAAAAAAAACACTGGTTGATTTTGGTTTTCGTTTAAGAGCAGCCTTTGATAATCGTCCTTTGAAGTTTGATGAGTTTTATCAGATTCCAAAGCATATTATTTATGTTTCAGCAACACCGAGTGAGTGGGAACTGTCAATTTCAAAGTTCAAAGATCAAAGTGCAAAGTTTAGAGAGCAAAGTGCAAAGTTCGAATTTGATTCTGGAGTCGTTCCTCAACCTCGTTCGGAACTCCCCAGAATGACGGGATTAGTGGAGCAACTGATTAGGCCAACAGGAATTATTGACCCTTCAATTGAAATTCGACCTGCCGAAGGTGAAATTCAAGATCTTCTTAAAGAAATTGAAAAAAGAGTGATTCTGAAAGAACGGGTTCTTGTTACAACATTAACTAAGAAAATAGCTGAAGATTTAACAGACTATTGCAAGGATAAAAATATTAGAGCTGCTTATTTGCACAGTGACGTTGACACGTTGGAAAGATCAGATATTTTAGATAACTTAAGAAAAAACGACTTTGACGTTTTAATTGGTGTGAACTTGCTTCGAGAAGGTCTTGACTTGCCTGAAGTGACACTGGTTGCAATTCTTGATGCAGATCGTGAAGGATTTTTACGTTCAAAAACCGCGTTGGTGCAAACAATGGGAAGAGCTGCTCGCAACATTAAAGGAATTGTAATTCTATATGCTGATGTTATAACAAACTCAATTAAAGGAGCGGTTGAAGAGATAAATCGACGGAGAAAATATCAAATTGAGTATAATACAAAAAATAATATCACACCCACCACGATTTATAAGCCTATTAGGGAAAAAATTGCGCAAGGTGATGAAGCCGATGATTTGATTAAAAATAATTACAGTGGAGTATATTTGGAAAAACAGCTAGATTCAATTAAAACCGAAGGATTGACTCCGATGGAGCAGAAAAAAATTATTAAAAAATTGGAAAGAGAGATGAAAAATCAGGCAAACGAGATGAACTTTGAGCTGGCGATAAGAATAAGGGATAAGGTGAGAGAGATGAAAAAATAGTAGTTAGTAGATAGTAGTTAGGGGTTAGGAGGAAAAATAAATTAAGAATTACGAATTATGAATTGAGAATAATGCAGGGGCGTAATTTATTACGTCCGATTGTTGGAAGAGATAATAGATATTAGTTATTGGGAAAGACAGTAGAGACAGGTCGCGACCTGTCCGTACATAAAAATATGGATAAAATAATTGTTAAGGGGGCAAGGGAGCATAATTTGCAGAATGTGAGTGTTGAATTACCAAAAAATAAACTGGTGGTGATTACTGGAGTATCTGGATCTGGCAAGTCTTCACTGGCGTTTGATACGATTTATGCGGAAGGACAAAGGCGTTATGTGGAATCTTTATCAACTTACGCTCGACAGTTTCTTGGAATAATGGACAAACCAGATGTTGATTCAATTGAAGGGCTGTCGCCTGCAATTTCCATTGATCAAAAAAGCTCCTCTCACAATCCCAGATCAACAGTTGGAACGATTACCGAGATATATGATTATCTTAGATTGTTGTTTGCTCGTATTGGGCATCCTCATTGCCCAAAATGCAGTCAAGAAATTAAGCGAATGTCGCTGGATGAGATTATTGAAAAGGTTAGAATTCAAATTCTAAATCATTGTCAAACTGAAAAAATTAAACCACAAAAATTTATTATTTATTCACCGATTGTCAGACAAAAAAAAGGTGAGTTTAAAGAGCTATTTATTAATCTAAAAAGCAAAGGCTACACAACTGTTCGTGTTGATAATAAGATCTTTAATATTGACGATGATATTTCTTTGATTAAAACAAATAAACACAGCATTGATGTTATGATAGATCAGCTTACAGCCAGTTATTCTCAAATAAAAGATAAGATTTTTGTTGCAAATTTAATTTCAAGACTAAGGCCGGTTGTGGAACAGTCACTTTCTCTCTCTGATGGGCTGGTTGTTTTATCAAAAAGCAATTCAAAAGACATCCTATTTTCAGAAAAGTTTTCTTGTCCAAAATGTAATTTATCACTTCCTGAAATTGAACCAAGAATGTTTTCTTTTAACTTTCCGCTTGGCGCTTGTGAAAAATGCAAGGGTTTGGGAACAATCTATCGAATTGATCCAGATCTTGTTATTAATAAAAATATCTCAATTAATGAGGGTGGAATTATTCCTTATGAAAAAATGTTTTTCTCAGATAGTTGGCATGCAAGAATCTTTAAACAAATGTGCGAAGAAGAGAAGATTGACTTAAATAAAAAGATTTCTGATTTATCTAAAGATAAAATTAAACTTTTGCTTTATGGAAGCAGTAAAACTTATCAAGTGACTGGTACAAATCGATTTGGAAAAATAACGGGAATAGTTGATTCATATTTCGGTGTTATCAAAGAACTGGAAAGAAGATTTTTTGAAAGCGTCGGGCAGTTGGAAGAAATTGAGGTGAATCGTTATGTGCGGGAAGATGTTTGTCCTGTGTGTGATGGAAAACGACTAAAACCGGAAATCTTGGCAATTACCATTGATGAAAAAAACATTGTTGAAGTCGGGGAGGGGTCGATTAAAAGTTTTTATCAATATTTTAATGAAGAACTGAATAATAAATTAAGCGATTATGAAATTTCCGTTGCTAAACTCATTATCAAAGAGATTAAAACACGATTATTATTTTTGATAAACGTTGGTTTATCTTATTTAACAATTAATCGCCCGGCAAAAACTTTGTCTGGAGGAGAGTTACAAAGAATTCGTCTAGCGTCGCAAATTGGAAGCGGGTTAACAGGTGTTTTATACGTACTTGATGAACCGTCAATCGGACTTCATCCTAAAGACGTAAACGCACTAATCAATACATTAATTAAACTTCGTGATTTAGGAAACAGCATTGTTGTGGTCGAACACGATAAGGAAACTATTATGAAATCCGATTACAGTATTGAGCTTGGGCCAATGGCAGGAAGACACGGGGGCAGGATTATTTTTTCTGGAACAGTGAATGCCATGCTTAAGGAAAAAAAATCTTTGACGGGTAGATATCTGAACGGTTTAAAAAAAATCAAAATGCCAACAAGAGAGTTGGTTACTACACGCGGATTTTTAGACTTGAAAAATTGTACGCAAAACAATCTTAAAAAAATTAGCGTTCGATTTCCGCTAGGTAATTTGATTTGTGTGACTGGAGTATCTGGTTCTGGTAAATCAACGCTACTGACTGAAACTCTATATCCTGCGCTTAAATATTATTTAGACGGACATTATCAGGAAACAATGGGAGAATTTTCCCAGTTTTTAGGATATCAATATGTCGATCGCGTTTATCTTGTGGACCAAGGACCAATTGGCCGAACTCCCAGATCAAACCCAGCTACGTATATTGGATTTTTTGATGAAATACGTGCTTTGTATTCTGAAACAATTGAAGCAAAAGCAAAAGGATTTAAAAAAGGAAGGTTTTCTTTTAATGTTAAGGGTGGTCGATGTGAAAAATGCCAAGGCGCAGGTTTAATTCGAATTCAAATGCAGTTTTTACCTGATGTTTATGTAAAATGTGATGTTTGTAACGGACAAAGATATAATCAGGAAACTTTGGAAATTACCTATCGTGATAAAAATATTTATGATGTATTAAAAATGACAGTTGACGAAGCAACGATATTTTTCCAAAATCATTTTTTTATCTATCAAAAACTTGTTTTCTTACAAAACGTTGGACTTGGGTATATTGAACTTGGCCAAGCAGCGCCAACGTTTTCCGGAGGAGAAGCGCAAAGAATAAAACTGGCAAACGAACTTTCACGAAGGGATTCTGGAAAAACCGTTTATATTCTTGATGAACCAACAACAGGATTACATTTTTATGATATTGAAAAGCTATTACATACGCTTTACCAATTGGTAGAAAAAGGAAATACCGTAATTTTAATTGAGCATAATGTTGATGTCATCAAAAATAGCCAGTATGTAATTGATTTAGGACCGGGCCCTGGGGATGAGGGAGGAAATGTGGTTTACCAGGGAGAGTTGGAGGGATTAAGGAAGAATAAGAAGTCATATACGGCGGAGTATCTTTAAAACAAAGTATGATACGAATAAAACAATACAATCCTAATCAACGAATACGCGGAATAGTTATAGCTAATGCAAAACGAAATGTCCGCTTTTGTCATTCCCTCGAAAGAGGGAATCCAGACATAATGCACATTATAAATAATAAATAAGGTGATTTTGGACTGGATCTCCCCTAAAGGGGATTGTAACCCGCCTACGCGGGGATGACATTTTGTTTTGCGGTTACTATAAGGGGTTATGGGGGAAGAATAAGGGGGAACATGAGAAACCGAAATCTTTAAGCCGGCGTCGACCTCGCAGGTCGACGGTTTTGGTAACGGGATTGTTCCTCGACTGCGCTCGGAATTATAACCACGTCGTTCCGCGCAATGACATTGATTTATAGGCTATAATGAATTTATGGTACGTAGAATTCAAGTATTATTACTAGTTTTTCTTTTATTTTTATTATCATCCACAAAGATATTGGCGGCGGATTTTAAAAGTGATTATCAGGTTGAGTATTTTTTAGGAAAAACTGACAATATAACAACAGCTAAAGTAATCTTTACAATTAATATTACTAACTTGAATTCAGATGTTTATGTTAAAAAATTCAGTATTGCATTCCCAAAAAATTACTTGATTAGTCAAATCACCGCAGCTGATGATAAAGGAGTGGTAAATCCGAATGTCGTAAATGATGGTGAGAAAATTCTTCTTAATCTTGAGTTTAATGATCCGGCCATTGGTCGAGATACAACTAATAGTTTTCACTTGGCTTTTTTACAAGAGAAAATTTTTGACGTATCAGGAAACATCTGGGAACTAATTATCCCTACGCTGGAAAATCAGACATCAGTCAGTGGTTATCGGGCAATCGTTTATTTACCTGATAATTCGGACCGTAAAATTTCCATTGCCAAACCAAGGCCATCCTTAATCCAGGGTAATAAAATTATCTGGGAGAATCCCCAAGTTAAGACAATCTATGCAGTCTTTGGAGATGAGCAATATTACCAATCAAAATTCACTTATCACTTATATAATCCAAAACTCGTTCCAGTTTATACAGACGTTGCCTTACCACCTGACACAGATTATCAAAAGATATTTGTCAATCAATTAAATCCTCTGCCTTCACAGGTTTTTCTTGACGATGATGGAAATTATATGGCCAGATATAATCTTTTTCCCAAATCCAAAGTTGACGTTGTTTTAGACGCAGGGATTAGTTTGACTACAAAACGCAGAGATGAATTTCGAACTTTAAATAATATTTTAATACAAAAACAAAAATCATTTTTATTATCACCCCAGCCTCTGTGGCAAATTAATCAAATTGATAAAATTCCTCTACTTAGTCAAGTATCTGATATATATAAATACGTTACGTCTTCGCTCAAATATAACTACGATCGGGTGGGAAAAAATGAAGAACGCAAAGGTGCTGAAAAAGTGCTATTAAATCCATCTGATGCAGTCTGTACAGAGTTTTCTGATTTGTTTGTAGCGCTTGCCCGTGAAAAAGGAATTTATTCTCGCGAAATTCAGGGTTATGGATTTACCAGAGACAATCAACTTCGACCAATTTCTTTGACATCAGACATTCTCCATTCATGGCCTGAATATTATCAAGAGGCAAGTCAGCAATGGATATCTATTGATCCCACTTGGGAAAACACATCGGGAATTGATTATTACAACTCATTTGATCTTAATCATATTGTTTTGGCAATTCATGGAAAGTCTGCGGAATATCCATATCCAGCAGGAATGTATAAGATTAATAAAAGTCAAGACATTGTGATTAATCCGGTAAGCTTACCTTTTAGGGAAATTGGAGAGATTGAGGTTGATATGGGAAAGATAGAAAGTCAGATAAATGATAAAAAAACTTATCAAACTACGATTACAATTACAAATAACAAAAACGTGTATGTTTACAATATAAGACCGGATATCAGAGCTACCAACCTCAATGTGTCGCTGAATCCAACCGTGATCGTAGCTATGGTGCCGATGGAAAAAAAAACGTTTGTATTGAACTACCAGGTTGATCCTAAACATCAAAATAATGAAGGATTTATTAAAGTGTCAATGAATAATCATAATTATTTGGATGAAAAAGTGAAGATAATTACTTATGCACAGGATATGGGATTTAAGGTTGGGATGATTGTGATCGGAGGGAGTATAATTTTCTTCTTTATAAAAAGACTGTTTAAGAAAAAATGATCTTCCATAACTTGAATAATCCCTTTCAGGGACTATAGCCTGGCGGGTTCTGGCCATAATTTGTAAAACCTGGCAGGTTCTTATCAAATAACATATCTTCAAACCTGCCAGGTTATTAAGGCTTGCTATAATATACATTATGCTAGATATAGATAATCTACCCTCAACCATTGGTATATATTTATTTAAAAATAAAGACAGGGTTTTATATGTTGGAAAGTCGATAAATATCAAAGTTCGGGTTAAGTCGCATATAAAAAATGCTGAGCTTAATCAAAAAGAAGCGCTTATTATTCAAAAAAGTGACCATGTCGAATATTTAATAACTGATAGTGAATTTAGCGCTCTGCTTCTTGAAAGTCAACTAATTAACAAATATCAACCTAAATATAATTTAATACTAAAAGACGATAAAACTCCTTTATATATAAAGATAACTATTAAAGACAGATATCCAAAAGTATTTGTTGTGCGTAAAGAAAACAATAAACAATCCATCTATTTTGGACCATTTTCATCAAGAAAAAATACGGAGATAATTCTACGCCAAATTAGAAAAATTATTCCCTTTTGTACTGACAAAAAAATCAGTAATAAATCCTGTTTCTACTCAAAGGTTGGTTTGTGCAATCCCTGTCCGAATATCATAGAAAAAACTTCAGATAATAAATTACTTATCAAACACTACCAAAAAAATATTCGGCTTCTAATTAAGTTGCTTAAAGGAGAAACTAATGAGGTCAAAAAGCAATGGCAAAAAGAATTAATAATTCATAACAATAAAAAAGCATATGAAAAAGCCATCATTTACCGTGATCGATTAATAATGCTTGAACGTTTAACAACATTGCATTTCCAGAACGATATTATAGAAGGTAAGATTAATCAATCGCTTAAGGTTAACGAGGCGCTTTATGATTTACAAAAAATACTTATTACATACTACACTGAAATAAATATATTAAATAGAATTGAATGTTATGACATCAGTACTTGGATGCAAAATTCTACCACAGCGTCACAAGTTGTAATGACAGACGGCTATGTTGATAAAAAACAATACCGTCGCTTTAAAATTAATAATCAAAAACTTCAATCTGATGTGGAAAGATTGCACGAGGTGATGAGACGACGTTTGAGACAAAATTGGCCAAAACCTGATTTATTTATAATCGATGGTGGTAGACCGCAAATCGATACGATTAAACTTATTTTAGATGAATTAAAACTGAAAATTCCACTGATTGGTATTGCAAAACGACCAGATAGAATAATTATTGGCAAAAAAACAGTTAGTCAATCAGGACTATTTAGTTATCCAACCTTGTTTTTTAAAAACAATCGACCAGGTTTTAATTTAATAAGACAACTTAGAGACGAGGCCCACAGATTTGCGAAAAAATACCATCTTCTACTTAGAAACAAAATGATGTTATAATTAAGTAACGACATATGAAAAAGATATTTAAAGCGCCAATAATTGCAGCAGCAGCGATATTTGTCACTGCAATGTGGAATAAGGGATTTATTTTGCCAAAAACAATTGAAGAATTTGTCTTGGCTGCGTTATTTATCACAGTAACCGTATATTTATTAATTCCTTTATCTAAAATAATATTATTACCGTTTAACTTGATAAGCTTTGGTTTAGTATCGTTTATATTTTATATATTTTTATTACATTTAGTGAGCTCAGGTTTTGGATGGATTATAATTAAATCTTGGCATTTTCCAGGTTTTGGTATCTTTGGATTGAATATTCCGGCAACTGACTTGAGTTATCTTGGAAATTTGATATTATCAGCATTGTCAATTACCACAATTATTAATATTTTAAACAAAGTTATTTGAAAATGAAAAATATACTTTTATTTGCAAACATGGTTTCTGCAATTTTAATCATTGTTTTGATTTTAGTTCAAGGCAAGGGAGCGGGTCTTGGAAGTGCATGGGGAGGTGGAGGAGAGATGTTCCAAACTCGAAGGGGCGTGGAAAAACTAACATTACGTTTGACCGTGATTATGATTGTGATTTTTTTTATAATATCTGCACTTAATTTCTTTATTAAATGAAAGACTCATGCGTAAAAAAATTCGTTTTTATTATTGGTTAACAACTTCTTTTTTACAAAAGCATGCTCGTTTAATTTTTTTAAGTTTTACAATATCAATTATTTTAATTGTTGCCCTTGTCTCGGTGTCTCCCACTATTGATAAGGTTATCAGCAGTCAACGCCATACAATTGGTTATGTTGGTCAGTTTGATTATCATAACCTACCTGATGAAATTGCTTCAAAAATATCCAGTGGATTGGTTTTTGTAGATGTCAATGGTAATTTAATCCCTGCGTTAGCAGCAAATTGGGAAGGAAGTGCTGATAATAAAACATTTCGTTTTCATTTGAAAAAAGATATATTTTGGAGTGATGGAAAAGCTTTTACAGCTGAGGATCTTAACTATACTTTTCGAGATGTTGTAACTAAGATTGTTAGTCCATATTTGATTCAGTTTGAAATTAGGGAGGCATTGCCCATTTTTCCGACTTATTTAATTAAACCGATTGTTAAGTGGCCTGCAATCGGAGTGGCTGGACTTTATCGTACCGAAAAAACAAAAATGCGCGGCGGATATTTAAAAGAACTTGAGTTGATTCCAAACAAAAACAATATGCCAATTTTAATTTATAAATTTTATGATAATGAAACTCAGTTGTTGAATGCATATAAAATTGGAGAAATCCGTGAATTCACTACTACTAAAAAAAATATTATAGAGATTTTTAAGAGTTGGAGAAATACCCAGATTGACCGAGGAATTGATTATAGCTTATTATTAACTTTATTTTTTAATACTAAAGAACCCTTTCTAAAAAATAAAGACATACGTCAAGCAATCTCTGTTGCTTTTAATAAAAATCTTTTATCCAATTATGGATTGATAGCGGACAGTCCGATTCCTCCAAATAGTTGGGCATTTAATAGTGATTTAAAAAAACAAGTATTTAACCGTGAATTATTGGAGAAAATTACTCAAAAAGATAATAGTGCTACGGCCGAGGTGAAATTAAGGTTTGTGTCATTTTTTGAATATTCTGATGTTGCAGAAACAATAAATAAAAGTTTAAATGAAGCCGGACTGCAAACTAAGTTTGATTTGGTATCATATAGCGCTGAACCGGAATTTGATTTGATGTTAGCTTATTTGAAACTCCAACTAGATCCTGATCAATATTTTTTTTGGCACTCAAGTCAACAAGGAAAAGGCAATATTACCGGTTATCAGAACTTAAAAGTTGACAAACAACTGGAAGATGCAAGAAGGTTTCTCAAAACAAGTCAACGCAATCAGTTTTATTTTCCCTTTCAAAAAACCATTCTTGACGACCCACCTGCTGTATTTATATATTATCCGTATGTTTATACGATAAGAAGAAAGTAAGTTATTAGATATTAGTTATTTGTTATTAAGAAATAACAATTTTAGTTAAGAATTATGATTTAAGGGTTAGGAGGAGAAAAATTTTCAATAATCAATGAATAACAAGCAGGACTATTTTTAAGTAAACTCACTATATTATGTCTATATAGTCGTAAAATTTTTCTTTTTTATATATTCAGCTCTTCTGTGATAAAATATACCTAACAATTTTAAATTAGAAATAGTCGGGGTGGCGAAATGGCAGACGCACTAGCTTGAGGGGCTAGTTCTCGCAAGAGAGTGCAGGTTCGACTCCTGTCCCCGACACACAATGCCTGCTTAGCTCAGCGGTACACTGTAAAGTATCAGTGTAAAGAGCAGCTGTGTTTGCTTGTCCTGTAAATCAATCTGTAGAGCCTGCTTAGCTCAGCGGTACACTGTAAAGTATGTTATTCTTTACAGTGTAAAGAGCAGCTGTGTTTGCTTGTCCTGTAAATCAATCTGTAGAGCCTGCTTAGCTCAGCGGTAGAGCAGCTGTTTTGTAAACAGCAGGTCGTCGGTTCAAATCCGACAGCAGGCTCAGATTGATTTACATGGATAAACAGCAGGTCCGCAGTTCAAATCTGCGTCCAGGCTCAAGGATTAGAGCCCATAGTTCAACACTGTAAAACTACTAAAGTTTTACAGTGTAAACGGAATAATTAAAGTATCTATTGCGCTCGTAGCTTAACTGGATTAAGCAATTCCCTTCTAAGGAATAGATTGAGCGTTCGAATCGCTCCGAGCGCACTTTAATATTTGACAGTTTATACTGTAATTTTTAAATTTAGAAATTACAGTATTCGATTCTGTCTGGGCTCACATGAAAAAAAATATTATTTCTGTTGTCATTATTGTTATTCGTCATAAAAATAATTATCTATTGACACATCGTGTTAACGAAGATGATGAAGATCATCATTTTCAAGATCATTGGCAGATTCCTGGAGGTGGACAGGAATATATGGAAAGATTAGAAGATACAGCAAGAAGAGAAGCAAAAGAAGAGTTAGGGCTTGATATTAAAATACAAAAATTTATTCCAAAAGTGTTTGATGCCATTCGAAGTGACTGGCATGGAGTGTTGCATTGTTTTCTTTGTAAAATTATTGATAAAAATCAAAAAATTACTCTAAACGAGGAAGCGGATCGATTTGCATGGTTTACAGTCGAAGAGATTAAAAATCTTCCTGCTTTTCCAGACACATATGGAATTATTCTGGAAGCAGAAAAACTGAAATGATATCAATACTTAGATCATAATGACGCCA
>Ga0210029_1001773_pt1 | contig 12329 bp, 10 predicted proteins | sample CryGeymeta201521_FD_183985 | JGI IMG/M metagenome (GOLD analysis project Ga0210029, IMG submission 183985) | Groundwater microbial communities from Crystal Geyser aquifers in Utah, USA - Crystal Geyser metaG 2015-21 (SPAdes) (version 2) | ecosystem: Environmental > Aquatic > Deep subsurface >... | reverse complement strand
TTGACCAGGATGCGCAGCGCCTCACCGGCACCATCGAGACCTTGGGTAAGCAGCGCCGCATAGGCCGCCTCCAGTGGGTTGTTTTCTACTCGCATTGCCATTCTTTTTTACTCCTTCAAGGTTGCTGCTAATATAACCCCGAAGAACCCGCCTGCGATCCTCGCTGACTTTGGCGAGCCGTTCTGCGCGTGCGCCAGGTCGGATGAATTCGAATTTACAGAAACAATGTTGCACTAACATTCACTTATACAATACTCAACCAATTACCATCAATTGAAAGGTAATGAACCTGACTCTCTAAATACGATTTATTTCCGACAGATATATAAGTCAATCAAACGGCACATTCGAAAAGCATTTCTTAAACCTCTTGGGCAAGTTGCATCTGTGAAGCGGTTTGAGCAGGTTTCTACTCGCGTCGAGGGAACTGTCATCAAAAGTACTGAAGACACAAGAGACGTATTTGCAGCCGCATATGTCCAGTTCTGCCTTCATCATGATTTCCATATAAAGCAGGACGTAGAGACAAGGTGGTATATGAAGGAGTGTCTGCTCAATGAGCATCACTCAGATTTGAAGCTTCTTGCATCTCAAATCAATATACCGAACCAAATTAAGTTTCAATTGATAGCAAAGATTCTGGCCAATGAATGTTACACATCCTTTATTGAATACATCATGCGCGCTTTAGTTCAGCGTAAGCATGGCAGGATGATTTTTGACTCTTTCTATCGAGATCGTCGGTATGATTCTCACTGGTTGATTGATGCAAGTAGTGAAGGGACTGTTAATTTGCACTTGTGGTCAAAAAAACCTTTTCTGACTCAGATAGCAAGATACGTTCGAAAGCATGGCTACTAATTTAGAGCTGTCTTGTATGCCTCCAAATTTACTTCCGAAATGTATTCAAATTTACTTCCCCAGACAGCAGATAGCGAGGCGCTATAGCCGCTACCCGACCATAAGGCCGATTATGCGACTGACAGTCATGCCCTGCGCACCGGTGTCGCGTCTCTTTGGTTTGTGGAGATCCACGACCTCCTGCAACCTCAGCAAACAGCCTTTCCGCAACCAAGATTGCCGAACCACACTCAAACAGCATTCCTGATAACTCTTATTATCAGGAATTGCACTTTTCGCGGATAAAGTGGCAGGTAATACAAGCAGCTGTTCAAAACAGCCCAATACGCCCGCAAATACAAGCATCTGCAATGCCCTGTTCTGAAATACAATCGACGCACCACACAACAGAGCGCGACACTATGGATGAGCAACAACAAAACACGGAAGAGATGATCGACGGGCTGGTACGGCCAGAAAGAATGGCTCACGCCATCGGACAGACGCCCAAATACATCAAGGACGAGATTGCCGACCTCGTGGAAGGGGAGCAGATTCCTGGCTCATTTGGGGATCTGATCAAGCGCTCTGTCGAGATGACTGAAGAACACAAGGAATTCGCCGGAACAAACGTTGTATCGATTTTTCGGAAGGGCGCTGTTTGCTAAAGTGGATCCCCTTTGGTGGGCATCCCTTCCATAGAGCCCCTGTTAAGTTGAGTTGAGAAACCCAACAGCGCCCTCAACGGTTGAGTAGTTCAGCGGCCGCTCGCTTGCCCAACCCCCTCAAGGCCACGATCCTTTCCATTTGCGCAGGTCGCGGACTCGACTTTCCCGCTTCCCAACTGTAGATGGTTTGTGCTGATACGCCGAGAAGCGAGCCGGCCGATTCAGCGCTCAAACCCAATCGGTCTCTATGGGATTTGAATCCCTTTGCTGTAAAGCGCGGTTTGCTCGCAGGATCGGAGGGGGGCGTTTCACCAGTCAATTTCGAAACAAGCTTTTCCAACCGACCGACTTGCTGCTCAAGAGATGATGCGCGCCGCTTCAGTGATGCGATTTCTGAACGGTATTGAGAGGATGTCTTCTTGAGTTTGTCAGTCTCACGTATTTCTTTGCGAGAAATTCGCGAGATTTCATCCTTCAATATTGAAGTGACTCGCCTACGGTATTGTTAGATGTTAGAGTAGTCACTATTTACCCCATGACTTAATTTAGCTTGCGACAGTTTTCGTTAATTGCCAATTGGTGGTTCAGCTAGGTAGATATTTTCCCCTTGCTGACTTTAAGGTTTTAAACAACAATCCCAACGGTCATACATTTTCATCCAATGGAGCCTCACATGAATCGCAAAGAACTGATCGACGCACTGGCAGACAAGACCGGCAGCAGCAAGGCTGACGCAGATCGCAACATCGCCGCACTGATCGAAATCATCACCTCCACCTTGAAGAAGGGCGACAGCGTCGCGCTGGTCGGTTTCGGCACCTTCGAAGTGCGCAAGCGCGCAGCGCGCACCGGCCGCAACCCGGCCACGGGTGCAGAGCTCAAGATCAAGGCCAGCAAGGCACCCGCTTTCAAGGCCGGCGCAACCCTGAAGGCCGCCGTCAACGGCGGCAAGAAGTAACGCCCGAAGCAGTTCACGCTTTCATCATGTATCCGGCCGGGAAGGTGGCACCTTCCCGCATCGGAGAATATTTGCAGTGAAAGCGTCGCGGGAATCCGAATAGTCAATCCCCTCCGGAAGAAAGGCGCGCAATGCATCACACAGGGCAAGACATGCTTTGGCTGATTGGCAGTCTGTCGCGTATCTTCCGCTTACCTTTCGACCCGCAACTCATTCGTCAACAGTTCCCGCCACCATACTCGCGTGTGGCCGTGCTCAATGCATTGCAGGCATTGGCCTTCAAAGTTGGTGAGCGGAATCTGGATAGCAAGACACTTGCATCGCTCGAGCAGCTCCCGTTTCCGGCAGTCGCATTTCTGCGCCCCCAGCCGGCAGAGCAGACGGCTGACAAGCCAGAAACCGAGCAGGACAAGCCTTCTGCCGAACCAGATAGTCCAGAACAGCAGCAAGCAGAAGAAGCCCCCGTACTCACCGTACCCGTGTTGCTCATTAAGGCCAGCGGTGGACAACTGATGTTTTTCCGAGCCGGATCGGAATCTCCGGAAACGATCGCGATCGACGAATTCTTCAAACTGTTCCGTACCGACATCCTGCTGGTCGCCCGCAAGGAACAGAACGCAAGCGATGGAGAAGAAGCGGCCAACTCGCCCAGGGAGCCAGAACCGTTCGGCTTCCGCTGGTTCATCCCCGAGCTGATGAAACACAAGCGCATCTGGCGCGATGTGTTGATCGCCTCGCTGGCGATTCAGCTTGTCGGTCTCGTCACACCACTATTCACCCAGGTCATCATCGACAAGGTCGTGGTGCACCAGACTCAGAGCACCCTCATCGCCATCGCCGTCGGGCTGGTCATGTTCATGCTGTTCTCCAGCGCCATGACCTGGCTGCGCCAGTATTTCGTGCTGCACACCGGCAACCGCATCGACGCCGTGCTGGGTAGTCATGTCTTCCGCCACATGCTGCATCTGCCGGTGCCGTATTTCGAGCAACGTCCCACTGGCACGCTGGTGGCCCGTCTGCACGGCGTCGAGACCGTGCGCGAATTCATCACCGGTGCAGCGGTGTCGCTGCTGCTGGATTTCCCCTTCCTGCTGATCTTCCTCGCGGTGATGTTCTGGTACAGCTGGCAATTGAGTCTCATCGCCTTGCTGCTGATGTCGCTCATCACCCTGGCCAGCCTGCTGGTCACACCCGCCCTGCGGGAACGCCTCAACGAACAGTTCATGCTGGGGGCCAAGAATCAGGCCTTCGTCACCGAGTACATCGCCGGAATGGAAACCGTCAAATCCCTGCAGATGGAACCGGTGCTGGTACAGAAATACGGCGAATATCTGGCGCAATATCTCGCTGCGGGTTTTGCGACCAAGCAGCTCTCGAACTTCCTCAACGTTGTGGTCAATGCCTTGGAGCAGGTCATGACGCTGTCCATTCTGGTGGTCGGCGCATTGCTGGTGATGCAGAACGACGGCTTCACCATCGGTATGCTGGTTGCTTTCCAGATGTTTGCTTCCCGTATGACGCAGCCTATGCTGCGCCTGGCCAGTCTGTGGCAGGAATTCCAGCAAGCAGATATTGCCGTGAAGCGTCTGGGTGACTTGATGGATGTACCGAATGAACCCTATTCCCTGACACCGGCGCGCGCACAGGGCGGGGCAGGGGGCTGCGTCGAGCTCAAGGATGTCAGCTTCCGCTACAGCGACAAACACCCCTATCTGTACCGCAACCTCAGTCTCACCCTGCAACCCGGCAAACTCACCGTACTAATGGGCCCATCAGGCTGCGGCAAGAGCACGCTGGCCAAGATGCTGCAAGGTTTCTACTGGCCCAGCGACGGCAGCATCCTGCTTGACGGTTACGATCTGCGCCACCTGGCGGCCAACGAACTGCGTGCCAACTTCGGCGTCGTGCCGCAAGAGACACGCCTCTTCTCCGGCACCCTCTACGACAACCTGCAACTCGCCAACCCGCACGCTGGTTTCGAAGAGATCGTGCACGTGTGCAAGATGGCCGAGATCCATCAAGTCATCGAACAACTGCCGCAGGGCTACCAAACCCCGGTGGGTGAAAACGGTGTCGGCCTCTCCGGCGGACAGAAGCAGCGTATCGCCATCGCCCGCGCCTTGCTCAAGCAGCCGCGCGTGCTCATCTTCGACGAAGCGGTAAGCAACCTCGACATGCAAACCGCCGAACATTTCGCGGCGACCATCAACAAGCTCAAGGGGCAGGTGACTATGCTGTTCATCACGCACCAGCTGCCCAAATCCCTGCAAGTGGACGAGGTGCTCAAGTTCGGCATGCAGGAAGCAGGCGCCCTATCCGATGCGGCAACCCCCGTGGCACATGCAGCCCCAGTTCGATAGGCAACATAACGTGCGACTCAACGGTTTGCGTAAGCTACAACGCTTTGTTTTTCTCTGCGCCACGCTGCTGTTAGGCACCCCGGCATCCGGGCTCAGCTTCAAGGAAGCGGTGGAGCGCGCCTTGAGCAACGATCCAACCTATCTGGCTGCGCAAGCCAATCTTCGCGCTTCGCGGGAACGCATCACCCAAGCCGCAGCGGAGAATTTCTTTCAAGGCAGCATCAGTGCCAGTACCAGCAACAACCGCCGTGAATACACAACCCGCACCTCACCGCCGCCCGCCAATGTGCCGTTGGAAGCCTACAACACGAGTTCGGCACAACTGAGTTTCACGCAACCGCTGTGGCGGCACAGCAGCATGATCGCCTTCTCACAGAGCAAGCTTGGTTGGAAGCAGGCCGATCACCAGCTACATGCAGCCGGACAGGACATGCTGGTGCGCCTGACGCAAGCCTGGTTCGATGCCATGCAGGCGCGAGACAACGTGCATGCAGCCGATGCACAGGTGCAGACCGCACAGCAACAACTCGAATCATCGCAACGCGCCAATGCCAAAGGCATCCTGTCGCGAACCAATCTGGAAGATGCGCGCGCCAAGCACGAACAGGCATTGGCCGAGCAAGCTATGGCACAAAGCGAACTGGAGATCAAACTGGGCGCACTGGAGCAGATCATCGGCCCGCTCGAACTCTCGCCGCCCAAACTCTCTGATGACTATCCCTCGCCCCGGATGGGCGCAGATACGCTGGAACATTGGTTGGCGATCGCGGAGGAAAACAATCCCTCTTTGCTTGCCGCCCAGCGTGGGCTGGATGCCGCCAATGAAGAAGTGCGCAAACAACAGGCCGGGTACGAACCCACGCTAGACCTGGTCGCCTCCTACGGCAAGACCTCGCAGGCCGCCGGTATCACCGGCGGACAGGCAGGTTTTGATTCCTATGTCGGCAGCGTCGGTCTGCAATTCAACATGCCGCTTTCGGTGGGCGGCGGGCAGAGTGCCAAAGTGCGCGAAGCACTGGCTATGAAAGACAAGGCCGTGCAGGAACTGGAAGCCGCACGCCGACAAGCACGCATGAGCGTAAAAGAAGCTTGGTACACTTGGCGCGCCAGCGCAGTGCGCGAAACCTCGTCTCACCAATCGGTGATATCAGCAGAACTGAACCTGAAAGGTGCCGAGTCCGCGCGCGAACGCGGCATCAAATCAGACATCGATGTGCTTCAGGCTGGGCAGCAGCTTTCTATCGCGCAACGCGACTGGCACAAGGCACGCTACGACAGCATCCTTGGCAACTTCAAACTTCAGGCGGCTTGCGGGCAGTTGGATGTGGAGCATCTTGTTGCTCTGGATAAAGCGTTCGGGGCCGTAGCGGGAGAGTAGTGGCAGCAAGATCAGCTGCCCCAAGGAAACTACAGGGTCACTTTATATTCGCGGAGAATTTCTACCGCTTGAGGAAGGCCTTGGCTTAACAGCATATCCAGAAAAGAATCCACGTCAACGGGCGGATTTTTCAATGATCTTCTCTGCTTGCTCACGGTTTCAAGGACATTGGCGATATTCAAATCCAGATTATTGACGATGAAATCGTCAGGGTGGATGGCCTCGATACCGTGTTTGCCAAGTTCGTGGTCAGGAAAATCCTTCAGGTTGGCGGTGATGATGGCATCGGCTCCGCAGCGGATGGCGGCGGCCAGTACATGGCGGTCATCCGGGTCGGGCAGAGTCAATGTGTCGATCAACCCCTCGTAGTTCTCCACCAGACAATCATGGCAGTGTGCGTCCATGAGTGTTCGAGTTCGCTGTAGTTGTTCGGGGGAGATGTCCGGTCTGTCTGCCAGAACGTTGCGTATCCATTCCTCATGGATGCGCTCGGTCCAGCGCGCACGGAAGAGCCCGGTCGTGGCCAGACGCACCAGCAGATCCCGCAAGGGCGCCGGATATAAAACGTTAGCGTCATACACGACCGTAAAGCTACTCATCAATAACCCATCCCCAATTTCTGTGCCTGTGCAGAAAGTTCGTCCAATGCAGCCTCTCTCTGCTGTTCTTCCTTGCTCTTGAAATCCAGCAAATCACTATAACGTACCCTGCGGTGCGTACCGACCTTGCGGTACGGAATCTTGCCCTCATCCAGCAGCTTGATGAAATATGGGCGCGAGACCATCAACAGGTCGGCGGCCTCCTGAGTGGTGAGCTCCGCGTGTACCGGAACCACCTGTACGGCATTCCCCTGCGACAGGTTGGCCAGAATGTCGATGAACAGCCGGAATGCGGACATCGGCAATTCGACCCTCGTCTTCTCGCCATCACTTTGTATCGTTACGCTCTGTACTGCTTCCTTCGTTGCCATGATCATCGAAAGCGCACGACTGCTTTCTTTGGCTAACTCAATATCGACCTCGCTTGGCAATAAAGGCAAACTTCCTTGCGCTTTGTTGCTCATTGTTCTCTCCTGTTTGATTGATGCCGCAAGTCGCGACTAAGGCGCTAAGCCATATATGGCTTAGCGTGGGCGGATGATAGTGTAAGTTGTCATCATTCGCAACAAACGAAACAAACGAAGCTTCCGAAAATGTAGAGCCCTACTCATCGGCATGTATATACCAGCAAGCCGATGCCTTATCTATACCTGTATATATACCTATATATAGGCATATATAGGCCAAACGGCATAGGCCATTCGGCATAATTGTCTTCACCCCCAATATCAAGTAAGCTCCCCTCGTCCGCGCAGGGTCTTTCCCGGCGGCAAGCGCATCCAACGATGCGAAACCAACAAAGATAAACTTGTCGAGGAACCCCAGTGGCGGCTGCTAAAAAGGTAGCGCGCAAGGCGCGCATCGTCGGAGTAGACCCGCAAGACTTCGCCCCCAGCCTGTTGCGCGTGCAGAACCAGCCGCCGGCGCCGTTCGCGCAAGCCATGTTGCGCATCCTGCTCATCCTGCTGTTTGCCGTCATCCTGTGGGCCATCTTCGGCAAACTGGATATCGTTGCCAGTGCCGAAGGCAAACTCATCCCGCAAAGCTACGTCAAGATCGTCCAACCCTTCGAACAAGGCCTCATCAGCGAGATCCTCATCAGCGAAGGTCAGCATGTACAAGCCGGGCAAGTCCTCATGCGTTTGGACACCACCCTGTCCGATGCGGACGGCAAAGCCATCGGCAACGACTACCTCCTCAAACAGATCGCGCTACGCCGGATCGATGCCGAACTGGGCGACCGCGACTTCAAACGACGAGATAACGACCCCGAATCCCTCTACCGCACAGCTCTAGCCCAATACCGCGCCAACCGCCACGCTTACCACACCGCCCTCGAAGAAGAGCGCAGCATCCGCGACAAAGCCCAAAGCGACCTCTCTGCCGCCGAACAAGCCCGCACCAAACTTACCGAAACTCTGCCGCACTATCAAAAGCAAGCCGAGGCATTTGCCGAGCTAGCCAAAGAAGGCTACGTCAGCAGATTCGAAGCCGCCGACAAACAACGCGAATACACCGAAAAATCCCAAGACCTCAAAACCCAGCAACACCTCATCGAAAGCGCAAAAGCCACACTCACCGCCTCCAGCCGCAAACTCGAACAGATCAGCGCCGACTACCAACAACGCCTGCAAGCCGAACGCGCCGACCTCAGCGGCAAGCTCGACCAGACCCGGGCCGAAGTCACCAAACAACAATACCGCAACGGCCTGCTAGAACTCAAAGCCCCGCAGGATGGCATCATCAAAGACGTCGCCACCCACACCATCGGCACCGTCATCAGCCCCGGCACCATCCTCATGACCCTCGTGCCCAAGGACGAGATACTCAGAGCAGAAGTGTGGGTGTCCAATCAGGATGTCGGCTTCATCCACCAAGGCCAACCCACCAAAGTCAAACTCGCCTCTTACCAGTTCCAGAAATACGGCATGGTGCAAGGCGAAGTCGCCCACCTCAGTGCCGACGCCACCGATGCCAACCAGCAAGGCACAGGCGCATCTGCCCCACCCAGCGCCAAATCCCCCAACGGCCAACCCTACGCCTACCGCGCACTGGTCGACCTCAAAGCACAGGAGCTCATCGTCAACGGCATCAAGCACGCCTTGAGCCCCGGCATGCAAGTCACGGCGGAGATACATCTGGGTACGAGAACCATCCTTGAATATTTGCTCTCGCCCGTGATGGGGGCATTTCAGGAAGCGGGGAGGGAGCGGTGATAAAGAATATTTATAAATCCGTTCGTGCTGAGCTTGTCGAAGCATGAACGACATCTGCCGCGACAACATGCCGCACGGAAGAACAAACGAACACGAATACGATGCAGCAATAAACAACCAGACTTTGAGAGGAAACAGCATGACCGAAGCAGCAAGCACCACCCAGAACAAAGAAACCAAGCAACCCAAAGTCAACGGCAAGCCCCAAGCCAAACAACAACGCGTCATCAGTGACCCAAAAGAAGTCGCGCAGCTAGTAATGATGCGCATCGACCAAGTGAATAGCAAGAAAGACGAACTCACCATCGCCGTGAAAGGGCTGGCGGATACCGCCAAGCAACTGGTGAGTGTCTATGCGAAGCAGCAGGCACAACTGGCGAAGTTGGCTAAGCGGGTGGAGGAGTTGGAGAAGGCGGGCAACAAGTAACAATGGTGGCGAAGCACCAATAAGTCATCCAGCAGGTCAACGAGACAAGGGATATGTCGAGATGAACGGAAACATTAAACGAAGTGAATGGGTTGTGGCGACATTTCTGGGGTGTCTGCTGCTGTCAGCACCTGCGCAGGCGGCGAGCTTTGATTGTGCGAAGGCGGGGACGAATGTTGAGCACATGATTTGTGATAACCCTGAGCTATCGAAGCTGGATGATGAATTGAACGAATCCTACAAGGCGGCACTGAAAGATAAGAGTCAGGTGGTTTCAATCAAGCAGGTTCAGAAGCAGTGGGTGAAGGTGCGCAATAGTTGTCCTGATACCGGCTGTGTGGAAAGTGCCTACCAGAAACGCATCGTGCAACTGCGCCCTGTTCAAACTGCACAAAAAATACCGTTGGAAACGAATTCAACGGGGGCGGTGGAGGCACATGAGACAGCCTGCCTCGCGCCAAAGATCGACTGGCGCAACTACGAATGGACAATCATCACGGGCAAGGGAGAGGCTATCTGCAAAGAGATGCTGGCCTATGTCAAATCACGCCCCAACGACATTGCGCCGCCAACTTGCCCTGAAGAGCGTCTGCCGAAGAATGGCAATTGGTCTAGGCCGGAATTCCACATACTCAATGAAGCAGAGAAACAGCACATTCTGGCAGGCATCCCTGAGCGTTTCAGGCAAGTACCGAATGGCCCCGTCAGCTACGAACGAAAAATCCGTGAATCAAAATTATTGCGAGTGGTGAAGGGCGATATTTCAGGGGATGGAGTACCGGAGTTGCTTCTGGCGATAGGAGGTGATCCAGATAAGCAGGGTATATGTGAACACTCAAAACGATGCGCTAGGTCTGAGGAAATATTTGAAGGCGGAATAGTTTTGTTTAGTGATTCATACGAATTACTTCCCATGAATGACGATGGCAGAGATGTAAATTGGGCGCACCGTTTGATGGTGACTGTCCCGTTTCTATGGCTCGGAGAATTGATCTACTACAATAATGCACCTTATTGGTTATCCGATGTGAGTTGGAGTCAGAACATAGAAGATAACTTCACGCGCACGACAAGCAGGCCGGATGATCCTTACAGCAAGATGTTCGGGATATATGGGTTAGGTCATGCCGTGATTGGTCAATATGGCGGGCCGCAAAGATCTGCGCCATTTATTGAAGTGCAGAACCTTCGAGGTGAAGGTGCTTCTTGTGAATTTGGGTACTTTCATCGTGAAAACCTCAAGCAAAACTCAATCAGGAAAGGGAAATAAACATGCTTAACGTTACTCAAATCGATAACGCAACGCCTGTTGCTGGAAACCAGACCGCTTACCAGTATTTCCGTTTCCAATTGATTCTGGGGGCAGAAGGCGCGGAGACTGCGCCATATCGTGATACGCACAAAAGTAAGCTGCCGACTATCGGCATTGGCTTCAACTTGACTGATGATGGCATTCTAAAATTAGTTTTGGCGCAATTTGGTATTGATGTAACACCTGCAGCATTACAAACATTTCATAATGCAGTTAGGAAGCCCTACACCAGCGACCTTGCCCTGCAACAGGCACTGAACGCCGAGATGCAAAAACTGTTCGATGCTGGCTTGTCAGGCCGTCCTACTTTCGCCTTCAATAACACAGATGAAATGCGCACGGTGTTCGATGTCGCGATAAAACGATACGACGAGGGTGATCTATTAGCAACAGATGCAAATGACAAATTAGGTCGCATTAACGCATGGCTCGCCGGAATTCCTCCATCGCGAGAACGCGCCGTACTGGCTTCCATGGCCTACAACGGCTACATCAACAGAGGAAAAAGCGGAGCGCTACGAGAAGCAATTACGAAAGGGGATCGTGCCGAAGCGTGGTACCAAATCCGCTATAACTCGAACTCATCTGGCTGGTCTGAAATCGATGGAAAGCTGACACCCAACCAACTGGGCGGAGCGGGAGTGGCGAAACGTCACTACATCGAATCTCAAATATTTGGTCTATACGACAACCCAAATTCGGTGAGCCTGGAAGAAGCAAAAAGCGTCTACCGCATGCTGCAACTGCATCGGGACAGCATCCTCAACTACGAAGCAAAGTATGGTGTTAACCCGGATGACACTATCACCGGACGGAACATGATTGACGAAGCCAACTTGTCAGCCGTGATGGAGCCCGTTGATACGCTAGTTCAAGCACTTGATTACGCCAAGCCAGCTATTTTTGCCGACCTCAAGGCAGGTACATCGACGGGTAACAGCGACATCGCACGAGCCTATCAGCTATGGTTAGACCAAGGGCATAGTGAAGCAAGCTTCAATGCGGCAGACATCTATCTTGATGCAGGTCGCAGCCATGCAGGGCAAAAAGTAAGCTCTGGTTACCACAGCGTGGTATCTGCTTGGCTTGACCCTGTTACGGGAGCTGAGAACGCCCGCGATAGTATCGTCATAGGTGAGAGCAATGTAGGTAGTGGAGATTATTTGCTCGGCAGTAGTGGCAACGATCTGATGATAGGCGGGGCTGGAGATGACACACTAGATGGCGGCAAAGGCGACGACATCATGGCCGGTGGCGACGGCAATGACACCTACATCATCAACGCCGGTGACGGCAACGACACTATCGAAGATAAACTCGGCACCAACACCATCATCTTCAACGGCAAAGCATTGAGCGTCTTCATCCGCCAAGCCGACGGTACCTTCAAATCTGCTGATGGCAAGATATCGGGCTCCATGCAAGGTGGCGATCTCATTCTGCAGGATGAGACAGGCGCGCAACTCACCCTCAACGCCGACTTCCAGGAAGGCGACTTCGGCATCAGCTTCAAGGATGCCCCCGTCGACCCCGTCCCCACCTACACCCTCCAACTCAACGACATCACCTTC
>Ga0210029_1001769_pt1 | contig 12351 bp, 11 predicted proteins | sample CryGeymeta201521_FD_183985 | JGI IMG/M metagenome (GOLD analysis project Ga0210029, IMG submission 183985) | Groundwater microbial communities from Crystal Geyser aquifers in Utah, USA - Crystal Geyser metaG 2015-21 (SPAdes) (version 2) | ecosystem: Environmental > Aquatic > Deep subsurface >... | reverse complement strand
CTCCAGCGACAGAACTGATACCGACGATAAACCCCGCCTTTTTGGTTTCAAAATCTGCACTCACGATTTCTAAAATACTGACCGCACCCATGTAGTTAGTTTCAATCATCGATTGAGCCAAAGCAAAGTTTTGTTGTACATCTAATTGCTCATACATCACACCAAAGGCCAAGACAACCCCTATAGGCGCATGAGGCAAGTCACTGTAAAACGATGCGTGAGACTCAAATTGTCGTGCATCAAAAGCTACAGATAGGGCTTTTACCCCAAAACGCAATCTGATATCAGCAGCCTGTTTCTCACATTCATCAATATTACGGGAGGCCAAATAAATATCATGCCCTGCTTTCGCATAACGCTTTGCGACGGCAACAGCCATATCACTATTAGCACCTAAAATTAAAATCCATCCTAAACTCATAACCCCAACCTTTCAGACTGTAACGATGTAAATTTTTTATTTAAACCCAAACTTTCGCGCAGCTCTTTAAAAGTTTCTAGGCGAGGATAACTTTGTTCAAAAATTGAACGTTTCATTCGAGCATCCTTTGCAAGGTAAATTCTTCCACCCAAAGCGACAACAACTTCATCCAATTCGTCTAAGAATGGCAGTAAACCTTTCTGCATTTTAAAGTCTAAAGCCAAACTATAGCCTTCCATTGGAAAAGACAAATAATGCTCGTTTTCTGGCCCGTATAACTTCAATACAGCCAAAAAACTGCCCATCCCTTTGTCGGCAATTTTTTCGAGTATTTTTTGCAACCCTTCAAAACTGACTTCCTTTGGCAATATAAATTGGTATTGAACAAACCCATTCTTGCCATAGATGCGATTCCAATGCCCAATCGCATCCAGTGGATAAAAAAACGTGTCCAAACTCACCCGTTGTGCAGAAGTTCCTTTTGACGCTTTTCCATAATAAAGCGTATTAAACACCTTAACCGAAAGTCCGTTCAGTGCAAAAGTTGGAAAATCAAAGGGCACACTGGCTTTATTACGATGACGATAATCCAAATCACCGTCATCAGCAAAGTCACCTACCATTAACAAAGAGCGACCTAAGTTCTCGCCTTTTGCCAAACAATCAATCCAAGCAACAGAATAAGTTTCATTAGATGAAGCCTCAAAAGCCTCAAAGGTTTCTTTTAAGTTGCGCGTTTTAATGGTTCTTTGTTCAATAAACTGTGAATTGACCGGTTTTAAATAAAAACTGGCTTCCAAAATCACTCCAGTCAACCCCATGCCACCACAAGTTGCTAAGAATAATTCACGATTCTCTTGTCTAGAGCAAGTAACCACTTCACCACTTGCAATCATCAATCGCAGACTATCTACGCACTGACTAAAACAGCCCTCTATATGATGGTTCTTGCCATGCACATCACTGGCAATAGCTCCGCCCACTGTAATCAATTTAGTTCCTGGGGTAACTTTTAAAAACCAGCCTTTAGGTAAGAAAACATCAATCACTTCTGACAATAAAACGCCCGCCTCACAGCGCAAAAGACCTGTATTTTCATCAAACGCAATGAATCGTTTATACCCAGTTTTGCTTGAAAAGAAATGATTACCTAAAGAGCTGTCACCATAACTCCGGGCATTACCTCGGACAATAAAGGAGGCACTCTGAAAATCATCCGACAATTCAAGTCCATCACGACAATAAAACTCCTTGGCATGATGAACGGGGAAGCGTCCCCAGCCACTAATGACCTTCAAGTTATTTCCGTCCATTTATAATTGTCCTTTCCAGATAAAACAATGCCATAGCACCCATCAAAATTGCCGACCACAGTGTTGCCAACCGAATGGTAACGGCTATCACGGCTCCCTGAGCTATCGGAACCTCTATAGACCAAAGTAACGCAACAATGCTGGCTTCAGTTGAGCCGAGACCACCTGGAATCATTGAAGCCGCACCCACCAGCATGGCCAGAGGATAAATGGCTAAGGCCATCAATAAATCAATATCTAAACTCCATTGATTCAATAACCATACAAATGAAAGCGCAATTATACCCCACGCAATTACACCTAAACCAAATGAAACCAATATTGCTTGGGGGGTAACCCAAACACGCATACCATGAATCCCCTTGACTAAATACTTGGCAATCTTTAGCAACTTCTTGGATTTGAAAAATCGCAATGCCACGTAAAAGCGTCTTAAACAGGTGGGGTTATACACTAAAAGCATAAGCACAAATGAAATCGCACCAACAAAACTGGCTGCAAACCAAAAAATATTAAAATGTTGCGCGATCAGTAATGAAAAAAACAAAACAACTACTAAATCCAACAAGCGTTCAAAAATGAATGCTGAAATAATTTTATCGTGCGAAACACCCATGGGAACAAAATAGCGTATTCTTACCAACTCACCAACCTTGCCTGGTGTTGCAGTAAAGGCAAAACCAGAAAGATAAGCGATAAACCCCTTATAGAAGACAAACTCGCAGCCAACTGACTTTAAAAGCCAATGCCATCGTATATAGCGGATTATCCAAGAGGTAAATGCCGCCAAAACAAGGAAAAATAACTGGGGCATTAGAGAGGAAAAGTGTACAAAAACATCAGATTTTGCATCCAAAAAAGCGAGCACTCCGACATAAAATACAGTCAGCAACGCAAAACTAAGCGTAATTTTTTTGATTTTCAATGTATTCTCTAATTAACTTCATGTTTAAGATTATCTTGTTGGGTTCACATACTTTGTCAGCAGATACACTCTAATCCACGACTATTTAATGTTAGCAGCATTATTCCGAATTCTTATCTTTTAAAGAAAATGGATGAGCAAACGCCAACCATTCCCCCCACATATCTCCTGCATCTAGAAACCTTATTTCAACTTTATCATTTTTTTGATGAGGCAAGTCAACCCGTAAAAAACGCCAATTTTCAGCTTTTGGTAAAGTATCAACTGACCAAATCACCTGGCCATTATCATCTAAAACTTCAATTTTTTGACGAGAGGAAATAGGCCCAGTCTTGTAAGGTAATATAAAACTTTTCCAGTTTAGTTGTACCTTTACTGACATGTTGCCTACATAGCCATCTGAGCCGCTCCAAGAACCATAAAAATTATTTTGTATAACGTCATCTTTCGAAGAAGGATAACTGCCTTGCTTGGTCCAGTTAGCATCCTGAATAACTATATCAAAACCAATTTCTTGGTCGATAACTGACTTTGAAACAAATGAAAGCAAACCCTTACATTTATTTTTTTCACTGTTACGGTATAAAAAAACTTTAGTTGGTAAAAAATAAGTATGTAATGTGCATGGTGGGAAATCTAAAAAGCTTGAATAATTAACTGCTACTTCCTCAAACCCTTTGCTACTTAAATTTTTCATTACATTTTTTGCGGCACTATCACCTGTAAAACTGAATTCTAATAAGTATGGTGAACAATAATCATCCAACATATTTAGTTGTCCGATATTGTTTATCCAGGGCAGTAAAAAAGCGTTTACACCATATTTATTCTCAACACTAGCCCTTACTTTTGAAAGTTCAATTTTTGACTGGCCTGTTAGCTCAATAAAATACAACTTATAGATATTTAGAAATGGCTTATAAAGCAAGAAAAAAACTAATAAAATAAAGACAACTAAGATAATTGGCTTATTTTTTTTCGTTGATTTTGAGAAAGAATAAAGGTTTATTACCCCTAGAGATGCCACAACAATAAAAAACGGCAAAACATGACTAAAATTTCTCTCAAAAAAAACTGGTTTTACTGAAAAATAAAAATACAACAATAAGAACGTTAAGAAGGTCAACAATATTAACTTATTTTTTTCTCTTACCACTTTCACTAAACCGAGGAAAAAAAATACAAAAAAAATAACTCCAAACGAAGAATAAATATAGTCTAGGCTATATAAAAGCTTTTCGTATAATCTACCTTGGGGTAAGCCATGAGGCCAATGCCCGCTTGCATACTGATTCGCAAGATATTTTATGCCTGAAATGTAGGCATCTAGATTTATCATTGCATAAGGTGCACCAACAAAGAATCCGAGTATAAAAAATATTCCCGCTGATAAATATAGTACAAAATAATTATTTTTATCTCTTGCAACCAAATATATATAAAAAGCCAATATTGGTGAAATAATCACGCTGGAAATTTTTATAGAAACCATAAAACCTAATATGGCTGAACTAATCAAGACTTTCCCCACAGTCTGCTTTGAAGAAAAAATAACAATCAAAAATACCAGTGTTAAGAATGTAAGAAAAGATTCAGGTCTTGCATAAAGGGCATCTTGTGACAAGATAGGGGTTGCGGAGACTAATAATGCCGAAACGACTCCTACAAATGGAGAGTATAAATTTTTTCCTAAAACGAATACTAGATAAACAATCCCCATGCCAAATATAAATGATATTAATCGCAATACTTCTATAGTTGAAATATTGCCAACACCAAATAGGTTATTAACAAACCAGACTATTCCTGAACCAAATATTAAATAACCAGAAAAATTATATTGATTATATTTAAAATAACTCGGCAGATCTGCATTAATCCAATTAGTATCGAAGCTGCCGGCATGCACCATGACCTCAATAACCTTCACTGCAATAATTTCATCCGGATGATTGTATTCATAACCAAAAACTAGCCAGCGAATGCTTGCAACCATCAACATTAAAAAAGCTAAGGCGGTATAACCTAATGTTAATTGCTTCCCTTTATTCACTTTAATCCTCGCTCAGCAATACTGCAGACCATTGACCCCACCCATTTCCATTATCAGATATTGTCAACTTAAATTCTGAGGGCAACATTTTATTCTCCAATTTTAAGCCAACCCATTCACGATTCGTCGGCAAACTCCACTTAAGTAAAACCTTTCCTTCCATCGAAGAAATCGTCAAAACCTGTCCTTCTGTTTTTGGTCCTGTTTTGTATATCAGTACCGCCCCCTTATTTACCTTTAATGTCATTTGTCCTTGATAAGCGTCACCGTTGATAAACGAACCAAATACTTTAAAACCATTAATAGCTTGGTTTTCATAGGTTGCGTTTTCTTGCCAAGTAAATGTTTGAGAGGCGTCAATGTCAGCTAGCGTAACTATCTGATTTTCTTTTCCAATCAAATCCTGCCAATTTTTGATTATTGGAAACAAAGAAATATCTTCTAATCTAAAGCTTATGCTTTCTTTTGAATCGCGATCGACAAAGTGAAGTAGGCCGCTTTCTCCTGTTTTGAGATACCCCTTAAATCCACTAAACTTAGCTTTTTTCATTCCCAGAAAAGTTGAAACATCCCCTCTCGGATAACCTGTCAAAACATAACCCACTATTTTATTTTGTTGGTTGACTATCCATAAAGGAGAGCTCGGTTCATTTTGCTTAGTGTTATAAACCCAGCCCGTCACCCTAATAAACTCACGATCCTCGTCTATTATATTTTGCTCATCTAAATTTCCAACCAGACTTCCATTTTCAGTAAATTTATCCAAAGTCGTGCCCATAGCTTTCTCTACATCAACGATGATAGGACTACCGAAAATTGATAAGTTACGTTTTTTGGGTTCAACAACAATCTCTTCTAACCAATCAATAAATGGAAATATTCGCTTAATATAGGACTCGTCACGCACTCCCATTTCTAAGGCAAGTGCAGCGACTTTCCGATCAAAAAACTCTTCCTTTCGCTCATTGAGCGCATTCAATTGAACAGAAAAAAATAGAAGCGGAACCATCGCAAAGATTACAAATAGCTTAGACTTATCTCTCAAATAATCCTGCATAAGATAAAACAATACGACTAAAAGAGCTCCCCAAGCAAAAAGTGTAGGGGTCGTATAGCGACTCTCAATAGCCTGATGTAGTCCAAAAATAGCCCTACCCCCAGCCGTACCAAAAGCCGTACCGCCAACATAGAGAATATAAGCGAATAAAACCAACAAAAGTCTTTTGTGATTCGAAACTGGTAATTTAAACAATACATAGAAAAATGCGCCGATAGCCACAACAATAAAAATTGCACCAAACGCTTGCGAAATGAAAAGGTGATGAATATTAAAGTAATAAATATTGATGTAATGAAAAGGATTTCCCAAATAGGTCAAAATATACAACAAAAAATCTGTTGGATGATTAAGCAAAGTTTCGGTTAATGATCCATGTCCAAGGTTGCTCTGAAAATTCCAAAAATACAAAGCATTTACCACAACTCCTGTTAGCAATATTATTAAACTGTAAAACAGTTTTACCCTCAGAAATAAAGATAATATGAACAAAATTGGAAGAGCAAGAACACCGTTAGCCATAGTGCCTGCAGAAAGTACCCCTAATATCAATGCACCAACAAACCAATTCACTCGCCCAGTAACCTGAAACTGATACAAAGCAAGAAACGCAGAAAATGGAAATAAATAAGCCGCTAAAAACTGACTTTGAAACCCCCAATCCAAATTATTATTCTGCATCCATGAAAAGCATATTATGACTAACAGCGAGATAATTATTGCATATCTATCAGAACCATAACTTTCAAACAAGTCTAACTTTTTTGCGGTTTGAATTAATAGATAGACGAAAACAGCAAGTAACAAAAAGTTCATGGGAAGCAAAAACAAAGATGCACCGCTAAAAAACTTCAGATCGATCCAAAAAAGAATACGAGAAAAAAATATCCGATGTTCATTATGCTGAGCAATCCACTGCCAATAATCTCCATCCGTTGTTTTAACATAAGAGCCTAAATATCCGTCCCACATATCCCAGTGAGGCACAGGAGAATATCCATTGACAATGCCAACGATAACCAAGAGTACAAATAGAATTGCCGTTGCAAGAAAGTACCATTTCAAATATTTTAATAACTTCATCAACTAGCCTTAAAACTTAAATACTTATGACCAATAAAACTTGTAAATACTGGAAACATTACACCAATTGCATGGGCTGTAGCATCTGGATACCATGTGTAACCAACCCAAGGAAATCCGTAATAAAACAGACCAACACTTATTAGATAGGTCTGGGCAACTGCTACAACATTAACGATTGAAAATAGGAGGAAAGATTTAGACGTTGAGTGTTGAGTTTCTTTAAAAACAAAGAGTTTAGCTAGTACAAATGCCGTCACCATCCCAACAAGATAGGCCAAAATTACCGCCATTTCAAAACTGGTAAATTCGTTAAAGATAAAACGACTTCCAAAATTTGCTACAGCTGCAATTCCACCCGTAATGATAAATGCTAAAAATTGTTTGGATCGAAATATGCCTATCACGATTTAACAGCCTGCTTGGCCATTTCCCGTCCATAACCAATACTTTCTGAAATTCCTCTATCTTCAGGATAGTAGTAAGAGGTATCTGCTATCCACAATCCATTTACAGGTGTTTTAGCGTCTGGCAACGTTTGTAAAAACTCAGGCCCACAGATCGGTTGAGAATAACGATACCTATTGACTTTGATGTCGATAAAATTTTCTTCGGTAAGTTCTGCGTTCACTTTCATCAGATAACGCTTAACTTTGCTAACAAAAGCGTCATCTGATTCTTTAAATTTTGGATTACTGTAGGGCATATAAAACGGAATATAGACAATTGTGTCATCTAAAGGTCTTAGATTGCTGTATTCCACCAAACCAGGAATATCCATGTCATCATCATTCACATTAAGCCAGAAGTTTTCGGTTAATTGCTTGTTTAACTTCACAATCACACAAACCACTGCAATGTTTTTAATGGCTTGGAATTTTTCGATTATTTCGGTCGGTAAATCAGGAGCGATTTGAGGCACTAATGGAATTGGAATAGTACTGATGACTAAATCAAAAGATTCAAAACCGGCAGACGTTTCAATACCTGTAACTTTGTCATGTTCAATAACGATTTTATGGATTGGTTGGGTTAATTTAATCGTACCACCATTTTTTTCAATTGCGTCTGACATCGCAGTGAGCAACGTATTTGATCCGCCTTCCAAATAACCTAATTTTTCTTTAAATAAATTATATCGTGAACGACCAATTCTTCTAATTCTGCTCCATATCCATGCGGCAGAAAGTTCTGTTGAATATTCATAAAATTTGTAATCAAACAGTTTTTTCCAAAGCACATCATAAGCTTCTTTACCAACCCATTTTTTAATCCAAGACGTTGCTTCAACATTATCTAACGGCTTCCAGTCATTGCGTTTAGTGGATAAAAAGGCATGCAAACCATATCGAAATTTAGCGACTAAACTCAAGCCTGGAAACTTTAATAAAGCTATGGGATTGCCCCAAGGGCTGACTTTTCCATTCCAAAAAAATCCCATTTTGGTTTCTGTCCAATGCATTTTTTCAGATATTTTTAGTTCTTCTAAAACCTCAAGAAAAGCTTTGTCGGATATACAGTGAAAATGGTAGTAACGTTCAATTTGCAAACCACTAAAATCAAAACTGGCGGTCATGCCGCCAACACGATCATCTGCCTCAAATAGAACAGGAGCATAACCCTCTTTTGCCAATTGATAAGCAACAGCCAAGCCCATAGGCCCAGCTCCTAAAACGGCAATTTTTTTTGTTGCAGACATTAAAACTCCAAAATTATTTTGCTATAGGTAGGATCATTAAAGGTTTCGTACATCGCTTTTTCGAAGGGCGTTGAGTCCACTTCAAAAATGTCCCACCATGGAATTAACTCAAATTTATCATCCGCTACCAGTGCTTCTAGCTGCTGGGTTGTAAAGGGTGGATTTTTACTAAAAACTGCATAGAATTTCATAAGGCCGTAAAACACGCTGTAAGGAATTTTTATTATGGGCGTTTTCAAACCTTTGACACGTTTAATGGTCTTGATAATATCAATGTAATCCACTTCATCGCGTCCTGTGATATTAAACGCCTGATTCAATGGCTGCTTTTGAATGGCACTGATAATGATATTACAAAAGTCTTTTTCATACAGTGGTTGGCGCATATATCGACCATGCCCTGGAATTGGAAAAAACGGTACTTTTTCCATAAAACGGGATAACCACCCCAAATGCTTTCTGTCAAACCAGCCATACATTAATGTGGGTCTTAATATACATTGAGGAATACCTGAAGCCACGACCAACTTTTCTTGTTCTTTTTTAGTGTTAGTATAAAAATCTTCAGCGACGGAGTTCACCACAGATGAACTAATGTGCACTAAATAAGGAATGTTGTACTGTTTTATCACATCCAGAACATTTTTAGTTGACGTTACATTATTTCTAATAAATGGATCTATAGTCGGAGCACCAATTTGCGCTTGAAGCATCACAACAACATCCGCACCTTCAAATACCTCTTCCCATACAGCGTTTTTGTCGGCTAAATCGGCTTCTACTGCCAATATTTCTGGATGAAGTGATTTTAAGGTTTCTAAATTAGCGTGATGTTTATCAATCGCAATGATATTGGTATATCCTTGTTTTTTCAGTTGCACAATTAAGTTTTGTCCAACTAATCCCGCAGCCCCTGGAAGTACTATTTTTATATTTTTATCCACTGCTTACACCTACCCATTTGTATAGATAATCAGGCCAAAAGCCAATGCCCATAATCCAATTGTTATCTTTAAAAACTTATCTTTTAAAACTACTTTTGTAGGAGATCCTGAGTCATTTTCAACGAAGGTGATTTGCATATAACGCATGATCCCAACAATAACAAAAATAACAGTCAAATATAAGTAGTCAGTACCTAATCTTGCTTGAACAGTGTCGGATATGGTGTAAAAGATATAAGCGACAATGACAACACTGGACATAATCACCATCGCAGCATTCACAAACTCAAGGTTATAGCCATCAATATTCTTGCGCGTTTTTAAACCTTGAGTTGACAGCAGTACATCATCTCTACGTTTTGCTAAAGCTAAAAATAATGCTAATAAAAACGTGATTAAAATAATCCACATTGAAGGCGGCGTTTCAATCACGGCCGCACCTGCAAGAACCCTCAGAACGAACCCAAAAGAGATAATTGAAATATCTAAAATAGATACGTGCTTTAAACCCAATGAATAAAAAATATTCAGCAAAATATAGGTCGTAACAATATAAAACAAAACTTCAGACAGCCAAAAAGAACCCAACAAGCCAATGCTTGCAAGCCCTATAAACAATAGCCAAGCCTGAGTAATAGATATCCTACCGCTGGCAATCGGACGATTACACTTTGTTGGATGCGCTCTATCTTCCTGAATATCCTTTAGGTCATTCAAAACATAAATAGCACTGGCGGTAATTGAAAACAGTACAAAAGCAATCAAACCGTTTATCAATGCGTTTTCTTGAAGGATAGCACCAGCAAAAAAAATAGGTGCAAGCACAAACAAGTTTTTTACATATTGATGCGGCCGCATCAATTTTATTAGATCATTCATCATAAATCCCGTGATTAAGATTGCCCTAAACGTTCACGCTGATAACTGCCATCTTGGACATGCTGACACCACGCTTGATTATCTAAATACCATTGCACGGTTTTTTTGATGCCACTTTCAAAAGTTTCTAAAGGTGCCCAGCCCAATTCCTTTTTGATTTTACTGGCGTCGATTGCGTAGCGCATATCATGCCCGGGGCGGTCTGTTACATAGATAATTTGTTGCTCGTATTTTTCTGCTTTGGGTTTAACTTCATCCAAAATCGCGCAAATGGTTTTGACGACTTCTAAATTTTGTTTTTCATTGTGTCCGCCAATATTGTAGGTTTCTCCTACTTTGCCTTGGGTGGCAACCACGACTAAGGCACGGGCATGGTCTTCTACATAAAGCCAGTCACGGATTTGATTGCCTTTGCCGTAAACTGGCAAGGGTTTACCTTCTAGTGCATTCAGAATAACCAAAGGTATTAACTTTTCAGGGAAGTGATAAGGGCCATAATTGTTTGAACAATTGGTCACCAGTGTAGGCAATTTATAGGTTCTTTGCCAAGCGCGTACTAAATGATCCGACCCTGCTTTTGAGGCTGAATAGGGCGAGCTGGGCGCATAGGGTGTTTGCTCGGTAAACAGGGGTAAGTCTAAATCATGGATTGCCGCGTCGCTGCGCTCCTCGCAATGACCTTGATCTATATAGTCAGGATGAGGTAAGTCGCCGTAAACTTCATCAGTTGAGATGTGGTGAAACTTGAAGCTGGATTTTTTGTCTCCTTCCAGTGTATTCCAATAAGCTCTGGCTTGCTCTAGGAGGGTGTAAGTGCCAACAATGTTGGTTTGAATAAATTCGCCTGGACCATCTATCGAACGATCGACATGAGATTCCGCAGCTAAATGCATCACAATATCGGGCTGATGTGTATTAAAAACCCGCTTTAATTCCGCCGCATCACAAATATCCACTTGTTCAAAAGCGTAGCGCGGGTTTCGGTCAACAGTTTTTAGAGATTCTAAATTACCCGCATAGGTGAGTTTATCGACATTGACGACACTGTGCTGCGTGTCGTTGATTAGGTGGCGCACCACGGCAGAACCGATAAAGCCGGCACCGCCAGTGACGAGGATTTTGAATGATGGACTATGAATATTGGATGTCATTTTTATCAACTTTAAGGAATTAAACTATTTTTTTATCATACAAATAACTCAGCATATTATTTGCAAAAGCAATCAAATTAACTTCATATGCCTGAGCCATTTTATTTCTCAATTGCCGGACCTGAATCCATTCTTCAACAGAATTCAAGAAACCCAGCTTTTCTGCCTTGTCTAGGTTATCAATGGCAGCCTTGGTCGGCTCTTGCAGAGCAGCTAAACAGGCGGGTAACAATTTATCGCCAACGGTGTCTTGTAGACGACAAAATCGACTGGTATAAGCCTCTAATGTTTGCGCAAAAGCGCAATTATTCTCAATCGATAAAATTTTGACATCAAATTGACCATCACCAAACACTTGTTGTGAAGAATATTGCAGATTAAAAATTTCTTTAGAAAAAATTCTTTTTAAAAACTTGAGTCTTTCAATATCCGCTGGACTCATAACAAAACCCCTGTCTCATTGGCAATTTGATGAATCTCTTGCCTCTCAAGATTAGGCGCATCTATCACAACATCTACCTTACGCCCTAAACACACTCGATATATTTTTGCGACCAGCAACGATGACAACTGAACGGGTTTCTCGACGACACAAGGGCTTAGAACAAGCAAGTCTATTTCTCCGCCCTTTTTCACATCAGAAACTCTTGAGCCAAATAACTTAACTTGAGCCTGATCACCAAAAACATCCTTGACGGTTTGTTTTATAACCTGTATTTGTTGCGGGTTTAATCTCATTATAAATAGAGTTCCAAACATTTAAGTGCGGTTTTAAACGAGCCACATCGGTATGGAATTGTAATTGAAAAATCTTGTTTTATTTTGA
>Ga0210029_1001754_pt1 | contig 12445 bp, 7 predicted proteins | sample CryGeymeta201521_FD_183985 | JGI IMG/M metagenome (GOLD analysis project Ga0210029, IMG submission 183985) | Groundwater microbial communities from Crystal Geyser aquifers in Utah, USA - Crystal Geyser metaG 2015-21 (SPAdes) (version 2) | ecosystem: Environmental > Aquatic > Deep subsurface >... | reverse complement strand
GGGTAAAGAAGTGGATCGGGAGGTTGGTGTAAGATGTGAGTCTTTTGATAAGACGATAGCAAAGGCGGGGATGAGAAAGAAATATAGTGAGGTGACAACGACGGAAAAGCCAAAGAAATTGGTGACGAGGATTGAGAGCCAACCGGAAAATAAAGCTACTATTAAAATTCTGTTAGCTTTTCCCGAATTAATCCGAATTGGCCGAATAAATCCGAATATTCGCCTCAAGGTATTCGGAAGAATTCGGATATCATTCGGATAAATTTGGGAAATTGAATATAAAATAAATGAGACTATAAAAAGGAGGTAAGTTCCTAAACCAAATATACCTGTGGTGGCCAAGTAGTTCAAGTACTCATTGTGTGCTTTGTTATATAAGAAATCCCACTCGGTGACGAGGTTGTGTTCAATTGGGCGGAAATTGTAATAAGAATAAGCAAAAGTTTCTACACCGGAGCCAAAAAGCGGATAGTGTTTGAAAATATCAATTGCTCCCTTCCAAACGATTTTTCTGATGATACTTGATTCGGTGCCACCGGTGGCAATTTGGGTATCTGTTTGTTGGTTGGTAACGGGAGGTGTGAAGCTATCCGACCCTAAGGGTGTGAAGCTAAACTGAATTGATCGTAATGATAAATATTTGTTAATTTGGGGGAAAGGAGAGCCAAATATAATAGTAGCAAGTAGCAAGAAAGAAGCAGTAAGAATTAATGGTTTCGCGAGTCTTTTGATTTGTTTTTTATTAATTAAAATTACGGTTAACCAAAAAACAACAGTGCTCACTCCTAAGCCTAGAAAGCCAGATCGGGAACCGGTAAAGATTAAACATAAGAAGTAGCAAGTAGAAAGTAGTAAGCCTGCCCGGCCAGGGTAGAAAGTAAATATACTGTTTTTCTTTGCCTCGAGCATTTTTGCCCAGGCGACGGGAATTAAAATAACTAGATAGGCGGCGAGCCAATTTGGCTGTCCTAAGGTGGCGAATACTCTTTCCTGAACGCGCTGTATCCAACAATCAACAGTAAAGTTTCCCTGGAAGATGAGGCAAGAGAAGGAATGGCCAAAGTGCTCGAAAATACCATAGAGAGAAACTATGGCGGCGGAAACGAGCGAGACCTTGATTACTTTATGAATATCTTTAACTTCGCAGTTGGAAACAAAAGCCCAATACAAAAAAAGATAGCAGAGGGTAGATAGTAAAGAGCCATTAAAACGGGAATAATATCCGAAAAGACTGGTGTGGATGTCAATTGAGAAAATTGTGGAGGCAACCTGAGAAGCGAGGAATAGGACAAGAGGAATGTCAAAGAAAGTTCTTTTAAACATGAGTCTTCTTTGCCAAATCATTCGGCCGGCCCATGCACCAGTGATTAGAATAGTGAAAAGATAGACTAAAATAATTTTGTTGAATTCAAAAAGCTCAGAATTGACCGAAGTGAAAAACAAGGGCATAAAAAAGAAAAGGCAGGCAAACAAAAAAGAAATTACTTTTCGTAGTAAGTTATCGATTCTCACTTTTTAAAGTATACATTATATCGATGAATCTATGCTAAAATTGTTTTTGATGCTGGATAAACTTTTTCGTTTGGTTACTTACGATTTGGGAGTGGATATGGGGACAGCCAACACTAACATCATGGTTGTTGGTAAAGGAATTGCCGTAAGAGAACCAACAGTTGTGGCAAGGAATAAAAAAAGCAAAGAAATTGTCGCTGTCGGCGAAGAAGCAAGAAAAATGATCGGCCGGACGCCAGGCCAACTCGAAGCAATTAGACCGCTGCGGGACGGTGTTATTTCTGATTTTGATGGGGCAGCAGGCATGCTTTCTTACTATTTTAGACAACTCCATCAGTCGCACGGTTTTAGAGTAAAAATTCCCAAACCCAAAGTGGCGATTGGAATTCCGACCGGAGTAACTGACGTCGAAAGAAAAGCGGTTGCTGATGCGGCCTTAAGTGCTGGTGCCAGGATTGTTTATTTGATTGAGGAACCAATGGCCGCGGCCATTGGTGCAGATTTGCCCATTTTTGAAGCAGTCGGTGCATTAATTGTTGATATCGGCGGTGGGACAACGGAACTGGCGGTTATTTCTTTAGGCGGCATCGTTGTTAATAAATCACTAAGAATTGCCGGGGACGAGATGGATGAAGCAATTATTAATTTTATGAGGTTAAAATATTCTCTTCTGATTGGTTTACCGACAGCAGAAAACTTGAAGATTCAAATCGGATCGGCCAAGGAATTTAAGAACAAGGAAGAAAAACAAACAGTGATTCGCGGGCGAGACTTATCTACGGGACTGCCTCGTTCAATTAGGGTTAATGCCAGCGAGATAAGAGAAGCCTTGTTCCCTGTTCTTAATCAAATTCTTTCGGCGATTTCCGACATTATCGAGCAGGCACCACCGGAGTTATTGGGGGATATAACCCAGAAAGGGATTTATCTTACTGGCGGAGTTTCCCAGTTGCCTTACTTAGACGAATTAGTGGCGGAAACAACAAAGATACCTTGTTCTGTAGTTAAAGAGCCGATGACTGTTGTTGTACGGGGTTGCGGCAAAGTGTTAGTAGATGAAAAACTCCTACAAAGAACAAAAGTAACCGGAGGTGTCAGGTAAAATTTCTAAACACTAATATCTAAACTCTAAACAATGTTTGGTAAAAAAATTCCCACGCAAGTATATTATCTTCTTGCCATTTTTTTGGTAATTTTTTTATTGGGCTTGACCGGTATTTTTAGGCCGGCTCAAAGCTTGTTGGAGAAAACTTTGGTTATTCCTGTCAAGCAAAAAGTCTATGACTGGCAAAGGTTTTTAAAAAAAGATCTTCAGGGTTGTCAACTCAAAAACGAAAAAGAAACCGCTGAACTAAAAGCAAAAATTGCTTCTTTGACCGAGGAAAATTTAGCCCAAAAGAGACTGTTATCTGCGCCCTTACCCAAAGACTGGCAATTTTTGCCGGTAGCGGTGATTGAGGTAAAAGACGAGACCTTAACCCTTAGTTTGGGAAAGAGAGATGGCATTAGAGAAGGAATGGTGGCTCTTTTGGGCGAAACATATTTAGGGAGGGTAACTTTAGTAAGTGAGGAACTTAGTCAAGTAAGATTACCCAGTTTTTTGGAGGAAAAATTGTTGGTGAAGATTGTTTCGAGTGAAGTTGAAAAGATTGTCTCGTTTCCTGATCAAGTGACTCTTGGGAAGGGGCTTTCGGTTGGTCGAGGTCAAGGCAGGATTCGCGTGGAACAGATTTTATCTTCGGAGGGGATAGCTAAAGGAAATTTGGTGATTACCAATGTCGAGGGAACTGATCTTTTGGTTGGTGAAGTCGAAGAAGTGATTGAGAAAAAAGGGGAGGTATTTAAAAGTGCTCTGGTTAAAAGATTCTATAACCCCGAGGAGTTGGATACCATTTTTTTGGTGAGAGGGAAACTCTAAAATCTCAAATCGCAAATCTCAAATGTTAAATCTAAATCTTAAAACTTAAAACTGATCAGATTGATAAATTTTAGTTTTGGTTTTGCCTGCCCGACATTGCAAGTCGATTGCAGGCGGGCGTTTTGAACTTTGAGTTTTGAGATTTTAAATATGGTTTTGGTTTTTTCAATATTATTTTATTTCTTGGTCCAGAGATGGAAATGGACTTTGTGGTTAATTTTACCTTTCTCGCTTTTTCTTGATTTATGGGGAGTGAAGAAATTGGGAGTTTCCGGATTAAAAATTTTGCTGATAATAAGTATCTTTTGGCTCGTTTTTGGGATAAAAGTAAAAGAAAATTTGGGAGGTGGGGGATTGAAAATCCGATGAATGAAGGGAAAAAGGTTAGAATTCTTGAGGGGTTCTTGGTTTTTCTTTTCCTGATTTTGTTTGGACGACTTTTTCAACTTCAGATTTTGCAAGGAAGAGAAAACCGTCTTCTTGCCGATACCAATAGGATTCAAAAAACAATTGTCGATTCCCCGAGAGGACTGCTTTTAGACCGTCACGGTGAGATTCTTGCCGGGAACGAGCCAATATATCTTTTTGGTGATAAAGAAATTTCCAGAGAAGAAGCCTTAAATTTGCAAGCAAAACAGGCAGACGCCGACCTGGCTATCATTTTCCGACGCAAATATAATCTTGGCAAGGACTTTGCTCATTTGATAGGTTTTCTGGGAGAAGTAACGGATAAAGAGTTGAGAGAAGAAAAATTGGGGCTCAAGGGCTATCTTCTCGGTGATTTAATCGGCCGGTTGGGTTTAGAAGCGGAATACGAAGAAATCTTGGTCGGTCAAAAAGGAAGTGAGGGAGTGGAGGTGGATACAAATGGTCGAGCGATTCGTCGGATGAGCCAGGTTTTACCTATTCCCGGGAAGAGTTTGACTTTGTCCGTCGATAAAAAATTGCAAAAGGTTGCCAGAGAAGCAATGGGAGAAAGAAAAGGAGCGGTGGTGGCGACAAACCCACAGAATGGCGAAATTTTGCTTCTTTATTCTTCTCCCTCATTCGAAGGGGATATATTTTTGGATAAAAAGAAGCAAGATGAAGTGGTGAAATTGATTAAAGATGAAGAGAACCGACCACTTTTAAATCGGGTAATTTCTGGGATTTACCCTCCCGGTTCGACTTTTAAAATTGTCACCTCAATTGCCGGCCTCGAGGAAGGAAAAATTACCCCCGAGATGCTAGTTAACGACCCCGGTGTTCTCGAAGTGAATAATTTCAAATTTGCCAACTGGTATTTTACTCAATATGGAAGGACCGAAGGAGAAATTAATTTAGCACGAGCAATCACCCGTTCCACCGATACTTATTTCTACAAAGTGGGTGAGTGGCTGGGTGCAGAAAAATTGATCGCTTGGACAAAAAAGTTTAATCTTGATGAAACCTTCGGCATTGATTTACCCGGGGAAATTCCCGGTTTTATTGCCGACCCGGCGTGGAAAGAAAAATTTCGAAAGGAGGGATGGTTTTTGGGCAACACTTATCATTTAGCGATTGGACAAGGAGATATTTCTTTAACGCCGCTCGGCGTGAATTTAATGACTTCGGTAATTGCGAGTGGCGGAAAATTATGTAAGCCGCGAGTGTTGCGGATTGGCGCAGAAAATACCCCCTATAAAGAAGAATGTCGTTCTTTGGGAATAAAAAAAGAATATTTGGAGGTTGTCAAAAAAGGGATGATTGGTGCTTGTTCTCCCGGCGGAACTGGTTGGCCGTTTTTTGACTTTAAGCCGAGAGTGGCCTGTAAAACTGGAACAGCGGAAATAAGTGATGATAAAAGTACTCATGCTTGGTTCACGGTTTTTGCTCCGGCTGATAATCCGGGAATTGTATTAACCGTTCTGGTGGAAAAAGGGGGTGAAGGTTCTTCCGTCGCCGCCCCGATAGCTAAGGAAATATTGAGGGAATATTTTAAAGAATGAAGAAGGTCTGACAGGTATCATACCTGTCAGGTTGGTTCCGCAAGGCGACCCTTTTGTTTGTGATTTTTATTGCTCTAGACGATAATAAAATTATGGACTTTGAGGAGAAAAAATACTGGGTGGCTTTCAATGTCTTTGATGGAATTGGGCCGTTGCGGTTTAAGTTGCTTTTAAACTACTTCGGAACTGCCGAAAAAGCCTTCAATGCTGCAGAAGAAAAATTGATGGAAGTGGGATTGGGCGAGGGATTGGTTAAGAGGTTTATTGAATTTCGCAAAACCTTTGACTTTGATGGATATTTTCAAAAATTAGAAAAATTAGGAATCGGAGTCTTGTGTGTGGATGAAGAAGGATATCCAAAGTTATTGAAAGAAGTTCAAAGTTACCCACCGGTGCTTTACATAAAAGTGAGGGATATGGGGCCCGCTTCGACCGCGAAGCGAGGCGAGGTTTTGGGGAGAAAGGCGGTGGCGGTGGTGGGGACGAGAAAGGTTACGGGATACGGGAGACAGGTGACGGAAATGATTGTCGAGGGACTGGTGGCGAGTGGCTTGGTGGTAGTTTCAGGATTAGCAAGGGGAGTTGATGAGATTGCTCACAAAACTACTATTAATAATAAGGGTCTCACAATTGCAGTTTTGGGATGCGGACTTGATTTGATTTATCCGCCGGAACATAAAGATTTGGCAGAAAAAGTTGTGGAAAGTGGTGGTGCAGTAGTTAGTGAATTTCCAATGGGTATGGCAGCAGTGCCGGGAAATTTTCCTGCGAGAAATAGAATAATTTCCGGATTGTCTTTGGGAGTGGTAGTAACAGAAGCGGCCGAAGACAGCGGTTCTTTAATTACTGCTTCTTGTGCCGCTGAACAAGGAAGAGATGTTTTTGCCGTTCCCGGGCCAATTACTTCGCCGTTATCGCGAGGAACAAGCGAACTGATTAAAAAAGGAGCGAAATTGGTATCGGGAGTTGAAGATATACTTGAGGAATTAGGTGTTAAGGGTGTCGGCTCGGTAAGGGGTTTGAGGGATATGAGGGATTTGGTGGGCGAAGAAAAGAAAATTGTTGATTTGCTTGAGAATGAGAATTTACATATTGATGTAATTGCGCGAAAAATAGAAATTGATAGTGGTCAAGCGGGAGGAATATTGTCATTGTTGGAAATCAAAGGTATAATTAGAAACTTCGGAGAAGGGATTTACGGGTTAAGATAATTTTCGACATTTCCTTCTTGCAATTTTTGGTTATTTGATGAAAGAATTTAAAGAATGGATTTAATAATAGTAGAATCTCCCACGAAGGCAAAAACACTTTCCCGTTTTTTGGGCGGGGATGAATATAAAGTGGAAGCGACGATGGGGCATGTCCGTGATTTGCCGGAAAGCAAGTTGGGGGTGGAAATCGAGAATAATTTTGAACCTCAATATGTAATTTCTCCAAAAAAGAAAGAGACGATTGAGAAGTTAAAGAAAGCAGCTTTGGGTGCGGAGAAAATATATCTGGCAACAGATCCAGATAGAGAAGGTGAAGCAATAGCGTGGCACATTTCGGAATTGCTATCTTGTTATCTCGCTAGCTCGCTATCTCGTAAAAAAGAAAAACGAGATAACGATATAACGAGATATCGAGAGGGTATATCCCGTATCACTTTCCACGAGATTACCCAAAAAGCTATTAACGAAGCTCTCTCTCATCCCGGGGAAATAAATATGGATTTAGTTGAAGCGCAAACTTCAAGAAGAATTTTAGACCGTCTGGTAGGTTATAAACTTTCGCCGCTTTTGTGGCAAAAAGTAAGAAAAGGATTGTCGGCCGGTCGGGTTCAATCAGTGACGGTTCGTTTAATTGTTGAAAGAGAGAAAGAGATTGAAAGATTTGTACCGATAGAATATTGGGAGATTGAGGCTTTATTGCAGAAGTTTATTGGCGGGAGTTTGCCTGACGCCCCAAAATTTTTGGCAAAATTAGCGAGGAGAAACGGTGAGAAAGTTGAAATCACAAATGAAACTCAAGCAAGTGAAATCGTCGGTGAACTAGAAAAAGCTGGTTATGAAATTTACGGCGTTGATAAAAAAGAAGTTCGGAGGAATCCCTATCCACCTTTTACGACTTCAACTTTGCAACAGGCGGCTGCCATCCGGCTCGGATGGTCTTCAAAAAGAACAATGAATATCGCGCAAGGTTTGTATGAACAAGGTTTGATTACTTATCATCGAACAGACTCTACTAATTTGGCAATTGAGGCAGTGATGGAAGCGAGGGATTTTGTCAAAGAAAGCTTTGGAGAGCAATATCTGCCTGAAAAACCGGTTTTTTATAAAACGAAGAGTAAGTCGGCGCAAGAGGCGCACGAAGCCGTCCGTCCGACGGACGTCCAGTTCAAAGTGCAAGGTGAAAAGTTAAAAGTTGATGAAGATAAGATAGTGGGGGACGAGGGAAAATTGTATGATTTGATCTGGAAAAGGTTTGTTGCTTGCCAAATAAATCCGGCGGTTGTTGAGGTGACAACCGTCGTAACCCAAGCCGCCGGTGAAAAAAATATTTATTTATTAGAGACAAGGGGAGCAACGGAGAAATTTGACGGTTGGCGGAGAGTTTACGGTAAAGTTGAAGAAACAGACGAAAGCGGGGAAAAGATTGAAAAATTGCCGGAAGTTTCGGTTGGGGACGAATTAAAAATGCTTGAAATTAAGCCCGAACAAAAGTTTACCCAACCCCTGCCGAGATTCAACGAAGCTTCCTTGATTAAAACCTTGGAAGAATTAGGAATCGGTCGACCTTCAACATATGCGCCGACGATTTCTACCATTCAAGAAAGAAACTATGTGGAGAAACAAGAAAGGGTTTTTGTACCAACGGCCTTAGGGGTGGCAGTAACAGACTTTTTAATGGAATATTTCCCCGACATTTTGGATTATCAATTTACTGCCAAAATGGAAGATGATTTAGATGAGATTGCCAATGGGCAAAAGAAAAGAGTTCCGGTTTTGTCGGAATTTTATAATCCTTTTAGCCAAAAATTGGAGGGAGTCAAAAGAGTTGCTCAAAGGGTACCGGTAGAAGTAGAGGCAACCGGGGAATCCTGCCCTTTATGTAAAGAAGGCAGCGTTATTATCAGAATCGGCAAATTTGGTAAGTTTTTGGCTTGTTCAAGATTTCCGGAATGTAAATATCGCGCGCCTTTTGTCAAAAAAATAGAAGGGTTTAAATGTCCAAAATGTGGGGGAGACGTTGTTTACAAGAAAACCAAAAAGGGCAAAGGGTTTTATGGTTGTGCCAGCTGGCCAAAATGCGACTTTGCTTCCTGGCGTAAGCCCACAAAATGACAAAGTCCAACTTCAAGGTTGATAAAAAATATTTCTTGGCAATTTTGGTGGTCATTGTTTTATTTGTCATAGCGATTGGCTTGAAAGATCTCGGGGAAATGAAGGCGGGAAAAATTGCGCTCATAAAACCTCCTTTGATAAAAGAAAATTTGACTACAACGACCCCTGCGCCTCCAACCCCAACGCTAACATTAACTCCCGAGCAAATAACGGAAATTCAAAGAAAGAAGTTTGAAGAATGGAATAGCAAATATGGACCCTGTAAATGGGTGCCGGTCTTGATGTATCACCATGTACTGGATTCGTCAGTAGCCAAAGAAATTTCAGCCACCAACTTGAACGTTCCCATAAATACTTTTCGGGAACAAATGGACTATTTGTTAGGAAAGGGTTATCACGTCATAAGTTTGGACGAGATGATGGCAGGAATAAGAAGTAATTCCTTACCAAGTAAACCAGTGGTTTTAACTTTTGACGATGGTTATCGCGATTTTTATGAAAACGTTTTCCCGATTTTGAGGGAAAAAAGTATTAGAGCCACTGTCTTTGCGATTTCTCAATTTGTAGGCGGACCAAGATATGTTGAATGGTGGCAGCTTAGAGAGATGGTTGGGAGTAATCTGGTTTTAGTTGGCGACCACACTTTAAATCATTTGTCTTTACCAAGGTTGTCGGTTGACGAACAAAGAAATCAAATTGTTTCCGCCAGAAAAATTCTTGAAGAGAACAGCGGCCAAAGAGTGGAGTTTTTTGCTTATCCGTATGGAAGTTACAATGCTGTTGCCGAGCAAATATTGAGGGAAAATGGTTTTGGCGGAGCCGTAACAACGACTAATGTAAATCCCCAATGCGCTGGTTTGCCTTATGAGCTGTCGAGAATTCGCATCGGAGGAGGCTCGTTGTCAAGATATGGATTGTAAGTCTTTACAAAAGACTTTTTTTAAGCTACAGTATTTTTCACAATGGCCAGAAAGTCTTACCTAGATTTTACTGCCTTGGTTGATGAATATATCCGCCAAGACGGTTGGAAAGCAAAAACAAACTCAAATTCTAATTATTCTCTTTCCGGTTTGATTTCCCATACTTCGGCCTCGGTTTTGGGAAAATATGCCTTGTATAATCTTTATTCCGACGAGGCGCGCTTGGCTCACGATAGAGGATTTATTCATATTCACGATTTGGCTCATTCCTTAGTTGGTTATTGTGCTGGTTGGTCTTTGCAGAAACTTTTGATGGATGGTTTTGGCGGCGTTCCCGGACAAGTAGAAACAAAACCGGCCCATCATTTTTCTACTGCTGTTCAACATGTTGTTTACTATATTAACGTCATGTATCAAGAATGGGCCGGTGCCCAAGCTTTTTCGTCCTTCGATACTTTACTTGCTCCATTTGTCCATTTTGACCACTTGACCTATCGGCAGGTTTTTCAAGAGATCCAGAAACTGGTTCATTCATTAAATTTGCCCTCGCGCTGGGGATTCGAAATGCCTTTTTCGAATTTAACTTTTGATTGGATTGTTTCACCTGATTTGGCAGAACAAAACGTAGTTGTTGGCGGCAGATTGCGGAAAGAAAAATATAAAGAATTTCAAAAAGAAGCGGATATGATTAATCGGGCCTTTTTGGAGGTTGTTGTTAAGGGCGATAAAAATGGCCGTCCTTTTACTTTCCCGATACCGACTTACAACATTACCAAAGATTTTTTTGAAGCCAATGGAGAAAATCAAGAACTGCTGTTCAAAGTGACAGCAAAATTCGGCCTGCCGTATTTCCAAAATTATCTCGGGAGCAATTTAGATCCGGGTTCAATCAGAGCCATGTGTTGCCGACTGAATATGAATACAAATGAGTTGATCAGACAACCAGGGAATCTTTGGGCAAAAGGCGATTCCACCGGTTCAGTTGGGGTGGTAACTATAAATTTAAACAGACTGGCTTATTTGGGTAAGAATGAGAAAAAATTCCAAAAACTTCTCCAAAAATATTTAAAGATTGCTAAAGACTCTTTAGAAGTGAAAAGAAAAGTAGTGGAGAAAAGTATGGCGGATGGCTTGATGCCCTACTCGAAACATTATTTAGGAACAGTCCGCAACCATTTTTCGACCATAGGTGTTTGTGGCGGTAACGAAGCCTGTGTGACATTAATTGGTAAAGATCTTTCCACTCCCGAAGGCCAAAAACTAATGCTGCAAACCCTACGGTTTATTAAAGAAGAATTAGTAAAATTTCAGAAGGAAACAAAACAGCTATATAATCTCGAGGCGACTCCGGCTGAGTCAACTTCATATCGTTTTGCCTTGTTGGACAAAAAATATTGTCCGGGAATCACTTTGGCTGGTAGCAAAGAAGCGCCATACTTAACCAATTCCACACAACTGCCGGTTGATTTTACCGATGATCTTTGGGAAGCTCTAAATTTACAAAATGATTTGCAAACTGCCTATACCGGCGGCACAATTTTCCACATTTTTCTAGGTGAAGAAATGGATAACTGGAAACAAGCACGAACTTTAGTAAAAAAAGTAGCGCAGACTACTAAAATTCCTTATTTTACAATTACGCCGACTTTTTCTGTTTGTATGACTGACGGCAGATTTAAAGGCAAGGTGGAGAAGTGTCCGAAATGCGGAGGCGAGACAGAAGTCTATTCCCGAATTGTCGGTTATTTACGACCAGTGAGCCGCTGGAATAAAGGAAAAGATATGGAGTTTAAAGAGAGAAAGACTTTTAAAGTTTGACAAGCAAAAAATGAATGAGATTAATTCTTACCAAATTCCTGCGGAAAGAGAAGACAAATTTACTTTTCGTGGCCTTGAACTTTATATGCCGAGGATGGCGAAAGCAAAGACGATGCTGGTGGGGAACAAAAGAAGTTCGGTGGCGGTTTGCACAGGTTGGGATGATCCGGAATTGGTAGTGCCCGAATCTTTGTTGAACAAGGTTGCTTTGGTGGCACCGGTAAGGAGCACTTATGGAGTTAATATTTTACTGGCTAATTTGGCTTTAAATCCGCAAATTGATAAATTGATTTTTTTAAAAGGAGGAGAGTTTGACGAAACAGAAACAGGTTGTTTGCCAAGAAAAATTATCAATAGTTTATGGAGAAACGGAATTGATGGGAAAGGGAAGATTATCGGAACTGAACTCTCGCTTTTGCCTGAACTGGTTGAAGATGATGGAGCTGAGATTATTGAGGGAATTATTAAGTCAGTAGAAATTATTGACTTCGAAGGCAAGGACGAAAAAAGCATTGAAAAATTGTCAAGGACAATTGACGGATTTAAAACCGTTTGTCTAAAAAGAAAAAAACACACTTTCCCTGGTTTTAAAGTGGAAGAAGTAGAAACTTTGCCTTCGGAGAGAACCGCCCACGAAATCAGGGAAAAAACACCAAGCTTAGCTTGGTTGAGATTAGTTGACAAGGTAATCCGCTACGGTCAGACTGCGACTTTGGAAACAAAAGAGGGAACGCAAATCCGAGAATTGCCTTTTGTAAGAATTACGATTGAGGATTTGGAAAATAGCGGATTTGGTGTGCCCAAGTGGCTTTCGGGAGTTCCGGAAGTGAAAATCACTCCCGAAGAACTGGAAGCTTATTACCAAAAATTCATTAAGCCTGATACATATTACAAGGAAATTTATCCCGGGGTAAAGAAATTTGTCCGTCCGCCGACCGACAAATATTTATATTGCGAGCTGTTATTTGCTTTTCCCAGACCAAAGGA
>Ga0210029_1001749_pt1 | contig 12501 bp, 9 predicted proteins | sample CryGeymeta201521_FD_183985 | JGI IMG/M metagenome (GOLD analysis project Ga0210029, IMG submission 183985) | Groundwater microbial communities from Crystal Geyser aquifers in Utah, USA - Crystal Geyser metaG 2015-21 (SPAdes) (version 2) | ecosystem: Environmental > Aquatic > Deep subsurface >... | reverse complement strand
TTATCCGGTTCCAACGGGGCAGTCACTTCGACCTGGATGCCGGTTTCCGCGGTGTACTTGTCGAACAGTTCTTGCAACTGCTGCGGGTTATCGCCCCACTGGATCCAGACGCGCAGCACGCTCGGTTGGGCCGGTTTTCCTCCACCACAGGAGGCTAACAACATGCTGGCGATCAGCAAAAAGCTGACGATCAGCCAAAGGTTCTTGTGTTTCATGGGCACACTCTCCTCAGAAAAATAAGGGTTGGGAAAAGAAGTTGGGTACGTTCGATCGTAATGTTCCCGGCACCTCCTTTGGTCAGGCCTGGCATCCGCACGACCGGCGGATGGACAGTTTGGTTGGCACGCCGAACCGCGTTCCCAGAAGGACACATTTATTCTACAACTTCACGGCGGTTATGGCAACACCTTCGCTTGACAGAGGTGCTATAATATTTTCAGTGAATGTGTGTTTGTGGCCTATAACCCCGAAGTGCTGGGATAGACCGTCCATAAGCCGTTACCCCACCAATGGTAGCCTGAGATCAGGCTACCACATATGGCGGCTCAAAAAAATAGTTAGGCCGCTTCTACCATAGCTTGTTGGTACAATACGAAATGTCACGACCATCTTCCTATCAAGTTTTCGATGACCCCCGATCTGCTTGGGAGTTCCTAACTCAGTCTAGCGATGACGCCTTTGAGTGGCAACATTTTGACCGTAAGGAAGTTGGTCGTCCGGGGACATTGCTTAAGAATGCTCTTGGTAATATCAGGGAGCATATCACAAAGACAGTTTCCGCATTCGCAAATAGCAATAACGAGGGAGGTTTACTTGTCTTAGGGATCTCTTCTTCTGGAGAAGTGGTTGGAATCGATCACCTGAGTGAGGAACAGCGAAACTCAATTACAAATTTGAATGTGCTACTTCGCAACCATGCCGCAGAAGCCAAGTTTTACGATTGCCAAGATAGCAACGGGAATGACAAAACGCTGTGTCTTATTTACTCGGCGTTCGCTCCAGATGCGATTTGTGAAACCCCCGAGGACAATCCAAAGGCTTGGATAAGAAATGGCTCTCAGTCGGTATTAATGACTCAGGCCATTAGAGACCGAGTAAGACTTCGTAAGGGTATTCTGGACTTTGAAAGCACGCCCTTGTGTACATTTTCCCCAGATGATGTAGATGCTGAGGTAGTTAAGGAATTCCGACGAGTCTTCCACCCAGACTCAACCCAAAACTTCTCAGATGAAAGATTACTCTACGAGGCGGGTGCGATTGTTAAAAGCAACGGCGAGTTGTTCTTCATACTCTCTGGGCTTTTATTCTTCTCCTCTAATCCTCAGCGGGTCCTCCCACACGCCTACCTTCGGCTCATGAAGTTTTTGGTTCCAGATAGCCAGCACAAGAACCGTGGGACCCCTTCATTCGACAAGGATTTTCGAGGGCCAATCACCAAACAGATTCGTACCGCTCGAACCTTTTTGCGAGAGACCTCATTTTTTGAGCGATTTCAATACCGAAAAGCAGATGGTGGTTTCGCGGAACAACCGGAGCTTCCCACCATTGCAGTTGATGAAGCCATCGTTAATGCTGTAGCCCACCGAGATTACTACACAAAGAATCCCATCGAGTGCGAACACTATACCGATCAGTTTGTGGTTAAGAACCCTGGCCGCATTCTTCAGAGGAATGTTGATTTACCAGAAAGGTTTAGCCTCAGCACGACAACCTTAGATTCGATGCCTCGCAATCGAAAATTGGTTGAATGGCTTCGCTTGATGCAAGACCCTGATGGAAAGGCATTTCTCCAAGCCATTAGCGAAGGAACCAAGCGCATGACGCGAGAAATGTTGGACTTAAAGTTGCCAGCCCCATCTTTTGAGCTCTCCGAAAATGAGACGATCTTGATGCTGGAAAGCCGTGCCGAAGAGCGTAAAGCTGCATTTCTTGCCAGTATTCAGGTTCCAAAAACAGCGTTCATGAACTTGTACCCACTCGCCATTAACAAACGAAGTGGCAAGGCTACCAGTGACGAAATTCATTTGCGGTTGGGAGAACTGTCGAAATCTCTGCGTGATTCTCTAGCCGCTCACGGTTGGTATATTGATAGCTTTTCATTCAGCAGGATAGTTGCACATCGGACGGGTGTCGAGCTCTCATATCCTCTAGCGGTTCGCAAAATAGTTCGTTTCTATCCTGCGTATTGCATGCAGATTCATGAGATGTTCGGTCGAACTTATATCTCTATTGACTACACTTGCCAAGTGCTAAGCATTCTCAAAGCTAATGAGGTAGTGCAGCATCTCGGTATTGGAAACTTGATAGGGCAACGTTGTGTTGCCCAATTGGAATCATGGCAAGCTGGAAGGATCATGTCCATTGACAATGAATGGGTCAAGGTTCATTTCTTCGATGACGAAGTGGAAAGACAAGTGCAGGTGAATCGGGTCATCCCGAATCTATCACTAGCACAAATCAACACGATCCTGCAAGCCCAATTGGTTTCCTTCGATCTTTACGGGACAATTAAGAAGCACGGTCTTGCTTCAGAAACTGCTGCTGCACGCAAACGTGCGGAAAAAATTCAAGTGACGGCAGAAGATTTAGCCAGAAATGTTTTTCCGGTGATGTTTGGTGATTTCGAAGCGCGTATGCACGCGAAGGCGGTAGCTCTTTCGGAGTTTGAGCCAACTTCAAACGACACTTTTCATGTTGAGCCACTAAGCGAGCCAGCAGTGGAATTCAGAGATCATCAGAGATTACCAGACGTAAGGGAAGGAATTACCAGATTTGGCTCATATGATAGCGATCCCCATAACATCGAACTAGTGCCAATTTGCCTTGCGAATAAACGCCAGGAAATGGAGTTACTCATCCAACGATTAAAGGCCGGAAAATATAAATACCGTGGTGCTGAGCGAACATTTGCTACACGTTTTGTTTATTCGACTATCATGCCAGTGAATGCTCCTGAAGAGCTGGATAAGGAGGTTGAACGACTCCTGTCAGAACACCCTGAATGGTGTGGCAACACACAACTGAATCGCTTGTTTCTAGTACACACACCGGAAGCTGGTTATTCGATTGACGACGAAACTTCGCCTTATTACGTTGTGAAGAGAAGACTGTTAGAGGCTGGCATTCCATGCCAGATGGTTGATACCGATACTCTCCAAAACCCGGATTTGAAAGACCTAAACCTGTCGTTGAACATCATTGCCAAGTGTGGAATCACCCCGTGGGTTCTGCCGGAAAACATTCCCGATGCTGATTTCTTCGTGGGATTATCATATACACAGTCGAGAGAGGGGCAGAAAATTCTCGGTTTTGCTAACGTTTTTAACAGCTATGGCAAATGGGAGTTTTACACCGGAAACACGGTAGCATTTGATGCTCGCAATCGAAGCGAAGAATTGGCAACCTTGTCTCGTTCGGTTCTTGAACGACTGAAGCGAGAGCAGATACTCCCGGCGCAACCCAATTTAGTATTCCATCATTCAGTGCGTATCTCGAAGGATGACTATGCAGCAATTCTCGCTGCTGTTCGAACCATTTCGCCCGATGCTTCCGTTTCGTTCATTTGGATAAATACGCATAATAATTTCCGTCTCTTCGATTCAAGGGCTGAAACGGACGGAAGTCTCCAACGAGGTAGTTTCGTGACTATTTCTCGTCGTCGCTTGCTCCTGTCGACGACAGGCCACAACGCATATCGGAAGGCTATGGGAACTCCACGTCCCATCGAAATTTCTGCCAAACACTATCCGCCTAGTGCGGCAACATCTATTGAATATGATGCAAGAACGTTGGCGCTTCAGGTACTGAGTCTGACCAAGCTCAACTGGGCTTCAACAGATTCTTTCACTGCAGAACCAATCACGGTTAAATACGCTGGTAACATAGCATACCTAACAGCTGCATTCCTTCGCCAACGTGAACCGTTCCAATTGCACCGAGTCCTGGAGCGAACGCCTTGGTTTATATAGTGTAGAAAAAGAAATAGATTTCAGAGATATTGATAGAGCGATGTTGTCTGTTCTTGTTCGTTACGGCCTAATTATGGTCGGCGGGGTAGTCGCCCATCCCGCCGAATCGTATAAAACCGAAAAGAACATCCCGTTGGGGGTATAATCTCGCTTATGAATATCCCCGATTTGTTTACCGATGAAAAAACGATAACCAAGGTACAAGCGCGATTACCTGAGCTATTCCAGATTGCGGAATTGGAAAGCTCTCGTGCCGGCAAGATTGGCATGGAAGTAGGCTCCGCGAGGGAAAGAATCCTGATCGCATTGCTCATCCACAAATTCGGTGAAGCGAATGTCGAGACAGAAATTCCAATTACCGAGCCAGAAGTGGATGTCAAAGTTCTGGGCAACCCTGTCTCGATCAAAACAATTACCGGAAGAAAGCTGCATGGGGTAAAACTTATCTGGACAGTTGATGCTGAACAAGCCTTCAAGTTCAGCCAGGAGTACTTGCCGCGTTGCGATATTCTCCTGGCTCAAGTGAATTGGGGCAATACAGGTGGCTTTTTCTATTTTCCCAGGTCCGCCCAGATCGAGACTCTACAACAACTCGGCAGGCAGAGCTACATCAAGCTGCCCAAAGCAGGGACAAACCCGAGAGGAGTGGAGATTTCAGCAGAGGCTCTCGACCTTCTTACAGGCCACTACCACAGCCTCAATATTCCGATAAAGTGGCATCGAAAGAAGGTTGACTATAATCCTTATGAACGGTGGTTAGAGCTTTGGAAAAGGGATTGAGGGATGAAAAAGGGTTCAAAGACCAGTAGCTTCGGTACAACTTCGCGGATAAGCCACGATTCTTCTCAATACTACAATTCGAGGCTCTATTCAGATTTGCCAGGAGGTAATGGCTCGCCTCCTGTTCCTGACAATCCATTTCCAGTGAAGTACGAGAACACGATCATTCTCGGTAGCTCCGAGAGTATGAAAGAAATCCCTGATAACTCATTGCACTTAATGGTTACATCACCTCCATACAACGTAACAAAAGAATATGACGAAAACCTTTCACTCAAGGAATATTTGCAGTTACTAAAAAACGTTTTCTCTGAGACTTATCGAGTTTTGGCTTATGGAGGCAGAGCTTGTGTAAATGTGGCAAACTTAGGTCGTAAACCTTATATTCCTCTATCCGATCACATCTCGCAAATAATGATAGAGATTGGATATTTAATGCGCGGGGAAATTATCTGGTACAAAGGCGCAGGCGCTGGTATCTCAATGGCCTGGGGTAGTTGGCAATCGGCTGCCAATCCTGTGCTGCGTGACACGCATGAATACATATTGGTATTTTCAAAAGGCTCGTTCTCACGTAAAAAGACCGAAGAGAAAGAAAATACAATAACCAGAGAACATTTCATGGAATGGACAAAATCAGTTTGGATCATGAATCCAGAGTCGGCCAAGAAGGTTGGTCACCCAGCGCCATTTCCTATTGAATTACCCTCCAGATTAATTCAGCTTTACACCTATAAAGGTGATGTCGTTTTAGACCCCTTTATGGGCAGTGGTTCGACAGCCATCGCGGCCTTGAAATGTGGCCGGAAATTTGTCGGTTACGATATTGATCCCGAATACATTAAACTGTGCGAAGAAAGGGTCACGCCTTTTAAATTACAAATGGGCCTGGGCATATAAAGGGGGGGCCAACTATGAAAATCAATAAACTCACCCAACGCTTACAAAAAAAACGCCCGATGACAATGGTTAGTATTCGGATTCCTGAAGATGTAATAGATGATCTAAAACGCCTTGCGCCCGTACTTGGCTTTTCTGGCTATCAGGCTTTGATTAAGGCTTACATTGGTCAGGGAATGCGGGCAGACCTTGAACGTCTTGAAGGTAGTGTAGAAGTCTCTACGCTCATCGAGAGTCTGCGAAGGAAAGGCGTGAAAGATGAGATTATTTCATCCGCCATGTCAGAAGCACAAAGCTTGGCAGAAGCGTTGTAACCCACAAAAGGATAGCTAACAACAACGGCTCCAGGCGGACACATTCGCTTCGCTCAATGCAGGTAGCGGCTGCTCCCTACGCTACGGGGGTGCTTCGCGACCGCTCGCGAACGGGCGCTTTTTGCCAGAAATGGCGCGATCATGGGAGCGAGGCTTGCGGTCACCGCCGTTGAGCCAAGCCGTAAAGCGCACCCTATCGGTGCGTTTTTGCCTTATAGACTCTCAGGCGTGGCATATTCGTCACGACCCTCTGTGCTTTTTCTCTTATAATCAAGGGGAGAATTTAGCGTTAGCCATCCATCTACAAGGAGACTCGATGAAACGACTTCTTTCCGGCAACGAGGCGGTTGCGCACGGCGCGTGGGAGGCCGGTGTGACGGTCGCCTCGGCCTATCCCGGCACACCCAGCACCGAGATTTTGGAACACCTGGCCCGCTTCCCCGGCGTATACGCCGAATGGGCGCCCAACGAGAAGGTCGCTCTGGACACGGCCATCGGCGCGGCGTATGCCGGGCGGCGCGCCCTGGCGTCCATGAAGCACGTCGGGCTGAACGTGGCCGCGGATGCCTTTTTCTACGCGGCCATGACCGGCGCGGAGGCCGGGCTGGTGGTCGTCTCGGCGGACGACCCTTCGATGCACTCCTCGCAGAACGAGCAGGACAACCGCCAGTTCGCCAAATTCGCCCGCGTCCCCTGCCTGGAACCGGCCGACAGCCAGGAGGCCAAGGACCTGACCGTGGCCGCCTTCGACTTGAGCGAGCAGTTCGACACGCCCGTCCTGCTGCGGCTGACGACGCGCCTGTGCCACACCAGCAGCCTGGTCGAGGTCGGGACGCGCCGCGATTTTCCGCCGCGCATCGAAAAGTTCCCGCGCAAGCCGGCCAAGTACGTCATGATCCCGGCCAACGCCCGCAAGCGTCACCCGGTCATCGAGCAGCGCATCCTCGAGCTGGCCGAATTCGCCGAAACTTACGAACACAACCGCATCGAAATGCGCGCCGCCTCGCTCGGTATCATCACGGCTGGCGTCGCCTACCAGTACGCCCGCGATGTCTTCCCGGAAGCCAGCACGCTCAAGCTGGGCCTGGTCTATCCGCTGCCCAGGCGCATGATCGCGGATTTCGCCAGACGCGTCGAACGCCTGATCGTGCTAGAAGAACTCGATCCGTTCATCGAGGAGCAGGTGCGGCTGATGGGCATCGAGATGTACCGGCCCGATGGAAGGGAATCTTACCCAAACACCAAGACGATTTTCCCGCTGACCGGCGAGCTGGACCCGGCCTCGGTCCGCGCCGCGGCGGTGGACGCGGGGCTTTTGCAAGCGGCCCCCCCTCCCGTCCCCCCCACAGGGAAAGAAGCTGCCATCAACCTCCCCGGCCGCCCACCGGTGCTGTGCGCCGGCTGCCCGCACCGCAGCACGCTGTACATCCTGCATAAGATTGGCCTGCCAATCAACGGCGACATTGGCTGTTACACGCTGGGTGTCATCCCGCCGCTCAGCGCCCAGGATACCTGCGGCTGCATGGGCGCCGGCATCGGTGTGGCGCACGGCGCGTCGGTGGCCGGCGACAGTGAGCGTCACTTCGCCGTTTTAGGCGATTCGACATTCTTCCATACTGGCATCCCGGCCCTGCTCAACGTGGCTTACAACAAGAGCGACGTCATCACCATCATCATGGACAACCGCATCACCGGCATGACCGGCCACCAGGAAAATCCCGGCACGGGGCGGACGCTCCAGCAAAAAGAGACGGTGCAGATCGAACTCGAGCCGCTGGTGCGCGCCTTGGGCATCCCGCGCGTGGCGACGGTGGACGCCCTGGCTGTCGAATCCATCGAGAAGACGCTGAAAGCCTGGCTCAAGGAAGAAGGCCCGGCGGTGCTCATCGCCCGCCACGCCTGCGCCCTGCTGCCCGAAGAGCGAAAAGAGTGGCTGCCGCTGAAGGTGGTCGAGGAAAAATGCAATGGCTGCACGATCTGCTTCCGCATCGGCTGCCCGGCCATTCTCAAATCGGACAAGATGGATGCCAAATACAACCGTCCGCTGGCCGAGATTGACCCGCAGATGTGCACCGGCTGCGAAATCTGCGCCCAGGTCTGCCCACGCGATGCGATCCTGTTCCGCGAGCAAATGCGCGCCGTGGAAAATGCTGGTTGAGGAAATCATCATGGCTGAAAAGAACACCTCTAAAAACATCAACTTCCTTCTCGTCGGTGTCGGCGGACAAGGGACGCTCCTGGCGAGCGACATCCTGGCAGAATTGGGCGTCCGGCTGGGGTACGATGTCAAAAAAGCCGAAGCTCACGGCATGTCTCAACGCGGCGGCAGCGTGACCTCTCACGTGCGTTGGGGTGAGCAGGTCTTCTCCCCCATCATCGGCAAGGGCGAGGTGGACATTTTGGTGGCCTTCGAAAAACTGGAAGCTCTCCGCTACCTCGATCAATTACGGTCCGGCGGCATCGTGCTGGTCAATGACCAGGCCATCGAGCCGATCACCGTCAAGGCCGGGGATGTCGAATATCCGGACGACGCGCTGGTTCGTTCCACGTTAACCGGCGCGGCCGGCGCGGTGCACTGGGTGGACGGTCAAGAGATCGCGGAAAGCCTCAGTAACCCCAAAACGGCCAACGTCGCCATCCTGGGTGCGCTTTCGGCGCTGCTGGATACGCCTCTGGATGAATGGCTAGAAGTGGTCAGCGCCCACGTGCCTCCAAAGGCCGTTGAAGTGAACCGGCAGGCCTTCATACTTGGGCGAGAGGCAGCAAAGGCTACCCCTAGATGAGATAACAGTCTCCCGCAGCCCTCCAAGCCCCCATTTTTCTAGAAGCTACCTGCGGGAGATCAAATTATGCCAGCGAAGGGGACCGGCGGCGTCTCAGCAGGCGCTGCTCGCTTTCTTGCGCCAGCGCCCGGATGCGTTCCATGATACTGAGCGTCACGCCACGCACCTGCTCACGGTCTTCGGCATTGCCCTCGAATTTCATCGGCTGGCCCACAGTGACGCTGTACGGCCCGCGCAAATACCAGTTGGCCGTCGTCTCCTTGCCGCTGATGCCCGAGGTGATGCGCAGAGTCCGCTCACGGGGCAGGTAAATGCCGACCGGAATTACCGGCACGCCAGTCTTCAAGGCCATCCGCGCCGCGCCGCTGCGCGGGGAGTGGAATCCGCCCTCCTTCGGACTGATCAGGCCCTCGGGGAAGACCATCACCGAACGTCCGTTTTCAAGCAGCCGGCGGGCTTCTTCCAATGCCGCGCTACCCTGCCTGGGGTCCACGCAAATCTGCCGGGTTTTGCGCAGATAGAAGCCCAGCACCGGCACCGTAAAGGCATTGACCGTGATCAGCACGCTCATCGGTTGAGGCGAGATCAAGTGGATGAGAAACGGGTCAGTTGCGCTGGGGTGATTGGCAACAAACAGCTTCGGCCCCGGCGAAAGGTCATCGTACCAGTGGATATCCAGATTAAACATCAGACGCGCATACAAGCGGACGATGATCCGCCCCAATGCGCAGCACCGTATGCAGGATGCCGCCGTTGCGGAAATACGCTACTTCCACCGGCGTGTTCAACAGCGCTTTGACCCTGAACCTGGCCTCCTTACCATCCGCCTTCTTCGCCCTGACAGTGACCAGGCTCTGCGGAGCCATGTCATCGCTCAGGCCTGCGATGTCGAAGACCTCGCCGCCTGTCAGGCCGAGGCGTTCGGCGTTTTGACCGGCCTCGAATTGAAGCGGCAGCACGCCCATACCGACCAAATTGGAGCGGTGGATGCGCTCGAAGGATTCGGCGATCACGGCGCGCACCCCGAGCAGGAGCGTGCCCTTCGCCGCCCAGTCGCGGCTGGAGCCGGCGCCGTATTCCTTGCCGGCGAGGACGATAACAGGCGCACCTTCGCTCTTGTACGTCATCGCCGCGTCATAGATGGACATCTGCGCGCTATCCGGGAAGTGGCGCGTGACGCCGCCTTCCACGCCCGGGACGAGCAGGTTCTTGAGCCGAATATTGGCAAAAGTGCCGCGCGTCATCACGTGATCGTTGCCGCGCCGCGAGCCATAGGAGTTGAAGTCGCGCGCTGCCACGCCGCGCTTGATCAGATATTTTCCTGCCGGGCTGTCGGCGGCGATGTTGCCCGCCGGGGAGATGTGATCGGTGGTGATGGAATCGCCCAGCAAAGCCAGAACGCGCGCCCCGTGGATATCCTTGATGTGCGGCACTTCCACGGTCAATTCCTGGAAGAAGGGCGGATGTTGGATGTAGGTCGAGGCTTCATTCCACTGATAGAGATCACTCTCAGCCACCTTGATCTGGTTCCAAAGATCGCTTCCGGCAAATACATCCGCGTATTTCTCGCGAAACATTTTCGTGTCGAGGCTCGCAGCCAGCGTATCGAGGATTTCCTGCGTCGTCGGCCAGATTTCTTTCAGGTAGACAGGCTGGTCGTCTTTACCTTTGCCGATGGGTTCAGTATTCAAGTCAATGTCCACCGTCCCGGCCAGGGCATAGGCCACGACCAGCGGCGGCGATGCCAGGTAATTGGCTTTGACCAGGGGATGAACGCGCCCCTCGAAGTTGCGGTTGCCCGAAATGACCGCCGCGGCGACGAGGTTCCCGCCGCTGACGGCTTTCGCCACCTCGCCCGGCAGCGGGCCGCTGTTGCCGATGCAGGTGGTGCAGCCGTAGCCGACCACGTTGAAGCCCAGTTTGGCGAGCGGTTCGAGCAAGTTCGCCTGCTTGAGATATTCCGTGACCACGCGCGAGCCGGGCGCCAGGCTGGTCTTGACGTATGGCTTGACCGTCAGCCCTTTTTCGACGGCCTTCCTGGCGACCAGTCCCGCGGCGATCATCACGGATGGGTTGCTGGTATTGGTGCAGGAGGTGATGGCAGCGATGACTACCACGCCGTGGCCGATCTCGTAGGAGCCGCCGTTCGTGCCGACAGCAGCCTTTTTTGTCACATCCTCGGCCTTGAGTTCGTAGCCGCGTTCCTTGACCGGCGCGGTCAGCGCCTTCTCGAAAACCTGCTTCATCTCGGCCAGGGCAACGCGATCCTGCGGACGCTTGGGGCCGGCCAGGGAGGGCAGAACAGACCCCAGGTCCAGTTCGAGCGTGTCGCTAAATTCCGGGGCGGGGGTGCTCGCCTCGCGGAACAAGCCCTGGGCGCGGCAATAGGCCTCGACCAGTTCGACCTGTTCATCTCTCCGGCCCGTCAAGCGCAGATAGCGCAGCGTCTCGGCATCCACCGGGAAGTAGCCGATGGTGGCGCCGTATTCGGGGGCCATGTTGGCGATGGTGGCGCGGTCAGGCAGCGCCATTCTGTCCAGGCCGGGGCCGTAGAACTCGACGAACTTGTCCACCACGCCCTTCTTGCGCAGCATTTGGGTGACGGTCAAGACCAGGTCGGTGGCCGTGACGCCGTCCTGAAGTTTGCCGTGCAGCTTGAACCCGATCACGTCCGGCAGGAGCATGTCCATTGGCTGGCCGAGCATCACGGCTTCGGCCTCGATGCCGCCCACGCCCCAGCCCAGCACGCCCAGGCCGTTGACCATGGTGGTGTGTGAGTCGGCGCCGACGAGAGTGTCGGGGAAGGCCACGAGTTTGGACTCCAAAGTCTCCTGACTTTGGCCATCCGAAGTCGGGAGACTTCGGACTCCAACGACATCAGCCAGATATTCCAGGTTGACCTGATGCACGATGCCCGTCATCGGCGGGACGACGCGGAAGTTGGAGAAGGCCTTCTGACCCCACTTGAGGAACTCGTAACGCTCGCGGTTGCGCTGGAATTCGATCTCGGTGTTGCGCTGCAGGGCGTCGGGGGTGGCGAAGAAATCCACCTGCACCGAGTGGTCAATCACCAGGTCAACCGGCACAAGCGGATTGATCCTCTTCGGGTCGCCGCCCAGACGAGCCATCGCGGCGCGCATGGCAGCCAGGTCAACGATGGCTGGCACGCCGGTAAAATCCTGCATGATGACACGCGCAGGCAGGAAGGGAATGCCAGGGCGGCCTCCCCCCTTTAGGGGGGACGGGAGGGGGGTCCACGCGGCGATGTTCTTCACATCATCCTGCGTAATTTCTTTATTGTTGCATTGACGCAGCGCGGCCTCCAGCAGGATACGGATCGAAAACGGCAGTCGCTTGAGATGTGTGAGGTGCAACTCTTCCAGCGCGCCGAGACGATGGAAAACGTATTCTTTTTTCCCTACTCTCAATATCGCACGTGCTCTAAAGAAATCTTCTTGCATGAGAACTCCTTCGGTGGCAAACAGACCCTAAAAGGTCTTCCCCCTTCGGGGACTTCGCAAGACTTTTGGGTCTCGCGTGTGTTTTTACCTGTTACTTCAATTCCTTTTTGAGATTGGCAACCAGCTTTACCTTCTCCACCTCCGGCAGGAAGGCAGCCTGCGCGGCGGCCAGGACGCGTTCTTTCAACATCTGGCGCGTCATGCCCAGTTCTTCGCAAACCCGGCGATACTCGTCGCCCAACGTGATCTGCGAAATGCTGGGATCGTCGGTTGCCAGCGTGACGTTCAGGCCGGA
>Ga0210029_1001716_pt1 | contig 12625 bp, 10 predicted proteins | sample CryGeymeta201521_FD_183985 | JGI IMG/M metagenome (GOLD analysis project Ga0210029, IMG submission 183985) | Groundwater microbial communities from Crystal Geyser aquifers in Utah, USA - Crystal Geyser metaG 2015-21 (SPAdes) (version 2) | ecosystem: Environmental > Aquatic > Deep subsurface >... | reverse complement strand
CTCGACATCGCTTCTGAATACCTTCCCGAGCTCGCCAACTAAAAGCCCGCTTGGAAAAATTCCTCCCAGGGCAGTGGTCACCACCAGGTCGCCTTCTTTAATTTCTTTTTCCTTGCTAACTAAGTCAAAAAAAAGTTTGCCATTTTCCTTTCCAATCGCTACGCCCTGGACGTCAGACTCAGAAATTTTCGCGCCAAAAGAGCTTTCTTTGTTGGAAATTAAAATAACCTTTGCGAAATTTTCATAGACTTCGCCAATTTTTCCTACTAAAGCTTTTTGCTGATTAATCACCGGCTGAGATTTTAAAATTCCATCTTTCAGGCCCAAATTGATTAAAATAGTGTCTTGGGAAATGTCTTTTCCGATCACCTCTGCCAAAAGCAGTTTAAATTCTTTTTCTAGACCGAGCCCCAAAGCTATTCTCAAAGTTTCATTTTCTTTTTTTAATTCTCTTAGTTCAGCATTTTCGGATATCAGCCCTTCAATTTTCAATCTAAGTTCTTCATTTACCCGAGCGCAGCGAAGAGTGTCGATAAACGAAAGCTCATCGGCTTCTTTTTTTAGATTTTTTATCTCTGTTATTGATTCAAAAAAATCAGATACCCTATCCCCTGCCCCCCAAAGAGTTTTTTGGAGCGGCGAAGAGACTAAATAGAAGAAATTTTTAATCTCTTTATTAATGGGAGGGTAATTTAAAGCAGCGAAAAAAGTAATCAGAAGAGCTATAATTATTCCGATTTTGAGCCTTGGGGAAAATTTCATATTGATTTATTATATCACATTTGGGGACTTGACAGGGGTTTTTGGCTAAATATAATTATCATTAGTATTGCCGCCAAAAAGGCGAGCCTCGCCCCTGTTGGGGCGGGAAGATTAAAAGGTCGAAACAATCTTTAAAATAGAATATTTAAATTATTTTTCAACATTTATGTTCGAAGAGAAATCATACATTTCTCCTGCTTATCAAGGTGAAGAGGAAGAATCGGAAGAAACAGAAGAAGAATCTGAAAAAACAGAAGAAGAGGAGGATTCAGAAAAAGAGGAAGACTTGGGAGAAATTGAGTAGTAAATAAAATAAAACCCTAGTAGCTGGCGACGACCTACTTTCTCGAGAAAACTCAATATCATCGGCCCTGAGGTATTTCACCCCGCACCAGAGCAAAGCTCGGTGCGGGGCATGCTTTCGTGCTGCGCCCCACACCAAACAAAAATCGTATCCAATTAACGGGGGCTACCTACTTTCTCGAGAAACTCAATATCATCGGCCTTGGTATATTTCACTTCTGTGTTCGGCATGGGAACAGGTGGAACAATACCAGTATAGCCCCCATTAGCTAGATACGATATATTTGAAATTTTTGTTTTGGTGCGGGGTTCGATATGCGAAGCGTTAGCGGAGTCCCGCACTCAGCTCTGCTGTAGTGCGGGAGGAACGGGTGGGACAACCTCGGTATTATCGCCAAATACTAGGGTTTTATATTTGTGGTCATTAATTGCTAGCCAAGAAAAGAAGGTTTGATGATTTATTAGTACTACTTGGCTGAAGGCATTGCTGCCCTTACACCTGTAGCCTATCAACCTCATAATCTCTGAGGAATCTTAATGAGTCCTAATCTTGGGGCCTGCTTCGCGCTTAGATGCTTTCAGCGCTTATCAGAACCCGACTTAGCTACCCAGCGATGCCACTGGCGTGACAGCTGGCAGACCAGAGGTCGGTTCCGAGAGGTCCTCTCGTACTATCCCGAACCCCCCTCAAGACTCAACGCCTGCGGTAGATAGGGACCAACCTGTCTCACGCATATTTTTCACTTATTACTAAGTGTATGGACTATATCACCCCCGTGAGATAATTTCATATCTCATGGGGCCGACGTATTATGGAAGGTTAAACTCCCATCTCTTCCGATAAAATCGGAAAAAGTCTCTACGGCTTCCCCGCTCTTTCTCTGAAAGGGCGGGGTTGCCTCGGTATTATCCTATCATGCGACAGGTTAAATGTCAAAATAGGAATTTACCGATATGAGTCGGTTTTTCAATCGCAATTGCTCACGATTGCCGCCGTGTGTTACTCGATATTTCAAAGGTTCTTTTTGACGGTTTGAACCCAGCTCACGTGACACTTTAATGGGCGAACAGCCCAGCCCTTGGAAGCTTCTCCACCTCCAGGATGTGTCGAGCCGACATCGCAATTTTCTATTATTTCTAATAGTCTGGACTATATCTTCACCCCGCGTCTGACACGGGGGTTGGCATATTATGGAAGTTTCAACCTTCCATCCATCTCACCATAATTTATAGTGAAATGAGTCTCTACGGGGTCACTACTCAAGTTTGTATTTCATCTTTGAAATTACGTATTTACTGATTATTTCCTTTAACTTTTCTATACTTTCTTTTTTAATTCTAATCCGAAAATATTTTTTATCTCGATTTAACGAACTCTTAATTTGATACTGTTCTTCTAACATTTGAATCAGTCTTTCTTGTGAGAAATAATCGAATCTTTGAGTGTTGAAATAATAATCATTATCACATCTACTCCCATCATCCATAAACCAAACTGCTATTATCAATGGATCTAACTTTAAATTCGGAACAATTTTCCTTCCATTCCGATAGAATCTTAGATACAACTTTGTTAATTCTGGATGTTGTCGAGTAAAGAATCTGTAAGCAATTCTTCCTCCCTTCCCTTTTCTCTTTTTCGGTGGGCTCTTTACTAAATCTTTCAATTTCAGGTATTTCCAGTCTACATAATTCTTTTCTAAGATAGAGTGATTAATTTCAAGAAGTGCATTTTTTCTTCCAGGAACAATTCTTAGATATTCATCACCTAAAAGTGATCCAATAATAATCGATTTTTGTTCTTGAGTAAGACTTCCCACGGTATTGCCCATTCTCCTATTTTATCATAGAAGAGTTTGGGTTTCACCGTTATTAGCCAATTTTTTATATGGTATTACTACCATAGCACCCCGATATTGTCGGCGATTTTTTGAGGTGCCGAACAGGGCCGTTGATGTGGCGTATAATTCATTGTTTCCAATGATACAGACTATATCTTTACCCAGCTCTTTCTTCAGAAGGGGCTGGGTAGTGGCGTATTGTAGTAGTTTAATCTACTACCAATTCCAATTAAGGAATTAGTCGTTACGGGGTAATTTATAGAGTAAACTTGGAAGAAAATATGGTTTTACTAATTTTACTAAAATTGGTATAGTTTCAGATTTCATCCAGAGCCAAAATTTATCTTTTGCCTTTTGAATACTGCTTTTTATTCCAAATTTATCTTTGATTGTTTCTCTCAGCTTCAATTGATCTGGATAATTAAAGCTATGAGTGCTAATTCTTACGCATCCTTTATCTCTCGAGCCATCATCCATAATCCAAACAGCTAATCCCAATGGTGTCAGTAAATCTTGAATATTTTCTGGCACTTTCTTCTCTTTCCCTTGATAAAAGATCTTTCTATACCAATCGAATACTGGATTAGATACGGTTCGGAAATAATATCCTCGATGCGACAATTTCGGTGGAGTATTGACTAAATCCTTCATAATCTCGTACTTCCATTCAACATATTTTTTCTGTCTTATCCCGTGATGAATTCTTAAACAATATCCTCTGGTAGTCCATAATAAACATCCATCACCTAACAAAGTTCCAACTAAAAATTCTTTTTGCCTCTGGCTTAGTTTCTTTTTCCTCATTCCCCAAATTTTTGGAGACTCCATAAATTACTTCCCACGGTATTACCCATCCCGCCCTTTCTAACTTCGAGAAATTTTTTACTCATTTTTCTTAATGATAACATGTTTAGAAAACTTCATTAATGCTCGAAATCAGAAAGGGCGGGGTTAGGGTTCCACCGTTATTAGCCACTTTTTCAATTCCGATTACTCGGAAAAGGAGCCAAAATTGACTCGCGGGCCCTACTAGCCTGTTATCCCCGGGGTAACTTTTGGCTGATGATCTTTGGCGGTTCTACTAACCACCATCGGTTCACTAAGTTCGAGTTTCCTCTCTGCGCGGCCTATTTGCCTTGCAGTCAAGCCGGCTTTTGGCTTTGCCCGACCACTCCGATTTCCATCCGGAGCTAGCCGACCTTTAAACGCCTCCATTACCTTTTAGGAGGCAAGTGCCCCACTTAAACTGACCGAGTGGCACTGTTTCCCACTAAACGCGGAATTAGAATAAAGAGTTCCGAAGATGAGTGTTTCATTGACGGCTCCATCCTGGCCGAAACCAGAACTTCAAAGCCTCCCCACTACACTACGCATCAAAACCCTAAATTCAATACCACCCTACAGTAAAGCTCCCGGGGTCTTTCCGTCTAGCCGCAGGTAAAGCGCATCTTCACGCTTATTGCATTTTCACCGGGCTCCTCGTTGAGACAGTCCCCCAGTCGTGAAGCCTTTCATGCGGGTCAGAACTTCACATAATCTCACGATTTCTCATGAATGTAGACTATATCTTTATCTAAACAGTTCTTTTTGAATTTCTTCTTGTTTATATCGCCGCTTACCACTTTTGTTCATCTGGTACGCTAACTGAATAATCTTTCGCAATCCTTCTTTTCTAAGATGCTTTCTTTTTTGCACCATTTCACAGATTTTTACAAATAATTCGAAATCCTTTCGTTTGCCAGATAACAAAGGGTATTTCAGGAAATGTGGAATGATTTTTTGTATAAGATCGGTAATGCTTCTGACTTCGAATTTTAATGTTTTGTCAGAATAATCACGTCTTATACTGCCACAATCAAAATATTTTTTCAGCAATTCTATTACTTCGGCACGGTCATAATTTTGACCAACCGAGAAACTTGGTTTTGTTTCCCAGCCGATTAAAAGTTTTTTTCGTCTGGAAAAAGAAACACTGAAACATCCTTCGCCATCCACATAGCCTGAAATATATTCAGCGATATTTCGTTTTAAACTGTTTAGCACCGGCATATGATAGTAATTTTATTATATCATTTACTATCTCTGTCGCCAATGGATATCGGCGACTTCAGTCGTTAGGGGGTCAATCGAGCACATAAAATATTATATGTGCTTGGACGACTTCCCATGGTATTGTCCTACTTTCCACGCTTAAGCCTTGTCTTAAGCTCCAGTGAGGATTTCACCATTATAAGCCGGATTTTTTATCTCCATTGCTGGAGATACAGGCAACTTACTTACCTGACAAGGGGTTACGCTACTTTAACACGGTTCATTTTGTTATTTCAGCTTTTGCTGATACTCACGATCACCCGTGAGATCGGACTATCTCATCCCCGCCTCCTATGCCGTCTATGTCATTTCTTGAAGTTTTGCAAAAGTAAATTTGCTTAATTTTACTTCAGAAAAAATTATAAACAGCTTAGGAGGCGGGGTCTAGCGTATAGTCTCTGAGGATTTTCCTTAAGTTAGATTAACGTTTTTTAAATTGTATTTTCGTTTTCTTCCTCGTCCTTCATTTAATTTTTCTCGAAGTTCAAGAATTTCTTTTAATCCTTCGGATGTTAAATGTTTCTTTTCGTCCATTAATTTTACGATCTTTGTGAAAATCGAGAAATTTGTCTTTGTCCGAGAAGAAAGAAAATTAAACCTTTCGAAGAAAGGAATTACTCGTCCTTTCAGCGAGTTGAAATTTTCGATGACGAAAGAATGTAATCCATCCTTTCTTGTTTTTAATCTCCCACATCCTAAATGCTTTTTCAGAAGAAAAAGATTGGTCTTGTCTCTTTGAGAAACATTGAAACTTAATCCAAGTTGCCATCCGTATCGATATCCTTCACCTTTTCTAACGGAGAGATTAAAACTTCCTTCACCATCCACGAAACCGGCTAAATAATGACCGACGTGAGATGGAATTTGTTTAAGCCATTGTTCCATAGGTTTTAGAAAACTTAAGGAATCTTTCCTGCGGATAATCTGCACTAGTGCATTTTTACTGTACTCCGACGTTTTTAGAGTTGAGTAGCACTAGATACTTACCAGATTTTCCCGCATATAGCTAGATTTTACAACTACAATCCGTGTGCTTATAGTTACCGCGGACGTTTGCTTGTGGCTTATAACGCTTAGCCGCTACGCGGTTTCGCAAAGCGAGTCGCGTCACGACCGGCATTCTTAACACACGAGTACTGGTCAGGCTTCAGCCCCTATACATCTTGTTACCAATTAGCAGGGACCTGTGTTTTTGTTAAACAGTCGCCAGGGGTACTTTCGCTGCGCCGAGCACATAAATTATGTGCTCGAAATCCTTATTGCGAACTTACGGACACTTTTTTGCCGAGTTCCTTAACGAGGTTTCACCCATTCACCTTGGTGCATTTACACTAGCCCACCTGTGTCGGTTTGTGGTACGGACCCAGCCCTTTTAACTCTACGAGTTTTTCTAGGTAATCTAACATTTGAGGCGGCCGGGATTACTCCCAGCTCTCGGAAATCCAATAATCCTCTCAAATGCTTTGACTACGTCACTCTTCAAAAAAGGACTGGGGGGCCGGGATATTAACCGGCTCTCCATCATCGCGCACCTTTCGGTGCGTGACTTAGGCCCGCCTAACCCTTGGTTGATTGACATTGCCAAGGAAACCTTGGGCTTTCGGTGTGGCAGGATTTCACTGCCATTGTGGTTACTCATACCAACATTCTCACTTCCTAGCGCTCCATCAAACCTTACGGTTCAACTTCGCTGCACTAGGAACGCTCCCCTACCCCCGCCCTTTCTCGCGAAAGGACAAGGCCTTATCTTCGGTACTAAGCTTAGTCCCGGTAATCTTCGGCGCAGGATACCTTAGTTAGTAAGCTGTTACGCACTTTTTAAAGGGTAGCTGCTTCTAAGCTAACCTCCTAACTATCAATGGAATCCCACTTCCTTTAAAACACTTAGCTCAGTTTAGGGACCTTAGATAAAGATCAGGGCTGTTTCCCTCTTGACCTCGGAGCTTAGCCCCCGAAGTCTGACTCCCCCGCCAAAATTCTTCCGCCATTCGGAGTTTAGTAGGAATGCCTGGAGAAACTCCACGATATTCCTTCTAGTGCTCTACCTGCGGAAATTTAAGCGGGAGGCTAACCCCAAAGCTATTTCGGGGAGAACCAGCTATTACCAAGCTCGTTTAGCTTTTCACTTCTTACCACAGCTCATCCCAGAGTATTGAACGGCTCACGGGTTCGGGCCTCCCCCTAGCTTTCGCTCGGGTTCACCCTGGCCATGGCAAGCTCGCTTGGCTTCGGGTCCCCCGCCCTTTCTAAAATTGGGCTTTTAACCCTCGCTTTCACTTCGCTTACGCCCCAGAAGGGCTTAAACAAAGAAAGGGCGGGGACTCGTTGGTTCGTTCTCCAAAAAGTACGCCGTCACCCCGTGAGATAATTTCATATCTCACGGGGCTCCGACTTTTTGTGAGCGAGATGGTTTCAGGTTCTATTTCACCGCCCTCAACGGGCTACTTTTCACCTTTCCCTCACGGTACTAGTTCACTATTGGTGAGGTTGAGTATTTAGCCTTGGCTGGTTAGTCCAGCCTGCTTCCCACAGGGCTTTCTTTCCCCGTGGTACTTAAGAAAAGAGACTAGGAGATTAATCGGTTTTCAACTACGGGACTATTACCCTCTTTGGTATCCCTTTCCAGGGTATTTTGTCTAACCGTCAATTTTTTAACTCCCTCCAAAACTTTCTTTCGAAAGGAAAATTTTGGAACACCTCTCTCTTATCAACTGCGTATTCTTTAAAAGAAATACGCTCTGGGCTACTTCCCTTTTCGCTCGCCGCTACTCAGGGAATAAAAATTCCTTTTTCTTTTCCTCCGCTTACTGAGATGTTTCACTTCAGCGGGTTTGCGGCCCTCAGATATTCTCAGGGCCAACTCGCCTCGTCGGCGAGTTAGGTTTCCCCATTCGGAAATCCCCGGATCAAAGGTTGCTAGACACCTTCCCGAGGCTTATCGCAGTCACGCCACGTCCTTCATCGCCTCAACCTCCCGAGGCATCCTCCATCCGCCCATAAGTAACCATCTTGGCTAGCAATTAATAATCATCACGTAAAAGAATTTTGTTTTACAAAATTCTCACGTGATAGGCGCGTGGTCGCCTACGGCGACTTTACGCGTCACAATTCCTATATTTACTTTTCAAAGTTCTTTCCGGACAATCAAAAATCGCTTCCGAGGAAGCGATTTCTGCAAACATTAGAAAATTTGCAGAATTTTAACCGCTTCCTTTATTCAAAATAATGCTAATCTTTCTCATAGTCATTTTAATTGTAGCAAATCAAAAACATCTGTCAAGGTCTCATTGTGAATAAACCTTAACCAATTTAATTTACTCCGTAAGTTTCTTTTTCAAATTTTGCAAAATTTCAGTGGCCACTTCTTTTCCGCCAAGGCCAAAAGAAATTACTAGCATAGCAACTATTCCGTAGACGAGGGCTTTAAACAGGACCTCAACAAGTTCGGGAACGATTATCAGTTGTCGCAAAATAGCTAAAATTGCAAAAATCCAAATAGACCATTTAACAATCGCTCCGGCAAGATGGGTGTAAGCAAACTTCGCTCCTTCGGCTGCAGCAACAACTACTTTTTCTACAATATCAGCCACAACAACCGCTACCACAAAAATCAAAGCGGCAACAATAACATTAGGCAAATAACCAATCACTTTTCCTAAAAGAACTGCAAACTGCATCCAACCCAAAATCCCTACCGCTACTTGTAAAAAGACAATAATCAATACCCATTTAAAAATTGCTCCAATAAATTCAGATGCACTGATTTTCAATTCTGCCTTTTCTAAGGCTGCTTTCCAAGCTCCTTTTTCGAAAAGTCGGTCAAATTTTATTCTTTTTAAAATCTCAGCCACCAATTTTCCAATAGCAATAGCAATAAACCAACCAACAATAAAAACCAAAATGGCTCCGATTAGAGTAGGAATAAAATTCAAAAATCCTTGCCAGAGATTCTGCAAAGCCTGAAAAGTTACTGAATACCAATCAAAAACCATAGATTTAAATTTTTTAATTTCTAACCCCGCACCAGAAACTTTGTTTCGGTGCGGGACTAGTCCAGCACCGAGCTTCGCTCTGGTGCTGGGTTTTTAAATTGTTCGGCCTTTTGGAGATTATTTTATTATATCTAAGTAAACAAAAATAAAAAGAGTTGTCCTGTGGATAACTAAACGGTGGACTTCGTGAGATTTAGTTGGAACCAAATCTTAGAAGAATTAAAGCTTTGGCAACAGTTAAAAACCGATGTAAACCTTGTCTTGGGAGCCTAACTTCTTTTCATTTAAAACCCAACTCTTTTTAATTTAGCACAATAAATAAGTGTTTTCAACCTGGACATACCTCTATTACCCCCAACTAAAAATCGCTTCTTTGGCGATCAAAAGTGGTTAACATTGACGAAAATTAATTATATTTGGTATTATTAAATAGATATGCCACAAGAAACTGAAAAACAAAAAGAGTTTACTCCCAAAGAAAGAAGGGTTGAGTTAATAAAAAAATTGGAGGAAGCACGAGGGGGAACTAATATAATTTCTTATGTGGTAAGCACGAGAGGTAATGCTGCTTATCAAATGGCTGATGATGCAGTAAGGTTAATTTATGACCACTTAAAAGGATTAGGTAAACAGGGAGTTATTAAAATAGATTTATTTCTTCATAGTTTTGGTGGGGTTGGTGTAGTCCCCTGGAAGCTTACTTCTTTGATAAGAGAATTTACCTCTGATTTTGAGATTCTGATACCATATAAAGCTTACAGTGCCGCCACTCTTACTGCCTTAGGGGCGAATAGAATCTGGATGCATCCAATGGGAGAACTTGGTCCTGTTGACCCAAAAGTCGCTAATGAATTCAATCCCCCAGATGGAAAAGGGAATCCAATTGGAATAAATGTAGAAGATGTAGCTTCGTATGTTTCATTTGTAAAAGATGCAGTGGGCATTAAACACGAGGATGAATTAGTCCAAGCTTTCGCTATACTAGCAAACAAAGTCCATCCCCTGGCATTGGGGAATATCCATCGTTTTTATTCCCAATCACGAATGATTGCTAAAAAACTACTTCGTCTCCATATGAAACGAGGTGAGGAACATACCATTGAAGAAATTGTTGACGCTCTTACTGCAAAATTATTCTTTCATGGTCATCCTATTAATCGAAAAGAGGCGAAAGGATTAAAACTTAAAATAAACAATCCTCCGAAAAAAGTAGAGGATCTAATGTGGCAATTATATGAAGAATATGAGAAAGAAATGGAGATAAAAAATCCATTTAATCCTGTAGAGATATTAAATACGGCTAATCAAGATAGTTTAGATTCTGATGTAAGGGGAGCTTATGTGGAAAGTAAAATAGATACGGATGTCTTTATTTCTCACTATAAAATATGGCGTCCATCTCTTTCCCCACTTCCTCCGAATGCTTCTCCAGAACAAACACTTCAGAGACAACAATTTGATGTCCAACGACTTGGGCAAGCCAATGTTACTATTCTGAAGCAGGGGTGGGAGAAGGAGTAGATTGATCCTTTTTCTTTGTCTTTTGAGGGGGTGAAATGAAAGGAGCGGTTTGTGAACTAACCTCTACAGAGGGGTTGATTTTTTTTGTAGTTAGTTCTTTATCACGAATAACAATACCAGCAGTAGAGGTTCGGTCAATGTTTTTAATATTTGAGTAAGTAAACTCCATACTTTTTTACAGTTTAATTGTACTACAAGTTTAGCAAAAATAGAAGCGAAACATCAAGCAAGTCCTTTAAGGGGATTTTTTGATTACACTGGCGGATTCTTTTTTTACTTATATTTTTGCCATTTAACTTTTGTGGCAAGTTGATTATTCTCGTTCTCGCCATTGGGCTTTTTAACCAGAATTAAATATTTAAATCCTCGCAAAAAGAAATTAAATTTTTGGGCTCGATAGTGCCAAATTCTGGTGTTAGAGCTTTGATTTCTTCTTGTTACACATACCAAATCTATGGGTTCGAATTTAACATTATCAACTAAGATCTGATAAATCTTGAATCCTACCGGAGTAAATTTCCTTTTCACCCACTGGTCACCGATTAACCAACCCATTATTTTACCAGGCTTCAAAACTCTATAGATTTCTTGAGCAACTTTTTCTAATTCTTCGTAAAAATTAGGGTTCTCCGCCGAAATTTTACCAATATCCGCCGCCTCATTTGAATAGCTTACATTATCTCCGTAAGGTGAATCTATAAAAACCATATCAACTGAGTTATCTTTGAGGGGAATTTTGCGGGAATCGTTTTTAATAATCTTAGGGTGTTGAGGATTAATATCATATCCGATTACCTTTCGTCCTTCCTCTACACATACATCAATCGTAGTCCCGCTTCCAGCCATTGGGTCAACAACCAGATCGCCTGGTTTTGTATAACGTTGAAGCATATTCCAAATAATAAAAGCGGGGGTTACACCTTGAAATTTATTATTACCTTTTGGCTTTTTGCCATAACTTTGTTTTGGATAATCCCAAAGAGTAGTTGTCTCGAATGGCGGTTTCTCCTCTTCTATTTCTTTCTTTTTTGAATTCTCTCCTAAAGGTAAATTCAAGGGTAATGCAACTGCCTTATTAATTCTTTTATGATTTATTACTTTTGGCATAGATTAGATTTTTTAAATCTGTTAAGAATTTATCAAACTTTTTAACTTTATGACTTTCCTCGATTTCCTCTTCGTTCATAATATAACTTCCATCGGTATCAACTTCAACTATTGCCCTTCCCTTTTTGGCTGGTCTACGAGTGCTTAACGTCTTATCTTCGTCTGGGGTAATAAAGAAAACTTTGATATGTTTGGTAATTTTATCTTGGCTGAGTTTAATTTTCCAATAACCAGTTTGGGCTATTCTTTCTCTTAAAGTAACTTTACTGGAAATAACCGCGATAACTCTACAATTCTTTGGGTCATAAATAACAATATCGACGTCTGGCAAATGCGAACCGAATTCTCCGTAGTCAATTAAAAGATTCCTTTTAACTCGACTAAGTTCTTCGGGAAGATTTTTGCTGTTCGTCCTCTCTAGGGTATTACCCTCGACGGCTTTTAATCCTAATTTCTCTACCTCATCTTTGATAATGTAAAGAACCAGTTTCTCTAAGTTCTTACCTTTGAACGCTCGCCAAGATTGTTCGTGATCTTTATTCGGCGTAGGAGATTTAAGCCAATCTTTTTTATGTAATTCCTTAGCTTCTTTTAATAATGCCGAAACATGTTTAAAGACCTCAGCGCCGTATTGTTCTTTCTTTTTCTTATAAAGTTTTAGTAAATCTTCGAATTTCATAAATTTTTATTACTCTTTTATTATAGGGTATCATTTTCTCAAAGGGAAGACAAGTTTATCTTAGATTAAAGGCTTATCAAAAATGAAAAAATCTGTCAGGATAGAATTAGAAAATAAAAATTAAAAAAGTTTTTGAATTAGACTTAAGGACGTTCGCCTTTTAAAACCCTTGACTTTTGTTTGACAATTTGCTATAATTATAGTATTATAAAAGTTCTTTGAAAAACGAGGTTCAAACTATGAGACGAGCGTTTTGGACGTCCCTAAAAACGGGGTTTCTAAAATGCTCGTCTCATAAAGGGATAAGCCGTTAGCCCGAACGATTCGGG
>Ga0210029_1001711_pt1 | contig 12637 bp, 5 predicted proteins | sample CryGeymeta201521_FD_183985 | JGI IMG/M metagenome (GOLD analysis project Ga0210029, IMG submission 183985) | Groundwater microbial communities from Crystal Geyser aquifers in Utah, USA - Crystal Geyser metaG 2015-21 (SPAdes) (version 2) | ecosystem: Environmental > Aquatic > Deep subsurface >... | reverse complement strand
CGCAGAATCGGGAACACGCTGCCTTTGTGGATTCCCTCGAACGTGCAGTCGCTGACGAAGCGCAGCTCCTTCCTCCGGACATCCTTGGCGAAGCCGTCGTCGCTGAACTCGGCCGCTACTGTGCGCGGCGCCGGATAACCGGCGGGATCGGGGATGGCGTTATACGGGCCAAACATGCCCGTCTGGAAGTCGATCTGCGCCAGCGGGCTGGTCTCCCGCAGGTCGAGAGTCAGCGTGACCTCAGTGCCCGCTGGCCAGCGGTGGGTGGCCCACCGGGTGACCACCCCGTCGAGCAGCGAACCGAGCACTCCCTCGCCCGGCGGCTCGCACGTGAGGACCGGCGCCGGAACGGCTGCCGGCAGGTGCGAGAAACCGGCGAACTGCCAGAGCCGCTTCGTCTGCGCTTCATTGGTCGCGCCTGCGCGCGGGCGCGCGGCCGGCTTCGCCTGTGCCCAAAGTTCCGCCAGCGCGGCGGTCAGTCCCGGTGTCGGTGGTCCCTCGGCGCCGTCGAGCCGCTTGCCGGCAACGGTCAACCCGGTGCCGCCTGCCTGCGCCCAGCCGGCGCTGCCGAAGTAGAGCACCTGCGCGTCGGTCTTAATCACGCCGAGGCGAATCCCCTGACCCGGCAACGCTGCAGCGACCAGCGCAAGCTCGTCCTCGCCCCGAACCGACCCACGAACCAACGCGGCGCTCTCGCCCAGCGGCCGGATCTCCAGCTCAGCCGGATGCTCCGGGTCGGCGGCGTAGGCCAAGTTGCGAAACACCTTCACGTCGCCGGCCTTCCCGTCGAGCAACTGACTCTCCCGGAGTAGCGTGGGAATGGCGGCGCCCTCCAGCTCATGGCCGCCGGCCAGGCTCAGCCGAACGGCATCGGCACTGCGAATGCGCATCTCGGCGCGGCCTTCGCGGGTCACCAGACCGTCGGCAGTCAGCTCCGCCCGTTGCGGCGTGCGGAAGGTGCAGGTCAATCCGAACCTGCCCTCGCGGTTCTGCCGCATCAGGTCGAGCACCACGAAGTAGCCGCCGCGCCGCCAAACGAGGTTGCGGGTCCAGTCGCACGCGGTGTAGTCGGGGAAATGGCTTGCGGCCAAGCCGATCCGCTCGCCGCTGTGCATCGACTGCAGCTCGCAGCCGGCCGGCTGCGGACCATCGTTGAGCCCGTCCGAGCAGAACACCGCCGAGCGCGGCAAGTTGCCCTGCTTCTCGGTGTTGGCGTGGAGCCACACATGACCCAGGTCGGTGTAGCGGATGATCGAGTTGGCATCCCTCGGCGGCTGGTTGTCGGCGGCAGCCGTCTGGAAGCCTTCGAGCACGAAGTACTGCCCGTCGGGCTTGAAGTCGTTGCGGAAGCAGAGCTTCTCGAAGCACCGCTCTTCTGCGGCGACGAGGTACCGCTGCGCCTTGGCGCGCGCTTCGTCGCGGTTGTGAGAGAGCTGCGCGTACCGGTACGGTCCCAGCGGCAGCGGCACCACGCCAAGCAGTTGCGCCGGCGGCTGCGACGCGCTCCCTCCGGCGAAGGCCCGCGCACCGCCGAACGCTCTGGCAACTGCCCAGGTGCCCGAGCCCCAGTCCGGCAAGTTGTCGCGCAGCCAGCCGTAGCCTTGCCCCGGATGGAAGTAGTCGGCCGCGCCGAGCAGCCAGCGCGCCGGAGTTCGCTTGTACACATCGCCGGGGCGGCATTCCTCGTAGGTGCCCGTGCCAGCGTAGTAGCCGAGATTGTCGGTCACCGCAGATGTCCGCAGCACCGCCAACGGAAGCTGCTGGCGCGCGTAGCCGGCAAAGCCCATGGTGAGCGACCAGTCGAGTGTCGGCTCCGGACAATGGTAACTGGGGTAGCCTTCCAGGTCGTCGTGGAACGTCGAGCAGGCGTTCCCCCAGTACGCCAAGCACTCTGCCCACCATTGGTCGAGCAGCTTCCTGGCTTCGTCATTTGGGTTGCCCCGTCGGCAGAGCACGTCAGCGGCGGCTGCGAAGCTACTCGTCCCCAGGGTCTGGTGTCGACCACCGATCGCCGACCCGTCCCGGCGTCGCCACCACAGCCCAGCCGATTCGACGGCAGTCTGCAGCAGCAACTGGTCCAGCTTCAGGACGTCCTCGGCAGTCACTCCCGGCGCATCCTGCAGGTGGGCGTACTCACGCATGTACCGCTCGATGCCGTAGTCGCCGTACTGGAAGAAGCCGGTGCTCGGGTCGCTGGCCGCAAGCAACCGTTTGACACCTTCCTGCCCATCCTCGGGCTTCCCGGCAAGCACGTAGCGCATGGCGCCTGCGCCCAACGCGTTCACGCTGCGCTGGCAGCTTCCGGAAAGATGCGCCTCCAGCGTGTGCGGGAACGTGCCCTCCCTCGCTTCACCCAGCAACTCAACGAGCCGCTCGACAGCCGCCGCCTCGCCGTCGGACGTACTGGCTTCCAGCGCGATGGCCGCCGTGCCCGGCCCGAACGGCGCTGCAACCGTGCGGACGACGAAGCCCCCCTCGCCCGGATACGCGGCGTCGCCGAACGACAGATAGTTCGCGTACAGCGGGAGCAGCGCGCGATTCGTGTGGATGCCGCCGAGGAGGACGACCGTGCGCGCTGCCACCTCGGGCTTCCACCGGAGCCCGTTGTCCGCCAGCGCTGCGTCAGGAGTCAACCTCTCCACGGTTGCCCCTGACTTGGTCAGCGCCTCGGCCAACACCTTGGCAGCCTCGGCGTCGGCGGCGACAAGGGTGACCCGCCGCAACGGAATCGGCTGCCCCCAGTCGCGGGGGAGCATTGACGGAGCGGCGAAGACTGTCGGCGAAAGCAGGCAGCTCAGTAGCAGCGCAGCGGAGAGGGTGAGCATTCTGGGGACCTCCGGGAAGGCGGGAGAACTGTCGCACGGCGGGCGGCAACACGCCTCGCGTGCACACACGATACCCGCTCTGCGCGCTGGACTCAAGGCGAGGCGAGGTCGCTGAGGCGACCGGCTTCCCTCCGGCGGCCGCTCGTCGTCCCGACGAACCGGGTAGACTAACTAACCTCGGCCTCAACAGAGGCGGCGCTTGCGAAGGGAAGGACGCCCGTCCCGCCCTTGGGGGACGTGCGCGCTGCCGCGTCGGGGCCGTCGTGGAGAGAAGCGGGGACGCCCGAGCGCTCTTCGCCGAGTTCGAGCACGTGCCGAAAGGAGCACCGATGAGACCCAATTACGGCTATGAGAAGCGCGGCAAGGAGATCGCGAAGAAGAAGAAGCAGGAGGCGAAGCGGGCCCGCAAGCAGGGCAAGAAGATCGTTCCCCAGCGCCGCGACGCAGACCAGCCGCCGGACGAGCAGGGCACCGCGTAGACTTCGGGCATTGCGCGCCCCTCCGGAACGACGCCCACTGCGGCCGGGTCGTCAGCAGAGGGGCAGCCAGACCCGCATCTCGACCGGGCCCCGGTTGTTCCACGCGTAGTAGGGGATCAGCCGGAGGGCGACCGGGTCGCCCTCGCCCGGCGCCAGGTCCCTGTACAGCCGGCCTTCCCAGTCACCTGCCGCGAGCCGCCGGGCTTGTCCCTCCAGCACGGTGACGCCGCCGAGGAGTTGGGCATCGTGTCGCGGCGTGAGTTCGAGGGCGCGGGGGACACGCACCTCGTGAATCGCTACACCGGCGGGCAGGTCGACCGACTCCAGGCAGTATACGATCGGGCCGCGCATGACGGCGACCTGGTTGCACGTCTCTTCGACGAGCGGGTGAGACTCCACCAGGCGAACGCGCAGGGGCAGCGTTAGCACGATCTCGTCGCCGGCAATCCACTCGCGGTCGAGGACCGCGTACGTTCCGGGTTGGGGGGCGACTTCCGCAGGCGTTCCGTTGATCGCGATCCCAGCCCCGTCGGCCCAGCCGGGAAGGCGGAGCATGATTCCGCAGGCGCCGGCCGGCGCCTCCTCGATGCGGATCGTCACCTGTCCGTCCCACGGATAGTCGGTCTCCTGGGTCAGCCTGATCCTGCCCTTGCCTGGCAATTCCGCGTCCAGCACGCTGCCACCGTAGAGGTGCACCCACACCCCCGCGTCGGACACGCTGTACGCCCATTCGTGCACCGACGCCAGTGTGCGGGCAACTTGGGGTGGGCAGCAGTAGCACTGGTGGACGAACCAGCGCTCCGGCGTGTCGTTGCTGAGCATCGCGCCGTCGCGCTGCCGAGCCAACGGGTTGGTGTAGCAGAAGCGGGTGCCATCGACGTCCATGGCCGACAGGGCGCTGTTGTAGAGCACTTGTTCCATCACGTCGGCGTACTTGGCGTCGCCGGTCAGCTCCAGCAAGCGCTTACCCCACATGGCATTGCCGATGTTGGCGCAGGTTTCGTTGTAGGCAGTGCGGTTGGGCAGCTCGTACTCGCGGCCGAAGGCTTCGTGGACCATGTCGTGTCGAGACGACACGCCGTGGTGGTAGGCGCCGACGGCGCCGGTGACGTAGAGCTTCTTTTCGACGACGTTCCGCCAGACGCGTTCGAGCGCCGCAAGCAGCTCCGCGTCGCCGGTCTCGGCGACCACGTCGGCGGCGCCAGCGTAGAGGTAGGTGGCGGTCACGGCGTGCCCGACGGCTTCGGTCTCCTTTCGCAGCGGCACCCGGTCCTGATTCTGGTCGCCCGGATTCGGGTCGTCTGCCCACACTCGGCCGAAGTTCCCTTGCGGCCACGGCTGCGAGCCGCGCATGTCTACGAAGACGCCTGCTAGTTCCAGGTAGCGCGGCTCGCCCGTCACCCGGTACAGATCGACCAACCCCATGATGTTGGCCGGGTTCCAGCCGAAGTGCGCCAGTTCCTTCGGGCGGGGCTGGAAGACACCGTACAGGTAATCGGCCAACTTGCGGGCGACGGCGACGAACGTGCTCTTCCCCGTCGCGCGCTGATGCACGCTGGCGGCGGTCATCAAGTGCCCCATGTTGTACAGCTCGTGGTGGGCGCGCACGCTCCAGCGCTGTCTATCCGGGTTCAACTGGATCTGGGTGCAAATGTATCCGTCGCCATCCTGCGACTTGGCGATGAGGTCGATCCAGTGGTCCATTTCGCGGTCGAGCGCCTCTTCGCCGGTGAGCGCATAGACATGCGCCGTCGCCTGCAGCCACTTGTAGCAGTCACCATCGCTCCAGTTGGTGCCGCAGTGCTTGCCCTCCTCCAGTCCGGCGGCGACAAGGAAGTTCGACAGGGCCGCCGAGTTGTCCGGGTGCTCCAGGGCTTCCTTCATCTTGGGGAGGACGATTTCGTGGCACAGGTTGAAGCGGTCCGCCCAGAAGCCGTCCGTCCAGCGCGCGGCAGTCATGGGGAGGGGTGTCAGTGCGGTGGGCATGGGGTGGTCCTTCCAGTTCCCGTCGCTGCTTGTTGGGCGCAGGTCTCCTGACCGCGCCCCGCGCACGACCGCAGGTCCCAGCAGAAGTGGACAGGGCGCGCCTTGAGGTCTGGCGGTCAGTGGGGTCGGGCGCGGTCAGGAGACCTGCGCCCAACGCGTCAGACACGCCCTCTCACGGCACCAACCGGAACTGCGGCGCGTAGCCGAAGGTCTGTCGGGCCCGCGCGATGGAGAGCAGCGGAGCACGCCCTTCCAGCGGTGGATCGACGGTCGCGGCGAGGTCCGGGCGGAACTGGCGCAGGATGTCCATCGTCGGCTCCGGGCAGCGAGTGTCGGCGGCGCCCAGCGTGTAGACGCCGTGACCGGGCAGGTCCGGGCACTCCAGCGCTTGCCGCAGACCACGGACAACATCGGCTACGTGCACCCACTGGAACAGGTCGTCGCTCCAACCGGTCGTCGGCTGCAGGTTCCGGCGCTGCCGTTCGTACACCTCCGCCGACCACACGCCAGCGAAGCGGAACGCCGCCGTCGTGGTGCCGTAGGCCCGGTTGAACGTGGCGCACGTTTCCTCGTTGCACAGCTTGCTGAGACTGTAGGGGTCCTCGGGGACGGGCGGAAAGCTCTCGTCCAGCGGCATCTTCGTGTACGGCGCCGGCTTGCCGCTGAGCCGCCAGTAGAAGGTGCCGAAGGCGTTGATGCTCGACGCGCAGAAGAACCGCTGTGCCCCGCACCTCCGCGCCGCGTCGACGACGACGTACGTGCCGACCGCGTTGATCTCCATGATGCTCTTGCCCCGGTCGGCGTGCCCTGTGGGGTCGGCAGCCAGGTGGATCACCGCGTCCATGCCCTCGCAGGCTTGGCGCATGGCATCGAGGTCGGTGATGTCCGCCTGCAGGAACGGCCACTGCGTCTCGAACGGCGCCGCCGCGCGCTCGGCTTGCCCGCCGACGAAGATGGTCGCCTCGTCGGGACGACTTTGGTCCACCAACCGCAACTCGTGCGCCGACTCCAATTCCTCAATGAGCCGCCGGCCGATGAAGCCGCACGCGCCGGTAATCAGGACCTTCATGCGAATACACCTCTCCGCCAATGGCGCACGTCTACGGGCCGGGTCGGCCGCTCGCCATGATCGTGCCTGCCTCAGGCAACGAGTCGCACCGATTCGTCAGGTCGTCCTCGGTCTCCTGCACCCCGGTCCGCCATTCGCCTTCGACATGCCGGACGGATCCACAGGATTCGAGGAGACCTGTCGGTCCGGGGAGCGGCGGGGTCAGGAGACCCTCGCCGAGCACGTGCTTCGTGGGGTGCCTCTCTGACAAGCGCGCTCCTGCCACTACTGCGAAGCTCTGCCTCAACACTACTTCCCCGGAAGCACCTCAACCGCATTGCACAGCCGAGCAGTCGGCTCGCCGCCTCCCTTTGGGAGCGTGAACTGGAGATCCAGCACGCCGTCCTTCACCGCGATGCCGTCGAACTCGCAGATTGCGGCCCCGGAGAAGTCACTGCCGGAAGCGACGAAGACGTCGTAGTCGGTGAGCAGCGGCCTGCCTTCCGCAGTCACGCTGAAGACGAACGCCCCAGGCTTGGCGTTCGGCAGGTAGCCGACCTTCAGGTACAGCCGTACTGAGTAGGTTCCCGGCGGCACGGTGAAGCGGTAGGCGTCGAGGTCGTAGGCTTCGGTGGCGAACAACGCTGGGTCGTCCACGCCTTTGAGCCCGGCGATGGACCGACCGACGGAGGAGTACCCCCCGTCGTACCCATACCCGCCAGGCTCGAACTGCCGGTCCGGGAGGAAGAGGCGCCCGGACTTCGCCCGGTAGAAGCTCTGCGAGCCGCAGTTGACGGCGTACTCTCCGCGCGCGACCATGGCGGCTTGGTCCTTGAGATAGCCCTTGACGGCGGCCTCCCGCAGTTCGGGGATGCCGCGGATGAGTTTGGAGCACAGCAGCCGATGTGCTTCGGCATAGGCGCCGGCCGCCAGCGCCCGTTCGGTGGCCCCGAGGCGCTCCTTCGGCGCGGTGGCGTCCGCCCCGTGCACTTCCAGATCCGCCACGGCTTGGGCGACCTCCGCAACCTGCCGGGCATACAGCGCTTGGGTCTCCGGGGCGACTTGTACTCGACCACGTGTCGGGCGTGCAGTGGGTGCCGAAACGAGAAATGAGCGAAGCTGGTACGGCGCCAGGTCCACAGCGAGGCTGTTCTGCCGGAGTGGGACCGGCCCGCCCGTGGACAGGTCGGTGATGTCCACCGTCGCAGCCGTGCTCCGCTGTGACAGCCCCGCAACGGCGGGCGAACGGAGGTGCGACGTGGTCTTGACCTTCCCGGCTATCAGGGCAATCTCAGCGGTCACCGGGGCGCCCAGCAGATTGACGACGTAGAGATAGGTACCGGCCTTGGTGTTGAGGTACCGTGCGGTGACGGGGTCGGTCAGTCCGGGAACGTCCGCGAAGTCGCGGGCAGGCAGAGCGCGGTATGCCTTCGTGAACTCCCGCACTTCAGCCTCCCGCCCCATCGAACCAAGTGGTTGAGCGCCCACGAGAAGCTGGGCGGCATCCTGCGAAGCCAGCGCGACGCCGAAGTCCTTCAGGAAGTGCCGTCCGTGCGCTTTGGGGTCGGAGTTCTGGAAGTAGCCTTTGTAGACCTCCGGCTTCAACGAGTCGGAAAACGACTCGAAGTAGCGGAGGTACATGCTGGTGGCGGCGCGCGCCCCCGTGCCGAAGGCGCGGAACTTGTCCACGTTCCAGTTCAGCTCTTCCGTGAGGTTCTCCCGGCCGCCGTACCAGTGCTTCAGCCACCGGTAGAAGGTGAGGTCCTTCATCGGCGCAAGGGCCACCGACTTCAGTTGCCGGACGGCGTCGAGGTCGAGAGACAAGTCTTCGTACGCGAACTGCCGGAAGTCGAAGTCCTCGCACTGAGACTTGTCCAGGTACCCGGGCGAGTGGCTGTACCAGCCGCCGACACTGACGTAGAGCCTGAGGTCCGGCCGCGTCCGCCGCAGCATTCCGTCAATCTCCCGGAGGAGCCCGGTGGTCTTTCCCGCCCGCCACGCCAGCCACTCCTTCCGCAGGGGCCCGGTCAGCAACCGGTACCGTTCGGCGAACCGGGTGGGGCTGTCCGCTGCCACTGCTACGCGGCAGCCTGTTTCCTTCTCGAACAGGCGAACCGTCAGGTCGCCGTAGCCGACGTCCAGCGAGTTGAAGATGACCGGCGTGTTCTTGTCCATCCACAGATCGAGCCCGGCAAACGCGGGATGGCTGCCGAAGCGGTGGAGGATCTCGGCGATCATGTCGAGGAACCGTTTCCGCACTTCCGGGTGGGCCGGGTTGTTACCGAAGCCCGGCTGGCCGTCAAACTGCCTGGCCTGGACCTTACCGTTCCGGTCGCACACGAAGTAGCCCGCGTTCATCCTCGCCTCGAGCGCAAGCGGATCCGTGCTCGGCTGGAGCACAACGGGTTGCTCCGGGACGGTGAACAGGTGGATATTCCCGAGCAGGCGCTGCCCTCGGGCCTCCATCATGTCCAGCAGCAGCCGAACCCACCCGGTCGTCCGCAGGCCGCTCCCGACCGTGTTGATCGGGCCCCTGTCGAGGTGGCCCCAGTGGTACCGGAGCAACGCGTACGACAGGACGTTCTGCCCCGTGTAGTCCAGGTAGTCGAGCAGGCGCTCGAACAGCTCGACCGGGTAGCCTTGCCGGAGGTCGCTCTCAAGACGGTTCCCCAGGAGTACCTCGAAGCTCTGGTCCTCATCGAGGTGGCCGAACGCGCGTTGCGGCAACGCCCCGGGCAGATGGATGTCCAGCTTCGGCAGGCGCTCAGCCACGCGGAAGAGCTCCAGCTTTGCGACCGCCGCCGGCATGCCTGGGATCAGCGTCCGCGTCTCAAACAGGTAGTCGGTCCCGTCCGGGTAGAACAGGTAACGGGTCTTCTGCAGCTTCCCCGAGAGCGGGTGTTCCCCGCCGCACTGGACGCCCCCGGAGAGGCGGTCGCGGTGTTGCTTGCTCTCCGCCTTCACAAGCATGTAGAACGACATCGCCCGCTCCCGGTCGTCCGGCCAGGTGATTTCCAGCATGACCGGCGAGGTCACGCCATCCGGCAGCTTCACCTCGAAGCCGAACCGGTCCCACTTCGCGTCGCCCGCCTCCCGGTAGCTGCCCACGCCGGGCACGGTCTTCACCTCGGTCGCCATGCTGGCGACGAACCCATTGTCCTCAGTCGTGCAGTCGAGGCTGACGAGGCGTTCGCCAAGCCGCACGTCCTGCGTCGACGGGACGGGCGCCTCGCGCTGACGGTAGACCGTGAGGGGGAAGCTGCGCTGGAAGGTGCTCCCGGCGCGCGCCAACACACACTCCGCCCGGTAGTCGCCCACAGGCAGCGACTTGAGGGGCACGGCAACGGTCTGCCGCCCGCTCAGCTTCAGTGCCGTCGCCGTGCTGCCGACGGCAGTGCCGTCCGCGTCCGCAAGGACTCGAACCGCGAGCCGCCCTTCGACGCGGCCCGCAACGCCGTCGCCGGGCGTGATCTCTACCGTTAGCCGCTCCGGGGTATCCGCCCGCAGAAAGCGTCGCTCGACGGAGAAGTCGAGCGGAGCGAAGCGCCGGAAGTCAGCCTTGACCTCGTCGTCAGTGAGCGCACGGCTGCAGATCCGCAGCTCATCGACCGCCGCATTCGCCCGGGCCGTGTTCTTCCAAGTCTTCGCCGGTCCTCCGACAAAGAAGCGCTGGATGTCGGCGACTTTGGCCTGCGCCTTCGCGCACTGGGGCACTCCGTTCACGTACAGCTTGCCCCAGCCGCGACCGTCCCACGACAGCGCCACGTGCCACCAGTCGCCCCGCATCCAGGCGTTCCGGCAGGACCACGTTACCAGCACCGGCTTCTCCCCAGCGCCCTGCGAGAAGTCGCACCGGAGCCAGTTCCACATGAACAGCGTGATCCGGTCGTACCCCGAGCCCGGTTCGACAAAGGTCTTCGCGTAGTCGGGCACGTCCTTCCCGCCGAGCGCCGTGAACAGGAAGTACCAGTCGAACTGAAGCGGGTCAGTGAAGTGCCCGTCCCAGTCCGGCCGCACCCAGAACGACACCGTCCCGCCCGCCTCCGGAAAGTGCCCCGTGCCGTCGTACTCGAGCGCCGGCGCGCGATCGTAGTCCCCCTCGCCGGCCTTGCCGACGTAGACAGCCTGACCGCGAATGCCGGGGACGAACTCCAGCCCGCGAGCCGTTGTCGGTTCCGCTGTGCCGCCGTCCGAGAGCTGCGCCGTTGGGGTGCCGTCGAAAGGGGCGTAGAAGCTGGCGTCGGCGCCGGGTTGGGCGGGTGCCGACGAGACAGCGAGGAGGACTCCGAGAAGCGCGGTCAGGTGGGTCCGCCCCCGGTGGTTCGGCTGTGTCGAGGTCGGGACCAAGCCTGGACGGGTTGGTCTTGGCATTGGAGGGTCTCCTTCCCGTTCTGCCGGCGTGGGGAACGGCAGAGCGCGTACGGGGCCTGCGCCCCCGGGGGGCTGAACGTCCGGGCGGGCTATTGGGCAACCGTAACTACTCACCTTGCCCGCATTCGCGCCCAAGCGCCGGTTCATGCGGTTCAAGTTCGGACGCTATTTTCGCGCCTCCCGGTCACGTTTTCAAGATTCCTCGTACCTACTCAGGTACGCAAGCTGGCCCAGTGAACCGAAGAGCATCGGTAGCCGGGGGGCGGGGGTCACCAGTGTGGGCAGGTTTCCCTACTTTCCGGTTGGCAAGAAAGTGACAGCATGCACGCGCGAGCGGGACGCCGTTGCAGCCATCATCATAGTCGTCGTCACAGCAGCATGTCACAGCAAGCCGACGTCGCCTCGAGCGAGGCCACCGTTCCAATAGAATTGCCTGCGGAGCTTCCGATCAGCGAGGCGGATTGGCGGGCAACTCCGCGGGCGGTGCAAGCGGTCGTCGTCTCCTTGTGGCACGCCCCGCAGGACTTGCAGGCTCGGGTCAAGGCGCTGGAAGGGCAACTGGCGAAGAACAGCCACAACAGCAGCAAGCCGCCGTCTTCTGACGGCTACACCAAACCGGCACCCAAGAGTCTGCGCCGGAAGAGCGGTCGATCGTCCGGCGGGCAGAAAGGACACCGCGGGCAGACGCTTCGTTGGGTGGACACCCCGGATTATACCCTCGACCACAGTGTCGCGCAGTGTGAACGCTGCGGGCGGTCACTCGCCGAACAAGACCCGGAGCGGGTGGAGAGACGGCAGGTGTTCGACCTCCCGGAGCCGAAGCTGGAAGTCACCGAGCACCGGCGCGAGCTCAAGACCTGTCCCTGTGGGCACGTGAACCGCGCCCCGTTCCCCGCGGGCGTCAACGCGCCCACCCAATACGGTCCGCGAGTGAGGAGCACCCTCGTCTACCTGAAGGACTGCCAACTGCTGCCCAGTGAACGGCTGACCGAGATCATGCGCGATCTGTTTGGCTGCAGTAGTTTCAGCGAGGGCACGGTAGCCACCTTCAGCGCCGAGTGCTTTGAACGACTCGAACCGGTCGACGAACTGCTCCGGGAGCAGGTGACCGCGGCCGCGGTGGCGGGGTTCGACGAGACCGGCGTCCGCAGCGACGGCTCCCTGCACTGGCTGCACACGGTGTCTACTGAGTATCTCACCTGGTACTTTGCTCACCGCAAGCGGGGCACTGAGGCCCTGGACGCCGCCGGTGTCCTGCCGAACTTCGAGGGCCGTGCCATTCACGACTTCTGGCGGCCTTACCAGAACTACGACTGCGACCACGGGTTCTGCAACGCCCACCTGTTGCGGGAGCTCACCTTCCTGTGGGAGCAGCAAGGCCAACGCTGGGCTGCGGACATGAGCGCACACCTGCTGCACCTCAAGGAGGCCGTCGATGCGGCCAAGGAGGCCGGCATCGAGTCCCTGGCGCCAGCAGTGGGCCAGCAGTTCCGGGCGCGCTACCACCAACTCGTGAACGAGGGCTACGACCAGAACCCCCCTCCCAAACCGACGACCAGCAAACCGCGACGTGGCAGACCCAAACAGACCAAGGCCCGCAACCTGCTCGATCGCTTCCGCGACTACCCCGACGAGATCCTCGCGTTCCTGGACGACTTCACCGTGCCCTTCGACAACAACCTGTCGGAGCGCGACCTGCGGATGATGAAGCTCAAACAGAAGATCTCCGGCACCTTCCGCACCTTCCAGGGACTGGTGTCGTTCTGCCGCACCCGCAGCTACGTCAGCACCGCCCGCAAGAACGGTCTCTCGGCATTCGAGGCGCTCCAACGCGTCTTCGCGGGCACCCCGTTCCTGCCCTCGCCCCCCGCCCCAACGTAGCACTCACCTCTTCCGTCGTCTCGCGGAACAGGTACCTGGGTAGTTAC
>Ga0210029_1001703_pt1 | contig 12667 bp, 10 predicted proteins | sample CryGeymeta201521_FD_183985 | JGI IMG/M metagenome (GOLD analysis project Ga0210029, IMG submission 183985) | Groundwater microbial communities from Crystal Geyser aquifers in Utah, USA - Crystal Geyser metaG 2015-21 (SPAdes) (version 2) | ecosystem: Environmental > Aquatic > Deep subsurface >... | reverse complement strand
CATTGGCCAATTTATTGACCTCGACCTGCTGCCCCGGGGCGATGCCGAGGAACTGCAACAAGTCGCGGCGCAAGGTAATTTGGCCTTTGGAGGTGATGGTCAATGCGGACATGGGAAGTACCTTTGCAAGTAAAAAGTAATGGTATTTTACCTTACAAACTTGTCGCTCTCAATCTGGATTCCCCAAACTACATGCTCTCCCTTTTGCCTCAGTTAAGTAGCGCCTTCCTCAAGCGTAGCGCGCCGCCATCACATCCAGATGAATCGGCCGGATCTTGGAACCAAAACCAGCGCAACCAAATGCTTCAAAGCGCAGTTTGCAGATGCTCGCAGCCGCTTTGCGCGCGGCAATGAGAGACTTGCGCGGGTCAAATTCGCTCGGGTTTTGGGCAAAGCTCTGGCGCATGGCACCGGTCATGGCCAGGCGGATGTCGGTGTCGATGTTGACCTTGCGCACACCACTCTTGATGCCGCGCACAATTTCTTCGACCGGCACGCCATAAGTTTCTTTCAGGTCGCCGCCAAACTGGCGAATGATCGCCAGCCACTCTTGCGGCACGCTGCTGGAGCCGTGCATCACCAGGTGCGTGTTGGGAATTTGCGCGTGGATTTGCGCAATGCGGTCAATGGCCAGGATGTCGCCGGTGGGCTTGCGGGTGAACTTGTACGCACCGTGGCTGGTGCCAATGGCAATGGCCAGCGCGTCGACACCGGTTTTGGCGACAAAGTCTTTGGCCTGCACCGGTTCGGTCAGCATCTGGTCGTGGCTGAGTTTGCCTTCGGCGCCCACGCCGTCTTCTTCACCGGCTTCACCGGTTTCCAGACTGCCCAGGCAACCCAGCTCGCCTTCAACCGATACGCCCACGGCGTGCGCCATCTCGCACACGCGCCGCGTCACGTCGACGTTGTATTCGTAGCTGGCGGGGGTTTTGGCATCGGCCAACAGCGAACCGTCCATCATCACGCTGGTAAAGCCCGAGCGGATGGACTGCTGGCAAACCGCCGGGGTGGCGCCGTGGTCCTGGTGCAGCACCACCGGAATATCGGGGAACGATTCCACCGCCGCCAGCACCATGTGGCGCAGGTAAGCTTCGCCAGCGTATTTGCGCGCACCGGCGCTGGCCTGCAGAATCACCGGGCTGTCGGTAGCCACCGCGGCTTCCATGATGGCCTGGATTTGCTCCAGGTTGTTGACGTTGAACGCGGGCACGCCGTAGTTGAACTCGGCGGCATGGTCGAGCATTTGGCGAAGGGATACGAAAGCCATGGTGATGTCTCCTGGTGGTTTTAAGAAAATTGGCCTCTAGCCCTTACTACGTATGCGCAAGCAGCTAGTTATTTAATAGTAAAAACGGCGGCTCAGCTGGGCCGCTTGGGGGCTGGTAGGGCGGACTTCAGTCCGCCATGGTCGACTGAAGTCGACCCCACAAAGCCACAGAGCTATCCCGCGGCGCGCTTTTGCAGAATCTCAAACGCGGGCAAGGTTTTGCCTTCCAGCACTTCCAGAAAAGCGCCGCCGCCTGTGCTGATGTAGCCCACGTCTTTTTCAATGCCATATTTGGCAATGGCGGCCAAGGTGTCACCCCCGCCGGCAATGCTGAAAGCGTTGGACTCGGCAATCGCCTGCGCAATGACCTTGGTGCCATTTTCAAACGCGGCGAACTCAAACACCCCCACCGGGCCGTTCCACACAATCGTGCCCGCCGCCTTGAGCTGCTCGGCCAGCTTGGCGGCGGTTTGCGGGCCAATGTCCAGAATCAGATCGTCGTCGGCCACATCAGTGGCGGCTTTGACCGTGGCCACAGCATCGGCGGCAAAGGTTTTGGCGCAGACCACGTCGGTGGGGATCGGCACAGCCGCCCCGCGTGCCTTCATGGCGGCAATCACTGCGGTGGCTTCGCCCAGCAAGCCAGGTTCGGCCAGGCTTTTGCCAATGTTCAGGCCAGCAGCCAGCATGAAGGTGTTGGCAATGCCGCCGCCCACAATCAGGTTGTCCACATTCTTGGCCAGCGCTTGCAGGATGCTGAGCTTGGTGCTGACCTTGCTGCCCGCCACAATGGCCACCAGCGGGCGCTTCGGGTTGGCCAGCGCCAGGTTAATGGCGTCGATTTCTGCAGCCAGCAAGGGGCCAGCGCAGGCAATGGGCGCGTATTGGGCGATGCCGTAGGTGGTGCCTTCGGCGCGGTGAGCGGTACCAAAGGCGTCGTGCACAAACACGTCGCACAGGGCGGCGAGCTTGCGGCTGAGTGCTTCGGTGCACTTTTTTTCGCCCACGTTGACACGGCAGTTTTCCAGCATCACCAGTTGGCCAGGTTGGACATCCACACCGTCGACCCAGTTGGCCACCACCGGCACTTCTCTACCAAGCAGTTCGCCCAGGCGCTTGGCCACGGGCGCCAGCGAGTCTTCGGGCTTGAATTCGCCCTCGGTCGGGCGACCCAAATGGCTGGTGACCATGACCGCCGCCCCAGCGGCCAGCGCCATCTGGATGCACGGCACGCTGGCACGGATGCGGGTGTCTTCGGTGATGTGGCCCTGCTTGTCCTGCGGCACATTCAGGTCGGCACGGATAAAGACCCGCTTGCCGGCGGCAAAGCCACTGGCGATCACATCGGCAAAACGCAATACTTTCATCTTCAAACTCCAATCATGAACAAAACGGCTTGGGGCTGCGATTTTGACAGGCACGCCTCAGTTGACGGACGGCACCACGGTATCAGGCAGCGGCTCGGCATGGCGGTAGGCTGCGCGGTGCGCCAGCACTTGTACGGCCTCAACAACGCGTTCGGCGGTGATGCCAAAGTGCGCGTACAGCTTGGGCGCCGGGGCCGATTCGCCAAACGTGGGCATGCCAATGACCATGCCGGTGCGGCCAACGTATTTGCGCCAGAAGTCAGGGTGTGCGGCTTCAATGGCCACGGTGGGCAAGCTCAGCGGCAAAACCATTTCCTGGTAGGCCTCGCTCTGGCGGTCAAACACATTGGTGCACGGCATCGACACCACGCGGGTGGCAATGCCCTGGGTGGCCAGTTCGGCCTGCGCCTTCATGGCAATTTCAAGCTCGCTGCCGGTGGACAAAATCGCCGCTTGCGCGCCCGGCATGTCTGACAGGATGTAGCCGCCTTTGCGAATTTTTTCAACCTGGCTGATGCTTGACAGGCGCGGCAGGTTTTGGCGACTCAGGCACAAGGCGCTGGGGCCGTCGCGGCGCTCCACCGCGCAGGCCCAGGCCACCGCGGTTTCCAGCCCATCGGCCGGTCGCCATACGTCCAGCCCGGGGATGATGCGCAAGCTGGGAATGTGCTCGACGCTTTGGTGCGTGGGGCCGTCTTCGCCCAGGCCGATGCTGTCGTGGGTGAAGACGTGAATCACGCGCAGTTTCATCAGCGCGGCCATGCGGATGGCGTTGCGGCTGTAATCGCTGAAGGTCAGGAAGGTGCCGCCGTAGGGGATGTAGCCGCCGTGCAGCGCGATGCCGTTCATGATGGCGGCCATGCCAAATTCACGCACGCCGTAGCTGAAGTGGTTGCCCCAGACATCGCGCCTGGCGCGCACGCAGCCCTTGAAGTTGGTCAGGTTCGAGCCGGTCAGGTCAGCGCTGCCACCAAAAAATTCGGGCAGCAGCGGGGCAATCGCATCGAGCGCATTCTGGCTTGATTTGCGCGTGGCAAAGGCGGTCTCATTGGCGGCAATGGTCTCCAGCAAAGCGGGCAATTGTTCGGCAAAAGAGTCCGGCAAATCCCCTGCCATGCGGCGCTGGAATTCAGCAGCCTCCACCGGGTGGGCGGTGCGGTAGGCGGCAAAGCGCTCGTTCCAGGCGTGCTCGGCCGCCACGCCGCGCGTCACCGCGTTCCATGCCACGGCAATGTCGTTGGGGATTTCAAATGGTGCAGCCGTCCAGCCCAGCGCGTCACGGGTGGCCTGCACTTCGGCCGCACCGAGTGCTGCGCCGTGCACATCGTGCGTGCCGGCCTTGTTGGGCGAGCCCATGCCGATGACGGTTTTGCAGCAGATCAGCGTGGGCTTGCCGTCGGCTTTCACCGCCTGCGCTTTGGCGGCTTTCACCGCTGCATCAATCGCCGCCGGGTTGTGGCCGTCCACGGCGGGGATCACGTTCCAGCCATAGGCCTCAAAGCGTTTGGGGGTGTCGTCGGTGAACCAGCCTTCGACGTGACCGTCGATGCTGATGCCGTTGTCGTCATAAAACGCCACCAGCTTGGACAGGCGCAGCGTACCGGCCAGCGCGCAGGCTTCGTGGCTGATACCTTCCATCATGCAACCGTCGCCCATGAAGGCGTAGGTGAAGTGGTCAACAATTTGCACATCTGGTTTGTTGAATTCGGCGGCCAGCAGCTTTTCGGCAAACGCCATGCCCACCGCGTTGCTGATGCCCTGGCCCAGCGGCCCGGTGGTGGTTTCCACGCCGGGGGTGATGCCAAATTCAGGGTGCCCGGCGGTCTTGCTGTGCAGCTGGCGGAAGTTTTTGATTTCTTCCATCGGCAGGTCGTAGCCGGTGAGGTGCAGCAAGGCATAGATCAACATCGAGCCGTGGCCATTGGAGAGCACAAAACGATCGCGATTGGCCCAGTGCGGGTTGGTCGGGTTGTGGCTGAGGTGCCGGTTCCACAGCACTTCGGCAATATCGGCCATGCCCATGGGCGCGCCGGGGTGGCCGCTTTTGGCTTTCTCAACCGCATCGACAGCGAGCATGCGGATCGCGTTGGCCATTTGTTTGGCCAGTTCAGTAGAAGGAGTGTTCATAACGATTCCAAAAAAATGACGAAATAGCGTGCATTCAGCGTGAACGCCGCGGAACCGGCTTTGCCGGGCCGCAGGCGTTGCCCCCCAGTGGGGGGTGACGGCGCAGCCGACTTAAGCGGCGTTCAAATTCAAGCGGCATTTTTCTGCCGTTCCATCATCCGCCAGACGAACGGTGTGAAGATGAGTTGCATGGCCAGTTCCATCTTGCCACCGGGCACCACGATGGTGTTGGCACGGCTCATGAAGCTGCCGTCGATCATGCTGCGCAGGTACTGGAAATCAATGCCTTTGGGGTTGGCAAAGCGGATAACGACCATGCTCTCGTCGGCGCTGGGAATGTCGCGCGCAATGAACGGGTTGCTGGTGTCGACCATCGGCACGCGCTGGAAGTTGACATGCGTGTGCTGGAACTGCGGACAGATGTAGTTCACGTAGTCGGGCATGCGGCGCAGGATGGTGTCGGTGACGGCTTCGGTGCTGTAGCCGCGCTGGCTCTTGTCGCGGTAGAGCTTCTGGATCCACTCGAGGTTGATGACCGGCACCACGCCGATCAGCAGGTCCGGGTGCTGGGCGATATTGACCTCAGGGGTGACCACCGCGCCGTGCAGGCCTTCGTAAAACAGCAGGTCGGTGTTGGCGGGCACGTCTTCCCAGGGGGTGAAGGTGCCGGGATCTTGCTTGTATGGGGCCGCTTCTTCGGGGTCGTGCAGGTATTTGCGGCGCTTGCCGGTGCCGGTTTCGGCGTAGTTGCGAAACAGTGCTTCAAGCTCTGAAAACAGGTTGTTCTTGGCGCCAAAATGGCTGAAGTTTTTGTCACCAGCGGCCTCGGCTTCGGCCGCCTTGAGCTTCATCTGTTTGCGGTCGTAGCGGTGAAAGCTGTCGCCTTCAATGATGGCGGCGCTGATGCTTTCGCGGCGAAAAATATTGGCAAAGGTGCGGGTGACGGAGGTGGTTCCGGCGCCGCTGGAGCCGGTGATGGCGATGATGGGGTGGCGTGCTGACATGGTCTGTGTCTCCTGAAGGTTAAAAACTTTTTATATAAGAAATTGGCCTCTAGCCCTTATTTAATAAGGGCTAGCAGCTATTACTTTTGATTAGTCACGAAACAGGCTGCGCTCATGAAAAAGCGGGTTCTCAAACTGCGCAGGTGCCGGCTCGTGGTGGTAGCGCTCGATGCGCTCCACCTCGTTCTTGGAGCCAAACACAAAGCCGATGCGCTGGTGCAGGCTGGTCGGTTGCACGCCCATCATCGGCACTTCACCGGTGGAGGCGCGGCCACCCGCTTGCTCCATGATCATGCCGACCGGGTTGGCCTCGTACAACAAGCGCAGGCGACCGGGCTTGGACGGGTCTTTGCTGTCGCGGGGGTACAGAAAGACGCCGCCGCGCATCAAAATGCGGTGCGCTTCAGCCACCATGGACGCAATCCAGCGCATGTTGAAGTCTTTGCCCCGCGCACCGGTTTTGCCGGCCAGGCATTCGTCCACGTAACGCTTGACCGGGGCTTCCCAGAAGCGCGCGTTGGAGGCGTTGATGGCAAACTCTTGGGTGTCCTCGGGGATGCGCATGTTTTGATGCGTCAGCATGAACTCGCCCAGATTGGGATCGAGCGTGAAGCCGTTGACACCGTTGCCCACCGTCAGCACCAGTTGCGTGGTGGGGCCGTACAGCGCGTAACCGGCGGCGACCTGTTGGCTGCCGGGCTGGAAGAAATCGGCATCGACCACATCGCGGCCGCTGTCGATGACGTCTTGGGGCGCGCGCAGGATGCTGAAGATGCTGCCCACCGACACGTTGACGTCGATGTTGCTTGAGCCATCGAGCGGGTCAAACACGATCAGGTATTTGCCGCGCGGGTACTGCTTGGGGATCTGGTAGGGCGTTTCCATTTCCTCGCTGGCCATGCCCGCCAGATTGCCAGCCCATTCGGTGCGCTGCATGAATACGTCGTTGGACAGTACGTCGAGCTTTTTCTGCGTTTCGCCCTGCACGTTGACCGAACCACCGGCATCGGCGGCGTAATTGCCACCCAGGCCAGCAAGTTCGCCAAAGGCGACCGCTTTGGCAATGCCTTTGCAGGCCAGCGCCACGTCCAGAATCAGGGCATTGAAGTCGCCACTGGCGCTGGGGTAGCGGCGGCGCTCTTCAATCAAAAATTGCGTCAGGGTGGAACGGTTGGAACGTAAGGTCAAGGGCATGGTGAAGTCTCCGTTAGTTATAAATTGTGTAGCTTCTTGCGCTTATTGCATAAGGGCTAGAGGCATTTTTTGCATTAAATAGGCTGAGCCGCGCGGCGCAGTGCCTGCATCACGCCACGGTAGCCACCGTCGGCATCCGGCGCGCCAAACACGGCGCTGCCTGCCACACAGGTGTCGGCACCCGCTTGCACGATCTCGCGGATGTTGTCGGTTTTGACACCGCCGTCAACTTCGAGCCAGATGTCTTGCCCGCCCGCGGCTTTGTGCGCGTCAATTTTTGCGCGCACCACGCGCAGCTTGGCCAGCGTGCTGGGGATGAACTTCTGCCCGCCAAACCCAGGGTTGACGCTCATCAGCAAGATCATGTCGAGCTTGTCCATGACATGATCGAGCCAGTCCACCGGTGTCGCCGGGTTGAGCACCAGACCTGCCTTGCAGCCCAGCTCGCGAATCATCGACAGGCTGCGGTCCACATGTTTGGAGGCTTCGGGGTGAAAGGTGATCAGGTTGGCACCGGCCTTGGCAAACAGCGGAATGATCGAATCAACCGGCTCGACCATCAAATGCACATCGATGCCGATCTTGACGTGCGGGCGAATGGCTTCGCACACCAGCGGGCCAATGGTCAGGTTGGGCACGTAATGGTTGTCCATCACGTCAAAGTGCACCAGGTCGCAGCCAGCCGCCTCGATGGCGCGCACTTCCTCACCCAGACGGGCAAAGTCGGCGGACAAAATGCTGGGGGCGATGCGCAAGATAGGTTGGGTCATGACAGGGCTTTCTGCTGAAGTTTTGAAATCGGTAGCGTAATGCAGTTCAGGTGTGAGCCGGCGCATGCCACTGACGCAATTGCGCCAACGACACCTGGCTCAGGTCCGGCACCACTTTCAGCGCGCCGGTAAAGTCGTGCTGGGCGGTAAACGGGTTGGGTGTGATGATGGTGGCCAGGCCGGCTGCCGTTGCCGCGCGCAGGCCGTTGTTGGAGTCTTCAAACGCCAGGCACTGGGCAGCGGGCAGCTTGAGCGCGTCGAGCATCTGCAAATACACCTGCGGGTGGGGTTTTTTGATGGGTGCGGTGGAGGCATCGCCAATGGCCGAGAAGTTCAGCCGCCAGTCGTCGCCCATGGCGTGGCGCAACAGCGCGGCAATGTTTACCGGTGAGGTGGTGGTGGCGATGGCCAGTTGCACGCCGGCTGCCAGTGCCTCGTGCAGCAGCGCCAGCACACCGGGGCGCAGCGCCACCGCGCCACTGTTGACGGCGTTCTCGTAGAAGGCGGTTTTCAGCTCGTGGATGCGATTGATGCGATCTTGCAATGCCTGGGTGCCGAGTGCGACCACGTCGGCGTTGACCTGGTTCCAGTAATGCAGAATGCGCTCTTTTCCGCCTGAGATCGTGAGCAGGTCAAGGTACATGTCGCGCGTCCAGACCCAGTCCATGCCGAGTTCGGCAAAGGCCTGGTTGAAAGCGGCCAGGTGCACGCTCTCGGTGTCGGCCAGCGTGCCGTCGACGTCGAATATCAGCGCTTGCAATGCACCAGAGGTCATGGTTGGGTATCCTGTTTGTTGTCGTTGCGGGGCCGCCTGAGGGCTGGCGAGGTTTGACTTTAATCGGCTTGACTCATAAACTCTAATCACGTTTTATTCACTAATCATCAGCCAAGTCTGATGAAAAGACCGGAGCAACCGATGCGCCCATACACCTTCAAGCAAGTTCAGACTTTTTTGGAGGTGGCGCGTCAGCGTTCGGTCTCCAAGGCGGCCGAGAGGCTGTTTGTGACGCAGCCCGCGGTGTCGATGCAGTTGCGCCAGCTGGAAGACGCGTTTGGCCTGGCGCTGGTGGAGCCGCAGGGGCGCAATATCCAGCTCACTGCCGCCGGCGAGGCGTTTGCGACCTACGCCACCGCCGCCATGGGCCAGTTCAAAGACCTCGAGGCGCTGATGGCCGAACACGTAGGCCTGAAAAAAGGCCGCATCGACCTGGCGGTGGTCAGCACCGCCAAATACTTTATCCCGTCGTTGCTGGTGCGCTTTGGCCAGCTGTTTGCGGGCATTGATGTCAATCTGTACATTGACAATCGCGAAAGTGTGCTGGGTTTGCTCAGCCGCAACGAGGCCGATCTGGTGGTGATGGGTCGCGCACCCAGCCATCTGGACTGCGAAGCCATCGCCTTTGCCACCAACCCGCTGGGCATCGTCGCCGCCCCCAACCACCCGCTGGCGCGGCGCAAGGCCGTGCCATTCAAGGTGCTGTCCGACTGCCGTTTTGTCGTGCGCGAAGAGGGTTCGGGTACGCGCGCGGCGATGCAGCGGCTGTTTGACGACAACAAGACGCCGTTGCAGGTGGTGATGGCCATGCCCAGCAACGAAACCATCAAGCAAGCGGTGATGGCCGGCATGGGCCTGAGCTTTTTGTCACTGCGCACCGTGCGCCACGAACTCGCCAGCGGCCACCTGGCACTGCTCGACATCCAGGGTCTGCCGCAAATCAACCACTGGTTTGTGACGCACCTGCGCAGCAAGAAGCTCTCGCCGGCGGCGCAGGCGTTCAAGACGTTTTTGATTGAGCAGGCAGGCGCTCTGATGGATGCGCGTTGATCGTTGGCAAACTTGTTGGTCTGGCCCAAGATTTGATGGCTGGTTCGCGTCAACTATTCTGACTCAGGGGGCGCCTGGACCAGTTAAATACTGAACTCAAGTCCGTCATTGCTGGCTTACTACGCGTCACCGGACAAACGCCAACTGCGCCGGTTGTGCCACCCACAGTGAGTTTTGATGCCGCCCGTGATTTTGGCGATGTCTACACACTCACCGAAATGTGGAATGCTTTGGGCTTTGATGGCCTGCGGGCGGTGTTTCGCCCCACCCGCCACAGCATTGATGTCGAAGCCTTGATCCGGGTCATGGTGTTCAACCGCCTGTGTGACCCAGACTCCAAACTGGGCGTGCTGCGCTGGCTTGAAACCGTGGCTTTGCCAGGCACCTCCCTACAGGCGATTGACCACCAGCACCTGCTGCGAGCCATGGATGCGTTGGTGGACCACAAGGCAGAAGTTGATAACGTCATGGCCAGTTTGTTACGTCCTCTGGTCGACCAAGACTTGGCCATGGTGTTTTATGACATGACTACCATTCGCGCAGCCGGTCTGTCTGAGCAAGAAGGAGATTTACGCCGCTATGGCATGGCCAAAGTGGGTGTCGTCGAGCGCCAGGTCATGCTCGGTGTGGTGCAGACCGCCGAAGGTTTGCCGCTGTACCACGAGGTGTTCGAGGGCAACACAGCCGAAGTGACCACCATCAAGGCCGTCATCGAGAAGATTGTGGCGCGCTTTCCCGTCAAACGCGTCATTGCGGTGGCTGACCGGGGTTTGCTGTCCACCGAGAACCTGGCTGATCTGCAGGAAATTGCTTTGCCTGGAGGCAACAAGCTCGAATTCATTCTGGCCGTGCCGGGCAGGCGCTACGGGGATTTTGTTGAATTGCTGGAGCCGTTTCACACTGAGCAGTGCGTGCCAGCCAAAGAAGAGATTCTGGGTGAGGCCGCTTGGAACAAGCTGCGCTTGATCATTGCGCATGACCCACAGGTGTCACTGCAAGCCGGTGCCAAGCGTGGCAAACGCATTGACGAGTTGAAGAAGCAGGCAGACCAGTGGGTGGGCAAACTCAATGATCAGGATGCGGGCAAGACAAGGCCAGGTAAAAAGCTCTCCGACAGCGGGGCCAGAGCCAAGTTTTACCGCGAGGTGAGTGAGGCCCATCTGGCGCGTATTGTGAAGGTCGATCTCAAGAGTGAGCTGTTTACCTATGACATTGATGCACGGGCTTTGAAGCACGCACGGATGATGGACGGCAAGTTGTTGCTGGTAACCAATGCGCCGGACTTCACGCCAGCTGAGGTGGTCAAGCGCTACAAATCACTGGCGGACATTGAGCGTGGCTTTCGGGTGCTCAAATCCGAGATTGAGATTGGGCCGATTTATCACCGCCTGCCCGATCGGATTCATGCCCATGCATCGATCTGCTTCATGGCGCTGATTCTTTACCGGGTGATGCGCAGCCGACTCAAGGACAGCCACTCTCAGATTTCACCAGAGCGTGCATTGGACAAGTTGCGCCGCATTCAGCATCAGGTGGTCAAGGTTAACGATCTGGAGCCCATTGCGGGAATCTCGAGCATCAGTCAGGAACACACGGAGATTTTGCAAGCACTGACGATCAAAAAACCAACCCTTCCCGCTCAGCTGACCCTTTTGTAGTGGCACACGTGCGGTGTGCTCCTATATAAATCAATACGTTACAACGTTAACTGTCGAAGTCGGGTTGCATATCTTGCAGGCGAATTTTCGGAACACGAAGGCGGTTACAGAGCTTGCCAACTCTCTGCTCAAAATTAAGCAGGCGCGCTTTGGCTCGGTCGACAGAGAAAGCAATTTTCTGGTTCGCAGCACTTCTGGGGATGCTGGCGAGGTTCGACTGATGCCGCACAAGGATGCCATAACCCGGCAATTGGATGCCGTCACTCGCGTTTCCGTGACACATGCCGTGATCGTGCTTCGCGATGAGGACAAAGCTGCCGCCAGAGCTAGCTTTCGTACACCACTGGTTTTTTCGGTCCACGATGCCAAGGGGCTGGAGTATCCACACGTCATTCTTTTCAACATCGTTTCAGGTCAGCGTGCTGCGTTCTCCGAAGTTTGCGACGGTGTCAGCGCCAAGGAGCTCGACAGGCAGGACTTGGACTATCGGCGGGCAAGAGACAAAACCGACAAGTCCCTGGAACTCTACAAGTTCTACGTCAATGCACTCTATGTGGCAATGACTCGTGCGGTGCAAACTCTGACTGTTGTCGAATCTGACACGACTCACCCATTGCTGACTTTGCTGGGACTACAAGCAAGCGACGCTCTGATGTCGGCGGGCCAAGTATCCAGCAAAGAAGAATGGGCGCAAGAGGCTCGCAAGCTTGAACTGCAAGGCAAGCAGGAGCAAGCCCAACTGATTCGCGACACCATTCTTCAGTTCAAGCCTGTTCCTTGGACACCTTGGTCCCAGAACTTGATTGAGGATTCGGCTGCCAAAGCGCTTGATCGTAGCAATCCAAGTTCCAAACCACGTCAGTCATTGCTGGACTACGCACTTTGGCATGGCCAACAGGCCTGGATCGAGAAGTTGGCGCAAAATAATTTTCAACCAGCTAAAAGTCTATTGCCTGATAGCGAGTTTGGCTGGATTGGACACACTGCCCGATTGGGCTTTTACGATGCCGAATACGAGCAGCAAACAAAACTCGCGCATCGTGCTGTCTCCTCCCTGCGGAACCGACATTTGCAAGCCTATAGCGCTAAGAATTTCAAAGACATCCTTCGGCAGTGCGATGTTTACGGCGTAGATCACCTGACAACAGTCGGAGCCACACCTTTGATGCTGGCAGCTCGTGCAGGCAACCTGGCTTTGGTTCAATCGCTCTTGGCGCGCGGTGCAAATCAGGAGGCCGTTGACGAATTTGGGCATACCCCCTGGCAACAGGCGCTAAGCCGCGCCTTGGAAGATCCAGACTTCGCCAAGCTAGCAATCGCCCCTTTGTTCCCCCTGAGTCAGAATAGTTGTCGCCTCCAAAAATTGCGGATGATCCGCGTTAAAGCGACACAACATGAAACGAAACAATTACTCTGCCGAATTCAAAGAACAGGCACTGCGCAAAGCACATGAGC
>Ga0210029_1001691_pt1 | contig 12740 bp, 10 predicted proteins | sample CryGeymeta201521_FD_183985 | JGI IMG/M metagenome (GOLD analysis project Ga0210029, IMG submission 183985) | Groundwater microbial communities from Crystal Geyser aquifers in Utah, USA - Crystal Geyser metaG 2015-21 (SPAdes) (version 2) | ecosystem: Environmental > Aquatic > Deep subsurface >... | reverse complement strand
TGAAAACGCGGCAAATAGCCCAGCTGGATCACCTGCTTGGTCACCGAAAACGCGCCGGTGATCAGCGCCTGCGACGCAATCACCGTGGCCAGTGTGGCCAGCCCCACAAGCGGCAACAGCGCCCAACCCGGTGCCATCATGAAAAACGGGTTTTTCACCGCTGCCGGGTTGCTCAGCAGCAGCGCGCCTTGACCAAAGTAATTCAGCGTCAGCGCCGGCATGACCACACCAAACCAGGCCAGCCGGATCGGTTTTTTGCCAAAGTGGCCCATGTCGGCGTAGAGCGCCTCCCCCCCCGTCACACACAGCACAACCGCGCCCAGAATGATGAACGTGGTGCCGGGGTTTTCCCACATGAACCCCAAGGCGTAATGCGGGCTCAATGCCAGCAGCACTTCGGGGGTATGCGCGATATGCCAGACACCCAGCACGGCAATGGCGACGAACCAGACCAGGGTAATGGGGCCGAAGAACTTGCCAATGTCTGCAGTGCCGCGCTTTTGGACAAAAAACAGGCCAAAGAGAATCAACAGCGTCAGCGGAATCACGGCCTTCTTGAAGCCAGGTGACACCACTTCCAGACCCTCCACCGATGACAACACCGAGATGGCTGGCGTGATGACCCCGTCGCCGTAAAACAGACAGGTACCAAAAATGCCCACCAGCAGCAAGCGTCGGCGCAAAACTGGCTTGTCCTTCACCGACTGCGAGGCCAGCGTCAGCATCGCCACCAGGCCGCCTTCCCCGTTGTTGTCGGCGCGCAGCACCAGCGTGACATACTTGAGCGAGATGATGACGGTGAGCGTCCAGAAAAAAATCGACAGGATGCCCAGCACGTTGTCGTGGGTAAACAGCACGTGGCCCGCGCCAAACACTTCTTTGACCGCGTACAGCACGCTGGTGCCGATGTCACCATAGACAACGCCAATGGCACCGAGGGTGAGTGCACGCAAAGACGTTTGGGATGTTGCCAAGCAGTCACCTGGCGGGTTCAGCCGCCGGGCTCCATTTCAAGAGGGAGCGCTATTTTGCGTCAGATTGCCAACCGGGCGTGGCGGGCTCAATCGTAGACTTCGGCGTCCGGGTCGGTGGCCTCGAGCTCGTAGCTGGCCGCCAGCGTGGCCAGACGCCCCACCACGCCGTACATGTAGAAACGGTTGGGCACGCTGGCGCCGGGCTTGACGCCGGGCTGCGGCAACTGCGTGCTGTGCTCAAAAGCCAACGGCACGTAGTCTGAACCCGGTGCGTTCAGGCTCTCATCGATGCCGCGACCAGCGTGGACCCGGTAAAAGCCGCCCACCACGTAGCGATCCATGATGTAGACCACCGGTTCGGCCACCGCGTCATTGACCCGCTCTTGCGTCAACACGCCTTCCTGCACCATAAAATCATGTGGCAGCAGCGGCGCCTTGCGCCCTTGGGTCAAAGCACGGACCCGATCACACAAGGCCTGCGTGTCCTTGGCGTCACGCACTGTAATGATGCCAAGTTCGTGGGTGCCGTGGTCGGCCTTGACGACGACAAAAGGCTTCTCCTTGATGCCGTATTCCTTGTACTTGCGCCGCACCTTGGTCAGCACCACGTCGATCTGGTTGCGCAGGCAATCCATGCCGTCGCCGTCGCCCAGGTCAACGTCGGCACACTTGTCATAGAAGGGGTTGATCAGCCAGGGGTCGACGCCCATGAGCTTGCCCAAGCGCTTGGCGACCTCTTCGTAGGCCTTGAAATGCGTGCTCTTGCGTCGCGTGGGCCAGCCCGCGTGCAGCGGCGGCAACAGGTACTGCTCGTAAATTTCTTCCAGAATACCGGGCACACCCGCACGCAAGTCGTTGTTGAGCAAAATGGTGCAGGGGTCAAAGTCTTTGAGGCCCAGACGGCGTTTGCTGCGGATCACCGGCTCCAGCGTGATCGTTTCGCCGTTTTGCAGCGCCAGCGTCGTGACTTTCTTGAGCGCTGGGTCAATCGAGCCCAGCCGCACATTGAGCCCGGCCATGTTGAACAGGCGCTGTAATTGAAGCAAGTTGGCCAGGTAAAAACTGCTGTGGGGGCCGTTCTCAGGGATCACCAGCAGGTTGCGCGCCTCGGGGCAAATTTTCTCGATGGCTGCCATCGTCGCCTGCACCGCCAGCGGCAGCATTTCACCAGAGAGGTTGTTCCAGCCACCAGGGAACAGGTTGGTGTCCACGGGTGAGAGCTTGAAACCGGCGTTACGAATGTCCACCGAGCTGTAAAACGGCGGCGTATGTTCCATCCACTCCAGCCGGAACCAGCGCTCGATGGCCGGCATGGTGTCGAGCACGCGCTGCTCGAGTTCGTTGATCGGACCGGTCAGAGCAGTAATCAGGTGCGGAACCATGGCAAACCTTGGAAAGAGTTGAGATGAATTTTAGGCCCGGACATGGGCCCCACAGAGACCCGACACCGGTGCAATAGTTCCCACCAGAGGCAAGGGCCTTACCGCGCGCCGTCAGCCAGCCAGCGCAGCAACCGTGTCGCCGCCTCAAGACTGAGGCGCTCGTGCGCGTCGATGTGCTCCAGCGGCTCACCCGTGCGGTACTTGGCCACTTTTTGCGCCAGCGCCGCGGCGTCGCCCTTGTACTTGGCCATCTTGCCAGCCAGTTGCTCGAATGACGGCGACTCACCACGTGGATAAGCGCCGTGGCAGTTGACGCAGCCATAGTCTGCAGCCAACTGGGCACTGGCCTGCGCCGGAGCACACACGACAACGGTCAGGGCGGCAACCGCCGCCGCCACTGAATTCAACAATGTTTTCATGACAACTCCCTATAAAAAAATCAGACACGCACCTCACCCTGGCCGAGCACCACGTACTTGAGCGAGGTCAGCCCTTCTATACCCACGGGGCCGCGGGCGTGAAACTTGTCGGTACTGATGCCAATCTCGGCACCCAGGCCGTACTCAAAGCCATCAGCAAAGCGCGTGCTGGTATTGACCATGACGCTGGCTGAATCAACCTCACGCAAAAACGCTTGCGCGTGGACGTGGTCACGCGTCAGGATCGCGTCGGTGTGGTGGCTTGAGTAGTGATTGATGTGGGCAATGGCCTCGTCTACCCCAGCAACGATCTTGATGCTGATGATCGGCGCCAGGTACTCTTCAAACCAGTCCGATTCAGTCGCTGGAACGAGCTTGAACGCTTCACTATCAATAGCTGCTTGCGCTTGCTGTATAAGGGCTAGAAGCCAATTTTGCTTATAATTCTGCAACAGCGCCAGCGCCTCGGGGCAACAACGCATCTCGACTCCCTTGGCGGCATAAATACTGGCAATCTGCGGTAAGAACTCAGCCGCTACGCCACGTGCGACTAGCAGACTCTCGGTGGCGTTGCACGGGCTGAACTTGTTGGTTTTGGCGTTGTCGGCCACTTTGACAGCCAAGATGATATCGCTGGGATCGTCCACGTAGGTGTGGCAGTTGCCGTCCAGGTGCTTGATGACCGGCACCTTGGCGCCAGCGCTAATGCGCTCGATCAGCGCCTTGCCGCCGCGTGGAATGATGACGTCCACGTACTGCGGCATGGCGATGAGCTCACCAACCACCGCGCGGTCGGTGGTTTGCACCAGTTGCACCGCGTTCTCGGGCAGACCGCTTTCCACCAGCGCCTGCCGCACTAATCTGGCCAGCGCCTTGTTGGAATCAATCGCCTCGGAGCCGCCGCGCAGGATGCAGGCGTTGCCGCTTTTGATGGACAGGCTGGCCGCCTCGATCGTCACGTTCGGACGGCTCTCGAAGATCATGCCAAAGACACCAATGGGCACGCGCATTTGGCCCACGCGGATGCCGCTGGGCTGCTCTCTCAGACCGATGATCTCGCCAATCACGTCGGCCATGGCGGCGAGCTGCTCGCAACCCTGGGCGCAGGTCTCGATCACTGTGGTTGTGAGTTTGAGCCGGTCGACCATCGGCGCGGCCAAACCAGCGGCAACGGCACGCGCCAGGTCTTTGGCGTTGTCCTTCTGCAAGGCGTCGACATGGGTGCGCAACAGTTCGGCCAGCCTGCGAAGTGCTTTGTTTTTGACAGCTGCTGACGCTTTTGCCATAAGGGCTGAGGCCTGTTTTGCTTGCATTCCAAGAGCTGCCGTGTCGGTCTGGATGTCGATTGCACTCATAGAAACAATACCTTTGGTTTCATGGCGTTCAGGGGTGAGGCGCATGGCGGGTATTTTGGCAGAAGCCAGCCTCGGGTCGAAGCGCGTTGGGCAGTGGGGTTGCGCTTCAACATGGTGTGACGCAAACGCATCGCCCCGCAGATTCATCAATTACCACCTCAGGCACGGCGGATTTGTAGAATGACTCGCCCATGACCGCTACCACCCCGTCTTTGAATTCCACCCTCACAACCAGCGCACCCATCGCCTGGACCGACCCCCAGCGCGGCCAAGCATTTGCCGCCTGGTTAACTGGCATCAGCGCAGCCAACGGCCTGTTGCCCGACACGCTGCGCCTGGCCAGCGCCGACGCCAGCTTTCGGCGCTATTTCCGCATTGACGCGGCATCAGGCAGCCGCATCATCATGGACGCGCCACCGGACAAGGAAAACTGCCAGCCTTTCGTCAAGGTGGCCGGCCTGATGCAGGCTGCTGGCATTCATGCCCCAGAGGTGCTGGCGTGGGACGAAGCGCAAGGCTTCATGCTGCTGACCGACCTGGGCCAGCAAACGATGATGCAGGTCATCGACACAGATCACCCGCAAGCCAACCTACCGCTGTACCTGCGCGCGATCGACGCGCTGATCGCCTGGCAACTCAGCGCCAAGCCGGATGTGCTGCCGCCCTACGACGAAGCCCTGCTTCGCCGCGAGCTGGAATTGTTTCCCGACTGGTACATCACCCGCCACAAAGGCGTGACGATTGATACGGCCATGCGCTTCACGCTTGACAACACGTTCAAACAAATCATCGCCACGGTACTGGCCCAGCCCAGCGTATTTGTGCACCGCGACTTCATGCCTCGAAACCTGATGGTGGGGGCCCGTCTTGGCGTGCTGGATTTTCAGGACGCGGTCTACGGCCCCATAACCTACGACATCGCCAGCCTGATGCGCGACGCGTTTTTGAGCTGGGACGAGGAATTTTGCCTGGACGTGACCGTGCGCTACTGGGAAAAGGCGCGCAAGGCCGATCTGCCGGTGGGCGACGACTTTGGTGCGTTTTACCGCGGCGTGGAGTGGATGGGCTTGCAGCGCCACCTGAAAGTAGCCGGCATTTTTGCCCGCCTGACGCTGCGCGACGGCAAGCCGCAGTACCTGGCTGACACGCCGCGCTTTATCGCCTACATCCGCGCCACCTGCAACCGCTACCGTGAACTTAAAGCCCTGCTGCGCTTGGTCGACAAGCTCGAAGGCATTGTCGAGCCCGATATCTTCGGCTTTGGTCGTCAATAGTAAAATTGGCCTCTAGCCCATATAAAACAAGCGCAAGAAGCTATTATTAATATAGCATAATAGCTCTTTCTCATGCCCCGCTTTTACTGCCCTACCGATCTGACCCCTGGCGCGCTGCTGGACTTGCCCGCGGGTGCCGCGCGTCACGTGCAGGTGCTGCGCCTGCAGCCGGGCGATGCCATCACGCTGTTCAATGGCCAGGACGAAGACGGTGTGACGGGCGAGTTTGCCGCCACCGTGACGCAAATGGGCCGCAGCGCAGTGCAGGTGCAGATAGGTGAATTTGCCCGCACCCAACGTGAATCTGCACGACGAGTGCATCTGGCCGTGGGCATGCCCGCCAACGAGCGCATGGACTGGCTGGTGGAGAAAGCCGCCGAGCTGGGCGTGGCCAGTATCCAGCCCTTGGTCACCGAACGCAGTGTGCTGCGCCTGGTCGGCGAGCGCGCCGACAAAAAACAGGCACATTGGCAAAGCGTGGCGGTAGCGGCCTGCGAGCAGTGCGGCGGCAACCAGGTGCCATTGATTCACCCGGTGATGACGCTCGCTGCCTGGTTGGCGCAGTCACTGCCTTCGCTGGACGCGCGACTGCTGCTGTCGCTGCGCCGAGATGCACAGGCGCTGCGCACATTCACCTTGGCAGACGATCGCTTGCCAGCTGGCAGCGACGTCACTTTATTATCTGGCCCGGAAGGCGGCCTGAGCCCTGGCGAAGAGGCTGCCGCGCTGTCCCAAGGCTTTGCCCTGGTGTCGTTGGGTCAGCGCGTTTTGCGCGCTGAAACTGCCTCGCTGGTGGCACTGGCCACGTTGGTTACTTGAGCGACAAACGCACCAGTTTGCGTCGCGTCAAGCGGTTTGCTGCGTCAGGTACTGATCAAACGCCTGCGCTGTGAGCGGCTTGCTGAAGTAATAGCCCTGCACTTCATTACAGCCGTGCAGGCGCAAAAACGCCAGTTGCTCAGCCGTTTCCACCCCCTCGGCGATGGTGCGCAGACCCAAGCTGCTGGCCATGTTGATGATGGCGGTGACGATGGCCTTGTCCTCGGGGTCAGTACCGATGTCGCGTACAAAAGACTGGTCAATCTTGAGCTTGTAAACCTTGAAGCGTTTGAGGTAGCTCAGCGATGAATAACCGGTGCCAAAGTCGTCGATCGACATGCGAATGCCGTAGCCGTGCAACTGGTCCATCACCGCCATGGCCGCCTGCGGATCGTCCATCGCCATCGCTTCGGTGAGTTCGAGCTCCAGCGCGTTTGCAGGCAAATCCACCTCGGTCAAAACAGCGGTAATGCGTTGAAAAAGCTCGACATGACGGAATTGCACCGCTGACAAATTGACCGCCATCACAAACCCGGGCCAGCCACCATGAAGCCACACCCGCGCCTGCGCGGCAGCCGTACGCAACACCCATTCACCGATCGGGATGATGAGGCCGGTATCTTCGGCCAGCGGAATGAATTCGACCGGAGAAATCAGACCCAATTCAGGGTGCTGCCAGCGCAGCAAGGCCTCGGCACCCACCACCCGGCCGTCCTGCATGGCCACTTGCGGCTGGTACATCAAGAACAACTCGTCACGCGCCAGAGCGTGACGCAGGTCGGTGGCCAGGCGCAAATGCCGCGCTGAATCACGCTGCATGGTTTGCGTGTAAAAGCGGAAATCATGGCGCCCGGCATGTTTGGCCTGGTACATCGCTGCGTCGGCGTTTTTAGCCAGCGTTTCCAGATCCTTGCCGTCGTCCGGGAACAAGGTAATACCGATTGACGGCGTGGCCACCAGCTCATGCGTCTCGTACTGAAAGGGCTGGGAAACGACTTCCATCAATTTGCGCGCCACTTTGGTCGCACCGTTGGCATCCAAACCCGGCAGCACCAGGATGAATTCGTCACCCCCCTGGCGCGACACGGTGTCTTCTTCACGTAAAACGGCTTTCAGGCGGCGACCTACCTCCATCAGCAACTGGTCACCCATGCTGTGGCCGAGCGTGTCGTTGATGACCTTGAAGTGGTCCAGGTCAAGGAACATCACCGCCAATGACTCATGTTTGCGCTGCGCCAGGCTCAAGGCAAAGCGGAAGTGGTCTTGCAACAGGGTACGGTTGGGCAAACCGGTAAGCTGGTCAAAATGCGCCAGGTGCTCGATACGCGCCTCGGCCTGTTTTTTGGCGGTAATGTCGTCCTTGATGGCCAGATAGTTGGTGACCACGCCGTGTTCGTCACGCACTGGCGACAGGCGCGCCAGCTCAATGTATTCGCTGCCGTCTTTGCGCTTGTTGATGAACTCGCCCTCCCAACGCTGCCCGCGTGTCAGATGCGCCCACATGTCGTCATAGGTGGCTTGGGGTGTCTTGCCAGAATGCAAGATACGCGGGTTCTGACCCAGCACGTCGCCCAGTTTGTAGCCGGTGATCTGGCTGAAGGTGGCGTTGGCATACACAATGTTCGCCTGCAAATCGGTGATGACAATCGAGCTGGGGCTTTGCTCGACCGCCAGCGAGAGTTTGCGCACGCTCGCTTCGGCCAGCTGGAGCGCCGCTACCTTGCTCTTCAGATCTTCCTCGCGCTGCTGCAGGGACTGAAAGAGTTCCGCATTCTCCACCGCCACCGCAATCATGTTGGCCAGCGTGCGGCACAGTTCGAGCTCGCTTTCAGGCAGACTGACTGTTTGATCGGTGCTGGCCACAATCAATACACCCAGTACTTTGTTATCTGCCAGCAGGGGCAGATAGAGTATGGTGCGCAAGCCGCGCAGACGGGTCACAGCGGCCTCGGCCTCGGTCAGGGTTGCGCTGGCGGTATCGGTCAGCAACACCGACTGCCGCGTGTCAATAGCTTGCGCAATATGCGGGTGGTCAGACAGTGGGATCACGCGCAGATGGTGTGGAAAATCCGGGGGCAACGGCGGCGTGGTCGCTTCCAGAGTCAGTTGCTCTGCATCGTGCAACAGGTAGATAGTCGACGAGCTCAAGCCAGACAACTCTGTCATGCGCGCTGTCGCGGTTTGTAACACTTTTTGCAAATCAATATTGCCCGCCAGTTCGTGGCTGATCTGAAGCAGCGAGGCGAGTTTCTGGGCCTGGCGTCTTTTGCTGCTGATGTCTTCCACCATCGACACAAAATAACCCGGCGTGCCGTCTGGCTGGCGCACCAGTCCCACCGTCAGATTGGCCCACAAGGTCGCACCCGACTTGTGGAAATAGCGCTTTTCCATGCTGTACTGATCAATCGTGCCAGCCAGCACAGCCTGCACCTGCGTCAGGTCGCTCTGCAAATCGTCCGGGTGCGTCAGTTCCTGAAAGGTCTTTTGCAGCAGTTCGGCTTCGGAGTAGCCCAGGATATCGCACAGTTTCTTGTTGACTTTGAGCCAGGTGCCGTCGGGCGCCACCTGCGCGATGCCGATGGCGGCTTGCTCAAACGTGGCGCGCAATTCTTTTTCGCTGGCAGTCAGTGCCGCTGCGATTGCCTGCGCATGACGCGCCTGCAGGGCCAGCACTTCGGACTGGCGCTGGATCATGTCGTCGGCCTGCTGACGCAGATCAGCCTCATCAAACCGGTCCAGCGCATAGCTGATGTCCATGGCCATCTCGATCAGCAGGTTGCGTGCGGGTTCGTCAAAAGCGTTCACCGTGTCCGCGTACAAGGTAAGCACACCCACCACCTTGCCCATGCGGTGCAGAGGCAACGCGGCAGAGGCCGCCCAGCCCACAACCGCACCGCGTTCGCGCCAATAGGCGGTGGCCGGGTCATGCTGGAAATCCTGGCACCAGACCGGATGATCCTCACGCATGGCGGTTCCGGTGGGGCCGCGTCCGGCCGGTTCGTCCGCCCGGATCAAGATGTCGATGCCATCGAGGTATTCCACCCCGGCACCAAAGGAAGCAACCGGTATGACCTTGCCACTGGCTTCATCGAGCAGACCGATCCACGCCATACGCATGCCACCAAAGTTCACCGCGTCGCGACAGATCTGCGGGAACAACTCCTTCTCGTCGGCACAGCGCACGATGGCCTGGTTGCATTGGCTCAAGGCGGCGTACAACTTGGTCATGCGCTGCAACTGCGCGTTCTGCGCCACCAGTTGCGCGGTTTGCCCACGCACCTGCCTGCGTAAAAACAGGACGCCAGCGACGGCCAGCACCAGCAAACCCGCCAGCAGCTTGAGCGCATCCCAGACCCGTGACGGAACCGCCTCATCACGCAAATCACCGCCCCAGCGTTTGAGCAGGCTGAAATACGGTGAAGAGGCATCCTGAGTCCACTGGTCCAGCCGTTGGTCGATGGCCGCCAATAACGCTGGGTTGCGCCCCTGCGCTGTGGCGTAGAAAAGCCGTGCGGGCTGAAACACGATCGGTGACTCGACCAGTCCAAACTCATGCGCGCGGATGCCACCGGAATAACGATTGACAGCCGCCGCGTCGGCGCTGCCGTTCTGCACGACAGCAAACACTTCTTGCATCGAACCCAGCGTAACCACCTCGGCCCGCACCCCAAAGGCGTGCATCATGTCGTTCAAGCCGTTGATCTGAACCGCACCTTGCAGCACGGCAATACGTTTGCCCTGCAAATCGGGTGGAGCGGCGATGCCTGCGTTTTGACGCGTGTAGAGCTGCGACCAGCTGTGCAACGCGGGCGTCTGGTGAAAGTCAAACTGCTGGTCACGCGCCTCAGACCAGGCCACGTCGGGCATCAGGTCAATCTCACCCGCTGAAAGCTGCCGCAGGCAGGCTTGCCATTCACAGGCGACAAACTTCAGCTGCCAGCCCTCGCGCGTGGCAATTTCCTGTAACAGGTCAACCAGGATACCGGCGGGCTTGCCGTCGGCTGCGGTGAAAATTTTGGGCTCGTTTTCATACAGCCCCACACGCACCTCCTGCGCCCACGCCGCGCCCGCCAGCAGCAGCCCCACCAGCGCGTGCAACAGAAACCTGAGGTACAACGAAAGCATGGGTAAAGTTTACGCTTTGGCCGCGGGGCAAAACCCTGATTTAGCGCAAGGTGACGGCAGGAAAAGAGGTGCCTAACTCTCCAGCCCGCGCGCCAGCTGCCACTGCTTGACCAACGCGTAGATCGCCGGAATCACCGCCAGCGTTAAAACCGTTGACACGATCATGCCGCCAACCATCGGCGCGGCGATGCGGCTCATCACTTCTGAACCCGTGCCCGTACCCCACATAACCGGCAACAGGCCGGCCATGATTGCCACCACCAGTGCGAACGGCACCGACCACTTGACGATCAGCGTCGCGTTACGACGGTCATCAATCAATTTTGCAGATAATTTTGCTATTTATAACACCTGGTGCTATATTTAAAGCGTGAAATCCAAAGCATCCAAGCCACGCCCTGTTCTCGTCACTCAAACAAGAGCATTCAAAACTCAGCATTTCAGCAAAGCCGCTGCCAAGCAAGGTATTGGGGACATTGATCTTTGTCAAGCAGTGGCCGAGCTTGAGTTGGGACAGGGCGACAACTTGGGTGGCAATGTCTGGAAAAAACGGCTGAGAAACAACATGAGCCGCTCTATCGTCCTGACAAAGCCCACCACTTTTTGGATATTTGTTCACTTATTCGAAAAGCAGGACAAAGCCAACATCGCGATTGATGAGTTGGGCGCGTTCAAGAAACTGGCCAAAGACTATGAACGCGGCGGCATTGATGGCGTTGAAGTGGGCCTCAAAAATGAATCTTTGAAGGAAATATGTCATGCACAATCAACGTGAAACCGGCAAAGCGAAAAGTGGTGCCATGGCATCAATTTTGAGTGCGGCACAAGGGCTGCATCGATCCGGCGTGATCGACAAGGCAACCATGCGCGACTATGAATCGCTGTGTCTCACGTCGGTGCCCCACTACACGTCTGCTGATGTGGTTCGAATCCGCTACCAAACCAAGGTCAGCCAAAACCTGTTTGCTCGTCGCCTGAACGTTAGCCCATCCACGGTGCATCAATGGGAGTCGGGACAAAAGCGTCCCAGCAATCTCGCAGCAAAACTGCTATCAGTGGTAGAAAAACACGGGCTAGCTGTGCTGGATTGACCAACGTTCCAGCGTATGGTGCATCACTCCCGATTGTGAACATCAAGACCAATAACCCAAGTCATGAAACCGGTTGATACCCTCTGCAGCAGCATTCGTCGCTATAGGGGTGAGCACGCGCGCCATGCCCATGACTACCTGCAAATCATGTTTGCATTGCAGGGGCGCATGGAACTGGAGATTGGCGGGCATTGCGCCTTTGCCGACACGTCTTGCGGTATGGTCATACCGGCCGGTTTTGAGCATGGTTTTTCGACAACGCCAGACGCGCAGATGTTGGTCATTGAACACCCCGGTCTGGCCGGTGTCAGCCAGGTGCGACGCTTTGCGGTGACATCTGCCTGCCGTGAGAGCGCACGTCTGGGCAACATGGCACTGCAACTGATGCAGGTGTTGCAAGCGCCAAAAATTCTCGCCCGCCGGGGCATTGATCTGGCGCAATTGGATGACGCGTTGGCGGCGCGCCTGGATGAAGCCTGGAACACGACACGCATGGCGAATCTGTTTTGCCTGAGCCCGCAACGCTTTCATGCGCGCTTGCTGGAACTGACTGGACAGACACCCCAAGCCTACCTTCGTCAACACCGCCTGGATCAGGCTGAGCAACTGCTGCGCCGGGGCATGCCGCTGGATGCGACGGCTTTGCAGGTGGGCTATCGCGCTGCCAGCGCCTTGAGCTTTGCGCTCAAGCGCGAACGGAACTTCAGCACCCGTAAATTGCGCACCAGGTAGGTTTTCATCCGCAGCGAGGTCAAGCGTTTCTCGCAAGTCGGCCTTACAAATCGGCCGCATCATGCGGCATGAAAAACGCATCCCTCCTTGGCACCCTTCTGGCGCTTTCTGCGGCCGTCCTGTGGGGCACCACCGGCACGGCTCAAAGCTTTGTGGCGGGGCAGTCTTCGCCCTATTGGATCGGTGCCTTGCGCCTGCTGGTCGCCAGCGCGTTTTTTTCCGGTGTGGTTTATTTTGGGCGGACGCGGCAGGCTCACGCGATGGATGGACTGCGCACCGCGTGGCGCTGGGTGCTCTTGGGCGGCGCTGCCATGGCAGCTTACAACCTGTGTTTTTTTGCTGGAGTCAAAGCCACCGGTGTGGCCACCGGCACCGCCGTTGCCATTGGGAGCGGGCCGCTATGGATTGGCTTGCTGCAAGGCGTGCTGACGCGGCAAGTTCCACCCCCTGTTTGGTGGCTGGGAACGGCGCTGGCGGTCACCGGTATCGGGCTGATGCTCAGCGGCGCCAGCACCGGAGTCAGTTTTGAGGTGACCGGTTTTGCGCTGTGCCTGGCGGCAGGCTTGGCC
>Ga0210029_1001675_pt1 | contig 12809 bp, 15 predicted proteins | sample CryGeymeta201521_FD_183985 | JGI IMG/M metagenome (GOLD analysis project Ga0210029, IMG submission 183985) | Groundwater microbial communities from Crystal Geyser aquifers in Utah, USA - Crystal Geyser metaG 2015-21 (SPAdes) (version 2) | ecosystem: Environmental > Aquatic > Deep subsurface >... | reverse complement strand
ATCATCCTTGCCACGCCTGCTTCTCGCAGAAGCTCCTTGAAGCTTTCTATATCTATCCCCACGATCTCAGCGGCCCGGGAGAGGGAAACCTTCATTTTTCAACCTCATTCCCTAATTCCAGATACATCTACTTAGAACTATGGCTTTTCAATCCTGCGGACGTTAGAGAACGTCCGCTAATCAGAATGAAATCAATCGAAATTCGAGATTGGTGTGCGCTCTCTAGCGCACATGAGTACATATGCAAGAGGTCTAATACTTTGTTCCTGATATTTTACCAGAGTTGATTAAGGTTTCCGTGCTGTTGTCGAGAGCAGCACTTCGTCCAGAAAGGATCAGGCTAAGTCACGCTCTTTTCCGCCTCCCTCCTGGCTGCGTGGCCGTGCCATTCAGAAATAGGACGCGGATTAATGCGGATTTTACGGCTTTTCAAAGTTCAAACCTGGGCAAGCCCGGATTCGAGCAGCGCTGGTAAGGTCAAGTATTCCAGTACTTCGGCTTGCATCCGTTCGATCTCTATTCGGTAGCCCCCGCTCACTGCCTGGAACTCTTCCGGCCGGGCGGTTTGGCGTAACTGCATCAGCAACTGTTGGAAATAACCAATCCGTTCTTGGGTTACTTTAAGTTCCTGTTCGTTCCTGATCATATTTTTACCTCCACAATGCCGCGTAGCGAACCATCCCGTTTGAGTTGCCAGTGAGCCACGAAACTCTCAAGGCTTTCACCGATTAACAACCCTGGACGTACCCAAAATATGCTGGCGCCATATCTGGCTTGCGCTATCGCGTGATCAAATAATCCACGCGACTCGGTTGGGCACTCTTCTACGTGTACCTGTGCTTTGCAGGTAAACGAAACGCGTCATCCATCACCAAAATCACATCCACATCGTTCGGATCTGGCTCGTCTGTAACATAACTACCAAAGACGATCAAACGCTGTAAATGGTCCGTGCGCTGTGCAAGCTCGTAAATATGCACTAACCGGCGCGTAACCAACCCCCGCTGTCCATGACCGACGCCAAAACGGGCAATGACTTGATTTAGTGTTGCCGGGTAAACGCCAGGTGGTAGATCGCCAGCTGCGTTAAAGTCAGGAAGCATAAGATCTCATCCTTTTTTGTGTTACGCCTGCCCCCGTTCTTCGCGACCGCGTAGCGTCCCTTTAGGGAAGCACCCTGCGGGTTGGGGGTGGTGACCTTCGTGGTAGAGTTCTTTTACGTGCGATCGAACAGGGGGACAACGAATAACGAATTCGGGGACACGGGAAGCCGCGCCAGCCAGCCTTACTTACCTGGCAACATGGTAACCCTTCGACGATGCTCAGGGCAAGCCTGGCAACCTGCCAACTTTGTAACTTGCCAACTTCTTACGTCACACTCTTTTCCGCCTGCCGGCTGGCTGCGTGGCCGGGCAGTGGGTACATGTTCTTTTTGCCGCGAATTGCACACAGTCACACCAGTTTTCACTAATGTCCGAGGAGGGAAGGGGCAACTATTTTCCAATATCTCGTTCGATGATGTCGAGTAGATCAATGATGCTTAGCGCCCGCCCCGGTACAACCTGCTTCTCGCCACCCATATGGATGTGGTGTGGAAAGTTGGGCAAGTCAGGATAATGTTCAGCATTATCCCAGCGCTTGACCAGTTTTTGCTGTGCGCCATCCATCCACTGGTAACGATATTCCACTGTCGAAGGTTGACCAGCCTGGATGACAAAATACTCAGATACTTCCAAGAAATCCCCATTCGTGAGACTCATTCGTGCACGAAAATAACCTCGATCTTCTGTGGTTCGTTCAGCAACGATGTTCACTGTGGCAACAACTGCAGATGTCGCCAATCGAGCCTTAATCTCACTGATGTGATCTTGTGTTGCTTTCACTCCATCTCGCGTTCAAGGCTTTCCAAACGCGCATGTAAGGCTTCAGCCATATCGTATAATGCGCTCCACTCGAAAAAGTCAGCAGCATCACCCAATTCTCCTGCGTGAAAGCGCACATAAAAATCTTCGGATTTCATCTGGTACTCTTGCTCGAAGGCTATAAGGCGGACATGAAAGTCATCTAGCTCTTGGCGAGTGTGCGCGCTCTCCAGGGCGATGATTTTACCCAAAGCCCGATCAACGACCTCGCTTTGATATCCCTGATGGTAGAGTGATTCTAATATTTTTAACTTGTCCAGTGTGTCAACTTGTGTGGTCATAGAACAATTCCTTACCAGGAGAACAGTTGTTGAAACCGTGCCAATTTATTCTATCATACTACACTGTCCGCCAACGCTGCAGGAGCGGCGCTTCGACTAAGTTATGCTCTTTTCCGCCTCTGCGCAGCACCTACCCTTCGACACCGTTCGTCCGCAGGATCGCTTCGCTGATGCCGCGAACACCGTGACAACGAATGCTCCGCGCGACACACCGTGACAACGAATAAGGGTGCGAGACGGCAAGCTCAGGGCGCCGCTCGGCCGGCAGGCTGCGTGGCCGGGCAGGCAGTGGGTACATGCTCTTTTTGCCACGAATTGAAACGTTCAACCTCCACTCCCTGGCTGCCTTCCCCTTCACTCCGATCAGAAAGCCCTAACAAACGCTGCAGTACAGCGTTGACCTGAGCCAGGTGATCCTCATCTACCTGACCAATCCAGCGTATCAACGCCTCTTTGGTGACTGCGAAAATCAACCCCAACAGCGCCTTAGAGGTCACCGGCAAAAGAGGGCTTTCTCTTTTTAAGCCGTGCCTTTGCCGCCGGGGCGGTCGCTGGCCGTGACGGCGATGCGTACGGTCGTGCCAGTGGGGACAGCGGCGGTGGCGGTGTAGACCCAGCGCCCGCTCCTGGCCGATGCAACTATACCGTAATCTCTTTCTTGCGCGCTGCGCGCTGGGCGGCGGTCTGGCTGGTACGGGCGGGCACGCCGATCTTTTCGAGCAGTTGACTCTTACTGCGTAAGGCTACCCGGGCGATCTTGATGTATTGCGCCCTCCACGCCTCCAGGGATGTTAATGCCATATCCTGCTCGCGGCTGGCCTGCTGCGCGGCGCCTTTGGCGGCTTCCTGTCTTTGGTTGGAAAGGTTGAAGGCAGCGATCTTCGCCCTTTCCGATTCCAGCCGTTCGGCGTCGTAGCCGTACTCTGCCAGGGTCGGCGCGCCGGCCGCGTTGTCGAAGAGCGAAACGGCAGAGGCCAGGAACCCCGCCGTGGCGCGCGGCGCCGCGCCCGTCAGCCCCAGGGCAGTCAGGCGCGCTTTGTCATCCTTGAAGATCGCGCGCCGCCTTCGCCAGCGACTGATAAGCATCACGGGCAGATTTTTCGGCTTCGGCCAGTTCCTGGGTGGACTGCCGCTGTCCGCCCGCCGCCGATTTCTGGGCGGCGACTGCCGCCAGCGCGGCTTCATACTCCCGTCTCCCGTCTCCCATCCCCCGTCCCCCCTCCCCCGTCCTCCGTCTCCCATCCCCCGTCTCCCATCCCCCGTCTCCCGTCCTCTGCCCCGAAACTATACAGCAGGGGGTTGGGCTTGCCGCGGGCTTTCGCCGCCTGTCTGCCGCAGTTCCCCTTCGATCAACCCGGCCATCTCACCTACAGCCCGGCGCTGCTCGTAATAATCAGAGCCGACCTCCGCCAGATCGCCGCCGGGGTAGTGCTGCTCCCAAAATTGTTCTGTCAGGGATTGGGCAACCTTCGCAAACTGTGTAAAACGTGTGTCCCGTCTGGCTGCTTCCGCCGCTAGCGGACAACCAATCCAACGGGTTCGCTTCATCAGTCTTCATACCAGACGAAGACCCTTTTCTGTGATTTCTTTGTAGTATGCGCTGCCAGCAAGGCTGCGTCTCGCGTGCTCTTTAGGATTGGCGAGAAGAAGGTCGAACGAGAGAGGCGAGCCGCTGAGTAGAATGGGCCACCACGCGGCGCGGATTGCGATCTTGTCTTTTAGTCTGCTCTCTTGCACTGGCTTGACCACCAGCAGATCCACATCGCTGTGCTCATCCGGCTCACCGTAGGCATAAGAGCCGAACAGGATCACCTGCTCGGGATGGAATTGCTCAACCAATGCACGCAGGTACGGCAACAATTTGTCCGCAATTCGGTGGACAGGGTAGCGCCGGTCGTATAACACATTCTCGCGAATCTGGCGCGAGGCGTCGTCACTCATACCAATTCTCCCGACTGATCTTGAAACGGCTTGCAGTAATGCAATTATACCGTATTCCACAACCTTGTTTCCCCCGCCGCATCTTCTTTATCACGATTATGGCCGCCGATGCCTGTCCTGCCTGCCCTGCCTGCACTTGCGCAGTTTGCAAGTGTACCTAGCAGTTTCAGGTAGCGGGCTACATCGTCCCGAGGTCTTACGGGATATCATCCCGATGTTCTTACGGGACATCGTCCCGATGTTCTTACGGGACATCATCCCGACGTTCTTACGGGACATCGTCCCGAGGTCTTTTCGGGAGGCCAGGGAGCGGAACGCAGTGAAGCATGCACTGAGCGGCGTCTTGCTCCACAGCGGCCTGCGCGCCGGTGAATGCGCCGATTTGCGTGTCCAGGACCTCGATCTGCCCGGCAAGCGCCTGATCGTCCGCCAGGGTGCTGCGTAGCCACGTCGCCCGCATCGGCGCTGCCGTCGGTATCGAAAACCTGTACCCTCATCGCCTGCGGCACACCTGTGCGACGCGTTTGCTGAATGGTGGGATGGACATCACCCGCATTCAGAAGCTCTTGGGTCATGAGATGATCAGCACCACCATGATCTACGCCCGTGTCCAGGATGCTACCGTTGAAACCGATTATCGCCAAGCCATCGGGCGGATTGAACACCAGAGGAGCGTTCCCGTTCGCTTCGCTCAGGGCATGCTTTGCGACGAAGCAATCCCCTCGCGGGCTGGGAGACTGCTTCCCTGGCCTAGCCCGCCAGGGCAGGCGCACACCGTCCTGCGTTCGGTGCAGGGAAGAGCGCTCGCAGCGACACAATACAAAAGATTCTCGCGGATCGCGCAAATGTTGAGCGGTAATACTATATTGTGGGCAACCGATGTTCACCAGCCCTTCCAGGCGCTGCCATGCCTGCGCCAGTGCCGCAGGCACAGGTGAGCCCTCGGCCTGAGGCTCGTGCCGAAGAGCTTGCAGCGAGGGAATCGGCCTCATTCGACCGGGCAGGTGTAAATATCAAACGCTGTTGCCCGCCGCCAGTCCAGGTCGAGTGTAGCCACAGCCATCACCCCCAGTCGTTCGGCCTCAGACAGGATCAGCGCATCCTGAGGCAACAGGTAGTAAGCGGTGATAAAGTAACGCAGCCGCTCTTCCAACGGTTTGGTAGCGGCAGAGGTTGCCAGGTCTTCCGGCTGGGCTAGCGTCAGCGGGATAGTGGACAGGATTTCCTCGAACTCCGCCAGCGCAACAAATCCAACCTCCAGCAGTTTGGGTTCACGCTTGTACATCACCAGCCAGTTTGGCGGCCGGGCAGCAGGATCTATCGCTGCCCAGGCGCGACGCAGACTGTTGGCAAGAATGACGTGATAACACTCCTGCAACACGGGCAGGGGAAGCCAGGCTACCATCTGGTAGGCGGCAATTTGCTGGCGCAAACGTCTGACGAACCCTTGGACTGCCAGAGCATTAGGGTTGTCGTCACCAGGCCGGAGGGCCAGCAACAAGGAGCTATCCAACACCAGTTGAGGTGGTAAGGGTAGCGCGGGATCAGCAAGGTCGTAGAGCGCCATCAACCGGTCTCGTAGATATCCAACCAGAAGCGATCCCCCTCCGGCGGCAGAGTACTGAGGAGCTTTGCCAGTCGGTCCACCGGATCGCCCAACTGCGCCTCCAGGCGCCGCGCCCGGGCGACGAGTTCCTGCTGACGCTGGTAAAGCTCGGGGGACATTGGCAGCCGTTGCGCTTCCTGCTCCAGACCGCGCAAGCGCTGGTATTCATCCACACCGATCAGGACAGCCATCGGCTGTCCACGACGTTCCAGGATGAAGCGCTTCCCGCCATAAGCGGTTTGCCCAATCAGGCTGGCGAATTTGCTCTTGGCTTCGGCCATGCCAATCAGTTGCTCCATATTTGCCTCCAACAGGTCAAGATGACCAAATTGTAATACATCTTGACCGCACAGACAAGGGCGAAAATGCAACGCATGTATTTGGCACGGATCAACAAACCAACCACCCCGGTCTTTTGCAATTGATAAAGTTCAGCGACTTTACGGGCTTCTGTTTCATCCAACAGAACTAAATCTGCTTGCAACTCTAAGGCTAAAGCAATGACTTCTGCTTCCCCCTCATGCAAATCTTGTTTCAATAGACGGAGTAATGTTTGATCGCTTGGCTCAAGGATTTCAATCCAGCCATTATCATGCGCCTGTTGAACTTCCACCGCACCGGAGCGATTTTCTCCCTCAACAACAACTTCGCGCCAGACCGCTGTGGGCACTGTGATGCTGCCATAGTAATCTCAGAGTAACTCCAACTTTCCAATAGATGTCAAATGGATCAACGTGGAGGCGTCACTGATGACTCTGGGCATATTGGATATCTTCTTCCAGATCTGCTGCAGAATAGTGACGCGTAATCCTTCTATGGCCCAGGAGCATTTCGAATTGCCAGCGGGTCAATTGGGCAAGAACACAAGCTTTTCCCGAAGAAAGCACTCCGCGCTTGTATAAAGCCAGGGCCAACTCTTGCCTGAACTCTTTCTCGATTTCGTCGGGGGGCAGTTTCACAGATTCCAAAACATCCTCTGGAATCTCTAATATTAGCGTCTTGGTCATCTGAACATCTCCTTACGAAAATAGCAGCCACGCTCAGTCTAACAATGACACACGAAAACTATTACTGGTGTCATTCTGAGCGACCACTTCGCTCACTCAGTGCAAGCTCCGGGAGCGAAGAATCTCCCTTCTTGGCCACAATTACCTTGATAACCTGAGATTCTTCGCCGCTTCGCGGCTCAGAATGACATAATGGAAACAGAGTTCTTGACTTTTAAAACAACCTCCTACCAGTTTTTGGCAAGGACTGGGGACGATTTTCCGTTCCGGCATGATCATGTCTAAACGACAGGAACCAGTTCAGCCGCGATCGGTTGACGAGGCAACCAGTTCACATCCGTATGTACAAACCCCGCTTCTTCGAGAATCTCGGTCAAGGACCCCATGCGATCACATTCCTCCAGGAAAGCCTCCAATGCCTCCCGTAGAGAATCTCTGGTTTCTTTGATGGTCTCCCCGCTGGCTGAATAGTTACCACCTTTCCTCATCAATCTGCCATCTGCCATCCGCCATCTGCCATCCGCCATCCGCCATCTGCCATCCCTCACCCCATGCTCACCACCTGCCCCTCCCAGCGGTGCCACTTGCCGTGGTGCTTCTCCAGGATCTTACGCCCCTCACCCTTTGATTGCAGCCCGATGAACTCCATATCGGCGTCCACCATGATGCGCACAAGATCCTTGAACAGCACGCGCGGCTCCCAGCCGATCATCCGCCGCGCCTTGCCGGGATCGCCTTGCAGGTAATCCACCTCGTTCGGGCGGAAGTAACGCGGGTCAATCTTGACGTAATCGTGCCAGTCCAGGTTGACGTAACCGAACGCCTCGTCCAGGAACTCGCGTACCGAGTGCGCCTCGCCGGTTGCGACCACGAAATCGTCCGCCCCTTCGGCCTGCAGCATCTTCCACATGGCCGCCACGTAGTCTGGAGCATAACCCCAGTCCCGCCGCGCCTCCAGGTTGCCCAGGTACAATTCCTTCTGCCTCCCGGCGACGATGGCCGCCACTGCGCGTGTGATCTTGCGCGTCACGAACGTCTCGCCGCGACGGGGCGATTCGTGGTTGAACAGGATGCCGTTGGTCGCAAACATCTGATAGCCCTGGCGGTAATCGCGTGTCATCCAGTAAGCGTATACTTTCGCGGCCGCGTAGGGACTTTGCGGCTCGAAGGGCGTGCTCTCGTTCTGCGGCGGCCTGGCGCTGCCGAACATCTCGGAGGATGACGCCTGGTAGAAACGCGCCCGAATGCCGCTCTTGCGGATCGCCTCAAGGATGCGCGTCGCGCCCAGGGCGGTCACCTGGCCGGTGTACTCGGGCAAGTCGAAGCTGACGCGCACGTGCGACTGCGCCGCCAGGTGATAGACCTCCTCCGGGCGCAGGTTATAGACCAGGTCCACCAGGCTGCCCATGTCGGTCACGTCCCCATAATGCAAGAAAAGGCGCGCCCCGTTATGCGGATCCTTGTAGATGTGTTCGATCCGCGCCGTGTTGAACGTGCTGGCGCGCCGGATCAGGCCGTGAACTTCGTAATCCTGCGAAAGTAGCAGCTCGGCCAGGTAAGAACCATCTTGACCGGTGATACCGGTGATAAGAGCCTTCTTCATTTCGGATTTGCAATTTCGAATTTCTAAATTCCCACTTCGCAATTCGAAATTATTTTCTTCCTTTCGTAGTTTTACCAACACTGGTGAAGATGGCTAGAAGCTCACTGCTCTCTTTGATTAACCATTGCCGGTCTTCTTCCTTGCCCAATTGGGCTTCCTGGCAAATTTCAAGCCAATATTGGGTTTCAGAAGCCTCTTTCTCCACAATGGCGATTTTATGGATGAAATCGGGTCGAGATTCAGCCCGGTTGGCCTCCCGGTAATTCGCCCCAATGGAAGTCCCCGACTTGAGCAATTGATAACCCAGTACGTCTGTAATCTTGTTTTTTGGCAATTCAGAGACGAAACGGATCACTCTCAGCGCAAATTTCTTGGTACGTTTTTCCAGTTCGAACTTATCCATTTAACTTCTTCCTTTCGCAGTTTTCAATTCCAAAATCCGAAATTCTCAATCCCAAATTCGACATTCCAAATTCCAATTTCCAAATCCGAAATTCGAATTTGACGCGCTCCGCCATTCCGACATTCCGCTATCGAATGTCAGCTTCACTACAACCCTCACACGACTGCCAGGCATTGGTCTTACCGGACCATTACTTGGCGCCGATTTTTTTACGCTGAATCTGTCCGGCCGGTAAATCCACTGGCATTTGCCGTTTCTGGAGCAGCTTCAGCAGCACCCTCACCCGCTCGCTGCCGGGCAGATGCGCATCGAAGATCGCCTCGTAGCCGGCAAAAGGCCCATCCTGTATATATACCACGTCGCCTGATTTTAATCCATCGAACAGTTCGCCGCCGGCCGCGTTGACCTCCTCCACCTTACGCTGGATGGCATGGATCAATCCTTCTGGTACGGTGGCAGGTACACCGTCAAATGTAACCACCCTGGCCGCGCCCGGCATCCACCGCAGCGTAGATAAGTTGACCCGCTCGAGGTCTACGTACACAAAAAGATAACCCGGAAAGTACGGCCTGATCTTCCTGGCGCGCGGGTTGACCGGCTGCACGCGCAGGCGTGGATAGAAGGTCTCATACCCACGTGCCAGACATTGTTCCCATAAGAATTCTTCTTTGCGGGGTTTCGTGTTCAGCGCGTACCAGGCGAGAGTCATAGATGGATTTATACCATTAGACCTCTTGCATAAGTGCCAGCCTATGATGAAAATTTCTGCGGGACGGGCTCCCATGCCCGTCTTTCGGCGGCGTACCCGCAGGGTGCTTCGCGAGGAGCCGCCTCTACAAAATCCTGGAGACTTTTGCAAGAGGTCTATTATACGGGGCGATGGCGCAATCAGACGGGCTTTCTACTGCCAGGCGTCAACCATGTCAGTCCGCAAATCGCCTCCTGGCAATTCGTCGGATTCCAACATGGTCAAGCGAGGACTTATGATACTTTAGCGATAGGAATACGTCAAGTCAGCTTATTTGGACAAATGTAACGACTACAGCTTGGGCGCAATACGAAAAGCCTCCCGCCAAATCACTCGGCGGGAGGCTGCTATTCTTACCCTCGAATCCCAACCCGCGCTAGAACAACTTCATCACCGCCCCGCTCGCCAGCGCGAACAACGCCGCCGGCAGGAAACTCAACACCAGCGTGGCCACCGCCGTGACGGCTGTGGTCAGGTTGAGCCAGGATTCAGATTCGGCCTGGGCTTCACCCTCACGCATGTACATCACCACCACCACACGCAGGTAGTAGTATGCCGAGATGAGCGAGGTCAGCACGCCGATGATCGCCAGGCCGATAAAGCCCCCCTCGATGACCGTGCGGAACAGGTAGAACTTGCCCACCAGCCCCAGCGTGGGCGGCATGCCGGTCAGCGAGAGCATGAAGATGGTCATAGCCGCCGCCAGGGCCGGTTTGCGCCGTCCGAGACCGGCGTAATCGCTGATCTCCAAGCCCTTCGCATTTTCTTTCTCCAGCGCAATGACCACCGACCAGGCCCCGAAGGAGGTGATGGCATAGGTTACCAGGTAGAACAGCGCCGAAGAGACCGCGTCCGCGGAGACGGCCGGATTGCCGTAGGCCACCAGCGCCATCAGGATATACCCGGCGTGGGCAATGGACGAGTAGGCCAGCATCCGTTTGATATCCGTCTGGGCAATGGCGATCACATTCCCAGCGAACATGGTCAGCGCGGCCAGGCACCACAGCACCGGCGCCAGCTTCACGTCGAGGGACGGGAAGGCGGTCACGAAGACCCGCAGCAGGGCGGCAAATCCGGCCGCTTTCGCCCCGACGGCCATGAAGCCGGTCACCGGAGTCGGCGCGCCCTGGTACACGTCCGGCGTCCACATGTGGAACGGGACGGCCGCCACCTTGAACCCCAAGCCGACCAGGATCAGCGCCGCGCCGATCAACATCAGCGGCAGGCTGGATACGACGCTGCCCGTGCCAACGAATGCTCCGCTGGCTTGCAGGACGGCCATGCTGTTGATTATATTCAGCGAGGTGCTGCCGGTCGCACCGAAGACCAGTGCGATGCCGTAGACCACGAAGCCGGCGGCGAATGCGCCCAGCAGGAAGTACTTGAGGCCGGCCTCCTCCGAGTCGGCGCGTGGACGGGCGAAGGCTGCCAGCACGTAGAGCGGGATGGAGAGCAATTCCAGCGCCAGGAAGACGACGATCAAGTCAGCGGCCTGGGCCATCAGGATCATGCCGGAGAGGCTGAAGAGCATCAGCACGTAATACTCGCCGCGCTCGAGGCCCATGCGCTTGAGATAATCGTAAGCCAGGGCAATGCTCAACAGGCCGCTCGCCAGGAACAAGACGCTCAGAAAGCTGGAAAAGCCATCCAGCACGATCATGCCGTTGAAGGCGGTCAAGGATTGGCCGGTTTGCGAGAGGGTGATGCCCAGCGTCAGCGCCAGCCCAACGGCAGCCAGCAGGGCCGTCCAGCCCTTGCGTGTCTTGGGAATGAACAGGTCCACCAGCAAGAGGATGCAGGCCCAGACGACGAGAATGATGTTCGGGAGAATTGTATAGAGATCGGTTTGCGTCATAGTTGCTTCCTATGTCATTGCGAGCCGCTGTTCTTGCGGCGAAGCAATCCCCAACTCGCGAGGAGATTGCTTCGTCGGCCTTCGGCTTCGGGTCTCGATACGCCGGAAGAACACCGGCTACTCGACCCTCCGCTCAGGCCTCCTCGCAAAGACACTCGCTAGTGAATCACCATCAGCAGTTTTGTCACCGCCGGGGCCATCAGGTCGAAGAACGGCTTCGGGTACAGGCCGATCCAGAAGATAAAGACGATGATCGGCGCCAGCGTAACGACCTCGCGCCAGTTCAGGTCCTTGAGTTTCTTGTTCTCATCCTTGTCCAACGGGCCAAGGAACATCTTCTGGAACATGAAGAGGATGTAGATGGCAGCCAGGATGACGCCGACGGCTGCCAGACCCGCGTACCAGGGTGATCCGATGGCCTGCGACCCGAACGCGCCCAGCAGGATGGTGAACTCGCCGACGAACCCGTTCAGGCCGGGCAGACCCATCGAGGAGAGGGCCACGATCAGGGTCAACGCGCCGTAGACCGGCATCACCTTCCACAGGCCGCCGAAGGCGTCCATGTCACGCGTGTGGCGGCGTTCGTAGATCATGCCGACGATGAGGAACAGCGCACCCGTGCTCAGACCGTGGTTGATCATCTGCAGGATGCCGCCTTCGATGCCCTGCGGGTTGAGGGCGAAGAGACCCAACATCACGAAGCCGAGGTGGCTGACCGAGGAGTAGGCGACCAGCTTCTTGACATCCTTCTGGGCGTAGGAAACCGCCGCGCCGTACAGGATGCCGATGACGGCCAGCAGCGCCATCCACGGGGCAGCCTTGATTGCCGCCTGGGGGAAGAGCGGCAGGTTGAAGCGCAGGAAGCCGTAGGTGCCCATCTTTAGCAGCACGCCCGCCAGGATGACCGAGCCAGCCGTGGGCGCCTCGACGTGCGCATCCGGCAGCCAGGAGTGCAGCGGCCACATCGGGACCTTGATCGCAAACGCGGCGGCGAAGGCCAGGAACAGCCAGAGCTGGATATCGGCCGGGATGCCGCCCTTCGTTATCAGGTCCGGCACGCTGAACGTATCCTGATAAATGCCCAGCCACAGGATGGCAAGCAGCATCAGGATGGAGCCAGCCATGGTGTACAGGAAAAACTTGAGGGCGGCGTAGATGCGGCGCGGCCCACCCCAGATGCCAATGAGGAAATACATCGGCACGAGGGTGAATTCCCAGAAAATGTAGAACAGGAACAAATCCTGCGCCATGAAAACGCCGGTCATGCCCACTTCGAGCAGCAGGAAGAAGAGCATGAAATCCTTGACGCGCTCCTCCACCGCCGCCCAGGTGGAGAGGATGGAGATGGGCGTCAGGAAGGTCGTCAGCAGGACGAGTAGGATGGACAGGCCGTCCACGCCCATGGCGTAGGTGATGTTCCAGCCGGCGACCTGGATCCAGGGC
>Ga0210029_1001653_pt1 | contig 12902 bp, 10 predicted proteins | sample CryGeymeta201521_FD_183985 | JGI IMG/M metagenome (GOLD analysis project Ga0210029, IMG submission 183985) | Groundwater microbial communities from Crystal Geyser aquifers in Utah, USA - Crystal Geyser metaG 2015-21 (SPAdes) (version 2) | ecosystem: Environmental > Aquatic > Deep subsurface >... | reverse complement strand
ACACCGAAGCTATTGCACAAGTTCGACGCCTCTGCGTGCACAGCAGTGTGTTGGGTGCTCACCACACGCCCCCGGGTGAAGTTCTGCGAACTTCCACTTCGGTGTATTCCTAACCTTCGCGAGTATATGTGCTTCCGCGCGTCGTACAATAGCTGCGGGAGGCCGCGTGCCCAGACCGTGCAAGCCACAAGGCTCCCTCAAGGGAGTTGATCCATGGCAGACACACTTCGACTTGCGCTCGTAGGTTGCGGCGGCATGATGGGGGCACATGTGAAGAACGGGTTTGCGCTCCTGTGGGAGAGGGGCTACCGGGAGTTCGAGATCGTCGCTTGTTGCGACGCAGTGGAATCGTCGGCCGCGCGGATGGCGACCGGGATCGGCGAGTGGCAGGGCACGACGCCTGTGGTCTACACCGAGGTCGAGACGCTACTCGCGGACGAGGCGGACCTGCACGCGGTGGACATCTCGGTCACGCACTGCATGCACCACAGGGTGGCGTTGCCCTGCCTCGAAGCGAAGAAGCACGTGATGGTCGAGAAGCCGCTCGCAATGACCATGCGCGCGGCGAAGGGAATGAGGGAGGCGGCGGAAGCCAACGGCGTGTTGCTCAATGTCGCCGAGAACTACCGGCGGTCGCCGGCGAATCGCGCGGCCAATTGGGTGATCAAGTCCGGCCGGTTGGGGCGGCTGCGGCAGTTCTACTGGATCGACTGCCAGGAGCGCCGCTGGCACTGGGGCTGGCGCGACGAGCTGGACCAGGCCGGCGGCGGGTGGACGTTCGACGGGGGCGTGCACTTCGCCGACCTGATGCGCTACCACGTCGGCCCCGTAAGCCGCGCCACTGCCTTGACGCGGCAGTACAACGCCACGCGCTCCCTGGACCGGGAAGACCCGCAGAAGGGAACGCTGGAAGCCACCATCGAGGACACGGCGATGGCGCTTCTCGAGTTCGAGAACGGCGCCACGGGGGTGTGGGTAGAGAGCATCGTGTCGCCCGGACAGGGAATGGGCAGCCACATTGTGTACGGCGAGGAGGGCTCGCTCGACTTCGGCGCCGGGCTGAAGCTCCGCGGCCAGGAGCAGCCGACGCCAATCGGGCAGTTGACCGACGAGTTCACGGCGCAGCTCAGCGGCGACGAGAAGGAGCGGCTGTTCCCCTTCGGCTTGCAGGACACGATCTCCCAGGAAGTCCACGAGTTCGTGGAAGCCTGCCTGCGTGGCGGCAGCCTCGAGACGGACGCGGTCGAGGGCTACAAGGCGCAAGCAGTGTGCATGGCCGTCTACGAGTCCGCCGCCCTCGGCGGCCAGCCGGTGGAACTGAGCCGGATCGAGAACCTGGAGATCGAGACGTACCAGTCGAGGCTGAACGCCAAGATCGGGGTGCAGCGGAGAGCGACCGTACAGCGAGGCAGCTTGCCCGCTCAGGCTCCTCTACCGTCGGCAAGCACCTCAGCGACTGAGCGGGCAGGCTGCCCTGCCGTACGTTGCTCCACGGGGAAGCACCACACAATGCACCAGCTCCGCTGGCTCGACACCCACATTCACGTCAGCGATGTCGGCAACGACGGCAAGCGCCGCCCGCACTTGCTCAAGGACTTGCTCGCCGTCCTCGACGGGGCCGGTGCGGACCTGCGCTTCGTGCTCAGTCCGGACGCCAACTGGAACCAAGTCGTCATGCAGGACGAAGACGGCGTCCTTCGGGCTGCGGCGTTCATCCACGACCTGGTGCGCCGCGCACCGGGCCGCCTCTACGGAAGCTGCCTGGTGAACCCGCACTTCCTCGACGCTTCACTGCGCACCCTGGAGTTGTGCTTCGGAAAGTGGGGCTTCGTTCAGTTGGGCGAGATGCTGCAGTACATGATGGACTACCAGATGGACACGGACGCGGTGGAGAGGCTCGTCCGGGCAGCCGTGGGCTACGGCGTGCCCGTTCAGGTGCACGTCTCGACCTCCAACTACAAGCTGGACGGCGTGTCCACAGGCACCGCCCAGCTCCGCGACTTGATCGGGCTGGCACAACGCGTTCCCGAGGCGAAGTACATTCTCGCGCATCTCATCGGCCAGCCGGACGATAGCCCCCCTGTTGTGGACGAGTACCTCGACCTCCTTGACGACCACTACGGTGAATGGCCGAGGAACTTCTGGGCGGAGATTCGAGATTTCAGTTCGCCCGGTCTGAGGAGCGCCCTCGACCGCGTCCCGGCGGACCGGCTGCTCTGCGGAACCGACTGGACCACCCGAGTCGGGCCGCCGTTCCTTCCGTACGGGATGATCTTCAGTGTGCCGTCGGTCGAGGAGAACCCCTACCCGCCCTCGGTAGCGGCGATGGTGCAGTTGGCCCGGGAGGCCGGCGCGACGGACAAGGGGATTCAGGCGCTGGGGTTCGGCAACGCGGCTGCGCTGCTGGGGATTCCCGCTTAGTCAGGGGCCGTCCTCCGGTTGCGGCGAAACCGGCTCCGGGTCCTCGCCCAGGTAGGCCTGGCGGACCATCGGGTCCTGGAGCAGCTCCGCAGCCGGAGCAGTGAGCACCGGCGTCCCCGTCTCGATCACGTACCCGCGGTCGGCCAGCGAGAGAGCCCTCTTTGCGTTCTGCTCCACGACGAGCAGCGTCTTCCCCTGTTCCCGGATGCGCTCCAACGCGGCGAAGACTTCCTTGACCAACACCGGCGCCAAGCCCAGCGACGGTTCGTCGAGCAACAGCAGCTTCGGCTGCGCCATGAGCGCGCGCGCGATGGCGAGCATCTGCTGCTCGCCGCCACTCAGGGTTCCGGCAAGTTGCGGGAGGCGTTCCTTGAGGCGCGGGAACAGCCGGAAGAGTTCCTCGCGCTCGGCACCGAGACTGTCGCCGCCGGGGCGGGTGTAGGCACCCAGATGCAGGTTCTCCTCGACGGTCATGTTGGCGAAGATCCGTCGGCCCTCCGGCACCTGGACGATGCCTTTGCCCACAATCTCGTGGGGTTTGCAGACCGTCAGGTCCTCCCCTTCGAAGCTCACCGTTCCGTGGGTGGGTCGGAGCAACCCGGAGAGGGTGTTGAGCGTAGTCGACTTACCCGCGCCGTTCGCCCCGATCAGCGCGACGATCTCGCCCGCGTTGACCTCCAGCGACAGGCCCTTCAGCGCCCGGATGGCGCCATAGCTGACATGCAGGTCGGTGACGGTCAGCATCACCCGTCGCGCCTCTCGCCGCAGTCAGGAACGCCGCAAATCCGCAATCCAAGATCCGCAATCCAGAATCCAGGACTCACTCGCTCTCCCCCAGATAGGCCTCGATGACGCGCGGGTCGTGACGAATCCGGGCCGGGCTTCCTTCGGCGATCTGCTTTCCGTAGTCCAACACGATAATCCGCGGGCTGAGCCCCATCACCACGCGCATGTCGTGCTCGATCAAGAGAATAGTCAGCGCGAACTCGGACTGAATCCGCTGGATGAGTGACATGAGCGCCAGCGTCTCGCCGGCGTTCATGCCGGCCGAGGGTTCGTCCAACAGTAGCAGCTTCGGGCGGGTCGCCAGGGCGCGGACGATCTCCAATCGGCGCTGGTCGCCATAGGGCAGGCTGCTGGCCGTCACGCCTGCTCGATCCAGCAATCCGAAGAGGCCGAGCAGCTCACGGCACTCGTCGGCGAGGCGCTGCTCCGCCGCCTCGACCCGCGCCGACGGCAGGAAGCACTGCGTCAAGCCGATGCGCGCCCGCCCGCAGGTCGCCGCGCGCACGTTGTCCAGCACGCTGAGCTGCTTGAACAGGCGGATGTTCTGGAACGTCCGGGCGATCCCCCGCTGCGATACCAGGTATGGCGGCAGGCCGGAGATCGGGGCGCCCTCGAACCGAATGCCGCCGGACGTGGGCGCGTATACGCCGGTGATGAGGTTGAAGAGCGTGGTCTTGCCAGCCCCGTTAGGGCCGATGACGGACAGGAGTTCCCCCGGCCCAACGGCCAGCGAGACGCCATCGACAGCCGCCAGCCCGCCGAAGCGGACGGTGCAGTCGCGCAGCTCAAGCAGCGGCACTGCGACCCCTCCCCTCGGCGCCTCGCTTGAACAGACGCTGCCAGCGAACCCGGATCGCCCGCCAGCTCAGTTCCTTGCCTCCCAGCAGCCCTGTCGGCCGGATCAGCATCATCGCCACCAGCAACGCCGCGTAGATCACCAGTCGGTAGGCGCCCAGCACACGGAGGTACTCGCGGAGCACCGTCAACACGACCGCGGCAACGACCGACCCGGTCAGGCTGCCCATGCCGCCCAGGACCACCATCACCACCAACTCGACGGACTTCAGGAAGTCGAAGCTGGCCGGGTTGATGTACAGCAGGAAATGCGCGAACAGCCCCCCGGCCACGCCGGCGAAGAAGGCGCCCACCACGAACGCGGAGACCTTGTAGAAGGTGGTGTTGATGCCGACTGACTCAGCGGCGATCTCGTCTTCCCGGATGGCCAGCAGGGCCCGACCGTGCACGGTGAGGACCAGGTTCTTGACGGCGGCAATGGTGATCCAGACCCAGACCAGCGCCCAGAATAGCGTGGTGAGCTTGGGGAACCCGCCGAACCCCGTGGCCCCACCAACCACGTCCAGGTTCAGGATGACAATCCGCACCATCTCACCGAAGCCGAGAGTCGCAATTGCCAGGTAGTCACCCCGAAGTCGCAGCGTGGGGAGACCGACCACCACGCCAACAACGGCGGCGGCGAGCCCCCCCCCCAGCAGGGCGGTGTTCAGGAGGACGCCATTGGCGACTGCGGCGGGCAGGAATACCAGTGCCCCCAAGGCCGCCTTCCCGTGGAACGCGGTGAGCGCCGCGCTGACATACGCCCCCACCGCCATGAACCCGGCGTGCCCCAGCGAGAACTGCCCGGTGAACCCGTTGATCAGATTCAGCCCGACCACCAGAATCACGTTGAGGGCGATGTAGAGCAGCAGCAGCGCGTAGCGCGGATTGAGCCAGTTGTTCGCCACAAACTCGGTGGTCAGGGCAAGCACAACGGCCGCCAACAGGGGCAGGCAGGTGCGGAGGCACTTCATACCTTCTCCACCACCCCCTTGCCCAACAGCCCGGACGGCCGGAACAGCAGGATCAGGATCAGCACGGCAAACCCAATGGCGTCCCGGTACGACGACGACACGTAGCCCACCACGAGGTACTCCGCCACCCCCATCAGCAGCCCGCCCAGCATCGCTCCGGGGATGTTCCCGATGCCCCCGACCACAGCGGCGGCGAACGCCTTGATCCCGGGCAGCAAGCCCATGATCGGGTCGATCTTCGGGTTGAGCAGCCCCACCATGATGCCGGCGGCGGCGGCCAGTGCGGAGCCGAACGCGAACGTGAGCGAGATGATCCGGTCGGTGTTGATGCCCATGAGCGCGGCGGCTTGGTTGTCATACGAGACCGCGCGCATGGCCCGCCCCACCTTGGTGCGCATGACCAGCAGGTGCAGCGCCACCATCAGCCCCAGGGAGAACAGGATGACGAACGCTTGCAGGTTGCTGAGGGTGAAGGCGGCCGTCTCGATCAGAGGCCGGCTGGTGATGAACTGCGGGAAGAACTTGGGGTCGGCGCCGAAGACGATCTGCCCGCCGTACTCCAGGAAGAGGGACACGCCAATCGCAGTGATGAGCGCCGCCAGCCGCGGGGCGCGCCGAAGCGGGCGGTAGGCGATTCGCTCGATGAGCATCCCCAACAAAGCGCTGCCGAGCATCGACCCAGCGAAGATGAGGAACCCGCCCAAGACGCTGTGCTGCACGTTTGGCGACAGCAGCCGGGCTATGTAGTAGCCGAGGAACGCCCCCACCATGTAGAGGTCGCCATGGGCGAAGTTGATGAGGCGCAACACCCCATAGACCATCGTGTAGCCCAAGGCAATCAACGCCAACGCGCTGCCCCACGCGATGCCGTTTACGAGCAAGTCAAGGAAGCGATCCAAGAGCGGAACAGGTCCTCCGGGGAAGACTGTGAAGTCAGAAACGGTGAAGGGCGGGCCTCAACGGTGGCTGCTGACAGACCCGCTGTCTTGGGCTGTCCGAGCTGCCTCCTCCGTGACCGAGTATAGCCGAAGTAAGCATGGGTCTCACGAAGCGCGAGCCCGTCCGCACGACGGGGGGGGGCGCAGACCGCACTTGACCTCTAACCCGCCCTATCGCCATTGTGGACCTGCCTATCAGGCGAAAGGGTCGGTAGCGTATGGTGGGGCTTGAAGGCGTGACGCGAGTGTGAGTGCTGTCTTGGCCGCAGTCGGCCAGACCTCGATGAGCGATTGGGGACTGTCTTTGTCTCGGCATCGCCGCCTGTGTTCCGCTCCTCGATCCCGGCCGCCCCGTCCTTGGGATCTTCATCGGAGAGCTTCCGCCAACGCTCGACGCCAGGGCCGCAGCCACCCTCCATCGTTCCGAGGCTCTTCCATCAGGATGTCATTGTCCTCAAGCCTCATCCAATGGGCCTCTGCGTCCCTCAACAAGACACGTGGATCAACCTCGGACGATGCCAGACGTGCCTCGATGTCGGCAAACCAATGTATGTACTGACGCCACGATGCCGCCAACCACGGTTGCCCCGGAGAGTCGTCCAGTGTGGAGAGTATCTCCACGGCGAACGGGTTAGCTTGGCTCGTCTCGGACAGCAGTTGCCCATTCCGGATACGTAGGAGATCCGCCTCGCGGAGGAAGCCCATCAGGGACTCCTCGAACCAATACGGTATCTGCCCTCCTCCTTCTGCCGGCGGCTCAAAGCGCGAGGGAGTGAACCGACGCAGGTTGAAAAACTTGCCTGTGGCGCAATCGGCTGCTTGCGCGGCCTTCCAGAGCACGATATCCGACGAGACGAATCCGACCAGAACCCGGATTCCCGTCCCCTGTAGGTACCGTATGAGCCTCATGACGCCTTTCAGCGCGTCAGTGTCGCGGATCTCCCGCCGTGGCTCAATGTCGGAGACGACAACCAGGTAGACTCGTTCGGCGCTTGCCCGTGACACGATAGAAGCGATGGCCGCGGGCCGTTCGGGGACCGCGAGCTCACGCAGGTTCACCAGCACCGTCTGCAGCACACTCAGCCCTTGCGGCGCGAGCCGGTCGGCGGTGGCCTCGCAGATCTCGCAGTTCAGGCTGTAGTAGGAGTCGGAGAACGACCTGGGAACACCGGCGGGAGAGCATACGGAGTTCGCCCCAACATTGCCAACGGACTCGCCGAGTGCCGAGAGATTCCCCGCCCACCAGTTTAGTGATGACTGATCCGCCGTATCGACGTCGGACGGGTAGTATGCCCAGTCTGGCAGCTTACCGCGGTCTGACCGCGGGTAGTAGAGCTGGGGGTCAAAGACGATCTCCAAGTTCTCGTGGGCCAAGGTCGCGAGCTGTTTGCACATCCGCTCTTCCGTGTCGTTGACCGGACTGAGCACTACTCCTGCATACGCCGAGAGCCTCGGCTCGGCCAACAGGTTCCAGGAGTCGTGTCCCATCTGGTGGTAAGCGGGCATCGACATCAGCCTCCAGTGGTACTGTCCCAGACCGCCGCAAGTTCCTGTGGCAGACGATACCGCCAGACGGGCCAGACCTGCGTCATTTCGGAGAGGCACAGGAGCCCGTTCCCATCCGCCAACTCCAGGAACTGGCGACTGTGTTCTCCCCTGTTCGCCACCCGGGCGACTGTGCTGTCCGGGGCCTCGCCTTCGCACTTAAATGGATGGACGCCAAACGCGGCGTAAGTGAGCATTACGCCCAGCGAAAACTGGTCGGTGCGCCAGTCGATGAGGTGCTTGTCGTTGTTCAACTGCTCCGGCGCCGCGAAGTAGGGAGTAGCGGGCCCCCGGTTTGCCCACGTGTGAGTCAGCGAAGACGCCGACAGGTCGCGCACAATACCGAAGTCCACCAGCACAGGGGTCGAACCGTCCTCGGCCAGCATGACATTGTCGGGCTTGATGTCGCGGTGGACAAGGCGGAGCGAGTGCAAGTGTGCAAGGACGTCGATCATCGCGTGCCCCAGCGGGGCAATCTCGGCTCGGCCGAGCGGTCCTTCTCGTCGGAGACGGTCGCCGAGTGTGCCGCCCTGCACGAATGTCTCAAGGACATAGTCATACGCCACCTGCTCCACTCGAATGCGCGAGACGGCCTTCAACGCTACGATGTTGGGGTGCGCACAGCGTTGCATCGCCTCGATCTCGCGCTCGGTCCGAGACGAAGCTGCGCCGGCCTTCAACACCTTCAGGGCCAGTACCTCCCCTTCGGTGTCGCGGACCTGGAAAACTTGTTTGAACGAACCCTCGCCTTGGTGCTGCACAAACTCAAGCCCGCGCTCCTCGCAAATGAGGTGCGCTACCGGTTGGAGGTCTTCGCGTCCGCCCGAGGTCAGCATTGGCCCCGCACCTCCGACACCGCTGCCTCGGCCAGCCATGGCTGGAGCGGTGTGCGCTCGTCGGCTTCGAGTTCAACAGTTACTTCCCCATCGTGCACGTAGCATAGCCCCACCGCGCGCCTGCTGAACTCCCGAGCGTATCGAGCGGCCCGCATCGCCGCGGCTTCAGGCAGGACGACATAGGATTCGTGCGCGAAACACGTGTTCCTGTATGCTTGGTTGAGAGCCTCCCGCCATTTCTCGAGCTTGGCCTCGAAGGCGATGATGCGCCCTTCGGCGTCTGCTGCCACCACGTCAGCGCGACCCCTTACGTAGTCGAACTCGCGAGCGCATGAGAGTTCGCCCCACGGGCTGTTCTCGCTCGCCAAAGTGGCGCAGAATGCATCGACAAGAGCCTGCTCGGAGGGGTAATCTGTGCGCATCGTTTCTAGCATTCTTGCACTCACTTCCTGTCACCTGCCGCGGCGTCAGATTCTATACCTCAGCGGAGCTTGTGTCAACAATGCCGTTCAGGCGGCCGAGAGCCTCCCTCCTCCGAGGCGAATCTGCCAGCAGGGACGCGCCTCGCTCCTGGCCCACGACCGCCCCGCACTTCGCTTCCACAACGTGGTCGGTAGCAATCCCCACCACGAGTGCCGGGCCCCGGTGTCGATTCTGCCCCCAACACCGTGGCCGAGCAGTGGTTGCTTACATGCCGGAGGAGGCGGTCAGGGCTCGACCGTAGTGACGTACGTCTGCTTGCCGCCCTTCATCTCCAGAACCACCGCCGGTTTGACGGCGTTGCGGTCTTTGTCGATGGTGATGGTGCCGGTCACTCCGGTGAAGTCCTCCGTGGCGGCCAGGGCATCGCGTATTGCCTTCGGGTCGGTGCCGCCTGCCGTTTCGAGAGCGTTGAATAGGATCTTGGCGGCGTCGTACCCAAGGGCAGCCATGGCGTCGGGCACTTCGCTGTACTTCGCCTTGTAGCTCTTCACGAATTCCTTGACGCGCGGCTCGGTGCTTTCGACCGTGTAGTGGTTGCTGAAGAAGCAGCCTTCGACCGACTCGCCGGCAATCTCGGCAAGCTTCGGGGAGTCCCAGCCGTCTCCGCCCATGAGCGGAACGGTGAGGCCCTTCTCTCGCGCCTGGCGCGCGATCAAGCCAACCTCGGTGTAGTAGCCGGGCACGAACAGCGCCTGCGGGTTGGTGGCTTTCAGGTTGGTAAGCTGCGCCCGGAAGTCGGTGTCGCCTTCACTGTAGGACTCATCGCCGACGAGCTTGCCACCCAACTCAGCGAACGTCTTCTTGAAGAAGTCCGCCAGGCCCACACTGTAGTCATTCTTGATGTCGCGCAGAATGGCCACTCGCTCTACCTTCAGGTGGTCCCGGGCGAACTTGGCCATGACGGTGCCCTGGAACGGGTCGATGAAGCACGTGCGGAACACGAAGTCGCCGACTTCGGTCACCTGCGGGTTAGTGGAGGCCGGGGTGACCATGGGCACGCCCGCCGGCTGGCAGACGCGCGCGCCAGCCAGGCTTCGAGTGCTGGCAACTTCGCCGACAACTGCGATCACGCGGTCCTGGTTGACGAGCTTCGTGACGGCTGCCGCTGCCTCTTCGGGCTTGCCGGCGTCGTCTTCCACGATCACCTTGACCGGTCTGCCCAGCACGCCACCCGCGGCGTTGACCTCCTCGACAGCCAGGTCGATGCCGTTCCGCGCGGAGATGCCGAACGTGGCCGTGGAGCCCGTGAGTGAGCCGTACTCGCCGATGACCAGAGGTTTGCCGGTGGCTGCGTTGGGGTTAGACTTCGCGTCACCGGGCTGGCTTCCCTTCGGGGCACAGCCGCCCACGGCCAGGAGAGCGGCCAGGCAGAGGAGGTATCGGGAGTTTGGGGGGTGCATGGGTGATGAACTCCTTCGGTCAGGCCATCCCGGGAGTCTGCCCCGGGGAACGAAACAAGGCTAACAGATCGCCAGCGTCTCGTCAATGAGCGGCGGGGGTGCCTCGAGTAGGCCGGTCCACTTGGGTGGATCTGCACGCGGGGAAGGGACTTGCACCAAGGCCCCGAAACCTCGTTCTTTCAGAAACCGCCCCTGACCGATTGACGGCTCTTATTGGCGCCTTTGCCGCTTGGCGTCTCCGCGTTGAGAAGCCGGCCAACACGAGGCCACCCCAGTGACAGACGTCCGCGACGAACTCCTTCAACTCCGAGCCGCCCTCGAACGGCACAACCACCTCTACTACGTTCTCGATCAGCCGGAGATCAGCGACGCCGAGTACGACCGGCTGTTCCGCCGGTTGGTCGAGATCGAGAGGGCGCACCCGGATTGGGTTACGCCCGACTCACCCAGCCAGCGAGTCGGCGCCCCGCCGTTGGAGGCGTTCACCTCGGTCACGCACCGGGCGCCGATGCTCAGCCTGGCAAACGCGTTCGCCGCGGAGGAGCTGCGGGCGTTCGACGCGCGCTTGAAGCGGCTGCTGGAGCGCGACGAGGGCGCCGACTTGGAGTACGTCGCCGAACTGAAACTGGACGGACTTGCCGTCTCGCTGGTCTACGAGAGCGGCGTCCTCACTACGGGCGCCACCCGCGGCGACGGCACGACGGGCGAGAACGTCACCCTCAACCTCCGCACCCTCCGGTCGATCCCACTCCGACTGACGGTGGCCAATCCACCGCCGGTGTTCGAGGCGCGAGGCGAGGCGCTGATGTTCCGCGAGGCGTTCGCCGAGCTGAACCGCGCTCGTGCCGAGGCGGAAGAGCCGCTCTTCGCTAATCCGCGCAACGCCGCTGCCGGAGCCATCCGGCAGCTCGACTCGGCCGTCACCGCCAGCCGCCGACTGGGGTTCTTCGCGTACGCAGTCGGGTTCACCCAAGGAGTCGCTTGGGCCAGGCATACCGAGGCGCTGGAGTTCTTGAAGGCGGCGGGGCTTCCCGCCAACCCACACACGCAGCCCTGCCGCGGCATCGAGCAGGTTGTCGAGTTCTGCACCGACTGGCAGGAGCGCCGACACACGCTGCCCTACGAGATCGACGGCGTCGTGGTGAAGCTCGACTCGCTTGCCCTGCAGGACCAGGCGGGTACCGTGTCGCGCAGCCCGCGCTGGGCCATTGCCTACAAGTTCCCCGCCGAGCAGCAGCGAACCCGGCTTCGCGCCGTGGAGTTCAATGTCGGCCGCACGGGCGCCCTCACTCCGGTTGCCCTCATGGACCCGGTCCTCGTCGCCGGCTCCACCGTCAGCCGCGCCACGCTGCACAACGAGGACGAGATCCGCCGCAAGGACGTGCGCGCCGGCGACACAGTGGTCATCCAGAAGGCCGGCGACGTGATCCCGGAGGTGGTCGAGGTCGTCCTGTCGGAGCGCACCGGCGCCGAGCAGGAGATCGTCTTCCCCACGCAGTGCCCTTCCTGCGGCGCCGAGGTGTGCCGCCCCGAAGGTGAAGCGGTGGCGCGCTGCACCGGCGCCGCCTGCCCGGCGCAGGCTCAGCAGCAGCTCGAGCACTTTGTGTCGCGGGGCGCGATGGACCTGGACGGCGTCGGCCCGGCGCTGATCGAGCAACTGCTTGCAGCCAGACTGGTGAAAGACGCCGCCGACCTCTACGTCTTGACCCACCAGCAGTTAGCCGGCCTCGACCGCATGGCCGAGAAGAGCGCTCAGAACGCCCTCAAGGCGATTGCAGCCAGACTGGTGAAAGACGCCGCCGACCTCTACGTCTTGACCCACCAGCAGTTAGCCGGCCTCGACCGCATGGCCGAGAAGAGCGCTCAGAACGCCCTCAAGGCGATTGCCGCGAGCAAGCAACCGCCGCTGGGGCGCCTGCTCTTCGCCCTCGGCATCCGCCACGTCGGCGCCCGCGTCGCGGAAGTCATCGCCGACCACTTCCGCAGCCTCGACGCCATTGCCGCAGCCGGCGTCGAGGAGCTGTCCGGCATCCATGAAGTCGGTCCCACCATCGCCGAGAGCGTCCACCTCTTCTTCCAGCAGGACAGCACCCACGAACTGCTGCGCAAGCTCAAGGAAGCCGGCGTCGAACCCCACGCGGCCGAGCGCGCAGCCGTACCCGCAGATTCCCCGGTCGCCGGCAAGACGTTCGTCTTCACCGGCACGCTGACCCAGTTCTCCCGCAGCGCGGCCGAGGCGCTGGTCAAAGCGCTCGGCGGGAAGGCGTCCGGCAGCGTCAGCAAGAAGACCGACTACGTGGTCGCCGGCGAAGAAGCAGGCTCGAAGCTGGACAAAGCGCGGGAACTGGGCGTGATGGTGTTGACGGAAGAGGAGTTCCGGGGGCTGCTGCCGGAGGGGCAGCGCTGATTGTGCAGGGCCCGGCCAGAGACCCAAAGGACTGCAAGGACGCCAAGGACACGGCGCCCCACGAGCAGCCGCGCCGTCAGTGACCTGCTGTCCTTGAAGTCCCTGCCGTCTTTGCAGTCCTTCGTCGTCCCCGCCTACTGCCCGCCGACCCCGTTGGCGGTCTGGAAGATCTGCTGGAGCTGCGCGGGGTCGAGCTTGAGCGTGGCTGCCACCTCGGTCCATGACTTGCCTGCGTCATGCTGGTCCACGAGGGTGGCGAAGGGGGTATTGGAGGCTTT
>Ga0210029_1001615_pt1 | contig 13136 bp, 5 predicted proteins | sample CryGeymeta201521_FD_183985 | JGI IMG/M metagenome (GOLD analysis project Ga0210029, IMG submission 183985) | Groundwater microbial communities from Crystal Geyser aquifers in Utah, USA - Crystal Geyser metaG 2015-21 (SPAdes) (version 2) | ecosystem: Environmental > Aquatic > Deep subsurface >... | reverse complement strand
CGCCAGTAAAAAATTCTCCGTTAATATTGATGAAATTCGTGCTATTTCTCGTCGCGAAAGTGCCTTTTATCTCTATGCAACCTCAGGTGTAGGAGCCAGAGGTTTAATGCAGTTAATGCCAGCTACGGCCAAACAAACGGCTAAAAGAAATAAAATCCCTTTTAATAACGTAAAAGACCTATACGACCCGAAAGTGAACATTATGCTGGGCAGTGCGTATTACAGTGAATTACTTAAACAATTTGATCAAAATAGAGTACTCGCAACTGCGGCTTATAATGCTGGCCCAGGCAGTGTTAAACGCTGGTTAAAAGACTCCAATGGTCGCCTAGATGTAATGAGCTTCATTGAAACAATTCCGTACACTGAAACTCGGGAATATGTTCAAGCAGTACTGAGCTATCGCATGATATTCCAACAGAATAAATCATCTAAAGACGGTATGTTTAGTCGTAAAGAGCTTAGCTATCGTTACTAGCAATGATAAATCGTGACCCGTTTTAGCTCTGGTTTGACGCAATAATCGCCATTCAATATTGGTGTATTTTGCTAACATGGGTTCACAAGATAACCTATGATATAGGTATTGTGCTGGCATCATAGGTGTTGAAGCGCTTGGTGGTGATTGATGCTAATCACAATGGTCATCTATCACCATTAACGCACAGTAATCATAAGCCCGAATGGCAAGGATAGTGATCAAATACTGAACGACAAACCGTAACCCACAATAAACCCTTTCGACAATAAACCAATAAGGGTTTATTGCAGACAAGTTGGAGTTTTCGTGTCGCAATCAAATATTCAAACATTACTCACTCAACTCAGCCAAGTTCTGCTCGGTAAGCCAGAGCAAATAAAACTTGCTGTCGCTTGTATTCTCGCCAAAGGCCATTTACTGATTGAAGACTTGCCCGGCATGGGTAAAACCAGTTTATCCCAGGGTATTGCCAACAGTTTAGGCATGAGTTACCAGCGTATTCAATTTACCAGTGACATGTTACCGGCTGATATTCTTGGTGTATCCATCTACAGTAAAGAGCAGCAACAGTTTATCTTTCACAAAGGCCCAGTGTTTAATCAAATGTTGTTGGCCGATGAAATTAACCGCGCTAGCCCGAAAACCCAAAGTGCTTTACTTGAAGCCATGGCAGAACAACAAATTACTATCGATGGCATAACCCATCAACTGAGCTCACCGTTTTTTGTTATTGCGACCCAAAACCCAGTTGATCAAGCCGGCACTTTCCCCTTACCAGAGTCGCAACTTGATCGATTTATGATGCGAATTTCCATCGGCTACCCTAGCGCAGAAGCGGAATTAGCCATGTTAAAATCGCGCACTCAAGCGAATAAACCGGCTTCATTATCACAATGCTTAACCCCGCAAGAGCTAATGCTACTGCAACAACAAGTGGCGCAAGTGTCGGCATCTGATGCGGTACTAAATTACTTAATTGCCTTAGTCGATTTTTCTCGGCAACACAATACCGCTAACGGTTTATCGCCACGCGCCAGTATTGCTCTACTTCAAGCAGCCAAAGCATGGGCTTTTATCAATCAACGCCAGTACGTAGTCCCTGAAGATATTCAAGCGGTATTTGCCTCAGTAGCAGAACATCGCATTCGCAGCAGTAGTCAATTTCAAGGCGAAGCGTTGTCTGACACTATCCTCGCTAGTGTTAACCCAATACGTTAACGGCGCAGATATCCATGGCTAAATCGACGACAGCAAAAAAGCACTCTTCGCCAACCTATGCCAATGGTGCTATCAAGCCGTCACGGTTGCGTCGTTTAATTCCAGCATCGTTAACCCAGCGCTGGTCAAGGTGGATAAGTAAACGCCTACCAGCACAAAAGCAAATTACCCTCAGCCACAAAGGTATTTTTATTCTTCCCAGTGGTTTTGGCTTGGTGTGGATTGGACTCATTGTTTTACTGTATTTATTTGGCACCAATTATCAAAATAACTTGGTGATTGGCTTAAGCTTATTACTCGCCAGTGTGTTTCATACCTGCATCATATACAGCTATAAAAACCTTGCAGGGTTAACCTTTAATCCAGTCACGCCGCCACAATGCTATGCTGGCGACAGCATGCCATTTCCCATCATGTTAACTGGTCATACTCGGCAGAAAAATCCCGATACCACCCACCAGCAAATTTGTTTGCAATTTAGCTATCAGCGCCATGTCCGCGTCAAACAAATGCACGAGCAAACTATTGCTATCGTGCCATTTGAAGGGGCTAAGCGTGGTCAATTAACCCCTGGGCGGATCAAAGTCTCATCCTATTTTCCGTTAGGATTATGCTGTGCATGGTCCTATGTAGACTTAAATATTCATCATGTTATTTTCGCTAAACCAGAAATGTGTGACATTGAGCTTGCAAGCCACATAAGTGACAATGATAGCCAATATGAGCACGGTAAATTACGCCCAGGGGTTGATGACTACAAAGGCTTACGCACTTATATTCCGGGGGAATCACTCAAACAAGTGGCATGGAAACAATGGGCCCAAGACAAAGGCATGTTATCCAAAGAGTTTGCAGAGCCTGAAGGATTACCCGTTTGGTTAACCTTGGCCAACACATCGGGCAATAACATTGAACACAAACTGAGTAAGTTAGCTTGGCAAGTTGATAAACTCAGCCAAACCAAGCAAGTATTTGGCTTAATTCTGGATGAGCATATTATCAGCCAGCAAACAGGCGAAGCACACCGAGTGGCTTGCCAAACCATGATTGCAACTTATCGTTTACCCGCCAATATGAACCCAGATTTTAGCCCAAGCGATGTGACTTCCTCAACGGTAGGTAAATCACTATGACCGATAACTTTGATGCCATTATTAGTCGCAATACCTTGTTTTGGCTTTTGGTCACTAATGTCGCCATCCTTAGCCCCTTGTATCAACAAGCCACCTTATGGAGCATCGGCATCTGTGCGATTTGCTTTGTTTGGCGAGTAGGCATTTTTCTCGGTAAAGTCGCTGCGCCGCCTAAATTACTGGTAACTTCTTTGGCGATTGGCGCCGCGATAACCCTTGCTTTAGTGTCATCTGAAATCGGTTTGCTCAATGCCTTGGTTAACTTATTAATTTTAGGTTACGCATTAAAATACATCGAAATGCGCCAACTAAGAGATGTAAAAGCGATTGTATTAGTAGGGTATTTCCTTATTGGGCTCACCTTGCTTGATCAACAAAGCATGCTTGATACCTTGCACTTATTGGCCGTTGCGGTGCTCAATACCGGTGTGTTAATCAGTGTTTATCAAGACAAATCCAACAAAGCGGCTAACCTCAGTTTTAGTCTAAAAATCATCTTACAAAGCCTACCATTAGCCATATTACTGTTTGTGGTGTTCCCAAGGCTCGGGCCTTTATGGTTAGTGCCCAATATGAAAACCGCCAAAACTGGATTATCCGATGAAGTCTCCTTTGGTGACATAAGTAAGCTCACTCGTTCAGCAGAATTAGCCTTTCGCGTCGGTTTTGACAACCCAGATGGCAGTACCCTAGGACCAGCAAACCAAGACTTATATTGGCGCACCTTAGTGATGGAAAATTACGATGGTAAAACATGGCGCCAAGACCCAAGCATCAAACAAATTCAACAGCAGGCATATTTTAAAAAACCCGATCGCCAAGCCCCTGCTGCCAACAGCAATAATAGCAAAATCGATTATGTGGTGATTAGCGAACCCAGTCATCAAAAATGGTTGTATGGCTTAGATGAAGCGTTTAGCAATAATGATCAAGTGGTTGAATTAGCGGATTATCGTTTGTATTCACTCAGGCCTGTCGATCAGCGCATGAGTTATCGAGTGACCTCATATCCCGATCAGATTATGGATAAAAAACTCGATCGCAATACCAAACAGCTAAACCTTGAATTACCGCCCAACAGCAACCCAAAAACCCTTGAGCTTGGTTTACAATTTGCCAAAGATTATCCGGATCCACAGACGCGCATTAATGCGATGATGAATTATTTTGCTGAGCAGGCCTACTATTACACTTTAAGTCCGCCGAGTGTTGGTGAGCAGCAAATTGATGACTTTTTATTTGAAAACCGTGCCGGATTTTGTGCTCACTACGCCTCAGCGCTGGTGTTTATGGCTCGCGCCAGCGGCATACCAACGCGGATGGTTACCGGTTATCAGGGCGGAGAATACAATGCCAAAGCGGGCTATTACAGTGTGTATCAATACATGGCGCATGCTTGGACCGAAGTGTGGTTAGAAGGCCAAGGTTGGCAACGTTTTGATCCTACCGCAATGATTGCCCCACAACGGATACTCGATGGCTTTGATGCCACCTTTGACAGCCAAAGCAGCTACTTACAAGACAGCCCGTTTAGCACGCTGCACATGAAGCAATACCCATGGTTAAATGAATTACGCCAACAGTTTGCCAGTGTCGATTATTACTGGAGCGTGTGGGTATTAGGTTTCGATGAACAACGAAAACAACAGGTATTAGCCAAGCTATTGGGGGATGTCAGCAGCACTAAGATCGCCTTATTGATGATGTTTAGTTTTATCATTATCGCGCTGGTTATTGCTTATTATGCTGGGTTATTTAGTACCGATCGCCAACAAGATCCACTCAATAAACGCTATCAGATCATTTGCCAACGCTTAGCCAAAAAAGGCATCGCCCGCCAACAAGGCCAAGCACCATCCGATTACGCTGCGGCAGTCAGTGCACATTTAGGTGCCCTTACCCCTCAAGTGGCAGCGGACTTTACGGCCTTGAGCAGTGCCTATGTAGCTCTTAAATATCAACCACTGACAGCGTCGCAAATCCAGCAACAACAGCAACATTTTAGCCAGTTATATCGTCGCTTACGCCTGCGACTCTTTCGCAACTGATCTTGTGCACTACAGCAGCAATCATCCTGATTATTAACGGTTTTGATTGATGATTTACGGCAGAGTCCATAGAATGAATTAATCTCAAATTAGCGGGTCGCCCATGCTTACTTTAATTCAATCTAATCAGATGGAAGTGTTATCTGAACAACTGGCCAAACTATTGGCTATTCGCTTAGATAACGTCAGTTTATTAGCCTGTGAGCATGTGTTAGTTCAAAGCCCGGGGATGTCGACTTGGCTGCGTTTAGAAATCGCTAAACACAATGGTATCGCCGCCGCATTATCGTTCCCACTTCCCTCAAGCTTTACCTGGCAGTTATGCCATGACTTGCTGCCCGATGTGCCAAAAGATAACGCCTTTACCAAAGCGGCAATGACGTGGAAATTAATGGACTTATTGCCAAGTCTGCTAGATAAGCCAGACTTTAGCCCGCTCAAACAGTACTTATCACCTCAAGTTGATTCCACAAGTGATATTACTGATACAGATATCGATGCGAATACTGGTACTGATATTCATACAGCAAACACCCACGCCATATTGCAGCTCAATCAGTCACATGACGCGATTAAGCTATTTCAATTGTGTGGCCGCATTGCCGATATTTTTGACCAATATTTAGTTTATCGTCCTGAGTGGATTTTAGCGTGGGAGCAAAATCAGCCATTATCGAGCCTAGACAATCGCTTAACGTTAGATGAAAACCAGCAATGGCAACCGATCCTGTGGCGAGCATTAATCGATTATAACCAACACCATTTACACGCCAGTCATTATCATCGCGCCAATTTACATGCCGATTTAATTGCAACCTTGGCCAATCCAGATACTGACTTATCCATGTTGCCGGCTCGATTATACGTGTTTGGTATTTCATCCATGCCACCACAAACCCTCGATGTGCTGTACCATTTAGCCAGTCGCATTGATGTGATTATGCTGTCTCTCAGCCCTTGCCAGCATTATTGGGGCGATATTATTGAGCCGAAAACCCGTGCCCGCATGGCGTTGCAATATGCCAATAAAAAACAACTCGACCAAGACTGGGAAGACAAACTCGAAGTGGGTAACCCTATACTGGCCAATAATGGTCAAATGGGCCGTGAACTACTGGATTTATTACTGTCGTTACCGCCAGAGCACACCGATTTTGGTTACGACTGTTATGTTGAACCTGAGCCGAATAATCTGCTGCACGGGGTACAATACGACATTTTACAAATGGAAACACTCGGTCAACCATTAGGGCCAAATGCCAGTTTGTATCAAGATATTCATGCTCGCCGCACCTTATTGCCAAGTGATGACTCTATTACCTTACGCAGTTGTCACAGTGCCTTGCGTGAAGTTGAAACCTTACATGATCACCTGTTAGAGCTGTTATCAAACAATAGCGACTTAAGCCCTAAAGACATAGTGATCATGATGCCCGATGTTGCGGCCTATGCGCCGTATATTGCTGACAAAAATCCGCAAAAAGGCGATTATTACATTCCTTACGCCATTGCCGACAGGGGCGCAGCGCAAGAGTCACCGCTGATTAATAGCTTTTTAAGCCTGTTAAATATCAATCAAAGTCGCTTTGGCCTCACTGACATGATTGGTATTTTAGAAGTGCCGGCTATTTTGCGTCGTTTCCAACTCGATGATGACGAATTGTCATTAATCCGCCGCTGGTTAGATGATGCCAATGTCCGTTGGGGCCGCAGTGAACACACTCGAAGCCAACTGGGTGTGCAGCCTTTTACGCAAAACTCATGGGCATTTGGCATTAAGCGTTTAATACTGGGTTACGCCTTTTACGACGATGCCGATATTTATCGCGATACCTTAATGGTGCAAGGCATTGAAGGTCAGTCATCTCAGGCATTAGGTAAGTTGCTCAATTTCTTAGAAACCATCGACACCTATTTCAACTTATTTGCCAATGACTACAGCACCGCAGAGCGCCTTGAACAATTACAACAGCTACTCACCGATTGCTACGACACCACAGATGACGAGCGTGAACAAATCCAAGCCATTCGGGATGCATTAGTCACCCTAGATACCGAGCTTGAAAGCGCCGGCCATCAAGGCCAAGTCGATATTGAAGTCCTAAAACAGTGGTTTAATCAACGCTTAACTGAATCTCGAGTCGGCCAGCGTTACCTTGCTGGTAGCGTGAATTTTTGTACCTTAATGCCAATGCGATCAATCCCCTTCAAAGTGGTGTGCCTGCTGGGCATGAATGACGGCGTCTATCCGCGGATTCAACATCCTGTCGGGTTTGATTTAATGGCGCATTTTGGGCCTAAAAAAGGCGACCGTTCGCGCCGATTAGACGACCGCTACCTATTTTTAGAAGCATTACTGTCTGCTAGAGAACAGCTTTACATCAGTTATATTGGCCACAGTGAGCGCGATAATGCTGAACGTATTGCCTCAATGTTAGTGTCTGAATTGGTCGAATATTGCCAACTCAGCTACCTACCGCAATCCTTACAGCAACAGCTTGAACAGCAAGTAGACATTAATCTTGATGATGCTGATAAATCCGTACTGGCACAGCTTATTCAAGCGCAACCTTTGCAACCATTTGACGCTAAACTATTTCGAGAGACACCACAATCAGCGGACAGTGTCAGTAAACTGCAACACAGTTTTAATGCCCAATGGTGTCCGCCAGCCGCCAATGCGACCATTAACAATCACTTTTTTGAGCAAACATTACCCTTGTCAGCCGAACAGGCAGATGAAGTGTTCGCCCATACTCACATCAATAGCAATGGCATTAAAGTGGTCGAACTCGAATTGTCGGCATTAATCCGTTTTTATCGCAATCCTGCGCAATTCTTTTTCAACCGCAGTTTAAAAGTCGATTTATCACTGGATATTCAAGCCGATGACAATGACGAACCGTTTAGCTTAAATGCACTCGAGCGCTATTTATTGCAATCACGCATGCTCAATAATGCCATTGAACATCAACTCGACAGCCCAGATCTCGAATTACTCAGCAAGCTCAAAACCAGCGGTGAATTGCCAATGGCGCCGTTCGACGACTTGTTAATTAATCAATATTTACGCGATATATCGCCGTTGATTAATCGGGTGCAGTTTTTACAAGATCAACAAACCATGCACACGCTAAATGTGGATCTTAACTTTGATCTACCGATGCAGGATTTACCTACAAGAGCAGATCCAAGCCAATCGTCCACAGTGCGAGTCAATCTTGTCGGCCGTATTGACGATATTTTGCCTAAAGGCTTAGTCAATTACCGCCCCGGCGCTGCCCACGGACGAGATTTTATTCGGGTGTACTTACGCCATTTATGCATCAACGCTATGGCCAATTCGTCCACCGCGGGCATGGGTAAAAATCAATTTAGTTACTTACTCGACATTGGTCATTTTCATGCCTTTGCGCCTATCACCGCCGAACAAGCGCAGGCGCAACTCCTGCGCTTTATCAGTGGTTTCATTCAAGGGCAAACTCAACCCTTGTGCTTTATGCCTAAAACGGCTTTTGCCTATGTTGAAACCGATGGCGACCATGAAGAAAAGTTACTCAAAGCCCAGCAAAAATGGGATGACGGCCAAAACCAATTCGGCGAAGGCCACGATCCACATAACCAGCGATTATTCCATTTCCCAGAAGACTTTAGTGAAGCGACATTTGGCGCATTAGCCAGCCATTTACTGCAACCGATGTTAAGCCTGTATCACAAGGATAAACTGGCAGAATTAGACACCTTTGTCAGTGGCGCCGCAGTCGATATTCAAGCGCAACTCATTGCCAACGCAGCTAAACCAGGAGCGCATTAATGGACGCTATTACCGTGACACCGCTTAATGCCCTCACCTTACCTTTTAATGGTTCCAGCTTAATTGAAGCCAGTGCCGGTACGGGGAAAACCTATACCATTTCGGGTTTATACTTACGCTTATTGTTAGGCCACGGTGGTAAAGCGCCATTAAGTTGTGAGCAAATTTTGGTGGTAACCTTTACCAACGCTGCCACAGAAGAACTCAGAGACCGTATTCGTAAACGGATTAACTTAGCGTTTAAACGCTTTTTAGGCTTAGCCGTCAATGATGAGTTTATTGAACAGCTTTACCAAGACACCTTGGAAGATGAACGTCCTATTGCGTTAAGACGCTTAGACTTAGCGTTAAAGTCGTTAGATGAAGCGGCCATTTTTACCATTCACGCCTTTTGCCAACGCGTGTTGTCAGACATGGCATTTGAGTCGTCACTGCTATTTGAGTCCGAATTCACCCTCGACGACAGTGAGTTTTTACACCATGCGGTGCGCGATTTCTGGCGTGAAGTGTGTTATCCATTACCGCCCTTTTTGGCCCAAGCCATTAGTGATGTGTTTGCTGAACCAGACGTGTTAGCGCAAAAGCTGCGCCCGCTATTAGGTGCAAGCCAAGCTGTGTTGTCAATGCAACCACTGGCCTTTGAAACCCTACAACAGCAGCTAAGCCAAAGCATCAGCCGCTTTACCTTATTGTGGCAAAGCCTGCACGACAGCACTCTTGAATTATTGCAATCGCTACCATTAAACGGTCAACGTTTTGGTAAAGGCGCCGACGGCTACCCTAAACTAAGTCAACTGTTTGATAGTATTAGTAACTGGGTAAAATTTGGCCAAGGATTACCGCCAATAAAAGCGCTGGAGCAATTGGCATTATCCGAGCTTAAACTCAATAAAGGGGGCGTTATTCCCACTGCTGCTGAAGCGCCGTTGCTGGATCATATCGAGCGCTTGCTTGAGTTAATTAGTCAGCTTATTCCGTCATTTTTAGTACGCGCCCGTGAAGGTATTCGTCAACGCTTTGCTGGCCAAAAACAGCAACGCAATTTAATGACACCCGATGACCTATTGCTCAGCTTAGCCATGGCGCTCAGCCAAAACCCGATCACCCTAGCCCATGCTATTGCTAAGCGTTTTCCGGTCGCATTAATTGATGAATTCCAAGACACCGACCCTCTGCAATTCACCATTTTTAATCAGGTATATCAACAGCCGCTAGCATCGCAACTGGACTTAACCACAGCGACCACTGTGCACAGCCCAGCTAATGAAGACAATAGTAATGACAACAAAGCTAACGACGCCAGTAAAGGTCAGCTGAGCTTATTAATGATTGGCGATCCTAAGCAGGCGATTTATGCTTTTCGTGGTGCCGACATTTATACCTATATTGCCGCGCGCCAACAAACACAGGCCCATTATAATCTTGACACCAATTACCGCTCATCGACTCAATTAGTCAATGGCGTTAATCAGCTATTTAGCCAACATCAAGACCCGTTTATTAGCCAAGCGATTCCCTATGATATTGTTAAAACCCCATCATCGGCAGCCAATAAACACCTGAGTGAAGCCACAACTAATCCTGCCGCTCTGCGGATCCGTTTATTAGCCGAAGACGATGTTAATGGCCTCAATAAAACCAGCGCAAGACAACGCTTGGCCGCTGATGCTGCCAGCGAAATAAAGCGCTTACTCACCGAAGCGCAACAAGGGTTATGCCGAGTGAATACCAACCTTGAGCAGGTAGGTAAACCGCTCATTGCCAAAGACATTGCCATATTGGTGCGCGACCGTAACGAAGCCGCCGTGATGAAAGCGGCATTATCAGCACGTAAAATTGGTGCAGTATTTTTAAGCCGAGACAGTGTGTTTAACACCATTGAAGCCCGTGAAATGGCCATTTTATTGTATGCATTAGCCACGCCTAAAGATGAACGCGCTATCCGCGCCGCACTGGCAACTGAGCTTGTCGGGTTTAATGCCCAGCGGATCCATCAATTTAACCAAGATGAAGAACAACGCCAACAGGTATTAGATCAATTCACTCATTGGCATCAGTTGTGGCAACAACGCGGCGTGATGCCTGCGCTGCTTAACTTTGCCAGCGAAACCAAACTGATCCATCGTTATCTGTCGCAATCTGTCACGGCTGACATTAATAGCGCTAATGAACATAATGTTAATGCTCACAGTGGTAGCACTTATAGCAGCAATAGTGACAATAGTGACAATAGCTTTAATGATGCTGATGACGACAACGCAGCAGATCTCAAAGCATCTGGTGAACGACGCTTAACCGACTTTAGGCATTTAGCCGAATTACTGCAGCAAAAGGCCACTGAGCTCGATGGTAGCAGCGCGCTTATCAATTGGTACGAGCAACAACTGATTGGTAACAACGGTGGTGATGAGCAGCAACTGCGCTTAGAAAGTGAACAGAACTTAGTGCAAATTGTCACTATTCATAAAAGTAAGGGCTTAGAATATCCGGTATGTTTTGTGCCGTTTGTCAGCTTAGCCCGTGGCAATAAAAAACGCCCTGCACCTATGATGTACCATAAAAATGAGCAGCTCATTTGGGATATCGACGCCACCGACGAAGGCTGGGAACAACTCAAACAAGAAACCCTCGCTGAAGATTTACGCCTACTGTATGTGGCGTTAACACGGCCGGTTTACGTGTGTTATTTGTATATTGCCAACCAAAGCCGTCAGTTAAAAGCGGGGATCAGCAGCCAATTACCTGAAACAGGTATTGGTTATCTGTTGGGCATTACCGACAAGAAAACTGACTTTGCTCTTATTCAAGCCAAAGTGAATGCAATTGCCATCTTGCCAGCGATGAGTGTGGAATGCTTAGACAACAATATTGACGATTCAGTGCTCGCCGATATCCACGACAATAATGACCCGCTAGCGGCCAAAAAAGTCACGCGAGTACAGAGCCTTGCATGGCGCGTGGGCAGTTATTCTGGCTTAGTAAAACATCTGCCTCATGAGAGAGTCGCGCCCGGTGCCGATGATGAAGACTTCACCGATGAGCTTATCCAATTACAGTTACAAGATGAGCTCACCAGCGAACCTGAACTTGATCGCTTTACCTTTGAACGCGGCGCCAACGCCGGTAGTTTTATGCATTTAGTGTTAGAGCTGTTTGATTTTACCCAAGCAGACACCGAACTGACACCTGCGCTAACGAAAGCCATGAAACAATATGGATTTGACGAAGCCCTGTGGCAACAGCCGTTAATGGACTGGTATCAGCAAATATTGGCAGCGCCCTTGTTTATCGACACATCGTCAGAGAACACATCACTGACATTAAGCCAATTAGGCATCAAGCAAAAAATGGTCGAAATGGAGTTTTATTTGCCTATTTCAACCTTACAAGCATCGCAATTAAATCATATTTTGCAGCAGCACGGTTATGTCGCCGGACTCGACTTTGACACCTTAAAAGGCATGTTAAAAGGCTTTATCGATTTAACCTTTGAGTACCAAGGCCAATTTTATATTGCCGATTATAAGTCCAACCATTTGGGCGATAACTACAGCGACTACACTCGCTCAGCCATGGCTAAAGCCATTGATGCTCATCGTTATAATTTGCAATACATCTTGTATACCTTGGCATTGCATCGTTACTTATCGCTTAGATTACCAAACTACAATTATCAGCAACATATTGGCGGCTGCTATTACCTGTTTTTACGCGGCATGCATCCTGATCATCCTGGCGTTGGGGTATTTTATGACAAACCACCGCAAGCATTAATCGAACAACTCGACCGCTTATTTACAGGTAATACAGACAATCGTGCGCCGGAGACGTCATCATGCTAATACTCACCCATCCAATCACTGAGTTATTGCACCTTTGGCAAGAACAGCGGCTCATTACCGCACTCGATCGTCATTTTGCTTTAGAGCTGGCCAATATTGAAACCATCAATAACGATCCCGCAATAAACGAGCAGCCGCAACTGTTCTTGCTTGTTTGCGCCATGCTCAGTCAGCAATTGTCTAATCAGCACAGTTGTTTAGTCATCGAGCAAATTGATTTAGCCAATCCCATGGCAGAGGAAAACCGCGGCCACGCTGAAATCAATTGTCGGATTGAACTTGACCATCAACAATTGATTGAACAAATCGTTCTATTTGATGCCGTCGGCCAGCCCGGTGACAACAAACCGATGATTTTTGAACATGGGCGCTTATATTTAAATAAATACCACTTCTTTGAAACTCAAGTGGCGGCTAAGTTGACCCAATTAGCCAATCAACAAATTGAAATCGATCTAGCTAACAGTAATCTGCCGCAGCTCATTGAATGCTTATTTACCGCAGAAGACACCAATAGCAGCCAGTTTAATTGGCAAAAAATTGCCACGGCAACAGCGTTGGCCAAAGCATTAGCGGTGATCACTGGCGGCCCAGGAACCG
>Ga0210029_1001608_pt1 | contig 13177 bp, 13 predicted proteins | sample CryGeymeta201521_FD_183985 | JGI IMG/M metagenome (GOLD analysis project Ga0210029, IMG submission 183985) | Groundwater microbial communities from Crystal Geyser aquifers in Utah, USA - Crystal Geyser metaG 2015-21 (SPAdes) (version 2) | ecosystem: Environmental > Aquatic > Deep subsurface >... | reverse complement strand
TGACCCCGAGCGGGCGCCTTCACCTCGCGGACAGCGGAAGCCCTCGGGCCACCGCAACCGAGAGAGGCACTCACGACAAGCGGCGTCCGTCGAGAACCGCGCCTCGAAATCCAGCAGCGTCTTCGGCTAGTCCTCCATGACGCACGATCCTACAGATAGCGTCTACTGGAGACAAGTGCAGAGCCAGGTAGCCGAATTCCTGGAGCGAGCCACGACTGCGTCCCGGGCGCTGCGAGCCGCCCCCGTTCAGGTCGGGTGCGCGGAGAGTCAATACTAGAGAATGTACCGGCTCACGTCGATGTCCTCCACCAGATCCGCCAACCGTTCCTTGACGTAGGCCGCATCCACGACCACTCGCTTCTCTTCCCGGTCGGGCGCGTCAAAAGAAAGGTCCTCCAGCACCCGTTCCATGATGGTGTGAAGCCGACGGGCACCGATGTTCTCCGTGGCATCATTCACGATGCGCGCGTATTCAGCAAGCATGGCGACTCCGTCGTCAGCGAACGACAGGTCGATGCCCTCGACCTCGAGCAGTGCCGCGTACTGGCGCACCAGCGCGTTCTTGGGCTCGACCAGGATCCGGCGGAAGTCGTCTTCCGAGAGCTTGTCCAACTCGACCCGGATGGGCATGCGCCCCTGCAGTTCGGGGATCAAGTCGGAGGGTTTGGTGGTGTGGAACGCTCCCGCGGCGATGAACAGGATGTGGTGCGTGCGCACCGGGCCGTGTTTGGTGACCACCGTGGAGCCCTCGATGATTGGCAGGATATCACGCTGGACACCTTCGCGCGACACGTCGGGGCCGTGCCCCCCCGCTTCGCGCCCGGCGACTTTGTCGATCTCGTCGATGAAGATGAGCCCGTTCTCCTCCACGCGCTCGACTGCCTCGCGGGTCACCTGCTCCCGGTCCATGAGGTTGTAGGCTTCCTCTTTCGTGAGGATCCGCCGCGCTTCCGCTACCGAGACTTTGCGCTTCTTCTTCTGTCGCTGCCCCATCATCGGGCCGAGCATCCCGCCGACGTCGAAGCCCATCTCCTCCAACCCCTGCCCCGAGAAAATCCGAGCAAAGGCCACCTTGTTGTCGTCCACTTCGACCTCGACCTCTCGGTCTTTGAGGTCACCGGCCTCCAGTCGCTTGCGGAAGTTCTCGCGCAGGCGCAACGTGGTGTCCATCTGCAGGCGATACGTCTCGCTCTCCAGTTCGCTCTCTTCGGTCTCGTCCTCTTCCGGCTGGGACATGATCAGTCCCAGCGGCGAGCGCGGCCGGCGGCGCGGCTCCGGCGCCTGGACGAGCAGCTCGAGAAGACGCTCTTCCGCCCGCTTCTTCGCTTCCTCCTGGACCTCTTCGTACTTCTCCGCCTCGACGATTTGGAGACCCACTTCCATGAGGTCGCGGACCATCGAGTCGACATCCCGACCGACATACCCGACCTCGGTGAATTTGGTGGCTTCCACCTTGACCATCGGCGCGTTCGCCAGGCCCGCCAGGCGACGGGCGATCTCGGTCTTCCCGACGCCGGTGGGCCCGATCATCAGGATGTTCTTCGGAATGACCTCTTCGCGCATCTCCTCCTCAAGCCGCTGCCGGCGATACCGGTTGCGGAGCGCGATTGCCACCGCCCGTTTGGCTTTGTCCTGGCCCACCACGTACTTGCTCAGTTCTCCAACAATCTGTCTTGGCGTCAAATCGCTCATCCGGGCCTAACTCCTCGTGCACTTCGTCTCCGTCGCTTCCTCGAGGGCACTCCTCAAGCGCCCACCGACTCCACGGCGATGTGGTCGTTGGTGTAGATACAGATGGACGAGGCGATCAACAACGCCTCTCGGGCGATCTCCTTGGCGCTCAGGTCCGTGTGACGCATCAGCGCAGTGGCAGCGGCCCGAGCGAATCCCTCGCCGGAACCGATGGACACGATTCCCTCATCCGGCTCCACCAAGTCGCCGGTCCCCGAGACCAGCAGAAGCGACTCAACGTCGGCGGCCACCATCATCGCCTCGAGCCGGCGCAAGGCCCGCTCTGTCCGCCAGTCCTTTGCCAGCTCGACAGCCGCCCGTCGGAGGTTGCCGTTGAACTCTTCCAGCTTCGACTCGAATCGCTGGAAGAGCGCCAACGCGTCGGCGGCGGAGCCCGCGATGCCGACCAGCACCCTCCCTTCCTGCAGCGTTCGGATCTTCGTCGCTTTCGCTTTGACGACGGTTGAACCGATGGTCACCTGTCCATCGCCGGCCATTGCCGTCACGCCGTTGCGCCGAACGGCAAGGATGGTTGTACTGCGCGTCTTCATGGTTGAAACCTTTCGTCGGTTCGCCACCCCGTCGGGCTAAGAGGTCGAGGGACTCCTGTCCGGCTCGTCCGGCAGGGGCAAACGCGTTCCAGGTGGACACAGCAACGCTACTGCCGCCCCAGAAAACGCTCCACCTCGCTCTGCGTCGGAAGTGAGGGTTGCGCGCCGAGTTTGGTCACCGACAACGCCGAGGTTGCCGTTGCGAAGCGAAGCGCGTCCTTCAGACTGCCGCCTCCCGCAAGTCCGGCGGCCAATCCACCGGCGAAGGCGTCGCCCGCTGCCGTTGCGTCCACTGCTTCGACAGGAACGCCGGCCAGTCGTTCCGAGCCGTTGCGAGTGACGACGAGGGCGCCGCGGCCGCCCAGCGTGACGATCACGCCGCCGACGCCACTCACCAGCAGTCGCTCGGCAGCGGCCAGCTCGTCGCCTGGCGACTGCACGTCCCTGCCCGTCAGCACGCTCAACTCGTGCTCATTCGGTATCGCGAGGTCGGTCAGTCGCAACAGGTCGCCGCTCAGCGACTGGGCGGGTGCGGGGTCCAGAATGGTCGTCACGCCGTGCTCCCGCGCAATGCGCAGCGCACAGAAGATCGTCTCGAGGGGCGTCTCCAACTGAACGAGCAGAACGTCCGCAGCCGCAATGGCCGCCGAAGCTGCCTCCACGTCCGCCGGCGTTAGCAGCCCGTTGGCACCGGAGACCACGACAATTTCGTTCTCCCCGCCATCATCCACGAAGATCAGGGCCACGCCGGACGGTGTTCCCGCGACGCGCCGGATCCAGGACACGTCGATCCCTTCCGCGCGGTAGTGCTCCAGCGCCTGATCGCCGAGCGCGTCGTCGCCCAGACACGCGACGAAGGTGACCTCTGCGCCGCAGCGCGCGGCAGCCACAGCCTGGTTCGCGCCCTTGCCGCCGGGCGCCGTCACGAACCGGCCGCCGAGTACCGTCTCACCCGGAGCTGGCAGGTGCGGGCACTTCACCACCATGTCGGTGTTGGCGGAGCCGACAACGCACACGCGCCTGGAGGCGTCTTGGATTGCTGATTCCGGATTCCGAATTGGCTCCAGCTCCACCATGGTCTACTCTCCCTCCCGGTGGTTTTTCCATGTGCTCGGAGTCTGCGTGGTGCGAGCGCCCCGGCTTACCGTTTCGCCTTCATCCCCTGCAGGCGCTTCCGCAGCTTCAGCTCGACGTTTTCCGGCAGGCGCTTCACCGGGGGCGGTACCTCGGCAACCGTTCCAGGCGCCGCCTCGGCCGCCGACTCCTTCAGTGGCTTTGGCACATACGGTTCGCGCTCCAGCATCTCGTGCAAGATGATCAGCGCTGCTTCCTTGTCGGGGATGCGCTCTCGCTGTTCGGCATCGGCATCGTGGTAGGTGTAGGTCCGGTGAGCCAGACCGACGCATGACGGGCAGCCGTCTTCGCACTGGCACTCACTGATCAGCTCCAGCGACGCCGCCATGATCTCCTCGACGAGATCGGTCGCCTTCTGTGCGAAGCCCAACCCGCCGGGGTACTTGTCGTAAATGAAGAGGGTCGGCGACCCGGTGTTGGACGAGTCGACCACGGAACCCAGGTCGCCCGAGTCGCACAGCACATACAGCCCCACCACCAGCGAGGCAACGTTGGCGATCCCCAGCATTCCCTCCGCCGGGATTCGCTTGAAGTCGCGGACACGGTTGAGCGTCTTGAGTGGCGGGATGATCCAGAGCGCTGTCGTCTCCAACTCAATCGGCGGTAGGTCCAGGTTGCCGAACCCGATGCTGTCCAGGCTGTGGAACTTGATCTTCCGGAACATGAGGACCGTTTCGGTCACCGTCACCTGCCCGAAGCCCAGCTTGCTCAGGCGCCAGTCCCGCTCAAGTTCTGTCTCGTCGATACGGATGTTCGGCTCGGTGACCGCCTGGGTGTAGTAGTCCACGTCGGCCTTCTGCACGTACGCCACTCGTTGCGTCAGGTCCAGCCGGTTCACGAAGTAGGTCTCGGCGTTGTGCAGGTAAACGGCTTCGGTGTGCAACTGCGTGAATGCGCTGATCTCATCCACGCTGCCGATGACTTGATTGCCTTGCGTCTCGTCCACAATTGTGTACGTGTTGTCGCCCATGTTGCGCAGGTTGATGTCGCCGGCCGGATACCCGCCGCGGCGCGTCCAGACCCACCGCTCACCTTGCCGAGCCACCTGCCGGTCGTCTTCCAGGATCTCGATGACCGCAGGCGCGTACTCCCCGAACGTCTTCAGGTCGTCCCTCTCGACAGGCAACTCCGACGCAGCGCACCGGAGATGACCGACCATGATGTGCGGGTTGTCGGCGTCGATGATTGCGTTCTCGTGGGTCTGCCCGAAGAAGTACGTCGGGTGCTGCACCAGGTACTGGTCGATGGGGTTGTTGTGGGCGATGAGGACGACCAGCGCCTCCTCCTCTCCCCTGCCCACCCGGCCGGCGCGCTGCCAAGTGCTGGCAACGGTGCCGGGGTAGCCGACCAGTAGACACGCGTCGAGGCTGCCGATGTCGATTCCCAGTTCCAGAGCGCTGGTCGTGACAACACCCAGCAGTTCGCCGGAGAAAAGCTGCCGCTCGATCTTGCGCCGGTCTTCGGCCAGGTAGCCGGCACGGTACGCGCGGATCGCGTTGGCCAGCCGCGGCCCGTGTCGCTGCAGGTGCTCCAGGCAGTAGCGGTAGATCAGCTCCGCAAGCACCCGCGCCCGGACAAAGGTGATCGTCTGGATTCCGTCACGCACCAGCGACACCATCAGTTGCTCCGCCTCGACGTTCGGGCTGCGGCGCTCCATGCTCTCGTCCTCGATCAGCGGCGGGTTCCAGAGGACGAACGCTTTCGCCCCCCGGGGCGAGCCATCGTGATCGACCAGCGTCATCATCTGCCCGGTGAGCCCCTCGGCCAACTCCACCGGGTTAGCAATTGTGGCTGAGGAACAGACGAACTGGGGCTTTGAGCCGTAGTGTGCGCAAATGCGGTTCAGCCGCCGGAGCACATTGCTCACATTTGACCCGAAAACTCCCCGGTACGTGTGCACTTCGTCGATCACGACGTACTTGAGGTTGGTGAAGAACTCACCCCACCGCGCGTGGTTGGGCAAGATCCCGGAGTGCAGCATGTCGGGGTTGGTGAGGATGAAGTTCGCCTTGTCCCGCAGCTTCGTCCGCGTCGCCGTCGGCGTGTCACCGTCGTACGTGCCCGCCCCGAACGCGAGGTTCGGGCTCAGCTCCTTGAACCGCAGCAACCCTCGCAACTGATCCTGAGCCAGCGCCTTGGTCGGGTACAGGAAGAACGCCTTCAGCCGGCTGTCCTGCGCCACGCGCTCGAGGATGGGCAGATGGTAGCAGAGCGTCTTCCCGCTTGCCGTGGGGGTGACCACCACCACCTGCTCTCCCCGCCGGATCGCCTCGACCGCCTCGACTTGGTGCACATAGAGCCGCTCGATCCCCTGCGCCTCCAACGCCACTTGCACGAGTGGATGCAGCGGGTCCCTCAGTGTCCCGAACTCCGCCTCCTTCTGCGGAATCCGATGCACATGGACGATCTGCCTGCGATAGTCCCGATCATACTGGATGGCGTTCAGAAATCGGTCGACGTCCATGGGCTGCGAGAGAAGCTGCACTCCCTGTCATGACTGAACTGTGAGGCCCCCCGGTTCGCTCCGGCGGGTGTTCATTCCAGAGCCGGAGCCGGGCCGCGGTTCTCTGTCGAGTTCGTCGAGGTAGCACCACCAATGCGAGTGGGGGATACCGTTCCGTTGGCGGTGCCGAGCCAAGTGCTCTTCCGTAAGGCGCTCCACTACCTCCGTCCGCCTGAGCAACAGCTCCGCGTCCAGCCCGGCCAAGTTGGCGCGATAGCCGAGGAGTTCCGGCGCATCGGGGTACTTGTCCAAGACCTCTTCGACTTCGCTGCGGCAGATGAGCATGTGGTCCAGATCGTCGCCGAGATCCCGCAGCCCGCGGGCGGCAAAGGTCGGCAGTATCCGACCGACCATCGCCTCGTACTCCTGCCATGCCAACAAGAGGGTGCGTTGTTCTGCAAGGGTCATAGTCGCTGGTCTCGCTTTCCGGGCGCGCGCAGGCATGCGGCGGCTTCCTGCCTTAGCATGTACGGCTCGATGCGCGCCCGACGAAAGCACGTCTTGATCTGGCTGTGGAGGGTCTGCTCCGCGGGCTGCCACACCACGAGGATCTCTGACTCGGGGTGCCAGAACTCGTAGCGGGGCTGGTCCCGGGTGTGGCGATAGCGCCCTACGCCGGAGACCTTGCTCTGGAGGACGCGCTGAACCGCCGTATCCGAGATCTGGCGCTCGGGGACCTTGTCGTAGTACTCATTGGCGATCCGTCCGGCCAACCAGTCAGCCAGTGCCGCTGCCTGCGCGGCGTGCGCTTCCTGATCCAGACCAGACTCAGCCACTTGGTGTCTCTCCGCTGGCGCAAGCGGGTCGCGCCCTGCACGGAAATGGATTGTAGCCCCTAACCACCCGCTGAGCAACGCATTCCCCTCCGCCCCCCTCACCTGTCGTTCGTAGCGTCCTTCCAGCCAACGCCCCTCACCCCGCCCGCAGCCACCGCAACGCCTCCCGCACCGAGGGGCGCTTACCGTACATCAGCATCGCCGTGCGAAACAGCCGGACGGACAGGCGAATGGCGACCCACACGCAGCCGCTCAGGAGAGCGACGGACAGGAGGACCTGCCGCCAAGGCACCGGAGCAGCCGAGAGACGGATCATCATGACGATGGGCGCGCTGAAGGGGAACAACGACAGAGCGACGGCGAGCCCACCGTTGGGCGCCTCCAACAGCACGGGGAAGAACATCACCGGCAGGATCACCAGCATCGACACGCCGCCGCTCAACTGCTGGCTCTCCCGCCACGACCCGCCCAGGGCGCCGATGCCTGCGATGAGTGTCCCGTAGAGCAGGAAGCCCAACAGGAAGAACAGTGGAGCGAAAAAGATCGCGGCGGCGGGGAGGTCCACGAATGGGAGCATTGCGGCGGCCGGCACGATCCCCATGGCGAGCCAGACGAATACCTGCGTCAGACCGACGGCGCTCAGCCCGAGCAGCTTGCCGAGAAACAGGTCCTGCGCGGTCACAGACGAGAGGACGATCTCGATGATGCGGCCTTCCTTCTCGTCCGAGATGCCACGGAGCAGGTACCCGGAGGCGCCGAAGATCGACATCATCATCAGGACCGTAAATCCGTACGGGACCAGGAACCGACCCATATCTGCCAGCGGGCCACGCCGCTTCGGCTTGCCGGGGCCGGTCGTTACGCGGCGAATGTTGACCGGGTCCAGGACTCGGTCAACGATCGCTTGCTCGGCCCGGTCCTTGAGCAGGCCGCGAACCAACGTGCCGCGCAAGGGCGGCAGCGACTGGTCCGAGAACAGCCCGGTCTCCAGCGCGGACTCGGTCAGGACCTCGCCGCTAGTGACATAGTCTTTGGGGATGACGAGATACGCCGACACCGCCTTGCCGCGCAATCCGGCGACGGCGGTCTCCCGAGTGGCATAGCGGCGGAGTGTGTACCCCGTCTGCGGTGGCGCCAACCGCCCGGCGGCGCCCGGTAGCTTCTTCCCGGCGACCTCCTTCGGGAAGTCGAAGAGCCCGGTCTCGTCCACAACCCCCACCGTCAGGTGCGTCGGCACCGTGCGCGCCATCAGCAACGCTGGGAGGGCGGCTGTTGCCGCGACGACCAACCCCAGCAGCGGCAACCCGAGCGTCAGCAGAATGAACTCCCACCGCGTGATGCTCGTAAGGTATTCGTGCTTGGCAATGACGAGGGAACGGGACATGGCAGTCAGCGGTCAGCCGTTAAGGGGTGCGTCCCTCGGGTCGCGGCGGTCCTTGACCTGCGGTCCAAGGCCGTTCACGACGCAACCGCGCGCAGAAACACCTCCTCTAACGAAGGAATCTGCTTGGCGACGCCCTGCACTTCAACCCGGTGGTCTGCCAGCCAGCGCAGCAGGTCCGCGGACACAACGTCGGGGTTCAGGACCACCACCTGCACGCGGCCGCCTCGGGTCCGCTCGGCTGATTGGACCAACGGGCAGGCGGTCAAGTCGGTGTCGCATTCAACTGTCCACGTCCGGCCGTCGGCCCGTCGCTCCTTGAGCGACTGCACCGCACCCTCCAAGACCAGCTCGCCGCCGCTGATCATGAGAACACGATCACAGAGGGTTTCGGCCTCGCCCATCAGATGGGTGGAAAGCAGCACGGCCTTGCCGGTCTCTCGAAGCTGTCGAATCTGTTCCCGAACCTGCTGGGTGCTGACTGGGTCGAGCCCGCTGAAAGGCTCGTCGAGCAAGACCACCTCGGGATCGTGGATGAGCGCGCCGACCAGTTGCACCTTCTGCTGCATCCCCTTGGACAGCGCCTCACACTTGGTGGTGAGGTGTCCGCCCAACCCTAGCTCCGTTAACAATGCCTCCGCACGGGCCTCAGCCACCGGTCTGGACACGCCCTTTAGCGCGGCGAAGTAGGATATGACGCGCGCGACGGTGAGCCGCTTGTAGAGACCGCGCTCTTCAGGCAGATAGCCGATCCGGTCCATGGCTGACCGGTCCGCCGTAGCGCCTGCGAACTGGAGGGTGCCTTCGTCGGGTCGGAGTAGATCGACAAGCAGGCGCAGTGTGGTCGTCTTGCCGGCGCCATTGGGGCCGAGCAGACCGACGATCTCCCCGGGGAAGAGGTCGAAGCAGACGTCGTTGAGCACCCGCTTGCCCCCGAACTCCTTGACCAATGACCGGGCAGCGAGGAGCGGGCACCTCTCGTCGTTCACAGCAGCGTTCTCGCTTGTGGGGGGCGGCGCCCTCAGTTAGGGGTGATAATCACCTTGTGCGCTTCCCTTGCTTCGAGGAGATCGAAGCCTTCCTGGATCCGGTCCAACGGAAAGACGTGCGTGATCAGCGCAGACAGATCGAGGATATCGTCGCGCACCATTTGGAGGACCTCTTCGTGGACGTCTTCCTCGCTCGGACCGAACTCCACCACTCGGGGATCGGTGCGCAGTTCCTCGATGGCCGGCGCGTCGGTGTCCCAGAGTGCGTAGGGGGCGTACTTTGCGGTCTCCCAGTGCAGGGACGAAATGCCGAAGCGGTTCATCTCCTCGGTGCCTGCGCAGTCGATGACGACCTGGAAGAAGCCCTCCGTCGGGCCTTGATCCATGAGCTGCCTGCGCGTGTCAACACGGCGATCAGCGCCCCAGATCCGAGCCTGCTTCATCCCCAGTTCGCGGCGACCCACGATGTAGACCTCATACGACTTGATCACGTTCTTCACGAAGTTCAAGAACGTGAGCCCAACCGGGCCGGTACCCAAGATGATCACCCGGTCCGTCGGCTGGACGTCCAGCTTCTTCAGGTATGACCAAATCTCTTTGTAGGTGATGAGTTGGGTCGCGTAGAGGGGATCGATGTCAGGTGGGACAACCTGCTGCTTCGGACCGATCCCTGCGTTGGCAACCGCAACGCCGTCCTCTTCGGCGGCCCTAGAGTCCACCACTACGCCAAACTGCGCCAGCCCGCCCCAGTGAGAGTTGATCCCGTCAACGTGGGCCTGTGGGCGCAAGACCACGTCGCCAGCCTGGTAGTTGCGGACCTTCTTCCCGCACTTGATGACCGTGCCCACACTTTCGTGTCCCAAGATCGTCGGGTAGATGGCATCCAAGAGACCGGGGAACTTCCCCGTCATTAGCTTGTGATCAGTACCGTTGCAGATCGAGCATGCGATGATCCGCACCAGGGCGGTGTACTCCTCAAGGCGCGGGTTGGGCACGTCCCTGACGACAAGCGTGCCTTTGCTCTCAACTACTGCTGCTTTCATGTAGACCTCCAGTCGCCGGCAACGGCCAGGTTCGGGCCTGCGCGAGTCTCAGCGAGTTCCTATGACTCGTCGGCGGGCGGAACGCGTACTCCCGGCATTGAGTTCTTGTAGAGCGTGTGCGGAGAATCCCCCGGCGGCAGGGGGGCCAGCGCGAACGCCTCGCCTCCCGATCACCCTCCACTTACACTTACGCCTTAGCAGGACCCGGAAAAGGGAAACGCGCGGAGCCTTCGACGCCTCCGAGGTACAAGGGATTCGCCACGGACTCGCCCAGTCCTGCTTCTCCCAGAAGAAATGCCGACCTCGGCGGCAGGCGGTTGCGGTGCGCTTCACGAGGCAAGCAGCGCCCTCGTCGCCTCCCGGGAGCGGGACAGCAGGCGCTTGCGCCAGTCGAGGTCTGCAACGTGGCAGCAGCGGAGGACAACGCGCGAATCTGGCGAGTCCCGAGTCAGTTCGGCCAGCAACCGGCGCTCCTCGTCGGTCAGCGCCCACTCTCCACTCGCCTCGTCGGTCGAGCGAACGTCCACGTACAGACAGTGGACTCTCGGCAGCACTGCTTCCAGGTCAACGCCGTTCCGCGCAGCCGCGCAGAGGTCACTCAGGCTGAGGGCAATGCTCTCTGGGCGACCGGGGTCCAAGAGCTGCACAAGGAGGTCGCCCGACGCCAGCACACGGAGTTGCGTTTCCCGCTCCCGCGCCGCTGCCAGCCACTGGGGAAGCCCTCCGAGGCTGTCTGGTTCGGGTGGTGCGAAGGTGACAATGCCAACGCCCAACGCATTGCTGAGATTGCATGCCGAGCGGACCAGTCGCAGGGCCTCGTCCTCCGTTTGGTTTGGGGCGTGAACGCAGAGCGATGACACCGCGATGCCCGCCTGTGCGGCCCCAAACCCGATCAGCAGGTGCTGGGTCTCGTAGTCCTCGCGCACGGAGACGGGCTCGACAGGGCCGCCTTCCCGGACGTCGAGGTCAACCCACCGGAAGCCGCAGTCAGCCGCGCAGGCAAGCGCTTCCCGCAGGGACAGGTCGTGGAATGACACCGTGGAACAACTGATCCCCAACGACTGGCGGGAAGCCCTGTCAGCGTTCCGGCAAGCGGCCTGTCGCTGTTGCGGAGAGGTCACTGAAGCCACTCAGAGACCTGCTGGTACGCGGAGTCTCCCTCCGCCTGCAGCTTGCCGTCGGGGTCGTAGATCGTGAAATGCGGAATGCTCGATAGCTTGAACTGCCGCGCTGCCGGCGACCCCCAGTCGATTCCCTGAACGCCCGGGCGGTTGATGTCGACCTTGACGACCACCAGGTCCTCGCGCTTGGCGTCAAGTGCCTCAAGCTTCGGGGCGATCTCACGACAGGGCGGACAGAACGGGCTGTAGAAGTCAACGAGCGTCGTCTTGCCCTTCACCAGCAGTTTGGGCAGGTCCACTTCCTGACCCGGCCCGGTGCCGGACGCGGCTGGCTTCGACTTGTTGCAGCCGACCAAGAAGGGCGCGCAGACGGTCAGCAAGACGCAGAGGGTGAACCGAGAGAGGCGCATGGAACGATTCCTTTCCCAGGCAGAATGGATGGCAGTGCACACTGCCATCTCTGAGTAGCGTAGCACAAACAGCTCACTCTGTCCGCAGCGCCTCGATGGGGTCCAGCTTGGCGGCCTGCCAGACCGGGTACCACCCGAAGAAGATGCCGATGCTGACCGAGACCGAAAACGCCAAGACTGCCGCCCACAGCGGGACGGCCGTGAGCATCTTCTCCTTCATGACCAGCCTGACGATCCAGGCCAGCCCGTACCCAAAGCTGACGCCCACCACCCCGCCGCCCCCCGCTGAGGGCCGCAGCCTCAGTCAGGAACTGCCGCATGATGGCCTGCTGGGTGGCCCCAACCGCCTTGCGGATGCCGATCTCGCGGGTCCGCTCCGTCACTGAAACGAGCATGATGTTCATGATCCCGATGCCCGCTACCAGCATGGCCAGGCCCCCGATGCCCCCCAGCACCAAGCTGAAGAGGTTGAGCATCCGGTTGACCGAGCTCAGAATGCTCGCCGGCGTGTCGACGATGAAGTCGGTTACCTGTTCATGGCGCCGCCGGAGCGTGGCCCACATCTGGTCGGCGGCTTCCTCAACGCGGTCCGGGGAGACAGCCTTGGCCTCGATAGTGCTGAGCCACTCGCCCCCCTCCAAGCGCTTGAGGACCACACTGATCGGGACTTCGACATAGGCGTCCAGATCCTGGCCCATGAGGCGACCTTGCCGTTGGAGAATGCCGACCACCACAAGCCGCACCCCCCCCCCCCGCACACGGACCTCCTTCCCTAACGGCTTCTCGTCGCCGAACAGCTCTTCAGCGACCGTCGGTCCCAACACGCAAACGCAGCGGTTTTCGCCGACCTGGCTCTGCACTTGTCTCCAGTAGACGCTATCTGTAGGATCGTGCGTCATGGAGGACTAGCCGAAGACGCTGTTGGATTTCGAGGCGCGGTTCTCGACGGACGCCGCTTGTCGTGAGTACCTCTCTCGGTTGCGGTGGCCCGAGGGCTTGCGCTGTCCGCGAGGTGAAGGCGCCAGCTCGGGGTCAACGAACCGCGGGCTGCCTCACTGTCTCCACTGCGACGTTCAGACCTCAGTGATCGCGGGCACGATCTTCCAGGATACCAAGAAGCCGTTGCGGCTGTGGTTTCGCGCGAGGGGGTCTGTGACCAGCCAGAAGCACGGAGTGCGTGCGTTGGGGCGCCAACGCGTCCTGGGCTTGGGCAGTTCCCGTACGGCCTGGACGTGGCTGCATAAGCTGCGACGCGCCCTGGTGCGTCCGGGGCGGGATCGCCTCTCCGGAACTGTGGAAGTAGACGAAACGCACCTCGTCGTCCGTGCCACGGCCAGTGTCGGTGAGGATCCCCTGCCGCAGGCCCACCAAGTCGCCTCCCTGCTGAAGCGAGGGTGGCTTGGCACACATTAGTACTACAACCGTACTTAGCTCGGGGCAGGTCTCCGACCGCCCCGAAACGCTTGACCGGAAGGTCTCAAAGGGCTGCGAATCCACGGGATTCGAGGAGACCTGTCGGTCCGGGGAGCGGCGGGGTC
>Ga0210029_1001584_pt1 | contig 13314 bp, 10 predicted proteins | sample CryGeymeta201521_FD_183985 | JGI IMG/M metagenome (GOLD analysis project Ga0210029, IMG submission 183985) | Groundwater microbial communities from Crystal Geyser aquifers in Utah, USA - Crystal Geyser metaG 2015-21 (SPAdes) (version 2) | ecosystem: Environmental > Aquatic > Deep subsurface >... | reverse complement strand
CACGTGACCGTGACGTGATACTGGCGCGCACCGAGCCGTGGCTGCGCGCGCCAGCGCGTGGACCCACGTGACCGTGACGTGATACTGGCGCGCACCGAGCCGTGGCTGCGCGCACCAGCGCGTGGACCCACGTGACCGTGACGTGATACTGGCGCGCACCGAGCCGTGGCTGCGCGCGCCAGCGCGTGGACCCACCGGCTACGCGCCGGCAGCTACAACCGGGGCGGACGCACGGCGTCCGTGTGCCGAAGCTGCGTGCGAAGCACGTTCCGCCGCTCCTGCGCCGTTCATGCGATTGCCCTGCATGGCGGCCGGGCGCGCCCTTCGCGGTTCAGTCGGTCTCACGCGCTCGGATACAGCTTGGTCAGCACGAACTCGTTGTGGTTCATGACCTCGGCGCAGGCCCACCGGCCGTTGGCGACGCGGAGCATCATGTCCCACAGCTTGTCGCCGGCCTGATCGAGGGTCAACTCGCGTTGCAGGATGCCCGAGACATCGACATCGATGTGCTCTTTCATCAGTTGGGCGGTCTTGGGGTTTGCCGTCAGCTTAATCACCGGCTCAATCGGGTTGCCGATGACGTTGCCCTGGCCCGTCGGGAAGAGGTGGCAGGCGAAGCCGGCGGCAGCCCAGAGCGTGACGGCTTCCGCCGCTGCCGACGAGGTGTCCATGAACCAGAGACCGGGGCCTTTGGGGCTCTCTGCCGGCTCCAGGCAGCCGACGTACTTGCACTTCTTGCCGATCTTCTGCAGGTTGCCGAGGGCCTTCTCCTCGATAGTCGTCAGCCCGCCACGGATATTGCCCTTGGTCGGCTGCGAACCGAAGAGGTCGGCGCCCTGCGCCTTGACCAAGTCTTGGTAGCGGTCGAACATCCGCATGAACTCGGCGGCGGCTTCCGGCGTGGCGGCACGCTTGGCGCAAATGTGCTCACCACCGGTGATCTCGGTCGTCTCGCCGAAGCTGATCGTGCAGCCCAGCTTGTCCAAGCGGTCGAACACGTTGCCGACCGTCGGGTTGGAGGCCAGCCCGGAAGTCGTGTCCGACTCGCCGCACTTGGTCGATACCCAGAGGTCGGTAATGTCGCACTTTTCGCGCTTCTGCTCGCTGGCCCAGAGCTTGTATTCCCAGGCTTTCCAGGACGCCTGCCGGACGCACTCCATCTGGCCTTTCAGCTCGATGGAGAAGCCGGCAATCTTCTCGCGGCCGAGCGCCTTGACGCCTTGGACGATGCGGTCAGTCCACTCGTCTTCAATGCCGATGACGACGCACGCGGCGACGTTGGGGTTGGCGCACGTGCCGATGATCGTCCGGAAGAACAGCTCCAGGTCTTCCCCGAACTGCAGCCGCCCGTAGTGGTGCGGAATCGCCATCGTCCCCTGGATGTGCGCCGCCACGGCCTCAGCGGCGGCGTTGGAGATGTCGTCCAACGGCATAATCACGACGTGATTGCGGATGCCGACGCGGCCGTTCTCGCGGCGGTAGCCCTGGAACGTTCTGGGAAGTTTGGTCTTGGTTCTCGCAGCCATTGTCTACCACCTCGCCGTCTTCAGGTTATGAGTGTGGACCTGCTGCCCCTGCTTGATGTCCTTGGAGGCGTTGCCGATGGCCTCGTCGTATTTCCTCACCGGGTCGCCCTTGGCAATGTCGCCAAGAGCGATCTTGTGTCCCAACGGGATGTCCTGCTGGGCCTTCAGGTGAAGGGTGGAGTCGAGGTCCATGTTCCAGCCGGTGAGAGACTGGCCCTTTTTGACGTCCACCGCCATCACGCCGACGGTGTCTTCCTTGCCGTGCACGAGATAGTGCACCATAGTGCGAACTCCTTTCCTTGTTCGGAGGGTACCCCGAGGGTCTCATTTCGCCGCGGGTGGCCGACAACCTGTTGCCTGCGCGTTCTGCTACAGCTCCCTCGCTGCCAGCTTCCGCTCCGCCGCGGAGGCGGTCAGGTAAAGCGGCAGGACAGTCTGCCAGTCGCCTTCGGCTCCCTCGGCGAGCGCCGCCCTGCCCAACTCGGCAACCGTACTGGCCCGGACGGCACACTGGCCGGACGCGGACAAGCTCCACGTTGCAGGGAGCTGCTGCAGGATTAGCTCGCGATGCAGGTCGGCGCCTTCGCCGCAGAGGTGTCCGGCCGCATGTTGGCGGGCGAGAGCGCACAGCACCTCGTCGATGTCTTCGTTCCGCGGCTCCGAGAGGGGAACTGTCGCTCCGCCTTCGGGCTTGTGCGTCTGCCAGTAGACGTGTCGCGCGCGACTGGGAATCAGCGCGGCGAGGAGCGGAGCGACCCGGGCCGGGGCTTGCGCAGCCGCCGCCCGGAGCGTCGGGATGCCAATCAATGGCAAGCGCAACGCCTGACTCACCGCTCTGGCGTAGCTGACTCCCACCCGAATGCCGGTAAACGAGCCGGGTCCCACGGAAACAGCCAGGCCCTGAAGCGAGGCGTAGCCCGCGAGGTTGGCTTCGTTCAGGACGAGAGCGATCATCCCCGGCAGCCGGCGGGACAGGTCGCGGTAGTTTCGCGTGACGACCTCGGCGAGGAGCCCTTCCTCGCCCCAGACGGCAACGCTGTTGACGCGAGAAGTTGCCTCAATCCCCAAGATGTTCACGGTGCAACTCCTCCACGAGCGGCTGGTACTGCGCCCCCGCACTCTCCACGGCGACCACCCGGCCCGTAGGCGCATGGGCGAACGTCAGGCGCAGGCAGTCGGCCAGCACCCCGGCGGCAAGGCGGTCTGCCCACTCGATGACGCAGAGCCCGTCTCCGCAGAGGGCTTCCATGAGACCAATCTCGATCAGTTCCTCCTCGGGCGGAGCGTCGCCGAACCGATAGAGGTCGAAGTGATGGAGCACCAATCTCCCCTTGTAGCGAGACTCGAAGACGAAGGTAGGGCTGGTAAGGCGTTCCGCGACACCCAGTCCCTCAGCGATCCCCTGGGCGAGAGTGGTCTTGCCGCTGCCCAGCGGCCCTCCCAGCGACACCACCCAACCTGCCTGAGCGGCGTGGCCGAGCCGCCGTCCCAGCGCGTGGGTGGCGGCTGGGTTGGGGAGAGTTCCCTGCCAAGTCATGTCAGCGGCTCCGGTCAAAGTCAAGGACGGTCATACGCAATCGATAACGCAAGTCAGCCGAGTGCCACCGGCTTGCGCGCGAATCAACAAGCCTACCCAACTTTGCCGCCGGTGAAAAGCGCGGTGGCGCCGAAATAGAAAGGCACAAGGGCGGCCCGGATGGTTGACTGCGGGAAGGGCATCTTGTATAATCGCGCCATCGCCTTGGGGCTGCCAGGCCGACACCGAGCGACCCAGGTGTCGCCGATTGCAACGCTCCAACGGTTTGAGGTTGCCTCGCGCTTACCTGTTCGCCCGCCTTCCCATGCCCCCAAAGACCCCGGAGGTCCAGCATGCTCAGATTTAGCCGGAGTTGCAGCTTTGTCTTCGTCGCTCGCGCACTAACGGTCGTCTTCGCGCACCCCCTACTCCTTGCCCCGTTACTCCTTGCCGCGCCTGCTGACGCTGACGTTCAGGTAATGACGTATTTCGCAATCCTGCCGTTCGAGTGCACCGACGCGTTGGGCGGGGCCCAAGTCGGCGAACTGGCTGCGAAGACGATGACGCTGGCGTTGGTGGAACGCAACGGCTACGAGGTCGCCAGTTCGGACGAAGTCAAGAAGGTGTTGGCGACAAGTCAGACCAAGCCGCCGTACCTGGCCGCCGATATGGTTTCCCTCGGCAAGCAGCTCGGCGTCGACCGCGTGATCCGGGGCCGCGTCGAGAGTGCGTCGATTGCGGGCAAGCCGAAGACAGCGGTGGTTGAGCTCACGACCAAGGTCGTGGACGTCGCCACCGGAGCGGTTGTGCACGAGACCCGCGCCCGGGGAACGGCCCGCGAGAGCGGAGCCGGTCGCGCGACCGACGAGGATCTGCGCTCGGACGCCCTCAAGGACGCCGCGAGGCAGTCAGCAGCGCAGCTCACCGTATTGAAGGGGTTGCGGGGCATTGTGGTGTCCCGGCCCGGCGACACCACGGCCCGGCTCAGCGTCGGCTCCGATTCCGGCATGGAGCCTGGCGCGCGAGTGGCCGTATTCGACAAGGGCACCCAGGTCGCAGAAGGCACCGTCACCGAGGTCGCTCAGGCGGACTCCGTCATCAAGTTCAGCACTTCCGACGCGGCCAAGGGGGTTCGCGTTGGGCAGCGCTTCCAAACGGTGGCCACGCCCGCTCCGGACGTGCGGGCGGAGCAGACCGTGGAGCAGTCTGGGCAAGCGGACCAGAAGAAGTCCGGCAAGAAATTCCTGATCGGGCTACTGGTGGCCGCAGGTCTCTACCTGCTGCTGCGCGGAGGCGGTGGAGGGGGCGGCGCAGCCGCCACCACTACCTCAACAACAGCCAGCCTCACTCTGGTGGCGACCCCAACGGCCATTGCAGCCGACGGGCAATCCACCTCGACCATCACGATCTTGGCGCGCGACCAGAATGGGAACCCGGTTGCCGACGGATCCGAGCTGACACTGACCACCACCCTGGGGATCATCCCAGCGACCGCGACAACAAGCGCCGGAGTCGCCACCGCCTCCCTGCGAGCAACCACCACGCCGGGGATCGCCACCGTTACAGTCAAGCTGGGGACGCTCACCCAATCACTGACCGTCACCCTCACCTCGACCGCGACCTCGCCTGTGGTTGTCGCCGCAGACGTCGACTCCGTCCCCGCCGACGGCCGGAGCCAAGCCACCATTACGGCGACGTTCCGTGACGCCAACAACAACCCCGTGCCGGACGGCTCCAGCGTAACGTGGACCACCACCCTGGGTTCGCTCGCCGCCCGTTCGCGCCAGGCGTCTCGGCAGACCGGCGTGTCAACGACAACGCTCAGTGGCAGCACCAGCGTCGCGCTGACCAGTTCGCAGACGCCCGGCACAGCAGTCATCACAGCCACGCTGACCGGAACCAACACCAAGGCCACGACCACCGTGGCCTTCACGACGACCAACGTGCAGGTTGCGGTGTCGCCACAGAGCATCATCGCCGACGGCAACAGCACCTCGACGATCACGGCCACCGTCTTGGACAGCACCGGCAAACCCGTAGCCGACGGCACCGTGGTGCGGTTCCTGACCTCCCTGGGCACCATCAAGTCCCCGTCGACCACCTTCCAGGGCACGGCGCAGAGCACGCTGAAGAGCGCCACCCAGCCCGGCACGGCCCGTGTCGTAGTCGAAGTGCTGGACGCAGACAGCAAAGTGATCGCCCGGAACGATGCCACGTTCATCGACTTCACCGCCGGCCCGGCGACGCTCATCGCCATCGCTCCCGCCACCTGCAACATCCGCGGGCTCGACGTCGTGGGCGCGGCCACCTCGCTGATCGTCAGCCTGAAAGACAGGTACGGAAACCCCGTGCGAGACGGAACGGTCGTCCACTTCACCTCGAACAAGGGCACCGTCCAGGGAACTGCCGTCACCCAGCAGGGCATCGCAACCGTGTTCTTCCGGTCAAACGGCGGCGAAGACGGGAACAACGGCACCCCGCCGAAGAACGGCATCGCGTTGGTGCGTGCGACCACGACCACCTCGGCACCGGCCAGCACCCTTGAGTCGCGCGTCGAGTCCACCACCGGTGACAACACCGTCCTCTACGACGAGACGACGATCATCCTCTCGGGACCAGCGGTGAGCAGCGGCATGACTCTCCAGTTGGGAAGCACTTCCGTGCGTGTGGGCACGGCGAACCGGGACCCCGGGGTGATCAACTTCACCCTCATCGTGTTGGACGAGAACGCCAACTTCGTGGTGAACGGAACCTCGGTAACCGTGACGGCCAATCAGGGCACGGTCGCGACCTCCGGCGGCACCGTCGACGGCTGCCAGGCCAGCGTCGTCACCGGCACGTACACCGCGCCCACGGTGGAAGCGGGGTTCGCGGGTGGCACCGACCGAATCACGGCAACCGTCGGGTTCGCCAGCACTTCGGCCACAATCCAGTTGCTGCCCTGAGGGGCTCTGCTCCAGGCGGAACAACACGCGCCCGGCGCCCAACGCAGCAGTTGGCGTCGGGCGCGTTTGCATTCGCCCCCCACTCGCGACACCCGAAAGGAACACCAACGATGGACACCCGACGACCCAACTGGCACGAGGATGCCTTCTTTGGCATCCACTACGACCTGCACGCCAACGAGGGAGATACGGTCCTCGGCGCGGAGTTGACCGAGGAGCACCTGCAAGCGCGACTGGAGCGCGTGCGGCCCGACTGGATCCAGTGCGACTGCAAGGGCCACGCCGGCTACACGAGTTGGCCGACGGCGGTCGGCTCGACCTCGCCCGGAGTGGTGAGAGACGCGCTGCGCATTCACCGCGACGTGACCAAGCGTATGGGCATTCCGCTTGGCGTGCACTACTCGGGGGTGTGGGACTCGCGGGCGGTGGAGTTGCACCCGGAATGGGCTGTGGTCGGCCCCGACGGCAAGCAAGATCAACGGATGACCTGCCGCCTAAGCGTTTACGACAATGAACTACTGATCCCGCAGATGCTGGAGTTGATCGACAAGTATTCCGTCGATGGCTTCTGGGTCGACGGGGAGAACTGGGCTGCCGGGCCGTGCTGGTGCGACCAGTGCCGCGCTGAGTTCGCCCGGCGCACCGGGCTCGGGTCGGCACCCGCCAAGGCCGGTGAGGACCACTGGGAATGCTGGCTGGCATTTCACCGCGACCTGTTCGTGGAGCATGTCGCTCGCTACGCCGACGCCGTCCACGCGCGCAAGCCCGACTGCATGGTCTGTAGCAACTGGATGTACACCATCCGCCAGCCCGAAGCGGTGGCGGCGCCCGTTGACTACCTCAGCGGTGACTTCTCGCCGGCCTGGGGCGCCGACCGGGCGGCGCTGGAGGGCCGCCTGCTCGATTGCCGCGGCTTGCCGTGGGACCTGATGGCCTGGGCGTTTGCCAAGTCGGGTTCCATGGGCGACGACCCGCCCTGGTGCATGAAGACAGCGACCCACCTTTGCCAGGAGTGCGCCGAGGTGGTCGCCTTGGGCGGCGCCGTCATGATCTACGCCAAGCCGCAACGCAGCGGCTGGCTGGTCGGCTGGCACCACGAGGTCCTTGCCGAGGTGGCGGACTTCTGCCGGGCGCGCAAGGACCCGTGCTTCCAGTCGAAGACCGCTTCCGAAGTCGCCGTCCTGCACCTCGCGGACCACTACTACACCTGCAACGATCCGCTCTACAACTACGGCGGAGCCGTCCACCCCGTCGAGGGAGCGCTCCATGCCCTCCTCGAGAACCACCTCTCCACCGACCTCCTGACGGAAGACGCGGCCCTCGCCCGCCTGCAGGATTACCGGCTGGTCGTGGTGCCCGAGCAGACCCGGCTCGGCGCGGAACTCCTCGCCAAGCTGACGGACTTCGCCGAGGCCGGCGGCAACGTGCTTTTGAGCGGCGCACACCTCGCGGCTGACTACCCAGACCTCGTCGGCGCCGCGCCCGACGGCAACGACGCGTTCGCTGGCACGTCCTGGGGCGTCGTCGACCTACCCGTGGCCGGCGAAGCTGTCGGCGTCTGCGGCGAGTGGACCGGCGTGATGCCGGCCGCCGGCACTGAGGTCGTCGCGACCGCGCTGTCGGAGCACGAGTTGGCCAAGGAGGACACCGGCCGCGCCGTGGTCACCCAGCGCCCACTCGGGAAGGGATCAGTCATCGCCGTCCACGGCGCCCTCTTCCGCAACTACTTCCTGGGCCACTACCCGGCGCTTCGCCGCCTCATTGGCGGGCTGGTCGACCGGTTCGGGATCGAGTGGACGGTCGACCTCGACGCCCCCCGTCACCTTGAGGTGGTCCTCCGACGCAAAGACGGCAAGCTCCTCGGCAACCTCCTCAACCGAGGCGCCGCCGAGACGCTCTCGCCGCAACGGGTGATGATTGAGGCGCTGACACCGGTCGAGGACGTGACGGTGCGGATTCGCTGCCCACAGGAACCGGTCTCGGTGTCCCTCGTGCCGGTGGACACCACGATCGACTGGACCTACGCCGACGGCGTCGTCACGGTGAACGTGCCGCGGGTTGAGATTCACAACGTGGTCGTTGTCGAGTAGCGGCGGCGCCGCCAAACGGCCGCCCTGACCGATCCGACCGATCAGACGGATCAGTCAGATAGAGCGCCCGGTCCGACCATAGCAGGCGTTAGCCTCTCGGTTCCCCAACCCGCAGATACGACCCAGCGATTCCCGCCAGCTCCTCCCTCCGCTCCGCCCAATCCGGCAGCGCCCGCTCCACCCGTGCCCAGAACTCCCCGGAATGCCTTGCCTCCGCCAAGTGCGCCAGTTCATGCACGATCACGTAGTCTATCAGACGGACTGGGAGCTGCAGAGTCTTCCAGTGGATGGCAATACGACCGCTGCGACTGCAGGAGCCCCAGCGATAGCCTAAGTCTCGCACCACGACCTCCCTCGGCGAAGCGCCAACGCGGGGTGCGAGGAGTTCGATTCGATCCCGAACCCACGGCAGTCCGTGGCGCCGATACCAAGCCCGAAAGTGCTGCGCCGCTCGCTCCCGTGCCTCCCGCCGAAGCAGAAACGAATCGCCATCGAAGTCAAGCGCCCGCCGCTGCCTGTCCACCAGCTTCAGCCGGTACGAGCGCCCCAGGTAGCTGAACACTTCGCCGGTGGCGAAGTCCGGCGGCATCGCCGGCGTGGCCATGTCCTGCTTGAGCGCCAGCTTTTGATGGACCCACAACAGCTTCCGCCCAACCCACGCCGCGAGTTCATCTGTTCCAGTTAATGCTGGTGCATACACCCGCAGTTCACCTTGGCGCCCCACGCTGACTTCGAGTGTGCGCCTTCGGTCACTGCGGCGAACCTCGAACACCAGTTCGTCAAGGGTGAGCGTCTCCGGGCTCATGCCGCCAGTGCCTCATGGTTCTCCTTTGCCAACGCCACGAAGCGCTGCGCCAAATCGCGTTCCTTGCCGGCCGGGCAGAGGCCGCAGTCGTTGAGATCGCGAACCAGCACCTTCGTGAGTACCTCGCGGGCGTAGGTGTTGGTCCAGAAGCCCACCTTGCCGATCTCCTGCCGGGCTCGCTCCACCATATCGAGCGTAGCCCCAATCGCCTTCTCGCGAGGTGCACCGGTCAGCTCCACGCCCTGCCCGAACTCCTCCAGAATCATCCGCACGAACGGCACTTGCGTCTGGACGTCAAGGTCGGGGAACTCGTTCACGTCACCGGCGCGAAGCTCCTCGATGAACTTGCGCAGCTCCCGCTCCAAAGCCTCCCAGTCGTCCCTGAACTTCTGGAGGATCTCCTTGAGCTTCTTACTCATCTTGTCGGCATAGGCTGGGTTCTGCGCCTCGAAGCTGACGAGGTGGTACTTGGCGGCGTGCTGCATCTCGGCGGCGCGTCGGCGCGAGGTCTGGTGCTTCTTGACCTCTTCCTCGAAGGCGACGTCAGTAATGGCGACCGGCTCGATCTTCGGATCTACCCCGCGGGCTGTCACATGGCGGTTGATCAACTCCTTGACCCGCTGAGGCACGCCGACCAAGTTCAGCAGCGGGTTGCGGTAGAGGTTCGCCGCTACCTTGTTGATGAAGCCCAGCAGCTTGGCATCGCGGAAGACTTCGGCCGGCACTTCCGGCCGGTGCTCCAACAGGTTGAACGAGTCGTAGAACAGCCGGAGTTTGGTGATGAAGTCGGCGCGGATCTTCAGGTCTGCAAGCAGGTAGACGCTGTCGGTTACCTCCTCCTTCAGATCGCGAATGCCTCGGTCGGTGAACACGGCGACGGCTCGGGCGTGCCGATCCAACAGCCTCGGCAACTCGGTGACGAGGTCGAGCAGCGCGCCGGTCACGTCTTCACCGTCGTACTCGGCCAGTGCCTCGGTCAGGTGCCACGCCACGCCGATGTAGTCGACCACGTATCCGCATCGCTTGTTCGCGGCCGTGCGGTTCACCCGGGCGATGGCCTGCAGGAGGTCGTGGCCCACCAGTTTGCGGTCGAGGTACATGACTTGCTCGACCGGAGCGTCGAAGCCCGTGATGAGCATGTTCATGACGACCAGAATGGCTAACGGATCGGTCTTGTCCGTCTCCTCGACGGCAAGCTTTCGCTTGAAGCGCTGCACGAGGTCCTCTTGCTTGTCCTTATCGGTGCAGTTGCTCCACGATTCGGGATCGTTGTGCTCGCCGGAAAACACGGGGGCGATCTTCAGTGCCCGCAGCAGAGGCAGCCGCGGGTGGGCGGTCACCAGGAACTGCGTCTCTTCGTCGAGCTTCTCCAGTTCCTCCTCGGGGAGGCTGAGCGTCTCAGCGGGTAACGCCTCCAGTTCGGCGACCAGCTTTCGGCGCGCCTGCTCCAGCTTCTGGAAGTACGTCCACGCCGCTTCCCGGCTGGTGGCGACAACCTGCGCTTTGAAGCCCTCCGGCAGCACCACGCGCACGTAGTGCCGCAGCATGTCCCGCGCCTTCTTCTCGATGAGCAGCGGCGCTTCCAGCACGTCGCCTTCGGTGGCGTATTTCGCCTTGATGACGGCCAAGTCTTCCTTCGAGTAGTCGCGGAACATGTCCTCGAAGCGGCGGTCCAGCTCGGCCGCAGCCTCCACCAGCCCGTCCGCCGTGCGCCCCTCGTAGAGAATCGGCACGGTGGCGCCGTCCAACTCCGCCTCCTGCAGCACGTACTTGTCGATGAAGTCGCCGAAAATGGCGCGGGTCTGCTTCTTCTCCTTGCTGAGAATGGGCGTGCCGGTGAACCCGATGATGGCGGCGTTGGGCAACGCGCGGCGGAGGTTGCGGTGCAGGGAGTGCGTGTGGGAGCGGTGCGCTTCATCCACCAACACCAGGATGCCCGCCGACTCATTCAGCACCGGGAACTCCTCGAAGCGCACGTTCTCCTCGAAGGTCACCTGTCGCTGGAAGACCCGCCTGTCCTTGCCGGGCTTGCGCTCTTTCCGCGCGATGGTCATGGCGACGGTGTCGCCCTGGGCTGGCCGGCGTTCGAGTTCCTGATACTTCTGGAGCATGGCGAACACGATGTCCGGCGTGGTCTCGGCCAGAATGCGCTGTGTCCGGGCGGTGGGCGTCTCTCGGGTCCGCTTGTCCTCTTTGGTGGGTCGAACCGACTCGCCGGTCAGAGCGGCCGTGTCGCGCAGTTGCTTCTCCAGATCGGTGCGGTCGGTCACTGCCACGATCTTGTAGTGGCGAAGCTCCTTCAGCGTGCGCATCTTCCGCACCAGGAACACCATGCTGAGGCTCTTGCCCGAGCCTTGCGTGTGCCAAATGAGGCCGCCACGTTCCGCGGGGTGCCCTCCCGTCTGCAGCCGGTCGATTGCCCGGTGCACGGCACGGAACTGCTGGTAGCGCGCCACCACCTTCCGCGTCCGTCCCTCGACCTGGTGGAAGACGGTGAAGTTGCGTACCAGGTCGACGAAGTGCTTCGGGCGCAACATGCCGGCGACCAAGACCTGCTGGCTGTGCAGGTCAACGTTGGCGCTGCGCCACGCCGTCGGGCGCTCGTTGGGCTTGCGGAAGAACAGCGGTGTCCCCGGCCGGTTCGCCTGCTCGGGCCCGGTGGCGCGGAACTCCTCGGCGGCGAGGGCTTCCTTTTCGGCGTCGCGAGGGATGGCGCCGACCTCCTCGGCGACGGTGCTCAACGGCACCGGACTGGTGTCGGCCCACTCAAGGTATGCCTCCGGCGGTGCGCCAACGGTGCCCGCCCGGGCTTCGAACAGGCTGCTGGCAATCAGCAGTTGGTTGTAGTGGAACAGCCGCTCGATACCTTCGTCATCGGCGTACTGCGTGGGGTACAGCTCCTTGCGCTGGTTCGAGTAGCGAAGGAGCTGGTTGAGGACCGACCCATCGGGTCCTCAACCGCCGGGCTCTTGAACTCGGCCACGGTCAGCGGGATGCCGTTGACGAACAGAACGGCATCGGGAATCACATGCCCCCGTTCACTCGTCAGCGCCACCTTGAATTGGTTGATGACCAGGAAGTCGTTGTTGTTCCAGTTGTCGAAGTCGAGGAAGTGCACTGTCTGCGGCCGACCGTGGTTCCAATCGGGCAGCCCTTCGACCGTGGTTCCCTTCAACAGCAGTTCCGTAGCCGCCTGGTTCGCCTCCATGAGCCGGTACTCGCCCAGGCGCTCCAGCTCACCGATGGCCCGGTCGAGGCGCGCGTCATCCAGCCATGGTCGGCCATCCGGCCCGGGGTTGATGCTCCGCATCGCAGCCCGCAGTCGCCCCTTGAGCAGCACGTCCCGGAACCGCTCACGATGGGGCAGCTCCGGCACATCGGTGTCGCCCTTCAGCCACTCCCAGCCCATTGCCTGGAGCTGCTTGCAGAACGGCTCCTCGACGAGGTCGTATTCCCACTGAATGCTCATCGCTTGCTTCCCCCAGCGCCGTCTCCGGCTTCGTCCGCCGGGCGCGTTCCCTTGCAGTCAGGATAGGCCGAGCACCCCCAGAATTGCGACCCCGCCCGCGGGCCCTTCCGCGCAGTTCGCAGGGCCATCAAGCCTCCGCACTTCGGGCAGGCCGGCGCCAGAGCCTTGCCCTTCTCCGACTGATCCGTCCGATCCGACCGATCCGTCTGATCCACCGTCTGCCCCCGCCGCGCCTCCATCCGCGCCGCATGCAGGTTCTCCCGGTAGCCGCCCCCCTCAACAAACTGCTTCTCCAAAGCCGCAATCTGCCGGTCCAGCAAGTAGTTGGCCTGGTGGATCAAGCAGATCACCGCATTCGCCACCACCGCCGGGTCGTCGCTCCGAAGCCACCGCGCATAGCTCTCCGCCGTCGGCGACTCCTGCTGCCCGACAGCCCGGACCGCCAACGCCTGCGGGTCGTCTTTGCTCCAGTGCGGCAGGCCGCGCTGACGCAGGAAGTCCTCGTAGTCCAGCAGCAGCTCATCGAGGCTGGCGCGGGCCACGTTCACCAAGTGCAGTTCCGAGCTGCTGGAGGTGGCCGAAGCCCGGCTGCCCTCGGCGATGTTCTGCCGCCCGCTGCGCGCCGCCTGCACCATCTGGTCGTGCGTGCGCGACCGCTTGTCGATGGAACGGTCGCAGAACGCCACCGTGGCATCATAGATGATCTCTGCCACCTGAAACGACCGCAGCCGCCGATACCCGCCATGCGGCCGCAAAGTGCGCCGGGGCTGAGCTGCCTCGGCAGATTGCCCAGCAGCGCCACCCCGCCCTGCCCCGCCTGCTCGGTCCGATCCGACCGATCCGTCTGATCGGACAGATCCGTCTGATCCGTCAGCTCGCCCAGGTTTCCCGTTCACAAACACACCTCCGCTTCACCGATCCCCTCCGGCACCCGCACGCCACCGGTGAGGAGGTCAGACAGGA
>Ga0210029_1001582_pt1 | contig 13322 bp, 14 predicted proteins | sample CryGeymeta201521_FD_183985 | JGI IMG/M metagenome (GOLD analysis project Ga0210029, IMG submission 183985) | Groundwater microbial communities from Crystal Geyser aquifers in Utah, USA - Crystal Geyser metaG 2015-21 (SPAdes) (version 2) | ecosystem: Environmental > Aquatic > Deep subsurface >... | reverse complement strand
CTGGATATCCCGACCTTCTTGCGAAACCGCAGATAAACCGTGGGCGCGGCATACGAAAATCCTCCCGCAGGATTTGCCTGCGGGAGGATTGATTTTGGCGAAATTTGGTAAGAAGACTATTCCGGCAAAATTCATTCACGCATTTCCACAACGATATCAGAAATCAGTTTATCGCTACGATTGACAGCGGGGGGCTTGATGCGTTTTAGTTTTTTCCCGTTCCATTCCACAAGCCCGGCTTTTACCAATTCCTTAGAGCGCTCAACGGCGCTCGTATGATCCGGGATGATACGCCCAACAGGTTTGCCATGATCGGTGATGACAACAACTTGTCCTTCTCGCACCTGCCGCAAATATTCGCTCAAGCGAGCTTTCAAGTCACGGACGCCAACAGTCACTACGCTCATATGAGACTCCTTTGTGACTATATTATAACAAAAATAGTCACAATTCCAAAGGATTTGTGCGAAATATCGGGCATGCCCGCAGGGTGCTTCGCGAGGAGCCTGATCAGTAAGTATCGAACCAGTGCAGTTTATTCCGACTGATCACCGTTCACTGATCACTGGTCACTGGTCACTGCTCACTCCTGCCACTCCAACTCATACTCCCCAATATAGACCGTATCCCCCTCCCGGACACCCGCTTTCCTCAAAACCTCGTCCACGCCGAGGTGCTCCATCAATTTCTGGAAGCGGCGCACCGAGCCATCCTGATCCCAGGGGGTCATGGCCGCGGCGCGTTCGATGCCCGCGCCGGAGAGACGCCATTCATTAGCGCCCTCCCGCTTGATCGTGAACTGGCGGCTGTCTTCCGCTGGACGGTAGACCGGCATCGGCGGCTCGGTCTCTTCCAGCGGCGGAGTCTCGGCCAGTTTTCCAGCCGCTTTCAGCAGCAGTTCATGGACATCCGTCCGCGCCAGGGCAGAAATTTTCATCGCCGCGTAGCCGCGTTTCTTGAGTTCCTTCTGGATTTTCGGCCAGCGTTCCTGCACCTCCGGTTGGTCAATTTTATTCAGCGCTACGATCTGCGGCTTTTTGGCGAGGTTGGGGTCGAACAACGCCAATTCGCTGTTGATCTGCGAGAAATCCGCCAGCGGATCTGGGGAGAGACCATCGAGGAGATGGATCAGGACGCGGGTGCGCTGGACGTGACGCAGGAAGTCATGTCCCAGCCCCGCGCCTTGACTCGCTCCCTCGATCAGGCCGGGGATGTCGGCCAGCACGACGGTCGTCTCCTCGTCCACGTCCGCCACGCCCAGGTTCGGTTCGAGAGTGGTGAACGGGTATGGTGCGATCTTGGGTTTGGCGTTGGTTAGCACGGAGAGCAGGGTGGATTTGCCGGCGTTCGGCGCGCCGACGATGCCGATGTCAGCGATGAGCTTCAGCTCCAGGCGCAGACGCTTTTCTTCGCCCGGCTCGCCCTTCTCCGCCGTGCGCGGCGCCTGGTTGATAGAGTTCTTGAAATGGGTGTTGCCGCGCCCGCCGCGCCCGCCCTTGCAGACCACCAGCCGCTGGCCGGGCGCGGTCAGGTCGCCGAGGAGGGACAGGGTCCCCCTGTCCTGGGGCGGGGTGACCCCGTCCGTACCGGCAATTTCGTAAACGACCGTGCCGGGCGGGACCGGGATCACCAGATTTTCGGCGGTCTTGCCAAACTTGTTATTGGTGCCTCCGCCTTTGCCGTCCTCGGCAACGTAATGGATGGTGTGACGGAAAGCCGCCAGCGTGTTGAGCGTGGGGCGGACTTCGAGAATTACATCGCCGCCGCGCCCGCCGTCGCCGCCATCCGGCCCACCGCGCGGCACGTATTTCTCGCGATGGAAATGCACCATCCCATCCCCGCCCTTGCCGGATTTGACTTCGATCTCTGCCTGGTCTATGAACATACTCTCTCTTTTCTTCTTTATCGAGATTGAGACCTGACATGTCTCATCGTGGCGCGAGTCAATCGCAACTCATGCGTGGGCAGCGGCGCGGGTTGAGAATGGCTTCGCGGAGACATGTCAGGTTTTATCGGTCGCGAGACCCTTGTGCAATGCCAGCATCACCGCTTCCTGTGCTGGAGTTTCTTTACTTCCTTATCGAAATCGCTCTCGAATGACCGATCTTGCTTCACGCGGAATTTTTCGTATTCCTGCTCCGCCAATGATTTGGCAATTTCATGGCTGACCCTGCCTGCGTTGTTCAGAATATCGTATTCGTTGAATTGCAAAAAGGCGTCCAGTTTTTTGACCCACTCCGTCATCTTCATGGGGATTTGGCGCGCGGCCTGGTTTTCAGCGTAATCCAAATACATGCTGACGATTCGCTCCAGCCCTTTGATCTCGTTTTCTTCCAAATAGTTTTTGGCAATCGAAACATCGGATTTGAGAATTTTTCCTTTGGGCGCGTTTTTCCATGTTGTTAATCCCATGTGAGATTTTGTTGCTTTAGCGCGCTCGGCTATGAGTTCAGCGGCGGTTTTACCTGTAATTGCCCAGTGCAGTTTGTTCTGCACGGTCTTGAAAAACAATAGTGTGACTTCGGCGTCTTTATCGTAATCAATACTGCATTGCTGGTAAATGTCGGTGATCTTTTGATAAAAACGGCGCTCGCTGGCGCGTATTTCTCGAATACGCTCCAGCAATTCGTCGAAATAATCCACGCCGAATCGTTTGCCTTGTTTGAGGCGTTCGTCATCCAGCACAAATCCCTTGATTATGAATTCCCTCAGTGTTTGCGTTGCCCAAATGCGGAATCGGGTGGCTTCGTAACTATTGATGCGATAGCCAACCGCAATGATTGCATCCAGGTTATAAAAACTGGTCTGGTAGGTTTTGCCATCTTCGGCAGTGTGTGCAAAAATTGCACTAACTGAATCTTCCTGTAGTTCGCCTTCGGAGAAAATGTTGCTCAGGTGTTTGGTGATGACGCTTCTGTCTACATTGTAAAGTTCCGCCATCTGCTTTTGTGTCAGCCAGACGGTTTCGCCTTGATAATAGACTGCAACCCGTTTATTCCCTTCGGGTGAAGTATATAGGATGATTTCATCGCTCATTTTTCACCTTCCTTCCACGATCCTTATCTCTTCCTCGCTCAACCCATACAGACCATAGACCAGCCGGTCAATCGCCTCGTCCGTGGACATGATCTGCCGCCATCGCCGCCATCCGGCCCGCCGCGCGGCACGTATTTCTCGCGGTGGAAGTGCACCATCCCATCACCGCCTTTGCCGGATTTGACTTCGATTTCTGCCTGGTCTATGAACATAAGCCTATTGTAACAAAGAGGCCGGGTTTCTGTGAGAAACCCGGCCTTGTATTTCCTTGCTTATTTCTTATTCCCAAACTTCTCCTTCAAAATACCCTCCAACGCCGGCTGGCCGATCTCCTGCATTCCATACTCAGACCAGAGGCTGCATGCTTAACACATGCTCCAATTCAATTCCATCGTCCAGGTTTTCCCAGTAAAATAGCATAACCGCCTGGTTCGATTGTCCACCTGGCGCGTTGTTCCGGCGTGGCTTTAGCGAGCCATTGCAACCACTCCAACTGGTCAATTGGCAGGCTGACCTCGCGGCCATCGCTGAAAAAAATGTGTAAAAGGTCATCTTCAAAGCGCAGTCCTCTCGCTTGAACCTGAGTATTGATGTCAATGGCTGAAGTAATCATTCAACCTTATTCCAGCCCAATCTCTTTTCGAACTTGTGCCGCTGTAAGTCTGGGTTCACCTTTGTCTTTCATCCGACGGTCCGCCATTGCTTTGGCAAGTTTCTTATTCTGGGCAGTACTTTTAGCTTCTTCAGTGAAATCATCGCTGTCGCCAACATCAAAGCCCTGCCATTGCTTTATCGAAGCTAATACAAAACGCTCGCCGTCAGCCGACTCGATCACAATGTTTCGATGGCGCGCTTTATCGAGCAGACTATTCAAAGCCTTTGCCTGTGTTGGAACGAAAACCGTTTTCATAACTTCCTTCTTTCGCGAAGTATAACAGCAAAGTATTTTGCTGCAAACACCCCACCCAGCCTTCAAAGAAAAGGACTGGCGCAAACCAGTCCTTTTTTATACTTCTTTCGCTGACCATCCGGCTATCAGACTAACGACTATCTGACTACTTCTTCTTCCCAAACTTCTTCATCAAAACATCCTCCAGCGTCGGCTGGCCGATCTCTTGCAGCTCGTAGCGCACGCGCTGGGCGGGCTTGTTGATCTTGATGATGCGCGTCAGGTCAATCGGCGTGCCGATGATGACCATGTCCACATCAGATGCGTTGATGGTGGCCTCGAGGTCCTTCGTCTGCGCCGCGCCGTAGCCCATGGCCGGCAGGATGGGGCCGGTTTTCGGATACTTCTCATAAGTGGCTTTGATGGAGTTGACCGCGAACGGGCGCGGGTCAACGATCTCGGCCGCGCCGAAGCGGCGGGCAGCCACGTAGCCGGCGCCGTAGGCCATCTCGCCGTGGGTCAGCGTCGGGCCGTCCTCGATGACGAGGACGCGCTTGCCGCGGATCGCGTCGGGATCATCCACGAAGAGCGGTGAGGCGGCTTCGATCACGGTCGCCTTGGGGTTGAGCAGGCGCAGGTTCTCGCGCACCTTGATGACGTTCTCGGCATCTGCCGTATCCACCTTGTTGATAACGAACACGTCCGCGCTGCGGGCGTTGGTCTCGCCGGGATGGTAGGAGACCTCGTGCCCGGGGCGGTGCGGGTCAGCGACGACAATTTGCAGGTCCGAAACGTAGAACGGGAAGTCGTTGTTGCCGCCGTCCCACAGGATGATGTCCACTTCCTTCTCCGCCTGGCGCAGGATCTTCTCGTAATCCACACCCGCGTAGACAATGACGCCGTTGTCAATGTGCGGCTCGTATTCCTCGCGCTCCTCGATGGTGCACTCGTACTCGTCCAAATCATCGTAATCCGCGAAGCGCTGCACTTCCTGGCGGATAAGATTACCGTAGGGCATCGGATGGCGGATGGCCGCGACCTTGTAGCCCATGCCGCGCAGGATGAGAGACACGCGGCGGGTGGTCTGACTTTTGCCTGATCCGGTGCGCACGGCGCAGACTGAGACGACCGGCTTGCTGGATTTGATCTGGGTGGCCTTCTCGCCCATCAGGCGGAAGTCCGCGCCAGCCGCCAGAACCAGCGAAGCCTTGTGCATGACGTACTCGTGGGGAACGTCGGAGTAGGCAAAAATGACCTGATCCACCTCAAATTCCTTGATAAGCTCGAGCAGGTCGGTTTCGGCGTAAATTGGAATACCTTTAGGATATAGCTTACCAGCCAACTGAGCCGGATAGGTGCGGCCTTCGATATCAGGGATTTGAGTAGCAGTAAAGGCCACAACCTTATAATCTTTGTTATCACGGAAGAAAACGTTGAAGTTGTGGAAGTCGCGCCCGGCGGCACCCATGATGAGAGTCTTGATCGGCATGTGAGTCTCCTTCGGGTTTTGTTTTTGCGAAATGGATTATTCTCAAGTCGTGGTGCGTAAAACGTAAAACGTGAAGCGTAATTACGTTTTACGTTTCACGTTTTACGTTACATCACTTCCGGCGCTTCGATGGACAGCAATCTCAGCGCGTTGGCAAGCACGTACCTGGTGGCAGCGACCAGTCTCAGGCGAGCATCCCGCACCTGCGGCTCGGCCTGCACGACTGGACAGGCGTCGTAGAAACCGGCGAAGGCCTTGGCGATGTCGTAGGAAATGGTGGCAATGACGAGCGGCTTGTACTCCGCCGCAGCGCGCTGCACTTCACCAGGGAAGCGGGAAATCAGGTCTATCAATTGGATTTCGGCGGGTTCAAGAGAATAGTCGAAAGTTGAAGGCTTGCCCTGAGCATCGCCGAAGGGTCGAAGGTCGGACGTTTGACCCTTCGACAGGCTCAGGGCAGGCTTTTCGACTTTTGACTTCTTAAGAATTGAATTACAACGCACGTGGGCATACTGGATATACGGCGCGGCCTGGCCGGTGAAATCCAGCGCCGACTGCCAGTCGAAGGTGACCAGCTTGGTATTCTCGCGCGCCAGGATCGGATATTTGAGCGCACCCAGCCCGACGGCGCGTGCCACGTTTTTCAACTGCTCCTCGGTCAGCGAAGGATTTTTCTTGCGCGCCTCTTCCCTAGCGCGTGAGGTCGCCTCGCGCAGCAAATCTTCGAGCAAGACGACCGTCCCTTCACGCGAGGACATGACCACGTTGCCTGGCAGGATCACCAGTTCATAGGGGATGTGATGGCACTTCTGCGCGCGTTCGTCTCCGGCGATTTCCAGGATCTTGAACACCTGCGTGAAATGCAGCGACTGGCGCACATCCACCACGTAAATGGACTTTGCCAGGTCGGGATAATCGCTGAACTTGTGCTTGACCAGCGCCAGGTCTTCGGTGGCATACAGCGCCGTCTCGTCCGAGCGCAGGATCACCGCCGTGCGATACTTTTCCTTCGTCAGGCCGAGCACCTCGTCTATTTTGACGATCACCGCCCCACCCTGCGGACGCTCGTCAATGGCGATGCCGCGCTGCACCAGCTTTTCGACCTCTTCCTTGCCGGGCTTTTCCTCCTGGCTGTTGAAGTAGTACACGTCGAAATGGATGTCCAGTGCAGCGTACATCTGCCGGAAGCCTTCCAGCGACCACTCGCGCGTCTTCTCCCACAAAGCCACGATTTCCGGCTCGCGCCGGTCCCAGCGGGCGTAGACGGCGCGCACCTCAGCTTCCAGGTCCGGCTCTGCTTCGAGGCGCTTCGAGGCCTCGGCGTAAACCTCGCCCATCCATTGGGTGATGTCCGCAGTTGGTTCCTCGCCGTCGTGGTATTTCAGGTAGCCCCACAGCCACTTGATGACGTGTAGGCCCATGTCGCCAGGATAATTGGCGCGCACCACGTCCAGGCCGGAGAACTTCAGGATGCGGCACAGCGCCTCGCCCAGGATGGTGCCGCGCAGGTGGCCGACGTGGAAGGCCTTGTGCGTGTTCGGGTGGGAAAATTCGACCATGACGCGCTGCCCGGTTCGAGGTCCGGCCCCGAAGCAGTTTTTTTGTTCCAGGACGGTATCCACAACGCGCTGCGCGTATTCCGATGTCGAAAAATATAGATTGAGATAACCCTTGACGGCTTCGACGCGGCGGATACCCGGCACGTCACTTACCGGACCCTTGGCCTGCTCGGCGATTTCCTGGGCGCGCTGCGGTACGTTGACCTTTTTCCCCGCCCGCGCCTCGTCGGCCGCGGTCTGGAAAAACGAGGTGGAAATGCCCCACTCCCCACTGATGGGGATGGGAACCCACTTCAGCCCTGCAAGCGGGATTTCGTTCGCCGCGCAGAACGCCCGGATCTTCGCTTCGATGGCCTGCTGTTCTTTATCAAACATCGTTCACCTGTGCTGGAAAATGGCGAGGGGATTATATCATGGGGAAAAGAGCTGAAATCTTCTCTGTAGAACGAGATACTATCTCGTTCTACACGCTATGCGCGCAAAAGCGGGAGCGTACTTACTCCCGCTTGTGGTGCAGCATATCCGCGAAAGGTTATTCCTTTGCTGGCTTCTTGGTCGTTCTGGTCGTTCTGGTCGTTCTGGTCGTTCTGCGCGCTGGTTTCTTGACTGGTTCAGCTTCTGCTGGCGTTTCCTCCACAGGAACTGCTGCCTGCGTCATCGTTGGCGCTATAGCTGCCAGTCGCTTCACCAGGCGGGACTTTCGCCGCGCGGCGTTATTCTTGTGGAGGATGCCCTTCTGGGCAGCCTTATCCAACATGCTAATGGCTTCCAACACAGCGGCCTTCGAAGGCTCAAGGCTGTTGGTTTCAAAAGCCGCGCGAGTTTTTTTGATCGCAGTTCGCGCCGCGCCGCGGTAGACACGGTTCGTTATGCGCCGTTGTTCGTTCTGACGGTTGCGCTTGATCTGAGACTTGATGTTTGCCAAATTACTTCCTCCAAAATTCAATCCAGGGTCACGGGGCGTTATTTTACATGAGGCCAGGGAATCTGTCCAGTCTGACGAACCGACAGTTTTCGTCTCGCACGCCCGTAGAACGAGGCGGCAACGGCATCGCGTAGCGCGATATTCATATCGCCCTTTGGTTGCGGAATAAATTCCGCATTACGCTATCCGCTCGAACTTCTCGCTGGGAGCGCCGCAGACCGGGCATTTCCCTTCCATCGGCCCTTCGTGGGTGTAACCGCAGATCGGGCAGACGTAGTACTCCACGGCTGGCGCATCCTTGCCCTTGGCCTGGATCTCGGCCGCCTTGCGGTAGAGCGCCTCGTGGATCTTTTCGACCTCCAGCGCCCACCGGAACGACCGGGCACCCCTGCTATGCCCTTCGGTCTCGGCTTCGGCCAGCATGGGCGGGTACATGGACACCACTTCGTAATTTTCACCCGCGATGGCCGCCTGCAAGTTCTCCGCTGTGGATTTCACGCCATCCATGGCCTTGAAGTGATTATGGGCATGAATTGTTTCCGCGGCAGCCGCGGCGCGAAATAGCCTGGCGATTTGAGGGAAGCCTTCTTCTTCGGCTTTCCTGGCAAAGGCCAGGTATTTGCGATTGGCCTGCGATTCACCCGCGAAGGCGGCCTTCAAGTCATCAATGGTTTTTGACATGGATTTTTCCTTTCGACATGTTTTTTTTCGTACGGATTTCCTGCCTGATTATACCAAAATTATCCGCTGGCAAATGGTTGACGCCTGTCCCAAGAAAAGGTATGATGAAAATAACCTCAGGCTGGCCAGACGGTCGCGGTTCCACGCGTAAGCGAGGGATCGAGGAAAGTCCGCACTCCATAGGGCACGGCGTCGGGTAACACCCGGGGCGGGGAAGTCCCCTTGTGGGACAACCTGCCGGAACAGGGCCACAGAAACAGACTGCCCGCAAGGGCGAGGGTGAAAAGGCGGTGTAAGAGACCACCGGCGTCCGCAGTAATGCGGGCGGCCAGGCAACCCCCGCCGGGAGCAAGGCCAAGCAGGGACAAAGTCGCCTTCGGGCGGCGGGAGGCGGCTCGTCTCCCTCGAGTCCCGGGTAGGCCGCTAGAGCGGCGCGGCGACGCGTCGCCCAGAGAGATGACCGTCCAGGCAGGCGGGCCGGGATGAAACCCATGCCCTGAGCTTCGGCGAAGGGTCGGGCGTAAACCGGAATCCAATTGCTGGACAGAATGCGGCTTATAGGCCAGCCTGAGGTTATATTAATACTATGGGAGCAGGATCTGCAGCCGTTCGGGGAAGATACGATACTCCAGGTCCTGGATGCCAAAGGAGAATAGTTCCCCATCAGTATGGGCAGGAGAGGGATCATCGAGGTGTATCTTTAGCCAGGAACAATCCTGCTCGAAGATACCTTCCATCTCCACGTAGCTGCCGGGGCCCGGTTTCATGATGCGGAATAGGGTGCGCAGCATCTCACGCCGAGTGGCCCGGAAACCGTAGACAAAGGTCAATTTACCATCGAAGGGATCGGCGTGTGGAATCATGTGGAACAGGCCGCCGGAGCGCGAGCCATTGCCGACTGTAACGATGCTGAGCGGGCCTTGATAACTGCCTTTGTCCCATTCGATCCGTCCGCTCCATTTGGGGCGCGCCGCGATGGCGCTCAACGCAGCGATCAGATAACGTGGAATGCCGCTGATCCAGGTGATCTTGATCTGTATCGTTGTGACGAAAGGCTCGATGCCGATGGCGGAGTTATTGGCAAAGTAACGGTCATTGACCTTGCCAATATCCATGCGGCGGCTTTTGCCTCCGGCGATGATCCGTGCGGCAGCTTGGAAATCCGTGGGGATTCCCAGTTTGTAAGCCAGATCGTTGGCGGTGCCCATCGGCATCAATCCAAACGGCCCCAGCGGGGCTTTCTCGTTCTGGGCCGCCTGAGCCAGCCCGTGGACGACATCGCCGGCTGTCCCGTCGCCGCCAGCGGCAATGATGGGGGAAAAACCAGAACTGGCGGCCTCGGCCGCCAGTTCAACAGAGCCACCGGGAAGTTCCGACACGGCTAATTCGAAATCCACGCCAGCAGCCTTGAGCGCAGACTCGGCTTCCGGCCAGCGTTTTTCCGCGTTCCAGCGGTTGGCATAGGGATTCAGGATGACTTTGGCAGTCATGTGGCCTCCAGTATGAAAGGTTATTCTTGCAATATTCTATACCATCTTTGACATGCGCGGGGGCAGATCGTCGCGCAACCTCATCGAAAGGTTATTCCTCGTTTTCGACCTTCCACGCCGTGGCTTTGTCGAGAACCGCCTTCTCGTCAGCCGAAAGGCTGATCGCCAACGCGCCGAGGTTATCTTTCAATTGATCGAGCGAATTCGCGCCGATGATCGGGCTGGTGATGAGCGGGTCGGCTAAGAGCCAGGCCAGGGCGATCTGTGAGATCGTCGCGCCCTTTTCTTTCGCCATGCCATCCATACGCTCGAGCAAGTCCCAATTGCGCTCGTTGAAATAGCGCTTTACACCGCCCAGGCGGGCGCTGTGCGCCTGACGATCGCGGCGGTATTTGCCGGTCAGGAAGCCGCCCGCCAAGGGGCTGTAAGGGATGACGCCCAGCCCATAGGTCCGGCAGACCGCTGCCAGTTCCGCCTCGAACTCGGCGCGATGCACCAGGTTGTAGTGCGGCTGGAGGCAATCGAAACGCGCCAGGTTGTGCTTGTCCGCATCCCACAGCGCCTGCATCAACTGCCAGGCGGCGTAATTCGAAGCGCCGATAAAGCGGACTTTCCCCTGCTTCACCAAATCGTCGAAGGCGCGCAGCGTTTCCTCGATCGGCGCAGCCTCGTCCGGCCAGTGCGCCTGATACAGGTCAATGGTCTCGATCTGCAGACGGCGCAGAGAAGCTTCGACGGCCTTCAGGATGTGCGCCCGCGATAGGCCCTCGTCATCCGGCCCTTCGCCCATGTTCCCACGCAGCTTGGTCGCAATGACCAGTTTCTCGCGCGGAACACCGCTCCCCTTGAGCCAGCGACCAACGATCTGCTCAGCGACGCCGCCAGGATTGCCGTCTACCCAGCGCGAGTAGATATCGGCGGTATCAATGAAGTTGACCCCCGCCTCGCAGGCCGCGGACAGGATGCGCTGCGAGACCGGCTCATCCGCCGTCCAGCCGAACTGCATGGTGCCCAGGCACAACGGTGAAACTTTCAGCTCGGTACGACCCAGATTACGGTATTCCATCATTCCACCTCCACGTAAATGCGTTTGTTGATCGCTCCCTTGCTTTTGTAATCCACCACCCGAATGCGCCCGACCTCGGACGTGTTCTTGACATGCGTGCCGCCATCCGCTTGCAAATCCAGGCCGACGATCTCGACCGTGCGCACCTGCGCGATGCCCTCCGGCAGGAGATTGATCTTGGTACGGATCAGATCCGGGATTTTGAACGCTTCCGCGCGCGGCAGGATGTTTACCCGTATCTCGCGGGCGTTCTGGACCTCGCGATTGACCGCCGTTTCGATGGCGTGGATCAGTTCCGCGCGCATGGTCTCGAATTCGAAGTCCATGCGGCCTTTGAGCGGCTGCATATCCCCGCCCGTGACCGAGGCGCTGTAATCGCGGAAGATGACGCCGCACAGGATGTGCATGGCGGTGTGCGTGCGCATCAGTTGATAGCGGTGCTCCCAATCAAGCTGGCCGTGAGCCGCGGCGCGGATGGCAGGTAACGACGCATCGCCGCCAAGGAAATGATGCACGCTATCACCCTGCTTCTTGAGGCGCTCGACGGGATAGGCCACGCCGCCAATGGTCAACCTGCCGGTGTCACATGGCTGGCCGCCGCCACCTGGGTAGAAAGCCGTGCGGTCGAGTATCACAGTACGCGCTTCGGCCTCGACAGCAATAACTACGGCATCGAAGTCCTTCAAGTAACTGTCGGTCTGGTAGAGCAGGTCGGACATGGGCGCCTCCGAAAATCGTAACTGCTCACGCCTGTCACCCTGAGGGAGCGTTCTGTGCGACCGAAGGGTCTCAGGGCCAATCGGGGAGATTCTTCGCCGCTGGAAGAACATCAGCGGCTCACATCGTCCCGATGTCCTTCGGGAGAATGACACTATGGCTGGCCAGTTACCGCAAATCAAGATTGGCCAAGGGAAGTTTACATCAAAATGGGAGGTTGCACAACGAGGAAAAACCCATACCACCAATCAAATCTCGGAAGCGATTCATTTCACCCACGCCTATTGAAAAATGGTCCGGGTTAGACTATACTGACGTTGTGGATTCACGACATAGAGAATGCGGGAATCCACAAGAAGTACTGTGGTTCACTACAGTTTTGTTTCGTGAAATATAAATTTCCTGCCATTACTCTCCATAGGAGGTTGTGATGAAGTCGAACGTAGAAAAAGGACAAGATTTCGTAAGAGTTGCACAGCCCGTTCTTGAGCAAAATCTTGGCGTCAGACTTGAAAGAGAAGTCCCACTGAAAATCGGGAATCCTCCGAAGAATCACAAGTTTGACCTTGTATCCAATAATCGCGAGTGGGTCATTGAGTGCAAAAACTATTCTTGGACAATAAGTGGCAATTCTCCCCAAGCGAAGATTGCCTCCCTTTCTGACGCCGTGAGAATGCTTCGGTCGGTGGACGCGAAGTGTCACAAGGCTATCGTAATGAGTCGCGCTACACACACATCGAAAAGAGAAACTCTCGCCGAATACTACTTGCGCTTAAATCACAATGTTCTCGGAGATGTTGCTCTCGGCGAGATAAATGTTGAATCGCGAGAATTGCGCTGGCTAACAGGCAATATCGTTTGACAAACAGACACTGCAGGAAACACACGCACGCCGACTATGCCACCCTTCGCTTCGCTCATGGCAAGCTCCCGCGGCTTTCTGGCACAGGTGGTTGGCATAGTTGAAAGATATCTTCATTTCACACGGGTCGCATTGGGCTTGGCAGCGTGCTACGGCGTTTTGGCGACATTCCGTTTCCAATCCGATACTGCCCGACACAAGCATAGGTTTGGTTGACATATTTGCTGTTTCGAGAGGAGAACATTATGACTGAAGAATTCAATGTGTTAGTAAGAAATCTCGATTCATCGCTTTTCAGGTATGCCCATATTACTGGGGCTCTTGAATTCTATATGTTAACCCTTGAAAACCCGAACCTTCAGCGGGCCGTGAGTAAGATTATTTCTGGCTCAGATACCGAGTGGAGACAAATCCATCGCTTTATGGTCATAGAAGGTCAAACAATCATTTGGTATCCTGAATTGCCAGTGCAGACGGTTCTTGGCGAGAAGAATGCTCTGTTGGGATTTCTCTACGGCATTACTCTCAGTCGCACAATCGGTGACCTTGACTTTTACCTTAGTTCCATCCTACAAAATCGCTTTGGGCATACAGAAACTAGCGGTAAT